>Ga0129333_10000064_pt1 | contig 62529 bp, 57 predicted proteins | sample CPB6_08_DNA_FD_94474 | JGI IMG/M metagenome (GOLD analysis project Ga0129333, IMG submission 94474) | Freshwater to marine salinity gradient microbial communities from Chesapeake Bay, USA - CPBay_Sum_0.6_0.8_DNA | ecosystem: Environmental > Aquatic > Marine > Coastal | place: USA: Chesapeake... | reverse complement strand
TTTGGGGAGTACCTCGAGGCGAACTTGCCGGATGAACGGGCCTGGGATGGGTTTGAAACCCTGGCCAAGAGCCACCTTGGAACCGTCGAACAGTTGGTGAAGGCCGCAAGGCTGACCACACGGAAGCGCTGAACTCCAAGCCAACGCAGACACAGAGACGACATACTTGAGAGCCCGGATTGATCCGGGCTCTCTTGTTTTGTACCGTCATCACGGGATGATCATCCCGAGGTGATGACTCTGGCGGCGGCGACCGGGGGGCGCAGGTCGGAGGTGGACTCCACGAGGACGAGACCATGACGGGAGGAGGCGTGCACCAGCAAGGTGGCACCGAGGTACATGGCAACATGTCCGATATCGAGCGGGCCGGCGGCGGTGGAGCCTCCGGCGTAGAACAGCAGATCACCGGGCTGGAGCGCATCTACGGGAACAGAGACGAGATCCTCGAACTGGTACGCGGCTTTCAGGCGGAGAGGTTGGCCGAGGGCCTGGCGATACACGAGGCTGGTGAACCCTGAGCAGTCCAGCGCGAGCGGTGTGGTACCGCCGAAGCGGTACGGGGTGGCGAGCAGAGACAACGCGGAGGAGATGACGGCGAAACGCTCGACGGGAAGATCGAGCCAGGAGTTCGCCAGCACGACCGGGTCGATGCCGGGCGGAGCGACCGCAGCGGCGAGGGAACCGAGGGCGGAGCGGGCGGAGAACTCCAACGTGTCGATCCGATTCTGCAACGAACTGACCTGCTGCACCAGGGTGGGGCGGGTGAGGTACCACACGGGGTGGATCGGCTCATCCGCTCCGGGACGGGGGAAGGTTGCGGGGAGGGAGGTCAAGTACTGCGTCTGGGCGTGGAGCAGTTCGGCGCGCAGGCCGGGCAGCATGGTGATACGGTCATTTTGGGGGGCGGTGGCATGAGAAACGAGATGGGAGAGCTCGTCAGGGTTGCCGGAGAGGGCCGGGGAGGGGAGAAGCGAGGCGAGGAGCGCGAGGAGGGAGTACAGCACAAAAGCGAGCGTTCCCAGGTGTCCTTGATACGTCAAACAGAGCCTGGTAGATGGGGGCGCGAGTGGGATCGATTGCTGTGATGAGGACCTGCGGTCACAGTGACTCGCATGAGGAAAAGCATGGTGGGCACGTACGTACGGAGGTTGATACTCGCGGGAGCGATGGCCGTGGGGATTGTCTCGTACAACGGTGGGGGCGCGGTGTCGGCTGAGCCGACGCACCGGGTGAATCTGTACGACGGCGGCGAACTCGGGTACCTCGTGAAGATCAACGCCCCCGGGCGGTGCAGCGGGGCGATGATCAGGGAGAACCAGATCATCACGGCGGCGCACTGCATCATCGACCGCAGGACCGGAAAGCCATCGACGGACATCAGCGTCGAGGTGGCCGGCAAGACGTTCCGGCCGGCCTTCGTCATCTACGACCGGAGCTTCGTCGAACCATACGTGAAGGACAAGAAGGGGATCGGGGTCGCGCGGGACGTGGCCATCTTGAGTTTCACGAGCAAACTCGGGGGCAGGGTCGTAGCTACTGGACAGGATCTACCAGCCGGAGGGCAGCTGATTGCACTTGGGTACCAGTCCACCTGGCCGGAGACGGGGGAGTTGCTGCGACCGAAGTTCTACGATGACAAGAGCTACCTCAAACCAGGCATCAACCGGTTCGAATCCAAGCCAGCGGCGTGCCAGATACCGGTTGGGGAGGTCGAGGTCAGGCCGGAGGGATTGTCGGCGAACTGCGGGCTCATCCCGGGGGCATCTGGCGGGCCGTTGCTGCTGGTATCTGGGGATGGTGCGAAATTGGTCGGCATCTTGAGCACGGTGAACCAGACACTGACCCGGAACAACTGGGCTGGTAGCGTGGATATTTCCCGAATCGAGAACCGGGTCGCGGGTGTGGTCGTGCACAGCCAGAACGGGCCGATCGCTGGGGCACCGCCGTACCGGTCCTGAGGACCTCGAGGGGCTGAGCAGGACGGTCCTGGGGGACGGGGAGTGCCGGAGCGGTTTTGGCGGTCACGATACGAGACGATGAGCGCGGACAACTACTACGTGGTACGGAGAGATCCTGGAAACATGGAGTGGGTGGTGTCCATGGGGTTCATGAGCGAAGAGATCGGTCCGTGCATGATCCCGGTGAGCGCGGGGGACCCACGCTTCAAGAACCATGACGAGGCCGTGGCGTACGCCTGCGAGAATTACAGCGAGTACGGGGAGTTCGAGGCGGAGTGGTGCCTCGAAGGCGGACACCGGGAGAACTGCGACCGGTGGGTTCCTTTCGAAACGCCTGAGCACCTCAACGGTACAGATGGTCAGGAACAACCATAGAGGAAAGGAACCCATGACAGTCACAACCACCATCACAGAGACCCCGAAATTCATCCTCGATTACGTGGATGCAGTCGACCGGCTCGCCGCCAAGGCGATGCAGGCCGAGGCAGCCTCACGGGGCCGGGGCTGGGGGCTCGGCGAGGGAGAGGCCGTGGTGTACCGCGGCAGTTCGACCATCGACGACATCTTGGACCTGCGCAACCTCGCGGAGGCCGGGATGATGAGCGGGAGCATCGATGTCTGCGAGAAGTTCCTCGCAAGCATCTCGAACCGACCCGGTGTCGTCACCTGCGCCGAGATCGCGAAGTTCTGCGCCGAGGCACGGGACATCGCGACCAGCTGAAATCAGTTCAGGACGAGTACAAGAATGACCGGCACCGTGCCGGTCATTCTTCGTTACCGGACGGTCGGGGAGGAATTGGGGAAAATTCCGAGGCCGTCACTGTTCACGGGGCAAGTTTCCAACAACTCACGAGAGGAACACACCATGGAACTGCTTGACATGCTGAAGAAATCACGCGTGGATTTCTCCACCTTCAACCGCATCGTGGAAGCGAACATCCCGATCAACGAAACCATCATCGGAACCGTCGCCCAGTGGTACCAGAACGTCGAAATCCGCTACCCCATCGCCGAGATGCAACTGGGTGACGAGGAGCGCGCGACGCTGGCCAAGATGGCGAGCCTGGAGATGTCGGAGGTCATGGATTCTGCCATATCCGAACTCGAAGCCGGAGGCGAAGAGCGGGAAGTTCTCCAGAAGTACTCACCGAAGCTCGATGCCCTGTGGCGCGAGATTGCCGGGATCTACGCGGGGATCTTGAACGAGACCTACGCGAAGAACACCGCCGGAGTCGATGCCGAGGAAGCCCGGGCCTACATCCAGGAGATGATCCAGATGATGGCCAGAGTGCAGGGCGAGGACGAGGATGCCATCAAAGAGCGCATGCGCCATGATGCCAGCATCCGCACCAAGCTCCGCCAAATGGGGATCGACCCAGACGCCATCTGAGAACACGATCAGCGAAACCGCATGGAACCTCCAATGAGGGGGATCCATGCGGTTTTTCGTTGCCCGGGCCAGGTGTATGCGGGGGAAGGGAATCCGGTCACACTTAGAGACAGCGAAACGGGGACCAATACCGGGTCGCTTGGCAAACAACAATGAGGAACCACATGAACAGAATAAACACGAACCATCCCGAAAAACTCCAAGTAGCCGTGGAGCTGGCCCAGGCCCTGGCTGACGGTGAGTGCGATGACCTCGAGGGCTTCGCGGAGATCTATGACGGGGACCTGCCCCGAGGGGCCCATTCCTGGGAGGAGGTCCAGACCGTGATCGCCGCGAAGCGAGCCGGGAGACCGACCACGCCGACACCGCGACGCGGGAGCGGGGGCAGGGTCAGCATCCGACGGGGACGGGCCAACATGTTCGAACCAGAGGTCGGCGATGAGGACCTGGGGGAGGATGGCGACGGTGTCGACCCGTACGAGTTCTCTTACGCTGAGTGCGCGGTGACGAACCGGGCGCGGGATGATTACCAAGGACCCGACATCGAGCTGCTGATCTTGCTCGGGTGTGCGGTCCGGCACGGGGGGTACCTGCCCGGGAAGGGCGGGGCGCACCGGTTCTCGTACCGCCAGCACCTCTTCGTGCTGAGCCCGAACGGGGAGGCCGTGATCGGGTACATGCGACGCGAGGAACGGGTGCGCACGAGACAGGAGCCCGTGGACGGGGTGGCACTTGAGGAGACCGGGTTCGATCCGGAGACGGTGGTCATCAAGGACCGGGTGATTGATGCCTTCATCAACAAGCACGGGGTGGAGGAGGACGAGGCCGAGGAGGAGTTGCGTGAGTTCCTCTCTTGGGCCCTTGAAGCTGGCAAGCACCGCATCTTGAAGAACGGGTGCCACCTGTTCGACCACCAGGGGTACAAGGTCTGGGTCTCGCCTGACGGCGGGGAGGTGTCCAAGTACGACACCTTGCACATCGAGCGCACCCCGAGAGACGTGCGCGAGGGTGTGCCGTCTCGATTCGGGAAACGAGCGTCGTGATACGCACCGCCGTGATCCCGGCCGCTGGGCTCGGGACCCGATTCTGGCCGGCGACGAAGTCGGTTCCCAAGGAACTGATGCCGATTTTTGACACCCCGGCGCTGCAGTACGTGATGGACGAGGCCATCGGGGCAGGGATCGAGCACCTCGTCATCGTCTCGAACGTCGAGAAGGTGGGGCTGGAACAGTACCTCATGCCCTCGGCCGACGTGGTGCGCAGGGTCGCGGCGAGTGGTCGCGAGGAGCTCGCCGAACGTCTCGGCCGCATCGGCGCGACGGCCTCAACCACCGTCGTCTACCAAGACCAGCCGCGCGGGCTCGGTCATGCCATCGGGTGTGCCCGTGATGCGGTCGGGGGCGAGGCTTTTGCCGTGCTGCTGCCGGACGAGATCATGGGGGACTCGTCGCTGCTCATGCAGCTGGCTGCGCAACAGCACTCGACCGGATCGAGCGCGGTCGGTTTGAAGCGCGTTGCGCGCGAAGAAGTCCCGAACTACGGCTGTGTGTCGACGGCTGCGGAGCCTGACGCTGATGGAGTCGTGCAGGTGACCGGTGTGGTCGAGAAGCCGGGACTGGATGATGCCCCGAGCGACATCATCGTCATCGGTCGCTACGTGCTTGATGGTGGAGTATTCGATGTGCTCGATGGACTCGGATCCACCGTGGGCGGGGAGATCCAACTCACCGATGCATTACACGAACGCGCGCGAAGCGGTTGTCTCACGGGGATCGTGAGCGATATCGAGCGGTATGACACGGGGACGCCGTTTGGGTGGCTCGAGGCCGTGATTGAGCTCACGCTCAAGCGTGAGGACGCCGGGGATAAGCTCAAGACCTGGCTCGAGGCCCGTTTCCGGTAACCAGGCAGTTCTGGTCGGGAGTGCGGGGCGACGGGTCCATCTTCCCGATGCGGCTGGGTGTGAATAGCATGCGGAACCAGGTCGTGACCGCGGAGGCGGTCGGTCCGGTGGGTGGGGCATCTCAGGGGATCATTGGGTTCTGCCTGAGATAGAGGCGATTGCCTACTGGGGAGCAGCCAGGACGAGTCATTTGCTATGTACAAGTATTACCGCAAAGCCATCACACGGGCCGGGTTGCTTGGAGCCGTGGTTGTCACGAGCATCTTGACGGGTTGCAGCGAACCGGTCAGACCGGGGGTCGGGGACCACTGGCACGTCGCCTACGGTTTCTATGTCTGCGATGAGTACGTCGGCAACCTGCGCGGGAACCTCGAGGAGCTCGACGAGGAGGGCAAACCGGTGAGCAAGGACTTCCGTATCGTCGGGGTGCACTCACATGATGACGGGTTGATCCACTTCCACCCGTACTCCGGTCTGGCTGCGGGGGAGCGGGCGAACCTGGGCCTGTTCTTGACCATGTACGGGATCGGGATCAGCAACGAGCAGATCGACCTGCCGGAGTACCTCGGCGGCATGGTGCTCGAGAACCTCACCGCCTGCACCGATGATTCCGGGGCGCAGGTCGACGGGGAACTGCGGGTCCAGTACTGGAGCGACCCGAGCCGGCCGGAGAGCTTTGTGACTTACACCGAGGACTTCGACAAGGTCGTGCTGACCGAGGACCTCGCGGCGGTCGCGGTGGTCTTTGGACCCGCCGGGGTCGTGGCGCCACCTCCGCCGTCTGTCGGGGCGGCGATCACTGACATGTAGCGTGATCGTTCACGCAGCGGGGTCGACCGAGGTGGTAGTGTGACTTGCCTCGCCGAAGCGGATCTTCCCCGCGGCAATCTCAGCTAGAGCCAGGGAGAGTGGATGGTTCGATGCTCGTTCGACCTGGGGCGGGGCGGTCGAGGCGGTGAGCACACCGGTGTAGTAATCATGCAGGTCCCTGGCCCGGCGAGCCGAGAGGCGGACGGCGGCGAACTTCCCACCGGCGCGGGCAATCACCTCATCAACCGATGGGGAGGTCAGCGGGGGTGGGTTGGTGTCGTTCACGGTAGGAAGGAGACCAGTCCGGCGGGAATGGACCGGGGGCAAGCAGGTGCGATGCAATTCCTCAGCGGGGGTAGGACGGGGTGGTCGGGACGAAGAGGTCATCGATCGTGAGTCCATCGCGGCGGAGTCCGGGCAGGGCATCGAGGTAGCGAGAGACCTTGGTGGGGAGAGGGACCAGACGGGGGGAGGTGGGTTGCAGCAGGAGTTCGTAGAGCAGCACACCGGAGTTGGTGGTCATGGAGAGGCGGTAGGAGCCAGAGACCTGACGGGAGAGATGCAGTTCGTGCGGAGGGGCGCTGGCTGAGAAGCCACACATCGAACGCAGGGAGGTGAACCCTGCGGTGAGGGTCTCGGACTCGGAATCAGTGAGGGAGAGGCTCGCGCGGTACCGCGACTCACCTTCGACCAGGGCGGCGGACTCGAAGGCACAGAACTTCGACTCGGAGTACCGCAGGGAGAGGGTGGTGCCATCACCGGGTGCATCATCAACGGGGAGCGTTGTCGAGGTGGTGAGGTAGGGCAGCAACGGGATGGAGCACAGGACCGGGCCGGTGCCAGGGACGGGAGTGAGACGGGGCAGGTTCGCGAGGAGCAAACTGGTGGGAAGGGCGTTTGATGGGTCGACCAGCGGGAAGAGCGGGTCGGCGGCATCCACCCAGACATCCGCGGAGGGGGCGGGGCGGGAGACCTTCGCAAAGGAGGTCTCCTTGAAGGGCTTGACCAGGGACTGGACGGCGGGGACACCGAGGATCGAGGTGCCCGGGGTGGTGGCGGCCCGGGAAGGGAGCGGCACGAGCGGGTTGGCCTCGATGAACTGGGCGTAGGTGCTTGCATCATAAGCATCCTTGAACAACCCATCGGCCTGGGTGAACTCCAGATCCATTGCGCAATCGGTGCCACGGAACTCCACGTACCCCGAGAGACGCCAGGCCGGGAGGGAGAAGGCGCCAAGGTAGATGTCAGCGGTGGCTTGGAAGGAGCCGGTGGGGAGAACCTCGAGCACGGCAGGGTCCTGGGCGGGGAGCTGCACTGGTGGGGGAGGGGTGCTCGGGGTGGAGGAGGTGCAAGAGGTCAGGAACACCGAACCGAGCAGGATCGAGGAGAACAGGATCGAGACGGGGCGTCGCATGTCTGGATACGGTTCAGCGGAACAAGTCCGTGTCCGGGAACAGGATCAGGTCCCGGGAAGGAGGCGATGCAGGTGCTCGGCGAGGTCGCGCACCGAGCCGGAGACCGGGAAGATGGGGTGGGCCTCACGGATCGATTCGGGCGGATCCACCAAGAACCCCGTATCAGCGGCGTGCAGCATCGAGAGATCATTGAAGGAGTCCCCGATAGCGATGACACTGTAATTCAGGCGCTGGAAGGCCTCGACAGCGGCACGTTTCTGGTCGGGTAGCCTGAGTTTGTACCCGATGATGCGGTCCTCGCGCAGGATGAGGCGATGACAGAGCACGCTGGGGTAGTGCAGTTTGGCGGAGACCGGGGGGAGGAACTGCTCGAAGGTGTCAGAGAGGATGAGCACCGGAGCAGTGGCGCGCAGACGATCAAGCAATTCGACGGCACCGGGAAGTGCATCGAGACCGGCGATGACTGAAAGGAGATCGGAGAGCCCCAGACTGCTCGACTCCAGGCAGGCGAGACGGTGGCGCATCAACAGATCGTAATCAGGGAAATCCCTGGTGGTCGCGGTGAGTTCCGGGAGGGAGAAGGCCGCGGCAACAGCCGGCCAGATCTCGGGGAAGAGCACCCCTTCGAGGTCGAAGACGAACAGGCGCTGCTCTTTGATCATACGGGCATATGAAGGTCCGGGGAGATGAGGCGGCGCCAGTAGGGTCGGGGTACGAAAGTGGTTGACCGGGGCGGGGTAGTTTGCGGGTTTCAACACGACGTGGTTTGACGAGGTCGGGTTGGGTGAGACGCAGCAGAAGTATGACGGTTTTGTGCGCGTAGTGTACCAATCTTGTAAAAAACCCGGGGTGGTATGGGCGAAGATGGTGCAGGTGGGACAGTGCTGGATTGATGTCCGCACACCAGCGAAACCACCGACGAGGGATCTGGGGAAGAGTGCGGGTTGCCGTGCGTCTCCTGCTTGGGTCCTACCTCATCGCCTTCGTCCTTGGACCCTTCCTCTATGTCTCGGCGGTGGGGGCGCAGTGCTCCACGTGGGCGGGGAGGTCGGTGCCCAGCTTTGAGGTGGATGGTGCAGCCGTTCTCGCCAAGGCCGGGGAAACGGGGACCATCGAGGTGCCGGTCCTGCCCGGTGGGGTGGCGGGCATGGCATTCGCCGGGAGGACCTTCACGGTGGATGGGGCGGGAGCGGAGGTCATCTTGCATGAGGCGGTGCACCACCTGCAGGTGGAACGCGACGGGGTGCTGCCCTACAGCCTGCGGTACGTCAAGGAGTGGGTGAAGGGGGTGTATCATGGCTGTGGGCCCCATGATGCGTACCGCTACGTGTCGTACGAAATCCAGGCCAGACGGGCGAGTGATCGGTTCCCGCGCGCAGTGTACGCAGCAGCGGGGCGGGCCCAGGATGCTGAGTCCTTCGCGGCGGGACTGGATTTGCTGAATGAGACCGGGGGAATTGCGGAGTTCTTGCGGGTGGAGGGGGAGCAAGGTGGGGAAGAGGGGGACGCGGGGGAGTTTCAAGCCTGGAGTGGCTGGGTTCGGGTGGTGGGTGGAAAGAGGTGAGGTCTTGATGCCTACAGGGACTGGTGGGCGGTTTCGAGGGCGAAGAGATCAGCGGCATCGAGATCGGGTTTGATGAGTAGCTCCAGGGCGATGGCCTCAAGCAGACCGTAATGCTCAACGACCAGGGATTTGGCCTCGAGGTACGCGGTCTGGATGAGTTCCTCGGCGACTTTCAGTGAGTCGCTGGACTCGGGCCGGACGGCAAGGCCGAGATCACTCATCCCGAAACGTTCCACCATCATCTTGGCGATGCCGGTGGCCTGCTCGAGATCATTGGCTGCTCCGGCGGTGAACTCCCCACCGAGAAGAGCCTCCTCGGCGGCCCTACCGGACAGGGCGACGACCAGGCGAGCCCGGAGCTGATTGCGGGAGACGAGCTGAGAATCGATACCCTCCATCATGGTCACCCCTCCGGCCATGCCGCGGGGGGTGATGGAGACCGCGACCGGGCGGGTCGCCTGCGGGTGCTTCATGGCGGCGACGGTGTGACCGGCCTCGTGCCAGGCGGTGATCTTACGATCCTCATCTGAGACGGTGGCGGACCGGCGGGCGCGACCCATCTGCACGTACTCCACGGCGGCAGCCAGGTGGGAATTGGTGATACACGAAGCTGCTTCCCGGGCAGCGAGCAGGGCCGCCTCGTTGCAGACCTGTTCGAGCTGGGCACCGGACATGCCCGGGGTCCGTTTGGCGAGCTCGGAGTACTCCACCTCGGGGGAAACCTTCTTGGTGCGTGAGTGGACCGCGAGGATGGCGGCGCGCTCGAGCACATCGGGGAGTCCGACGAAGATCTTGCGGTCCAGACGACCGGGGCGGGTGAGGGCCGGGTCGAGGACATCGGAACGGTTCGTGGCGGCGAGGACGACCACCTGGGATGAGGCAAAGCCGTCGAGCTCGTTCAGGAGGGCGATCAAGGTGTTCTCGTGCTCCTGCTCACCGCCGGAGACGACGGTATCGGCCCGACGGCGGCCGACGGCGTCGACTTCGTCGATGAAGACGATGGCGCGGCCGGCCTTGCGGGCCCGCTCGAAGACATCGCGCACGCGTTTGGCGCCGACACCGACGTACATCTCGACGAAATCACTCCCGGCAGCAGAGAAGAAGGGGACGCCTGCCTCGCCGGCGACGGCGCGGGCGAGGAGGGTCTTGCCAGTACCCGGGGGACCGACGAGGAGGGCACCGCGTGGAGCCTTGGCACCGAGGGAGGTGTACTTCTCCGGGAACTTCAAGACGTCGACCATCTCGGCGAGGTCCTCGATTGCCTCCTTGCACCCGGCGACATCGGAGAACCTCGTCGTGGGGATGTCTGCGTGCTTGGGGCGGTTCATGGAGGACATGGGATTCGAGGTCGAGACCGAGTGAACCGCAACCTTCTTGCGGCGGCGGATGCTGCGGGTCAGGTAGGCCACAAAGACCACAGCGAGGAGGCCGAGGACCACGAGCGGTCCGGTGGAGGAGCCGGAGTCCGCGGGGGTAAGAGGCTCCGGCTCGGGCAGGAGGACCTCGGTGCCGGCTTGAACCTGCACACCTGAGGAGACCGCGGAGGCGACAAAGAGGCCCGATTCGGTGGCAGGGAGGGGGAACTCCACGGAGGACCCATCGGAGAGGGTGGCGACGGCGTAGTCGTCGCGCAGGATGAGCAGGGAATCAACCCGACCGGCCTCGATCTCGCAGGCGATGTACTTGGAACCAAGTACCGCCCAGTTCGCCCGGGCACGGGCGGCTTCGGGGAGGTACATGGGCGGGAGAACCTGCTCTTGGGCGGGGGAGGAACTTGTCTCCACTACGCTGGCGGCGCAGTCGGTGGCGAGCGGGGTGGGATCGGGGGTGGTTGCTGCCATTACAGGTACCGTCGCGAGGAGGGTGGGAGTGTCTTGCATGGGGGCGGGCGGGCTGGGGGAATGCACAATCCAAGGGCATGGTGAATCAAGAGGTCCAGGAACCCACGCAACGGGGAGGTGGACGTGGGGTGCTTTGGGGGATGCTTTTGGGGGTGGGCCTGGTGGTTGGAGTGATGGTGGGAGTGATGCTGGTTGCCGGGGGATCTACGGAGGGGGTCTTGGAGGACAAGGGCGGGGCGGTGTGTGCGGAATCATGCACCATCGAGCAGGTTGTCGCGGTCGCCAGGCGAGAAGGGGCGGTCGTGGCCCTTGCCGAACTAAAACGGAGGGTGGCGGAGAACCCCGAGCTCTCCCTCGGGTGCCATGGGGCGGCACACGCGGTCGGGATGGTGGCGGGGGAACGGGGCTGGCCGGAGCACATCGACGGAACCTGTTTTTACGGCTACCTGCACGGGGTGCTGCAAGTCAGGGCGGAACTGGGTGGAGAGGAGTTTGTGGCCGGGGCGGGGGCGTACTGCTCTGATCTCAGAACCGAGGACGAATCTTTGTGGATCGAGTGCCTGCATGGAATCGGACATGGGGTGGCGATCATCGAGCCCACGGACATCGTGGCGGCTCTCCAGCGTTGTGGTGCACTCGAGAGTGTGGTGGCGGACACCTGCGCGAGCGGGGTGATGATGGAGTACGCCGAGGGAGGGGACGAACACAGTGAGGAGTTCAGCCCTGAGGGGGAGAAGTTCACCTCGATCCCTGCAGGGTACGACACGGACGGCATCTGCCGCCGGGCACCTGAGGCGACGAAGGAGTCGTGCTACGAGATAATCTGGTCCATCCAGTACGCGCGGTACGGCAGCGACATGGTCTCTGCAGTCCGGGCTTGTACGGGGGAGGTCGCGGCGGAACTGCGCGCAATCTGCCTCGGCGGGTTTGCCGGGTACGTGATCAACCTGGCCCTGGAGGATCAAGCGGAGGGGTGGGGGAGGAGACACCCGGTGGAGTACGCCGAAAAGGTCCTGGCGGGGTGTTTGACCCTCCCGGAGGCTGGACCATGCGTGCGTCGGGCGGCGTACTCGCTGTACAGCGAGGCGTACTTCCTCAACGACAGTCTCGAGACGGCGCCACCGCTGTGCGAACAGACAGCGGCGGGGCTGCGCGGATATTGTCTCGAGGGACGGCAACAGGCTGAGCGGCTGTACCTGAACCGAAGTTGAGCGAGGACGGTCTCGCGTGCCCGGGTAGGCTGGGAGGGGACGGTTCTCGATCGAGGAGCATCGATGAACCTGACCGACCCGAGCATGTCTGCGCTGTGGTACACGATGGTGGTGCTGGTCGTTGCGTTTGTGGGGCGGGTCTTGTTGAACCTGGCCGAGGGCGTGATGGGGGAGATGACGGCGGAGCGGGCGGCGGCGCTGGGTGGCGGGGGATCCGCCCTCGAGTCAGTGCTGCGGGAGAATCGATGGGTCGCGACGACGGCAGCAGTCAAGAGCATCTTGCACAGTGCGGAGGTGGCGAGTGCGGCCATCGTGGGGGCGGGGATTGCCGGTGGGATCGGAACGGTGCTCGGGGTCGTGTCCCAGATCATCCTGGCGACGATGGCGGAGAGCACCGCGCGACGAGTGGGGGCGGGGAGATCGGATCAACTGGCCCTATCCGTGGGAGTGGGTCTCGCGCTCATCGTGCGGGCGCTCCCCCTTTGGAGGTTGACCAAAGGGGTGCGAACCAAGCCTGGAGCAACGGATGGGGAGGTGGAGGTCGAGGAGCTGCGCAACGTTGTCGACACCGCGCGGGTCGAGGCAGTCATCGACCGGGAGGAGCACCGAATCATCACCGCGGCGATGAGCCTGGGGGAACTGCGGATCAGGGACATCATGGTGCCCTGGGTCGAGGTCATCGAGGTGCCTGAGGCGGCAACGGTGGCGGAGGGGGTGGCGCTGATGCTGCAGCACCGGGTCAGCCGGGCGCCCATCGTGACGGGGGAGGTCGTGTACGTGGCCAACTTGAAAGATCTCTTGTTGCGGGAACGCAGCGGGGAGGCCGAGGCGCCGGCACGGAGTGGGGCGAGGAGCTGCCCGGTGGTCCCGGGAACCAAGTCGGTGGCACGGATGATGCAGGAGATGCAGGCCGAACAACAGCACCTGGCCGCAGTGGCGGATGAGTACGGGAAGCTGTGCGGCATCATCTCGCTCGAGGATTGCCTCGAGGAACTGGTCGGTGAGATCGAGGACGAACATGACCGCGGTGATGCGGGGATCGTACAGAGCGGGGCTGGCGTGTGGTTTGTTCCAGGGGCAATGACGCTGCGGGACCTGCGCAAAGAGCTCGGTATGAGCCTTGACGGGGGTGGGACGATCGGTGGGTTCGTCTTCGATCAGCTCGGTCGGTCAGCAGTGGTGGGAGATGTCGTCGAGTCCGGAGGGTGGCGGTTCGAGGTCACCGAGATGGTACGCAGGAGGGTCGTGCGCATCGAGATGCGGAGGGCGGCTCGGGACGAAGAGGCGTAGGTCGAGGACAAAGGAGTCATGCGAAGCGCCGGCATCGAGACCGTTGTCCAGAGTTTTGCGAACGTGCTCGGAGAGGCCAGGGCTGCAAGCCGGATGGGGGAGCACACAGTGGCGTACGAGAAGCTGTGGTCCGTCCATAACTTCGTACGCAGTCTCGAGGATGAAACCATGATGCTGGGTAGCGGTGCCGGACGAGAACTCGAGACGCTCTGCATCGAGTTGAGCCGGGTCGAGCAGGAGATCATCCTGGCGGTCAGCGGTGCGGCGGGGGTGCGATGGGCGATGGAGCGGATCAGGGACCTGACCGGGCGGGGGGCTGACGGAGGGCAAATGGAGTGGTGGACCTACACGGGTCAACTGCCAACCACTTTGACTCGAGAGGTGGCCATCTGGATGGCCGGGACGGGGAGAGGCGTGGGGATGGAGACGCTGCGCAGTGGCTGGTGGCGGGTGGGGCTGGGGGTGCGGGTGGAGATCGTACTGCAAGGGGAGGGGTGGATGCGGGAGTACCTCTGCGAGGTCGGGACCCTGGCAAGGATCTCACCGGGCATCGTGGAGCCGGATCAGCGAGTGGTGGGGTACATGCTCGAGCTGTGGGAGCGCGGTGGTTTGTACCGAGATCTGGTCCAGGCACATGGCGCGGCGAGGAGAATCGCGGGGGCGGCAAGGTGGTGAGACGGGTCAGGCCCTGACCAGGCGGAAGCCACCGGAGGGGGCGAGGGCGAGGGCGAGGGTACCATCGGCGAGTTCATCCAGGGTCGTGCCCAGCAACTGAGTGCGCCAGGTGGAGGTCAACTTCGTGGAGGAGCCGGTGAGGTACATCTCGATGTCCTCGCGGGTTGCGAGCAGGGCACGATCAATCTCCTGCTCGAGGGCGAGCGCGGCGACGTAGGCCGAAATCAGGGCCACGGCACGCTGGTCCGCGGAGTGATTGCGAGGGGGAGCGGCGGGCAGGGGGCGGCGGCGGCCGGCGGAGATGAGCGGCAGCAGGACGGCTGGGTCCATCAACCTTCCCTTGGTGAACCCACGAACCTCGAGGAAGTCTGCTTCCCGCTCGGGGAGGCGTTGGGCAATGCAGACCAGCACGATGTCACCGCAGATGCGACGCGGCGGGAGGTTCAACTCCCGCGCCTTCAACTCACGCCAGGCGGCGAGCTCGATGAGCGCACCACGTCGGGGTTGGTCCAGGGTCCGGCCCTCCGAGATCGAACGCCAGGCCTCGTACGGGTCAAGCGGTGGGCGGCGGGCGGAGAGCAACTCACGGAAGGCGGAGTCCACCCAATCGAGACGGTTGCGGTTCGAGAGTTCATGGACCATGACGTCGGTGATCTGCTCGAGATGCTCGACATCGGAGTAGGCGTAGCGTTTTTGGGAGACCGAGAGGGGGCGACGGTTCCAGTCCGAGAGCCGATCGCCCTTGGAGAGGGAGACCTTGGCGTACCGTTGAGCCAGGGAGGCCAGGGAGGCCGAGGAGAACCCGAGAAACCCGGCGGCGACCTGAGTGTCGAAAAACCGCGAGGGCAGGCATCCCACCTCGTGCTCGAAGACATCGAAATCCTGGGTCGGGGCATGCATCAAAGCCAGCGCATCGGAGCCGAAGAGACCAGTGAGGGGGGAGAGATCGAGGGCCTTGGGATCGATCAGGGCCCCGCGTGGGGTTTTTTCGGCATCCAGAAAGCGCATCTGGATCAAGGCCAGATCCGGGTAGTACGTGCGTTCCCGGTGGAACTCGGTGTCGATGGCGTAGCGAGTGGCGCGGGCGGCGGAATCGAGGTACTGCTCAAAGACGGACTGGTTGTCGATTTCCATGTAGTGCTCAGTGCCAGACATCATCGTTTACCGTCCCGACCGGGGTCGGTCGGGCACTACCGACTCGAGTTCCGGGCCAGGCGGGAGGCGGTGGCGACCAGATCCGGGAAGGAGTGCGACCATTTTGGTGAGAGGAGCTCGATGTACTCCAGGGCGAGTGGGGTGAGACCGGGGTAGAACTCATCAAGGACGCGGGTGCGATCGGCGGGGGAGAGGGCAAAAATGTAGGTCGCCAAATCCGGCAACAGGGCGAAGAGACGGGAACGGAGCCGGGCGGCACCGGGGAGATCATGCATGGTCAAGGCGAGCTGTATCTGGGGGTCGAAGGCAGCGGTCCGGCGGATCGTCAACCATGACCGGACATCCGCGATGGTGCAGACGCCGTCGGCGCAGAGCGCGGCGAGGGTGGGGGCGGCGAGGAGGGAGGCGGCGTAGGCGCGGGAACGGGTGGAGTGGCCGGGGTTCTCCATGCACCACCGCGAGACACCCAGATCGTATGCGGGGGTGGGGCCGGGGAGGTAGTTGACGCTGATCAGCTCGCGCAACAGGAGCTCTGGGTGCGGACTGGCGCCGAGGAGCAGCAAGGTCTCGTCCCCATGCTTGCGGTGCAGGGGCTCGGCGGTGTTGTTGAGATCCCCGGAGGCGACGGTGAAGGCGAGATGGACCAGTCCGGTGGTGTAGAGGTACTCAAGTGCAGTGCGGCGGCGATCACGGACCTCGGCGAGATCCTCGAGCACGTCGGGTGGTGCGAACCTGGACAGGAGCACCGAGAGGTTGAAGCTCCATCGGGCCGGGGAGCGCCGGAAAGCCCGGATCGAGACGACGGCGGGAGCTACACGCACGTACTCGGCTATGGAGTCGCGCGAGACACCATCGAAACGGTTCGAGACCAGATCATACAGCAGGGCGGAGCTGGCATCGGAGGCATCCACGGCGAGCTGCGGAAGAGCGGCGAGAACCACCGCGGAGCGACCGGAGGGTGGGGTGTTCTCCAAATTGACCCGGAGGGTGATGGGGATGGAGGGATCGATGGTGATTCGGGGAGCGGAGCTCACCGGAGAAACGGTCAGGGAGGACCAGAGATACGCCGAGAGGCTGGCTGGAGCTCGAATGGAGAAGAACGGTTGGCCGGCATGCAACGAGTCGAGGTCGACATGAGCGGGTGCGGGCATGTCGGGACGTACTTTGAGAACGGGATCTTCGTGCTGGATGCGGGCGTCGTGGTGGAACCCGCCGTCAGACTGAGCGAGAACAACGGATTTTATGACGCGCACCTGCGGATCTCGGGGGCGGGGGTGAACCGAGAAATCGACCTCGAGGTACCCTTGTGGGAGCAGATGGAGCAGACGCTGAGATTCGTGCAGCATGAACGGAGCCGAAACGGGGTAAGACAGACCTGCTCCCACCTGCGCGGCTGGTTGAGCAACGAGGTGTTCGTCGAACACCACCATGACACCGAGGGTGGCGGGGTGGTGGTGTTCTCCGGTACAGAGCCGGAACCGGAGGGGTGGCTCAGTCAGGTTGAGGGCTGCTCGGGGCGGCGAGAGCCTGGAGAGGCGAGCCGGAGCGTCGCGGCGTAAGCAGCGCGGAAGCTGTGAAACGGGGAGGCCGGCACGTGCGGCGACCACAGCGAGACTGCGAGTCGGAGAAGATCCAGGGAATCACCATCCCGGCGGGGTGAGGCCGGGAGCCACAACACCGAGACGGAGGTGAGCTGCGGGGGCGCCGCGGTAGGCAAAGTGGCAACGGCGACTTGCAGTACGGCGGGGGCGGGGCGGGAGGCGTGGTGTTGCGCGGTGAACCGCTGGGCGATGGCTTCGGTCGTGTGCAAACGCAGGTGAAGCGAGGGGGTTGGCGGGAGAGAGGAGGCGACGGCGAGCAGATCCGGACCGATTTCCAGGAGCTCAAGGGCCGGTCGAGGCGGCATGCCCCAAACGGTCAGCGCGGTCGCATGCTCGGGCCAGGATCGAGACGGGTTCTTGATACTGGACCCGACCAAAGGCACTCGGACGGTTTGGAACATGGCGAGCAAACCGGACTTGCACACCTACGAGGGATGGTGCACCTGGAAGGAACGAAGGCAGCGACGGAACAACAACCTCGAGACCGTGGCCAACGTCCTCGCCGGACAGGCATTCATCGTCGCCGTCATGGCCCAGTTCTGGCGGGGGAAATTGTCCGGGTACAGCTGGAGCGACACGGGAGTGAAGGCGAGCATCGGGGTATCGTTGCTCTTGGGGGTAGTGCTGCTCATCTCCCCGGAACGGGGAGTGGCATGGCTGAAGAAGGTGCTGAACGGGGCCGGTGCCTTCATACTCGGCAAAATCACCTTCCTGCTCCTGACGGTACTGTATGTCATGATGTGGCCGGTCTCGAGAAGCGTCGGGAGGCGACGGTACTTGCGGATGCACCCGACGAGCAGTCCTTGGGTTACCGAGACGAACTGGCGGGTGGGGACCTGGAGTGCCAAGCACAGCGAGGCTGAGGAGGGAGTCAGGCAGCGCGGGACGCTCGCTCGGTTGGTGTGGTACTTCCTCGAGCGGGGAAACATCTTGATCCTGGTGATCGTGGCGGTCTTGCTGGTCGCGGTGAGTTTGAGCATCCTGGCTCACACCCCGTACCTGGCACCGTTCGTGTACACGATCTTCTAACTTCTAACCTGGGAGACTCGAGTCCTGGCTCAGTTCCGACGGGGCGGGAAAACACAGCACCCGGTCCCTCCATGAGGGACCGGGTGGTGATGATGACGGTTTACTTCGAGAGCCGCTTGGCGGCGGAAACCAGCTTGGACAGAGACCCCAGGTGCTTGGGGGCGAGGCTGGCAACGAGTTGCCAGCTCCGGGGGTTGTTGCCCAGATGGTGGACCAGGTAGACATGAGCCGAGGCGGCTGGAAGGTTCCACGGGGAGAGATCGCCTGACTCGATACGCGCCATGTGATCGGCGGGAATCTTGTGGTAGGCGTCGGTGACCGTGGCTTCATCCCAGGGCCGGTTCTCCGCGGAGAGTGCGAACTCAGGATCGAAGGAGTAGCGGTTGTACCACACCCCGGTGTTGCCAGACATCAACCGGTCCCAGAAACCCAACTCGGCCACCTTTGGTGGACGGGGCAGGTTGAACCGATCGGTGAGGGCATCCATGGCGGCGTCGTACGCTGACATCCTGAACGAGAACGAACGCTCGGTGTCGAGGTCGATCTTGCTCAAGGTGGCATGGATTCGTGCGGCCTGGGAGCGGTGCAGGTTCGGATTCTGAGCGAGCACGACAAGGTCGTGCGGGCGTCCCAGATATCGGGTCTCGGTCGGGAGGGATCGGCGAAGAACCCACTCGATGTCGTTGAGATCCTCGATCTGGTCAAAATGCGGGGTGAGCACCGTGTCGCCATGAGCCGCTATTCGCGAGGCCACCGTCTTTTTCACACGATCATCTTTGTGGTCAGCAAAGCGCTTGACATACTCGATGGAAACCACCGGGTTCGAGACGAAGGCCAGGATTTCTCCACCGATGGTGGAACCGATCTCGGTCGCTATCCGCTCGTGATGCTCGGGCTTGTGCAGCCAGCGCGATGACGAGAGCGGGAGGGATGCGACGGGGATGAACTTCTCCATCGCACACAACCCGTCGACGAGTTGCGGCCGGTCACCGATGAGCCGATGCACCGCATCCGTGAAGTACACGATGCTGCGCAGGTGCCGCAGACCCTGATCCGTGTCGAAGTACGCCAGGGCCTCGAGGGCCTCGGCATCCGAGACGGTCAGCGAACCACGCAGGGTGATCCACTCGAGACGCTCGACGCCACGGAAGTGGCGGGAGGCTGCCTCAAGGTGCTGCGGGTCGAAATCCCCGGAGGCGAGGGCGGGGTACACGTACTGTGAACCCTTGGCCGTCATGAGGATGTTGAGTTTCTGGTCGGGGGTCAACCCCTTGGCCCTGAACTGGTGGACAAGCACACTGCCGCGCTTCTCGTCTTTGAGAAACCTGGCCAGCTGATCTTGGTTCAAGACGTGGCCGGCAAGGTGCTCGGCTAGGGCGACGGGGAGATTCTTCTCCCACAGGGCGTCCCACTGGGTCTCGCTCAGGTGCGGGTTCAACCGCAACAGATCCATGTGCTCGGAGGTCGCCAGGACGGCGAAGACCTCGTCGGTGAGCGGCATGGTCAAGAGAGAGCGCAGGAAACTGTTCGTATCCTGGAAACGTATCACTTGATACTCCAATCTGCCGGTGCAATCCGGCGTAGGTAGGTCCCCTCTACAGTCGCCGGAGCCGACGGCGGGGCAAGGGAGAGACCCGGGACCTCAGCCCTTCGTCCGGGAGGTCTCCGTGTCCCGCGCAAGGTTCGATCGCAGCTGCTTGACCGAATCTGCGGTGCAGCGATCTTGGTACTTGATCATCCCCGAGCAGAGATCAGCGATGTAGTCCTCGTTGTTCTGGGCGACGTAGATGACCATCCCGGGCCATTCCTTGATGCAGTACTCCTCCCCTGCCGGAGGAAACTGCATGCAGGCCGCCTCGGCGCGGCGGAGCAGGGCCTTGGCCTCGGCGGCAATCTCGGGGTAGTTGCCGTAATCGAGCAGGGTCGAGATCGGACGCCACAGGACGCCGGCGACGATGCCCGTCCAGCAACCGCGCAGGGGCTCGGGGTCATTGGCCCTGGTCGAGGGCCACCAGGAGCAGACCGCGACCGCGTCGGCGTAGAACTTATCCGGGTCAAAGGCTTCCGAGCGGGGATCGGCGGTCCAACCACCCTTGCCGGAGGACCAGTAATCGGGGAGGTACATGATGACCCCGTCGTCGCAACGATACCGGTACTGCTCGGTGAACACCCCGCAGATCTCGGCAGCCCGTTTGAAATCCTTGGTCGCGTACCAAGCCGAGTGGCCGAGGCCATGGCCGCAGTCGACGGTCTCGGAGGCCACCTCATAGCAGACCTCGGCGGCGGCCTTGAAGGACTCATCCGTCGGGGAGGCCTGGCCGATGGCATCGTAGAACCCGTGCACGAAGCCGTTCTGACAGACGTCGTCGGCCTCGGACATGATGATACGCATCTGGGCGAGCTGGGTTTCGTAGGCGGCGGCGGGATCCCAGATGCGACGGGTCAGCACCGAGGCGGCGGAGTGGCCGCCGTTGTGGCAGGCGGTGAGCACGTCGGGGCGGGTGGCGACCATGGCCTTGACGGCGTTGAGCAGATCAGCGGGTTCGTATGTCTTGGCAGCGTCGATGACGAGCTTCTCGTAGCACGGGGCCTTCTCGAAGAGGTCATAGAACTCGGTCACGCTTGGCGGGAAACAGGCCAGAATCTGGTCATAGAGTCGCTTGGCATCCGGATCGGAGGTCAGCGCCGGCACGTCGGCGAGAGAGGCCCGACTGGAAGCCGTGCCTGACTGGGGGTCGGAATCTTGGGGGGCAGCGGGGACCGAGAGCGTGGTTTCGGGGGAGGTGGGGGTGGACGAGGTCGATGGGGCGGCGGCGAGCAGCACCGCGGCCAGCGTGGAGACCGACGAGACCGCGAGGAGAACGAGGGCGGCGAGGGCGGACCGGCGCATGCTTGATACCGTCCGCCAGCCGATGGATTTCGCAGGCCGGAGGAACTGGGGCGGGGGCGAACCGCGACAATGGTGAAGCGCTGTACACCGAGAACGGCCACCAGGCCGGGAAAGGACCCTGCATGAGCGGGAACCACACCGTCGCTGCGACGCACCTCGAGTGCGTGTACGACGACCACAACAAGTACTACCGGACATATGTCGTCTCACCGGAGAACGGGGAGACGAAGGGAACGTTCCTGGTTCGAAACTGGGGACGGCGGAGCGCTCCGAAAGGGCAGTGGATGCGAGACCCAGTCAGCGGCAGCGGGGCACGGGGCAAGGCCCTTGACCTGCAGTACCAGAAGCATGACAAGTCATACGCATTCGTGCACGAGACCAGCTTCGAGATCCCGACCCAGCTCGCCGAGCTGCTCCTGGATGCCCCGAGCAAGATGCTGAACGACGTCGACTGCCTCGCGGTCACGGCGGCGTTTGAGGCACAGTGGTGCCTGGACATCTGCGAGACCGCGGTCGAGGAGCCGGGCGAGGAGTACCTCGTCTGGATCACGGACTGGAACGAGACGCTCAGCGCCCGGGCCCCAGCCCGAGCGATGCGGGACCGCCTCGAGGGGCGTATCTTGCACCTCGAGCCGAACCGAGACCTTGCTGTCGCACGCGTCGCCGCGAACGAGATCGAACCCCTCTCAGGGGCGTTTGACGCCGTAGAAACGGCAGCAGCGAAGGAGCTGGACAACGCGGACACGGCCGTCATCGCGACGCGACTGTGGGCACCGGAGAGTTCGGGCCCGTACAAGAGCCTGACCAACGCAGTCCGAGACGCCCGCAGGTTGTTCCGGCGGGTCTGAGACCAACGAGAAGACCATCAAACACCGCCGGGACCCGTGAGGGCCCGGCGGTTCGTTTTGGCCCCGAGGGTGCATGATGCATGCAGATTTCGGTGGGGGCGCCGATCGTGGGGGATCGTACTGACTTCAGGAACTTGAGGGTGTGATGAGGCGGGTTCACTGAACGGTGACGGTGATGCTGGTGTGGTTCGTGCTGTCTACGGGTGCGGCCTTTCTCTCCACCTTGTCGTACCTGCCGGTTCTGTACCGGATGCTGCGGTTCAAGACGACGGACGGGGTGGGGGAGGTCCAGTGCGCGCTGGCGGTCGTGTCGCATGCCGGGTGGCTGAGCCTCGCGTGGGGCGTGGGGTCGGGGATGTATGCGGCGGTTTTAGGATCGGCGGTTCTGGCGATGGTGCAGTTCGTGCTGGTGTGGCGGTTGCGGGGTGTGGCGGGTCTGACGCTGTGGTGGAGTGCGATCGGGGTGGGGGCGACGGTGTACGCGGTGGTGCACTGGGCGGCGGTGACGGCGGCGATCGTGGTGGTGATCGATCTGTCTTGGTACATGCGGGCGATGCGCGACGTGGTGAGCTCTGTTTCAGCCAAGGCGGTCTCGGTCTGGGGATGGGTGATGTCGGTGGTTGCCAACACGGTATGGGTGGCTGAGTCCGTGCGGGTCGGGAAGGCGTTGTTGGCGGTTCAGTGCGCCGTGATGCTGGTGTGTGCAGCGACGATGCTCTGGCTGACCAGCCGGGCACACCGGCGCGGTGGACCGGTCGAGGTGGTGGAGAGGGTGGGATAGGACCCCTTGATGGTTTGAACCGGGGGATTTGCGAATCTCGGTGGGGTTCTGAGGAGGAGGGTGCGAGAAAAACCACGCCGGTGGGGAGCGAACGGGGGTGGTTTTGGCTGGGTGCTGGGACGGGTGGCTCGTTGCGGGTATCTCAGAAAAACATACCCTCATTGACATGGAGGCGGTCCGAGGAGTATGGCGCAGCATGCGCTGGCATCAGTGGGTGAAGAACCTGCTCGTGGCAGCCGTTCCGGTGTTGTCGGGCCAGATACTTGAGGCGGGCGTGTGGGGTCGGACCGGGTTGGGATTCATGGCCTTCTCGCTCATCGCCTCGGGTGCGTACCTGCTGAATGATGCGTTGGATGCCGAGAAGGACCGGCTACACCCCAAAAAACGGCACCGGCCGGTGGCAGCTGGTGTGGTGAGCGTGCGAACCGCGGTGATCTGCGGGATCGGATCCGTGATCGGCGGACTCGCGGTCAGCTTGACCGCGGGGTGGTCCTTCGCCATCGTCGCTGGGGCCTACGCGGCCCACACCTTCTTGTACAGCTACCGGCTCAAACACGTACCGACTGTGGAGATGGTGGCGCTGGCCTCGGGGTTCGTGTTGAGGGTGGTCGCAGGCGGGGTACTGGTCGAAGAGACCGTCTCGGTCTGGCTGTTTGCTTGCGTGGCGGGCGGGGCCTTGATGATGGCGAGCGGGAAGCGGAGCGCGGAGCTGGTGCACGGGAAGGAGTCCCGGGCGGTACTGGCATCGTACAACGAGGCTTACCTGACGACGGTCCGCAGCGGGGCGTTGGCCCTGGCGGTAGTGAGTTATGCATTGTGGATCTTTGAGGGTCAACTCGGGGGATCGGTGGTTGCCCAGATCTCGACGCTGCCGTACCTGACCACCATCTTGCGCTACGCCCAACTGGCGGCGAACGGGGAGGCCGGGGAGCCGGAGGAGATCATCTTGCATGATCGGATCTTGCAGTTCAATGCCCTGGCCTGGGTAGCGTGCATGGGGATCGGGGTGATCTTGGGATGAAGCGTGAGGCGGTGTCTGGCTGGGGCGGAACGGCAGCACGGTACTGCGAAGTACGGCACGGGGCGGAGGTGGACCTTGAGATCGAGGTGGGACGGGCCGGAGGGCGGGGCATCTGTCTGCGCGGGGAGGGAAGTGGGTACGGAGATTGTGCCACCAACGGGGGCGGGATGATCTGGCGGCTCGCTGATCGAGGCATCCACATCGACCCGGTACGACAGACCGCAAAGGTGGCAGCCGGTGTGAACCTCGCGGAACTGAGTGTGGCGGCGGCGAGGCACCAGTTGACCGTTCCGGTGGTACCTGGGACACGGAAGGTCACGATCGGGGGGATGCTCGCGGCGGACGTGCACGGGAAGAACCACCACCGGGACGGGAGCATCTTCAACCATGTCGCGCAGGTGGAGATCCTCACCGGGACCGGGGAGCGGCTCGTACTGGGACCGAGGGACCGGAGGTTCTGGTTCTTGGCCGGGGGCATGGGGGCCGGGGCGGCCATCCTTTCCGCCACGATCAAACTGAAACAGAGACCGAGCGCCTACATCGAGCAGCACACCTGGCGGGAGGCGGACTTCGCTGGGGTGTGCGAGCGCATGCTCGAGGCTGATGCGAGGGAGTACTCGGTGGCCTGGGTCGACTTGGCCCACCGGAGAGGGCGGGGAGTAGTCACGGCCGGGGAGTGGTCGAATGAGGGCGGGTGGAGTGAGGATGGGGAGAAGGCGCGTGTGGGCGTGCCGGATTTGGGCAGGGTGAACTTCATCAATCCATTCAGCGTGACGGTGTTCAACCAGTTGTGGTGGGTGAAATCCAGTCATGAGGCAGCGAGGGTGAGGGCGACGACATTCTTCCACCCGCTCGACGGGATCCGGCGGTGGAACCGGTTGTACGGCGAACATGGGTTCATCCAGTACCAGTTCGTCGTGCCGGAGGAGGGGTATGGGACCTTGGAGCGGATCGTGTATGACCTGTCGAGCCGAAGGATCGGCACCCCGATGGTGGTGCTGAAGCGTTTCGGAGGGGGCAACCGAGGGGCGATGTCCTTCCCGATCGCGGGGTGGACCTTGGCGGTGGACATCCCGGCCCGGGTCGAGAACCTCGGGTCAATCCTGCGCAGGTACGACAGTTTGGTGGCTGAGTGCGGGGGAAGGGTATACCTGGCCAAAGACAGCTGTCTGGGACGAGAACACCTGCTGGAGATGTACCCCAAGATCGATAGGTGGCTGGAGGTGCTCGAGGAGCTCGACCCGCGTGGAGTGTACCAAAGCGACCTGCTCAGACGGTTGGGAATGGTGAGAGCATGAGCGGAACATTCGGTGTGGGCAGACGCGTCGTGGTGCTCGGGGGGCGCAGCGACATCGCGCGGAGCATCGTCGAGCAGATGCGGAGGATCGACCCGGCGGTGTCAGTTGTGAACTGCGTGCGTGGAGCGGGAGCGGGGGAGGTCGAGTACGACGGAGCACACCCTGAGGCTGCAGAACGGGCGGTGAACGAGGGGGCTCAGCGTCTCGGAGGGGTTGATTGCATCATCGTCGCGGCCGGGGTCTTGGACACGGAGGGGGAGGATCTCTCCGAACCGGAGCGGGTGGGGAGAAATGCCACGGTGAACATGGCAGGGGCGTGTGCAGCCGGGGCGGCAGGGGCGAACATCCTCGCAGCCCATGGCGGGGGAACATTGGTGTACCTGAGTTCGATGGCGGCAGTGCGGCCGCGCGGGGAGATGCCGGTGTACAGCAGCGCCAAACAGGGAGCTGACTCCTTCTACCGATGTGCCGGGAGGAACTGGGCCGAGGATGGGATTGTGACGCTGGTCATCCGACCCGGGTTCGTGCGGACGAAGATGACGGCGGGCCTCAAGGCCCGCGGCGGGGTGGTCGAGCCTGCAACGATCGGTGCCGTCGTCGTTGCGGCGATGCGGCGCGGTGGGGTGGGTGTGCATGTTGTGTACAGCTCGCCGTTACTACGTGCGGTGGCGTTCATCATGCGCATCGTGCCGCAGCGAATCTGGGCCAGGTTCTAGGCGCTGGGGGCGGTGCTGGACGGCGGTGGGTGGGTTCGGTACTGGATCTTGTGCGGTGCACATGGCTCACGGGCTCACGTATCAACGCAGTGCGGTGCACTCGTGAGCTTGGTAGATGTGGTGGGACATTCCACCTGAGCGCTGGAAAGCGAGAACTCCAACTAGGCACAATCGAGCAGCACGGTTCGTGAGAAGCAGGGTATCACGCTGGATTGCTGGGTGAGTCGCTGGACGAGACAGGGGAGTGCGGGGCGGTGAGCGAGCGGCGGCGGGAGGTGAGCAAAACTGCGGCCAGCGCGACGGGGAGGTACCACCACCATGCGGGGAAGGAGACGGGCTCTTTCGAACTCGAGGAGGCATAGGCGGGGGCGGGTGCGACCGTTGAGACCTTGTCCAGTTTCATCAATGCGGCAGTGGCCTCCTCAAGAGACATCGAGCCGACATCCACGATGAGAGACCCCGGGGCGACTTCGAGCACGTCGGGGAAGCCGGCGTCGACGATGCTCTGGCGCAGGATGAGGTACTCCGTCGGGTTGACCGCGGAGGAGCGGACGTAGACCCGGTTCCCCTCCGAGACGCCCGGGACGATGGGGGGAAAGGAACTCGGAGGGTTCACATCAGTGGAACTCGAGGTCTCCTCAGTCGGGGTGGGGGAGTCCCCCTCGTGGGCGAGGGCGATCGGGGCAATGGTGGCGAGCAGCACGAAGACGATGAAGACGGCTACGAAAACCCGGGCCAGGCGGCGTCGATCCATACCCGAGAACAGTCCCCGAAGGAGCGGTGGTGCACAGCAGGCTGGTGCGGGGGCGAGGTGGGCGCGGACGGTAGGTCCGCATGCAGCAAGAAGCCGGCCAGCAACCCGGGAGTTCCAAGACGGAACTCGGTCAGTTCTACACCACCACCAACCCCTTCAAGCACCCGCAGATGCTGCGGTGGTTGCAGGAGCGGGGCGCGGGGGCGCGGTGGCTGGAGCCGTTCGCGGGGGCGAACAACATCGTGCGCATGGTCCAAGAAGTGCTGCCCGGGAGCGTGTTTGTGAGCTACGACATCGAGCCCGGGGCGAAAGGAGTACAGCAACGAGACACCTTGACAGCGTACCCGCAGGGATTCGATGCCGTGGTCACCAACCCGCCGTACCTGGCGCGCAACTCGGCACGGCGGCGGGGGCTCACCACGGCACTTGAGGTGATGGGGGAGTGGGAGGACTTGTACCTCAGGTGCCTCGAGGAGTGCCTGGCCCACACCAAGCACGTCGCGGCGATCATACCGGAGAGCTTCATCGTGAGCGGTGCACACCGGGAGCGACTGGAGTGCGTCATCTCACTCAACGAGAAGATGTTCGATGACACCGAACATCCGGTCTGTTTGGCCATGTTCAGCGAGAACCGCACCGGGGACTTCGAGGTCTGGGTGGGGACGCGCAGGGTCGGCATGTGGTCTGACCTCACCGAGGACGGGCTCGGGGAGACCCGAGCTGCCTCGATGCGGTTCAACGACAAAAAAGGCAGGATCGGGTTGATGGCGGTGGACAACACCAAGGGCGCGAGCATCGAGTTCGTCCACGGCACAAGCATCCCAGCAGAGGAGATCAAACACTCCTCGAGACACCGAACCCGGATCCACGTCGCCGGGTTCGCAAAACTCGGGAAGACGGAGCTCGCGGAGATCATCGAGACGGCGAACGAGGTTCTGGCGGAGTGGCGGGAGCGGACCGGGGATGTGCTGATGAGCCCGTTCATGGGCCTGCGCGAGGACGGCGTGTACCGGCGGCGGTTGAGTTATGCGACGGCGGCGAAGATACTGACCGTGGCCGGGGAGAGACTCGGGTACTTCACCAGTGAGGGGTCGAGCACAGAGGAGTGGGCATGAGCATCTTCTCGAGAAAACCAGTGAAGCCGGTGCGGGAACAGGCCCCCCAGGTGCTGCTTCTCCCCCTCAGCGCGCACGAGGCCACGGAGCTGGTCGAGGTCTTGACCGCCATACGCTCCGGGGACCAGATGCGCTGCGAGAGGGCGTTGATGGCCCTGCAACGCTGGGACATCCAGCGGTCATTGGTGGTCATGGGCACACTCGGTGAGCGGTACATCAAGTACCTGATCGATGCCAAGGTGGTCCAGCTGCACAACGACGCGGACGGCGGACGGACGCTGGTGGAGAAGCTGCGCGGCAGCATCCCCCAGGAGATCCGTCCGAGTGAGGAGGTAATGTTCGATGCCGTGGTACTGGCCACCAGCTCGGGCAACTCGAACGTGCGACGGCGGGTCGGGGAGGACACCTGGGGGGCCCTGATCGGCCTGGCCTACCTGTGCGCGGCGGGGGCGGGCCTGACCGGGGAGGGGCCTGGCCGGAAACCGAGCGTTGCTGAGATGCTGCACGGCATCGCGGCTCCCTGGTAAGGTCTTGTGACCGTGCGACACGGGTGCCTCCACAGACAGTCCCTGGTATGAGAACCTCGAGCGGGACCAAGATCATCGCCACCGTCGGACCGATGTCGCGATCCGCCGCGGCGCTGGCCGGGCTCGTGCGGGCCGGGGTGGATGGCTTCCGAATCAACTGTTCGCACACCCGGGCGGAGGAACTGCCGGGACTGGTGGCAGACATCAAGGAGGCCGGCGGTGGGTTCATCATCGCGGACCTCGCCGGACCCAAACTGCGGTGCGAGAACCCGATCTCTGGCAAGGCCGGGGAGGTGATCGAGCTCGGCGGTGCGGATCACCCCTTGAACAACGAGATCGAGAACGTCACGACCGGGGCAGCGGTGTCGTTGGGGGACGGCAACATGGTCGGAACGGTCATCGGGTACAGTGCCGGGGTGATCCAGATCCGACTCACGACCGAGGTCGCGACCCGCTCGGGCTCGGCGGTGCACATCGAGGGGTCCCGGCTGGTGGGTGGTTGCCTGGGGCCGGCGGATGAGGAGATGCTCGAAGCGGCACTCGAGGCCGGGTGCGACTGGATCGCATTGTCCTATGTGAAGGACGGGGTGGATGCCGCACGCGCGGCGGGGGTGATCAGAGGAAGAGCCGGGGTGATCGCGAAGATCGAGCGGGAGAGCGCGGTGGAGGACCTCGAGGCCATCTGCAACGTGGTCGGGGCGGTCATGGTGGCCCGTGGGGACCTCGGGGTGGAACTTGATTACGTCCAGGTCCCGAGAATCCAGAGGGAGATCTTCAACCACTGCCGGAGCATCGGGATGCCGGTCGTGTGCGCGACCGAGATGCTCGGGTCCATGGTCTCTGCGGCGCGCCCGACACGGGCGGAGGTCAGCGATGTCGAGGCGGTCATGCGCCAGGGGTACGATGCCATCGTCCTGACGGCCGAGACGGCAATGGGTGTGGACCCGGTCGCGGTGATCGAGGTGGCGAAACGGATACAGGCAGCCACCGAGGCAGGCATCCAGGATGTCCCGCAGAGCTCCACGGCCGATGATGCCGTGATGGCGGAGGCCGCAGTCAGGGTCGGGGAGGCCGCCGGGGCGGAGTGCATCGTGGCGATGACCTCGACGGGGCACACCGCGCGGTTGGTCGCGGCGGAACGGGCGAGGCTGAATGTATACGCGGTGGCCGGAGAGGAGCGCGTGGCGCGGAAGATAGCGCTGTACTACGGAGTGAAGCCGGTGATCATGCAACGAGATGGTGGGGTCGAGGGGAGCTCCACACCGGTTCTGGTACGACTCGTCGAGCTGGGGTTGGTCAAAGACGGGGAGAAGTGCGTGTTCATCGGGTCCCGGATCGGACCGGAACAGGACGCAGACCTGGTGATGATCCGCAGGGCACCGACGCGGTAGCCCAGCGGACTTGGGATCAGCCCAAGGCCTCGACGAACTTACGCGACAGCACGACCCTGGTCCGCTCGGCGATGCGGTACCCGTGGGTACGGATCATGTTGCGCAACTCGAGTCGTTCGAAGGCATCGAGTTGGAGCGCGATGCAATCGGCCGGGGCCGGGGCGAGGGACGGGAAGTACAGATCATCATAGGCCTCGAACAGCAAATTCTCATCGGCGAGACCGGGCTCGTCATGCAACAGGCTCGAGACCTCGAGGGCGGCGGTGCGGGTGAGATGGTACCGGGGACCGGTTTTGGCGGATCGCCGGCGGGGGTTCGTTCTCACGGACATGCGCGCGGAGGGCGAGGTGGTTGACGAAGCGGTTCTAGGGGACCCGTTCTTGGCGGGGAGTTTTGTTCTCATACGGAATGTTCTTTCTGGTACTGATTGCGATCTTGGTCCCGACCACCTCAGGCTCGGCGCCTCGGTCTAGATCGGGAGGTTTGTGAAAAACCCTACCCATCACTATGCCGGAGAGGGTTGGAAATACACAGACCCGGCCGGATGGGAAACCTGGCAGTCATGCCGTTTTTTGGGGTGAGATTCTCACCAACCCCGGCAACGGAGGAGTGTGAACTCCTCCATGGTGGCCGGGAAGGTGCCAGTGAGCTTCTCGCGAGTGGGGGGTTCTGGGGCAGGGAAGCGGGCGAGAAACCCGAGGAGGGCACCGAGCAGGAAGGAGCACAGCAGCAACAGGATCATGGCAGCACGCGCTCCTGACAGAGCGAGGCGGTGGCCTCGAGCAGGACGGCCTCACGCGGAGAGACGGCGGTGAGGGCTACGTCGAGATCGACCCAGTCCACCTCGGAGAACTCTTTTCCGTCAGGGGTGGGGGAACCGGAGAAGGTGCTGGCCGCGAAGAACTGGACGAACTTGTACCGACCCTTGCCGATCGGGTAGCTGTACGAACCGATCTCGAGACCGGCGCGGGTCTTGACACCGGTCTCCTCAAAGACCTCCCGCGAGGCGGCGGCGCGGGGGGTCTCATTGGGCATGACCTTGCCGCGGGGAAGCATCCAGGGGGATCCTGGTCGCTTGGCCAGCAGGAACTGGACCGAACCGGCGCGGCGGCGGTACACGATGCACCCGGCGGCGGCGACTTTGTATGGACGTTTGTGCGGCTTCGACATGCATCGTACCGTTCCGGAGGGATCTGATACGACATGGACGCGTACGGAGGGACCGGCAACATCCATGTTCGACTGCGTCGAGGGGGTGCGGACAGTCATCATCCATGAAGCAACCAGGTGCTCGCGGGGGGAAATGGGTAAGGCTCGAGTCGACCGGGGAGGGTGAGGAAGGGCACCGATTGTGGCGGGGGGAGAACCTTGAGGTCATGGCGGAGCTCAAACGAACCAAAGCCAGATACGACCTGGTGTACCTTGACCCCCCGTACAACACCAAACGCGGATTGCGGTACAAGGACAAATTCGGGGAACGCGGTGAGCATGCAACCTGGGTGGAGTTCATGCGGGGAAGACTCGAGATGGTACGGGATCTCCTGGGGGAGGAGGGTTTGGTGGCTGTCTCCATCGACCTCAGGGAGCTGGCTCATCTGACCTTGCTCATGAACGAGATCTTTGGGGAGGGGAACCGCATGGCGGTGGTGACGGTGAAGGTCAAAGCGGGAGCCGGATTGAGCGTGAACAGCATCATGGATGTCTGCGAGTACGTCGTGGTCTATGCCAGAGATGCGGGGAAGTGGCGAGGCAGGATCCTGCGACGAGAGGAGGTGATGGTGGAACGGGGGGAGTACACGCGAACCTTGACGGCGGTCGATGCGGGGAAACGCTGCGGCGGGGGTGAGCAGATCACGGTATGGCGGCATGAGGGAAGGGTCTCACCGCTTGGGGCGGAGGCGTTCGCGAGGGGGGAGATCGCGGGGGCGTTTTGCACCACGAACTCCCAAGGGGTGCGCAAGTACACCGGCTTGGTCCCGAAACGTGGCATCTACCGGGTCGTGGATGCGGAGAACGGAAAGACGACCTGGTTTCACAACGGAAGGGTGTTGCTGTGGCTGGAGGACAGAGCGCGGGTCGAGGCGGGGCGGGTCATCCGACAGGTGCGGGAAACGAACCTCTGGGTGGAGAACTGGCACCAAGGGCTCGGGGCGGAGGGAGGGGTCTCCTTCACGGAGGGGAAGAAGCCCGTGGCAATGCTGCGCAGGATCCTGAGTTGGGTGGGAGGGGAGGCGCGAATCCTCGATCCGTTCGCGGGGAGCGCCAGCATGATCCAGGCTGCGGCGGAGATGAACCGGGATGACGGAGGGAGGCGGTGGGTCGATGCGGTCACGAATGATGAGGGGCGGATCTGTACCGAGGTGGCCTGGCCGCGGGTGTGCGGGGTGTTCACGGGACGGTACGCGGATGGGCGCGAGGTGGAGGCAGTACCGGGAGGGGTCGGGTTGTACGGTGAGACGGGGAGAGACCAGTCAACCTGAACGAGTATTCAGGAGGTGGGTTCCCGGTGCAGCCAGAACAAGACCTTGAGGCAGTTCTCAAACTCCTCGCGGGTCGTGCAGACCGCGTTGGCGGCCGTGGGGGAGGAGGCGGATACGTTCTTGAAGTGCACCGGGGGTGAGAAACGGGCCGCGGCACGGGTCGGATCAAGTCCCAGGGCCAGGGGCAATGCGGCGGTGGGTAGGGAGCGGAACGAGGGACGGGGGGTGGCGGTGAGCACCGGACGACCGAGGGCTGCGGCCGTGCGCAGGGTGGAGACCGTGCCGGATTCGAGCGTGCCCTCGACCGGGATGAGCGGGTAGGCGAGGGCGGCGATGAGCCGATTGCGGGCGAGGAGTTGTGAGGTGGCAAACGGCGTCAGCGGCGGGTGCTCCGAACAGAGGAAACCGCCGGAGTCGATGAGCCGGTCCGCCAGGGATCGCTGCTCAGGGGAGAGGCTGGTGAGGTTCGCGACGAAGGCGGAGGAGCGGCCGCCGGCATCAAGGGCGGCGCGGTGGGCGGTGGAGTCGACGCCGGCGGCGAGGCCCGAGAGCACCGTCGCACCAGCGGAGACCGCGGTGGTTGCGGCCAGGGTGGCCACGGTGGCGCCGAAACTGCTCATCGCGCGGGAACCCACGACGGCGACGGAGGGGTGGAAGGTGGGCTCACCCTCGACGAAGAGCGCCGGGGGCGGGGCGGAGAGGTCGAAGAACGCGGCGGGGTAGCGGGGATCCATGCACCCGATGACCTGCAGGTTCTTTGGGGGGTCGTATGCGGGGGCGGAGCGGAAGGATGGTTTCTCATCGGGAAGCAGGGGGGCTGAGAGCCAGGCATCTTTGGACTTGAAGGTAGTCAACAAGGTCCGGCAGAAGGCGGGAGTGGCCCCGGCGGCGAGCAGACCGGCGAGCTCGAGGGCGGTGAAGAGTGTGCCGTCGAGGGCGGTCGGCGTGAACGGCACGGTGGGTGCGGTGGGGGAGTTCGTGCGGCGGGCCATGGTACCCATTGTGCCCATAGGTCGGGTGCGTGACACACAGGCAAACAGAGACGAAGTGTACGCGCAGGGTATGTGCAGCGGGTCCTGTGCTCAAGCTGAGCTGACCGGGGCGGCGGTGTGGCACCGGGGGATGGGGTCGGGACGATACGAGGGATGGATGAAGTGAACAGCACCGCAGCACCCGAGACATCGGTCTCGCAGGGATCGTGGCGGAGACTTTTCCTCCTCGGATCGTTGACCGCGGCACTGCTGCTCAGTCCGTTGCGAGGGGAGACGGTGGCATTGATCGTGCTGCTGACTTTGATCTTGCTGCATGAGGCGGGGCACTACACGGTGGCGCGGGCCTGCCGGATGCGGGTCGAACAGTTCTTCGTGGGGTTCGGGCCCGTGGTCTGGAGCATCCACAGACGGGGCATCGAGTACGGTATCAAGGCCATACCGCTTGGTGGGTACGTGAAGATCGCCGGGATGACGGAGGATGATGCCGGGGCGGAGGACGGGTACCAGCGATCCTCCCGACTGAAGAAGACCGCGGTGGTCGCGGCCGGGCCGGCGACCAACTTGCTCATCGCCCTGCTTGTTGCCTTTGCCACCTTGTTCCTCGTCGGATTGCCGACGGCGAGCAACAAGGTGGACACCATCGACCCGCGGCTCGGGGCTGCCGCAGCCGGTATCCGACCCGGGGATGTCATCGTCTCGGCAAACGGGAAGATGGTGGATAGCTTCGATGATCTCGGTGAGCAGGTCGACCTGGTCGGGCCGGGGAGGGAGATCGAGGTCGTCGTGGAGCGCGGAGGGCTGAGGTACATGTACCCCGTTTCTATCTTGGAGGATGCGGGGAGGGCGCGCATTGGGGTCCGGGCCGAGACGGTGTATGAGACCTTGACCTTCCAAGAGAGCGTCTCGGGGAGCATCGACACGGTGAACGGTGTGGTCGTGAATTCGCTCAAGGGCATCAAGGCGCTCGCGGGGGGCATCGGTGGACTGGTCGCGGGGTTGTTCGGGGAGGAGGTCGACCCGCAGAGCAGGCCGCTCTCCCCGGTCGGGGCGGTGCAGATCGGGGCGGAGGTCGGGGGGACGAGCCTGTTCAACGCGATGGAGTTGATCATGGTGTACTCGACTTTCCTCGCGGTGTTCAACCTGCTGCCCTTGCTTCCGCTGGACGGGGGAAGGATCGCGGTGGTGGTCATCGAGGCGGTGGCGAGTGCGGTGCGGCGCAGGAAGGTCGAGGTCTCCATGGCGCTGATGGCGAGGTTCAGCTATGGTTTCACGATGTTCCTGCTCGGGATCGGTCTGGTCGCGATCATCCTCGACATCACCCAGCCGGTCCTGCAGTAGCATCGCGGAGAGGGCGGGTGAGGTATCAGGGGTGAGGTATCAGGTGAGGTATCAGGCCTGATCCGGTTTCGAGCGGACCGAGGGGATTTTCGCGAGTTTCACGGTGGCGGCGAGGGCCCGGTCGAAGGGCTGGTTCGGGGACCATATCCCGACTAAGAGGTCGAACACCGCATCGTGCTGCTCGACGCAGTAGGCCGGGGAAACCATCGGGAGGTTCGTCGAACGATAGAGGCCCTGACGCTCGGTCTGGAGCAGTGCCAGGGCGTGCACCCAGGCCGGGGCGAGGAGGAGGCGAACACGGGCATCCTTGGTGAGAGGCCGGGCCAGATTGCCCAGCACCAGCCGGAGCGCGAACTGCTCTGGCGTGAGCGCGGCCAGAGGTGGGCGCTCGACGAGGTGCTCACAACTCAGGTAGAACAAAACCTCCCGGTCCGGATGGGTGGGAAGCTCTGGGATGCTTCGGTACGCATCCACGACGGCGTGCGGAGGAGTGGGGGGTCGGTACTGCGAGAACTGGGCACGGAGGAACCCCAAGGCGGCAGGGGTGTTCTCGTTGACAAGGGCGGGGGTGGTCCGTTCGGAGACGACAGAGAGCTGCTTGGTGAGCCCGGAGAGGGCCCGACTCAACCGCAGGGAGGGGAACTCGTCCTTGCGATGCTCATAGGAGATCTCCATGGCGAGCATGTGGGGATGATGGGTGGGATGACGCATGAGGAACTCATAGGCGTCGAGATCCCCGGTGCGGCGGAGGAGACGGCGGAGACGGCGGGTGGCGTAGCGCACCTGGACTATCTCCCCGTTGGCGAGGAAGTCAACGACGAGAGCGACGATGACGGTGAGGAGCAGCACGGCCAGGCAGGCGAGGGGGACCAGAACGAACAACAGCGCCACGGCGGCGAGCGGGGAGTGCCGGGCGGCGGTCAAGGTGTAGGCCGAAGAGAGCAGGGCGAGGGCGAGAAGCAGGGAGGCTAGGAGCGCGGAGCAGGTTGCGGCGGAGACGAAGGCCTTGCAGAGCCGGGCGCGCAGGGCGAGGGCGTAGCTCCAGGAGGAGGTGCGGGGGAACCGAGACACCGGGGATACGGTGGTGGTCGGGCCGGTTCTGGCGAGGTGGCCGGAAAACCGAGAACGCCGGTACTAAATCATCGAGAGGTTGTCTCGATGACCGTACCGGCGGTCTGGTGATGGGCTAGATCAGCGTGAGCGGCGCTTGGCGGCGCTGCGGCGCTTCCCGGAGGGATTGCCCTGGCGACGGTTGGGTCGCTTGGGGGCGTTGTCCGGGGAGACGACGAAGCGGCGGTGCTTGTTCGTCGCGGTGGCGAACTCCTCCAGCTTCTGCTTGGAGACGCGGTTCGCCTTGGCGACGAGACGCTCGCGGTACTCGGCTTCGACCTTCTGCCAGGCGGCAGCGGCCCGATCGCGCTCGAGACCCACAACGAAGTGGGCGATCTCGGTGCGGATCGGATCGGCGATGACGTCGGCTGCCTGATCGGCTGCCTTGTCAAGCGCGTCGGAGACGGAGCGAAGCACGCGGGAGCGCACCTCGGCACCGGCCGTCGACGGGATGAGCGTCGACTCGAAGACGGTGCGCATGAGCGTCGTAGCGCCGAGGGCGGACCAGGCGGACTCGAGGTCGCCTGGCTCCAGATCGGAGAGGAACGAGACCTTCGCCGAGACGTCCTGGAGGGAGACCAGGGTCGTCGCGTCGGTGGCGGCGTTCAACTCGAACCGGGACATGCCCTTGACCTTGGCCGAGACCGAGAGGGCGAGACCTGCCTCGTGCGCAGCCAGAACGGCGGCGTCGAGGACGATCATCTCCTGCTCGGCACGGATCGCCGCGGCGGTGCGGTGACCGTTGCGGCAGACCAGGTCGGTGCGGCCGGTGGCGGCGGCACAGGTCGGGCAGCTCTCGAGGTCCGAGGTGTCGATCGCGAAGATCGAACCGGTCGAGACCATCTGCGCCTTCGCGACGGCCGCCTGAGCGGCGTCGACGAGACGCGAGAGCGCGGAACCCTTCGAACCGACCGACAACGCCCAGACGGGCGAGGCGGCCATCAGTGCGAAGAACTCGCGGCCCTGACCCGTGTGGGCACCGTCGAGGCGGTCGAGACCTTCGACGAGGGCGGCGCACTTGGTGTGCACCGACTCGAGGAGGGAGACGACGTCTTCTGCCGGGAGCGAGGTGGAGAGATCCACCTCGAGGCTCGAACCGAAGCGGGCGAGGGTGTCGATCGCGTTGCGCGGGTCGACAATCTCGGTGCCCGAAGGGGTCGAGACCTTCCAGGTTGCCTTGACGTTGAAGCCCTTCAGCGTCTCGGTGATCACCGCCAAGTGCAAGGCGGTCTTCATCGAGGACTGAAAATCAGCCGAGGTCGAGACCGTGCGGAGGAACGCGGCTTCACCGCGGTCCGCCTGACGGCGCTGTTCGACGGCCGATGCCACGGTGCCGGTGCCGGCGTGGCTGTTGAAGCCATCACCGAGGCCGTGCTGCGCGCGGACGGGGTCCTTGGTTCCCGAGATGATCTCGGATTCGGTCACGTACTGGTACGTGTTCATGGGTGGGTACTCCAATTCTCCGACCTCGAGGTCGGGGTTAGCCTGTGGTCCTCGTGGACCTAGGCGTTGCTTGTGGAAAGCCTCCTGCTCGACGAGCAAGAAGCACTCAGGATTGAGTGGATGTCACCGTGTGGGCTGAGATGCGGCGGGCAACCCACCTGAACCGAGGGGTGGTGCGGGGTTCAGCCGAGCAGCTTTTGCTTGGCGGCGATGAACTCCTCCTCGGTCAAGGTTCCGGAGGTGCGCAAGCGTTCGAGTTCCTGCAGGGACTCGAGCAGGGTCGCGGTGGCGGCAACCGGACGGACGGCTGCGGACCGGGAGTTGATCTGCTGGTGGATGAGGAGCTGCACATCGTCGGGGTGGCGGATGTCGGAGAACCTGGACTGCCCCGACTCGCCGGAGGACTCAATCACGAGATCGCCGGCGCCGAGGACACGCTCGAGCATCGATTGATGGAAGTTCACGTTCGAGACCCGATCGAGCGGGATCTCCACCCCGGAACGGGCGATGACGCCCTGTCGCCAGACGACTCGGTAGTTCGAGACGGTGCAACGCGTGAACCACCACTGGACGAGGTGCCACAGGGACCACAGGGACCAGAGAAACACCGCGAGCAGCAGGACGTAGCGCAGCGCGTCGGCGAAGAACCCGGAGATGCGCATGAAGACGATGGCGAGAAACAGGATCGGCAGCCCCCAGGCGGCGGGGAGGGAGAAGTAGAGCAGGTGGGGGCGGGCGTCGTACACCACGGACTCACCGGCGAGAAGTTTCGGGGTAGGCACGAATAGTACGGTCCCCGGTACCCCCGGATCGGGCAGGCATGGGTGAGGGGGCTAGGCGTTGGGCTGCATGTGGATGAGCTTGCGTCCGAGTACCCTGGTGGCCTGCTCGAGGTCTGCGGGGAGGCCCAGGAATTCTTGCAGCTTGACCAACTCGGCCGGATCGATGGACCAGACATCGTGGTCGAGCAAGATGGCATGGGCGGGGGAGAACTCGGTGTGGATCATCTCTTCCAGCTGGAGCATCCACTCTCTCGAGGTGAGCAGGGTGGCGCGGGCATTTGCGTCCTCGTTCCACCAACCGCTCTTGGAGCAGTCCTCGACATTGCGGACGTTGAGGACGAAACGGGCGGTGGGGAAGAGCTCCACGAGGAACCGCACGTAGGCCCGCAACTCATCTAGGTCGCGGAAGTGCTCGGGGGTGTGGCGAACCTCCTTGAAACCGAGCACCGAGACACCCGGCGTCCAGTCCAGGAGGTCGGTGAGGATGATCTTGCGGAACGAGTCGAGCGAGGCGTCGGCATTGACCAGATTGGCACCGAACCAGGGGTCGCTCGGAGGGGCGGTGATCGGAGAAGCGTGGGCCGAGGTGGCGCGCAGGGCTCGGTGGGCCCGGAACAGCTCGACGACGGCGTTGTGGTTCTCGCCGCGGATCGAGACACCGACATGGTCGTTCAGCAACGACTGCAGCACCGTGGACCCGGTGCGACCGTAGGTGATGATGAAGACCATGGTGGGCAGGTTCATGACACCTGGATCGACGGCGGCAACCGGGCGGGGGCGGGAGCGCAGGAACGAAGATGCCTGACGCAGCGAACCGAGGTCGATACGCAGGCCGTGGCCACGACGACGGAAGAGGACGAGGGAGCCGGTCAGGGTGTAGAGCAACTGGGCGAGGATCCAGGCCAGCCCGATACCGACCGGACCGAGACCGGAGAGGACCAGGACGAGGGTGAGGGAGGTGAGAACGCCGAGGATGTTTGTGGTGAGGTACCCGAGTTTGTCCTTGCGGATGTTCAAGGTCGTATCGATCAGGTAGTTCGGGACGGAGAAGATCGCGGCGACCATGAGCAGGCGCAGCAGGGTCGAGGACTCCTCAGCGTACCGAGAACCAAAGATCGAGAGCACGAGCGGGGCAGAGACGGAGGCGGTCGCGGCGAGGAGCGAGGTGAGCAGCAGGGAGAACTGCAGCGTCTGGCGGGCGAGGCGGGGGAACTCTTGGGTGTTGCGGGAGGACTCGGCGTACAGGGCCCGGGCCGAGGCGGAGGGGATGAGCACGAGGAGCGGGTAGACCATCAAGGGGATGGCGATCCAGGCAGCGGCCTCGGCCCCGGCGCGCCAGGAGACGATGGCGATGACGACAGAACGCGGGGCGAGGGAGGCGGAGGCCGCGATCCAGTTCGTCGCGGCAAACCGGATCTGCTCGCTCGAGGGGCGGTGTACCCCGGTGGAGGCGGGTGTGACCTTGAGGACAATCAACAGACTCGTGGTGAGGGCGAGGAGCGGGGAGACGGCGGCGGCGAGGAACAATCCGGGGGCCTCCTGCGAGGTGAGCAACAGGGTGAGAACGAGGCGGGAGAGGCCACCGACGAGGGTCTCGAAGAGCACCAGGTGGGGGCGGCGGAGGGAGATGAGCGTCGCGGTCGAGACGGAGCTGGCAGCAGAGGCGGCAACCGAGAGGGCGAGGAGCGGGGAGACCCACCAGGCGGTGAGCAGGGACGGGGAGGAGCCGAGGGCCCGGGGCAGGACCCAGACCAGGGCACCGACGAGCAACCCAGAACCAGTCGAGAAGCAGATGGCTCGGGTGAGGAAGGACCGGGGGTGCTCGGTGCCACCGAGGAACCGCAGCGTGGCCTCGGGGAGACCGAAGCCGGCGAGGGTGCCAAAGAGCGGGATCAGGGAGGTGACGGCGGCGACGGCACCGACTGACTCAGGGGTGAACACGCGGGCGGCGAGGACCCAGAAGAGGAAGCCGAGAGCGGCGGCGAGGAGGGTGTTGATCATCAACACCACCGAGCTTCTCGCGAGTTGGGGGCTGTGGAGAGGGTCGATGATCTTGCGGTTCAACTGCACCTAGATGAGGGTGCCGAACCGGTGGGAAACGCCCAGAAATTGAGGCCCAGTGGGGAGCCTCAGGCGGCGGAGGCAGTGCTTTCGCGCGAGTTTCGGTCACTATGGAAGGCATGGAAACCAAGGCTTACCGGACGAAGCAGGAGTACCTCAAGGCGGTCGCATCGGTGGAGGCGGCGGCTCGGGCGTACTACGACAGCGAGGAATTGTTGATGGATGATGCCGCGTACGATGAACTCGTGCGCCGGCTCGAGGCGACCGAGGCGGCGCGGCCGCAGTGGCGCAGCGGGGAGGCTACGACATCGGTCGGGGCGGGTGTCGCGCGGGGCGGAGAGGTGGTGCACACCAAGGCGATGCTCAGCTTGGAGAACGCCATGGACATGGTGGAGCTCGAGGCGTGGTTCGAGAGGCTCGCGGGGATCGTCGGATCGGTGGCACTGTGCCTCGAGCCGAAGCTCGACGGGCTGGCGGTCTCGGCGCTGTACGAGAACGGTGAGCTCGTCCGGGTGGCGACCCGCGGGGACGGTCGCACCGGCGAGGACGTCACGGAGCAGGCGAGGCGGGCCGCTGGGCTCGCGACACGGATCGCGAGGACCGGGATCGTCGAGGTGCGAGGTGAGATCTACATGAGCGACTCGGACTTCCAGCAGGCGAACGAGCTGCGCGAGGAGGGTGGGCGGGAGCCGTTCAAGAACCCACGCAACGCCGCAGCCGGTGTGCTACGGTTGCTGCACGACAAGACCATGTACCCACTGAGTTTTGCGGCGTACGATCTCGTCGGGGCGGAGATCCATGATGAGGCGATGCGGGAACTCGAGGTGCTCGGCTTCACGACCGCACGTCAAGTGGCTGGTATCGCGCAGAGCCGTTACACCGAGTACGCGAGCATCCAGGAGGAGATCGAGAACCTCGGACGCCGACGGGGCGATCTGGGTTTCGCCATCGACGGAGCCGTGGTCAAGGCGGCCGAACAGGCAGTCCGGACCAAGGCGGGGGAGACGGCAAAGGCGCCGCGATGGGCGGTTGCTTACAAGTACCCGGCTGATGCCCGACAGACGAAGGTCATGGACATCGTCGTCCAGGTGGGACGAACCGGGGTCTTGACCCCGGTGGCGGAACTCGAACCCGTCGAGGTCGGTGGGGTCACCGTGAAGCGCACCACGTTGTCGAACCCGAGTGAGGTGGCCCGCAAGGACGTGCGAATCGGAGACACGGTCTGGGTGCGACGAGCCGGAGAGGTCATCCCCGAGATCGTCGCGGTGGACCTGAGTCGCCGACCCAAGGGAACTGCCGCGTGGAAGGCGCCGATAGCCTGCCCGCGCTGCTCGGGCGGGATCGACACCAGCTCGAAGCGGTGGCGGTGCATGAACCGGGAGTGCGGATTGCCCGAGGCGGTGCGGTTCTTCGCGGGAAGAGACGGCATGGACATCGATGGGCTCGGGAAGTGGTTGATCGGGGTGCTCGTCGAGGACGGAAGCATCAAGCGACTCGAGGACTTGTACCGACTCCAGGTCGAGGACTTCGTGGGTAAGGCGGCGGCGGAACCGTTCGTGAACGAGAACGGGAAGCGGATTGAACCGAAGATCTCGAGCGAGGCTGCCCAGAAGCTCGTCTCATCCATCCAGACCTCCAGGACCAGGCGGACCGAGGCGGTGATCTGTGCCCTGGGTATCGGCATGGTGGGGCGCAAACTGGCGAGAAACCTGGCCGAGAAGTACCCGACGATCGATCTGCTCGGCGGGGCGGCGGCGGGGGAGCTCGCCGAGATCGAGGGCATCGGGGCGGTTCGGGCGGCCCAGATCATCGAGGACGTGGTCGAGATGGCGGGGACGCTGACTGCTCTGGCGGAGATGGGCATCGGCATGGTGGCTGGGGAGCCGGAGGGCGTGGTGATGACGGGTGCATTGGCCGGCAAGAAGGTCGTGATCACCGGGAGCATCCCGGGGTACGGTCGCACGGAGGCGGAGGAGGCAGCGAGAAAACTCGGGGCGAAGGTCTCTGGGAGCGTCTCGAAGAACACCGACATCGTGATCCACGGCGAGGGGGCGGGGTCCAAGCTCGCGGCGGCGGAGAAGCTCGGCATCGCGACCATGGGGGCTGAGGAGTTCGTGAAACTCCTCGGCTGAGAGAACCCAACTGGAGAGACCCACCTGAAGAGATTTACCCGGTGAGGTGAGCCGGTCAGGAAACTTGTCCCTAGGAACCTAGCTCACGAGAGATGGGATGACTGTACTCAACGACGGGGAAACCAACGACGTTTAGGCGGCTGGGTGTGGGCGAGTTCGGTCGGGGAGGGGGAGACGAGGGATACCGCGACCTCCATCGAGAAGGGCCAGACCGAGCGCATCTCCACCACCTCCTTGTGGGCGATGAAGTGGCGGACGCGGACGTCCTCACCGGATTTGGCCAGATCACAACAGAGCAGCAGCAACGCGGCCGGGGTGGGGAGGGTCTTGAACATCGCCCGGCGAAGGTCGGGGCCGGAGCCGAGCACCAGTTCGAACCCGACGAGATCACCGGGTTCGAACTGAGCGCGGCTGAGCGTGTCGAGGTCGGCAGTCGCTGTCGAGAGGTGCGCCAAGGCGCCGGCGAAGGCATCGTCCAGTGAGAGATCGGGGTACAGGAAACGGGCGACCTCGGTGCGCAACCAATCATGCGGGGAGGGGGCGGCATCGAACTCGGAGCGCAGTGAGGAGGCGGAACGACGAGGCGGGGTCTTGGGTGGGAGCGAGGCCGGGGGGCCTGGTTGGGTGCCGGGAGGCTCCCCGTAGACATCATCGGGAGGACCGGCAGGGACACCATCGGGGAGCTCGTCGGGAAGCTCATCGGGGAGATCGGTCACGCGGAGACCTCCTGAGTGGTGGTGCAGATGGCATCGGTGGCTCCGGCATCACAGAGCTGGGTCAGGGCGTCGGTGAGGGTGGAGACCGGTACCACCTTGATCTTCAAGGAGACGGGGATCTCATCTTGCAACTCGACGGGGGCGAAGAACCACTGCGTGCCGGCGGCCTCGGCGGCCGCGGCTTTGAACTTGATGCCGGAGATCGGACCGACGTTTCCCTCCGAATCGATCGTTCCGGTGCCGGCGATGCGCAACCCAGCGGTCAAGTCGCCCGGTGAGAGTGCATCGATGGTGGCCAAGGTGAGCAGCAGACCCGCTGAGGGTCCGCCAACACTCCCGGTGTCGAGCTCGAGCAGCCCATCCAGGGCGGCGGCGTAGGAGGGGGAGACGGCGACGCCGATGCGACCGCTGACGGGGGAGACCGTGAGCTTGAGGACCTCACCCTTGCGCGACACGGTGAGCGGGGATGAGACGGGGGCGGCTGCCAGGGCGGAACGCAGAGCGGTGGGGGAGTCGACCGAGGCGGCGGCGAAGGCGGTGATCACGTCGCCGGGTTCCACGCCAGCAAGAGCGGCGGGGGAACCTTTGAGGACAGAGAGGACCATGGCACCGGAGGAGGTGAACTCCTGTTTGCGGGCGAGGGCGTAGGCGAGGACGGAGGCGGTCTCTTTTGACTCGATCATCTGGGCCCGGGCCTCTTTCGAGAAGGCGGTGGGGGAGAGCTTGACCGCGGCGCGGGTGGAGAGGCGATCCTCGATGAGGTCTAGGTAGGAGAGTTCGGAGACCTCGACGGTGGTGAAGGCGAACCAGCCGGAAGTGGGTGAGGGGTCGAGCACGTCGGGACCGGAGACGGCCTCGGTGAGACGGACGACGGGGCCGGGTTCGATGATCCCGTACCCGGAATCGGCCTGCAGCATGGTTACTATGGGGATGGAGATGAGCAGGATCGTGGCGGCGAGCACCTGGCGAACCCGGCGCGGGGGGACGTTGCGGGACCAGCGGGAGACTCGGGGTGAGGGAACTGGCAAGTTGGGCAGGGGCAACGAGGGTCCTTCTCCGTCAAGCCGTGGGTGGATGGGACCGTTTGACACCTCGGTAACAGTTCAGGGTGGGCACCGTGGTGCGAGCAGGGCGGAGTTTGGGACGATAGAGTCCATGCAGAACTTGAGCAGCGGTATCGGCTGGTGGTATGATGCGATGTTTGCCGGGGTGCTCGGCATGATCACCGCCTCCTTCCTCTGTGTCTGCGCGGAACGACTGCCGCGGGGCCTCGGGATCGGCGGGCGGAGCCGGTGCGCCTGCGGACGGATGTTGCGCTGGAGCGAGAACATTCCGGTGCTTGGTTGGGTGCGAGCGGGCGGGGAGGCGCAGTGCTGCGGGGCAAGGATACCGGTGTTTTACCTCCTAGCCGAGGTGTTCTTGGGGGCAGCCTGGGCGGTGGCGGGTGCGCTCGTGGCGAAGTGGCCGGGAGGGGCAATGAGCCTGATTGTTGGTTCGCTGATCACTGTCTTGGCGGTCGGTTGGGTGCGTCTGGGACGAGAACCGGGTGGGCGGGGATGATCGGGAGTCTGATCGCCCAACTCGGGGAACTTGAGCGCGTACTGGATGAGCTCGGGGAGGGTGAGGCGGCGCGGAAGGGGCGGCGGATCGTGGCCTCGATGGCACGGGAACTGACAGAGAGGATGACTTTGGATGGAAGTTCCATCACAGTGGGGGAGGAACAGGAATCGTATGCCATCGAGGCGGTGACGGCGTATCTGGACGGAGCGGCACGAGGGGATGGATTCGAGTTGCTCGGGGAAACGGTGGCGCGGGGATGCACCGAGAATCATGGGGAGATTGAGTGGTTGGCTGGGGTGGTGGCGGCACTGGCCCGACTGGCAGGGGATCTCTCCGTGCTCGCGGCAGCGAGGGACGGGCGGAGTGAATGGGATGATGCGTTGCGAATCATCCAGCAGCTCGCGAGACCCTGAACGGGGTGAGTGTGGGGAGCCACGCTCGCGCGGCGACAGTGGCTGGTCATGAGCGTGCAGCACGAGGACCAGCTCGGTACCACCCAGGGTCTTGAGGCACTCGTGGCGATGGGGTACAGCGGGAGTGAGGCACGGCGCATCGTGGAGCGATGGGGGACCTGGCAGGAGTTCCGGGCGAGCTCCTGGGAGGAGCGGGCACATGTGGTACGACGGAGGGGGTATGCAGTACTCCCACACACCATGCCTGCGGTGCGCGAGACGGAGATCGGGGAGGCGGTGGCGTACTTGGACCACCGATGGCCCCGGGAGCTCGACAAGGTCGGGGAGGCATTGTGTCTCATCGAGGTCGGGGGCAGGCTCCCGACGAGGTCGATCGCGGTGAGTGGGGCGCAGTGGCCCTCAGGTGCCGGAATCGAGATCGCGCGAAGCGTCGCAGCCGCGGCGTGCACGCAGGGACTCGGAATCATCGCAGTGGAGGGCGGCGTGGGGGCGGCGGCGCTCGAGACGGGGCGGGAACTGGGTCAGGCGGTCAGTATTTTGTACGGGGACTCTCCCCTGGTCGAGGGACGCGGATGCGTGGGCGGGGTGATGGCGCGGTACCGGTCGAGGGGGAGCTCGGCGCGCATCCACCTTCGTGGTACCGGATCGGAGAGTGACGGGTTGAGGCTGGGGACCCAGGTGGCGGTGGCTTTGGCCGAGGCCGTCGTGATCATTGAACCAGGAACGGGGCGTACGCCGGGGTTCGAGGCGGAGTGGTGGGGGCGCACATGGGGACGACGGGTCATCGTGGTGAACGGAGACAGCACGCGGGGAGACGGCGGGGGAAGTCGAGCGGGGGAGCTCGCGAAGGCGCTTGGGGAGTTGAGATCGCTCAGTTGAGCGGACGGGCACAAAACAACCCCCGGCTCCTTCCAAGGAACCAGGGGGTGTTTCGCATAGGGCAGGGATGGATCAGCGGGCCAACTTGATCGTGGCCATGACGAGACGAGACAGCGACCCGAGATGGCTGCCGGAGAGGCTCAACAGCATCTCCCAGCGGCTCGGTTCGAGCCCGAGGTTCAACACCAGGTACAGGTGCACCATCGGCTTGTTGGCGTAGATGATCTGAGCCAGGCTCATCGAGGCCAGTCGGTCGAGTTCGGTTCTGTGGAACGCGATGAGTGTCTCGGTGTCCTCGATCTGCCAGGGTCGATGACCGGGGTCCAGGATCCAGGTGGATGAGTCCTCGAAGATGGTGTACGGGGCGCGGGACGTGGTCCAGAACCCGATCTCCACCTTCTCGGCCGGGAGGTCGAGCGAGAACCGCTCAGCCAGGTGCCGCAAGGCCGCGTTGAGCTGATCGGCCGAACAGAGATCGGTCGGACAACTCGACAGGGCATTGAAGACCTTGAGGCCATCGGGGGCGGAGAGGTGCTCGTTTGTGGCGAGCGCCACCAGATCCCCAGGCCGGCCGTAGGATCGGTACTGGTTCGGCAGGCAGCGGCGCAGCAACCGAGAGATCTCTGATGGATCCTCGATGGACTCGAAGACCGAGGGCAACGTGACAAAGGGCTCGGAGAGCCGCTTGGCGACGGCGGAGGTGACCTTGGCGGAACGGTGGTTCTGCAGTGAGCGGACCACTTCCTCGTGCGCGACCGGGTTGGCCGCGAACGCGAGTGCAGCGAACTCCGTCTCCTCCTCGTTCGCGGAGGCGAAGAGCTTGCGCTGGTGCTCGATCTCGGTCAGGAACCTCGAACCGGCCAGGGTCGTCAACAACGCCACGGGGATCTCCTCGAGTGAGGCGATCTTTGCGACCAAGGCAGGCCGGGCGAAGAGGATCTTCGCTGCCGTCTGGTTGAACGACCGCATGTCACGGACCGGGAGCTTGGCATTGCAGACCTCGATGAGAGCATCGTGGATCTGGTCATCGTCGAAATCACCGAGGTGTGCGGCACACCACTCGAGCCGGTTCACCCCATCGAGATGCTTGGCAGCGACGGGGAGGACGTCGGGGTGGATGAACCGAGAGGTCATCGCCATGGAGGCGAAGGTCGACCCGGTGGCCACTGAGACGCACTTCTCCTGTTGCTCACGGGTGAGCTGAGGCCGGCGGAAGAGGGAGAGCAGCACCGTACCACGCCGTTCAGAGGCGAGGACCAGATCGATCTGATCCGCATCAAGCGGACGATCGACCAGGGAGGCTGCCTCGTCGGCGGGGAGGTTCTTCTCCCACAATGCGGTGAACTGGTGCTTGGTGAGATGCCTGTTCTTGCGCAACGCTGATCGGTTGGCGGCGGTGTTGAGTTTGTCGAAGACCTCATCGGTCAACGGCAGACCCAGCACCAGATCGTGAAACGAATTGTTCACTGGGGCTCCTTTGGTAAGGTAGGGTGATTCCTACAGTGACCGGGGGGCTGGACAGGGCAACCTTGCCCCGCGGGGAGAGGGGCCAGGTTACAAGGCGTGGGCGGCGAGATCGGCGGCGGGAGAACGCTCACCCTTGGCCAGCACGAGGTGCCCGAAGAGTTCGGAGTCATCGAGGGCCTCGACGACGGCGGCGAGGGCGTTAGAGGTCTCAGAGAGCCAAGGTGAGTCGATCTGGGTGGTGTCGCCGAGGAGAACGGCCTTGGATCCCTCACCGAGACGGGTGAGCACCGTCTTGGCGACGAGCGGCTCGAGGTTCTGGGCCTCGTCGAGCAGGACGAAGGTGCGTTGCAAGGAACGGCCGCGCAGGAAGGTGACGGCCTCGAGGGCCAACGATCCTTGCTCCACCCACATCGTGATCATGTCCCGGGCCTCGCGGTGGGTCATCGCGTCCGAGAGGGCGACGACGGTATCGACGATGGCCTCGAACCAGGGGCCGAGTTTCTCCTCAATCGTGCCAGGCAGGTAGCCGAGATCCTGGCGACCGACAGAGACGACGGGTCGCAGGATGAGCAGACGGTCGTACTGCCGGGAGGGTGGTTCGAAGACCTGCTCCAGGGCGGCGGCGAGGGCGAGGATCGTCTTGCCCGTACCGGCAGCACCGGAGAGGGCAACGATGGGGAGGGTGGGGTCCATCAGCAGATCCAGGGCGAAGCGCTGCTCCTTGGAGCGCGGGCGCAGGCCCCAGGCGGTGAGATCATCGGGAACCTTGACCAAACTCCTGGTCTGATCGATGAGGCAGGGTCGGGCGAGGACGGAGCCGTTCGTCGGGGAGCGCAGAATGAGGGGGGTGTTCAAGGAGTGCTGGTTGAGGGGGGAGTCGGTGGGGATGGCCAGGCTCGAGTGCTGATGCAGCTCGTCGACGATGGATTTCTCCACGTCGAGCAGACAGATGTTCGAGTCCTCGCTGATCTTGGCACGAACGACGTAGTCCTCGGCGGCGAGATCGAGCTGGGAGGCCTTGACCCGCAAGGCGACGTCCAAAGAGACGACGCGGACCTCGGTGTCTTGGGAGACGAGGCCCAAGGCGGCGGCGAGGATGCGGTTGTCGGGCTTGGTCCGATCGAGACAGAACTCATCGAGGAGGTCAAGGCGCAGACCGTTCGTCTCGATACGCAACGTGGAGCCGTTCGCTAGGGCGGCGGGGGTGCGCAGCGAGCCACCGTTGGCGATGCGCAACGACTCGATACGGCGCACGGTCTGTCGGGCGCCGCGTCCGACCTCGTCCTGACGGCGCTTGTGGGCGTCGAGCTCCTCGATCACGGTCAGCGGGAGTACAATATCGCAGTCCGGGTAGGCATCGAGGGAGGCCGGGTCGGCGACTAGGACGCAGGTGTCAAGGACAACCACGGGGCGGGCGGGGGCGGAAACCGCTTCGGTCCGGTTGGATTCCATTGCCCGCTACGGTCCCACCCGGGCGGGGTCCGGCTAGGAACCGGGAAAAGAAAACCGTCCTGCCTCACATGAGGCAGGACGGGTTCTGTGGGACCATGCGTCAGACGAGCTTGACACTCGAGGTGAGCACCTGGCGGAATTTGATCTTGGCATTCGTGCGCGGCAGGATCTGGAAGAAATTCTCCCAGGCCGAGAGCGAGCGCTCGCTGTCTCCGGAGCCGAGTTTCGAGATGATCGTCTCGGTAGCGACCTCAGAGGCGTTGAGCGGGATGCGGTATCCTGAGATCTTCCCGGCGAGTTCCTCGAGTGGGGAGTCCAGGACTGCCTCGACCGTGAGGTCTGGGTACTCGGAGGAGCCGTACTGGTGTGTGTACCGGTACCGACGGACCGTGTGCTGCTTTGGTTTCTCCATAGCGCCGACGAGGGCCTTCATGCGGACCGAGGCCTCGAAATCCGAGACCGTCGAGACGTGATTCGGGAGCGTCAGGCCCAACTCCTCGCGATCACCGATGCGGGATGCCAGGGCAACCAGCGGTCGGATGAATCCGATCGATCCCTGTAGGACCGAACGGGGTGCCTCGGAGGCGCGGGCGAGGACCTGCAGACCGGCCGCGGGGGCGGCGGCGAGCTGGACGAGCTGGGAGACCCGATGCGGCGTCAGCAGGGAACGGGAGGCGACCAGCTCGACGAGGAGCGGGTCGGTCAACGAACCGAGCGGTTGGCCGATGTCGAGTGCGGAGCCCGGGGAGGGGCACCCAGCGCGGGACACGTAGGGCATGAGGCCGTTTCCCGCCGCAAGGGCAAAACCCTTGGTGCGGAACTCGGTGGGAAGCGAGGGGTGATCCAAAAACGGGATCAACCCGATGCGCAGCACCGAGTACGTCTCTGACTTGTAAGATCCGAGACGCTCGAGGGCAAGGGCCGGATCGATCCAGGGCACCATCGAGGTGGCGAGCACAGCCGCGAGAGAATCGCTCTCGAGCAGATGCTGGGCCAGATGAGGGCGGTGGATCAAGGCGGCGTACATCGGGGCATACCCGTCGTAGCAGAGCTTGGAGGAGGCGAGGCACATGGCCTTCACCCACTCCTCATCCGAGAGACCCACGGGATCGCTTGCGAGCCACTGCCAGATGACACTGCTGTCGGCGCGCGAGGCGGCGATGAGCTTGGCCTTGTCCGAGAACCAATCCGAGAGCAGCACGCTTCGAGCCGAGTCCTCCGTGAGGGCCTTGGAGACGAAGTCGAGCTGAGACGCGAGCGGGAGGTGCCAGGAACGCAGCACCTGATCGCAGGTTCCCTGACGCTTGTCACGGGACTTGCACCACTCGGAGATGGCATCGGGATTGTTCAGCCCGAGCAGGGCAACGGCGGTGTCGGCCGACTGCTTCGACGCCGGAACCGGCGCGAACGAGGAGGCCTCGACTTGCTCATTGTACACCAGGAGCGGCACGAGCTCGGGGAAACGTCCCACGAGGTAATCCGATACTTTTTTGGGAAAATGAATCGTACTGCAGAGTACTTTGACTAACTGCACCGCAATTCCTTTCGTTCAGGGCCTTGCGGCCGAGGATATGACACATCCCACCGTCGTCGCGACGGGGTGTGGTCAAAAGTAGTCGGGGCGGTTTACGGCCGCAGGTGGGCCAAGGTGGCGGCGGGGGTGGTGGGCCTGGTGGCGGAGGCATCCCGGCGGGAGGTGGCGGGCAGATCGAGGGGGAGATGGGCGGCAGTGAAGGCCTGGATCGGGGCGAGGGCAGCGGAGAGCAGATGGGTCTCGCCGGAGAGGAACCGGCCGGAGCGCACCCCACCGGTGGCACGTCCCTTGGCCGGGAACTCGGAGAGGGCGGAGCCTTTGAGGTTGCCAGCGGAGGTCAGCAACCAAAGCACCTGATCGAGAGCGGAGTTGGCCACACAGAACACGGCCAGGACCTCATCATCGTCAGCGAGACGGATACCGGCGACGCCGGCGGCGGGACGCTGCTGGGGGCGGACCGAGGCGAGCGGGAAACGGAGTACCTGACCGGTGCGCGAGACGATGATGACGGAGGAGTCATCATCGGGGCAGGCAACGGCGGCTACGAGGGCATCATCATCGGCAAGGGAGATCACCTTGCCGGTGCGGACCTGGTCGGCAGCGAGGCGTTTGACGAGGCCCTTGCGGGTGGCAAGCAACAGTGGGACCTGGTTCGGGAGCAGCGCCACGAGCGGGGAGGTCGGGTCGGTCTGGGCAGCGATGGAGATGCCCTTGGAACCACGAGGCAGCGGCTGAAGGTCTGAGACCTGCACAGAGGAGAGCAGACCGGAGGCGGAGAGGGCGTGCACCGAGTCACGGGTGGAGGCCTCAAGGACATGGGTGGCGAGATCATGCGCTGTCGGTTTGGCCCGGCCGAGCGGGTCGTGGAAGATCCCCAACGAGCCGGCAACGGTGGCAGCGATGCGCACCGTCTGCTCGGGCAGGAGGAACTCCTCGGTGCTCGAGGCGGGGGCCGTCGGCAGCGAGGTGTGGCTGGCGGTGAGGGCGGTACGACGGGCGGTGGTGAACCGGGCGGAGGCGGATTCGATCGCGGCGGCGGCATGCTCGGCGAGGAGCTTGTCCGACCCGAGCAGGGATTTGAGGGACTTGATCTCCTTGTACAACACAGCGAGTTCGTCGCGGACTTTTGACACCTCCAGGGAGGTGAGGCGGCGCAGTGGCATGTCGAGCACGTAGTTGGCCTGGGGTTCGTCGATGCTGAGGTGCTTCATCAACTTGGTGCGGGCGGAGTCGGTGTCCTTGGAGGAACGGATCAAGGAGACCACGGCATCGATGTCATCGAGGGCGGAGACCAGACCGGCTAGGAGATGGGCCCGGCTGTTGGCGCGGTCGAGACGATACTTCGTTGAGCGGCGCAGGACGTCGAGGCGATGGTCGACGTAGCACTTGAGCAGGTCGAAGAGGGAACAGACCCGCGGCCTGCCATCGACCAGGGCGACGAAGGAGGCGGCGAAGTTCTCCTGCATCGGGGTGAGGCGGTACAGCTCGGCGAGCAATTGCAGCGGATCATGCCCGTTTTTCACCTCGAACACGAGCCGGAGACCGGTGACCCGGTCGGAGAGATCACGGGCGTCGGCAAGGCCGGGGAGCTTCTTCTCCCCGATCAACTCACGGATGCGGGCGATCACTTTCTCCGGTCCGACGGTGTAGGGGAGCTCGGTGACCGCGATGCCCTTGCGACGGTTCGGGAGATCGATGATGGTGGCCTTGGCACGGAGAGTGAAGGTGCCACGTCCGGTGAGGTACATGTCCTTCAAGGAACCCGGGTCGATGATCTCGCCGCCGGAGGGGAAATCCGGACCGGGCACGAGTCGCAGCACATCGGCAATCGTGGCGTTCTTGTTGCGCAGCAGGAAGGCCGCGGCGGCGGCAACCTCGGCGAGGTTGTGCGGCGGGATGTTCGTCGCCATGCCGACGGCGACACCGGTGGAGCCGTTGACGAGGAGGTTCGGGAAGGCCGAGGGGAGCACGGAGGGTTCCTTCTCGGTCCCGTCATAGTTCTCGACGAAATCCACGGTGTCCTCGTCGAGGAGATCGAGGAGGGAGAGACCGGGTTCGGCGAGGCGGCACTCGGTGTAGCGGCTCGCGGCCGGGGAGTCGTCCAGGGACCCAAAATTGCCGTGCGGATCGACGAGCGGCACCCGCATCGAGAAGTCCTGAGCGAGACGGACGAGGGACTCATAGATCGCGCTGTCGCCGTGGGGGTGGTACCTGGCCATCGTGTCGCCGACGACGCGGGCGGACTTCTTGTACGGACCGGTCGGCTTGATGTTCTGGCTGTAGAGGGAGAAGAGGATGCGGCGGTGCACCGGTTTGAGACCATCGCGGGCGTCGGGAAGGGCGCGGGCCACGATGACGCTCAGGGCGTAGGACATGAACGAGGTGCGCAGCTCCTCCACGACGGGGGTGTCGAGGATCACCGAGGTGCGCGGTGGGGTGGGGGCAGGGTGGCGGGAGGGGGTGGTGCGACGGGTGGATTTACGCTGACGGGAAGGCACGGCGGGAAACTGTTCCGGTGAAGGCGGCGGGGACAATCGGGTCTTTGAGAGTACTAAGGCCCCCGGTTTCACAACCGGGGGCCTCAGGAGCGTACTGGATGAACCAGGCTGGGAGATGTACAAACTCCTCTAGGGAGAGAGAGTCATCCGTGTCAGCAGGGCTCGTTCGGTGGGGTGATGTTTGCAGTGGCTGCGACCTTGACGATGGAGCAGAGACCATCGGTTTCGACCTGGACGCGGGCGCTTTGTCCGTCGCGGGCGACGGAGAGCACCTTCGTGCCGGGAACCTGCAGGTTGGTGAGACCATACAGCGAGGGCCGACCGGTAGCATCGAAGGACATCGAGGCGTACAGGACGGCTGCTTCCGCGGCGGCGGTGATGGAGGCACCGAGGGCAGCGGTGGCCGAGAGACCGGCCGAGGACTCGAGATCATCGAGCATCTTCTGCGCCGACTCGAGAGTCGCGGGCATACAGGTCTCACCGGTGGCGTCGGTACCGACCTCGAAACGCACCGCGTCGACGATCTTGGAGTAGGCGCAGACACCGTCGAGGGATGCTGCGACCAAGATCACCGTCGAGGAGGAGGCGGTCACGAGACCCGGCATGGTGAAGCCCACGAACGTGGAGTTCACCGCGCGGTACGATTCAGCCTCGTCGAGAGCTAGGGCAACCAGTTCCGGTGCCGAGGCTGCCGGAGCGAGCGCCTGGGGCTCAGATGCCACCAGGGCCGAGGCAGTCGAGGGATCGGCCGAACGATTCCCGAGAGTGTAGCCCGTCGCGAGCGCAGCCGCGAACAAGGTCGCGGCGGCCGTGAACAGTGCAGTCTTTCGGGTCGTCGTGGCGATCCGGGAAGGGATCATGCCTGCGGAGTCCTCGGTGTCGGCTGGTTCGATCGGATCGGGGGATCCAACAGAGGCCGGTTCGGTTGCTCCAGAGGCCGGGGTCTCGACCGGGTCGAGGACCTCTGTGGTGGTTTTCTTCGGGGCAAGTTTCATCGCCAGTTTCCTTTCAAGTGGTGGGTGATTGCTTGCGTAGAGGGTGAGGCCGGGGTAGGACGGGAGGGTCCGATCGGGCTTCACCAGGGTTGGTTTTCCTGGTAGACCGTGACCGGGGGGAGGGGTGGGACAAGCGCGAGGGGTGGGGTGATCGAGAGTGCGGGCGGGAGTCGGGGTGGCACTATGGATTGACATGGACGAGACCCAGCGACCAGCGACGAGGTATGAATCATGCACCGACGCGGAGCTCGTCGAGATCATCCAGGGCGCCCACACCGAACAGCGCCGACGGGCGGCGGAACGGGGGGACTTTGAGGCCCTGTGTGAACGCGGTTTCACCGAAGGATTCGATCAGAAGGGCCTGGCCAGGGTGCCGATCTTGAGAGACGGGTTGTTGATCTGCTACGGCTCGATCATGGAGAAGTCGACGATGAGCCATGACTGCACGTTCGTGCACATCGGGGAGCACTGGGTCTGGGAACACCCTGAGACCTTGCACGATGAGGTCCGCAAGAAGCCCGAACGGGGGCGGGAGCACCAGCGGAGCGTCTCGATCGTCGCCGGGCTCGAGGGCATGGAGTTCGACCTCATCAGCTGCAAGATGCGCAACAACGTGCACCAGATGCACACCATCCGCTCGTTCCGCATCAATGCCGGGGAGATCGAACTCATCAGCGGGCGGGTCGTCGCAGTGGAACGCTACCGCTGACAGGGGCCTTAGAGCATGCCACCGCGGTCGGGGATGGGTTCGGGGAGGTCGGCGGTCCGCCAGTCAAAGGCATCGGAGACCTGGTCGACCGCTTGATCCTCGGCGAGCATTCCGGCCTCATCCAACCAGAGGTGCCCGGAGTAGGTTTCTTCGGTGGATTCCTCGAGGGAGATCGTCAGGCCGAGCTTGCGGGCGCGGCGGAGCATCTCGATCTTCTCCTTCTCTGATTTCTTCGTGTACGACAGCTCATCACGGAGGGACTTCTTCGCGGCGCGGCGGCGGGCCACTTCCTCCTTGCGACGGATCTTGTCCAGCTTGGCCTGCTCACGCACGTCGCGGCGAGCCTCACGCTGGTTCTGCTTGATGAGATCGCGCTCCTCACGCTCGGAGTCAACGAGCCGTTTCTTCGAATCGGTCTCCTCCCGCTTCGCGGCACGCTCGGCATCCCGGCGCTCGCGCTGCAGGGCCCGTTCCTCGGTCTTTTGAGCGCGCTTCTCGTCTTTCTCGGCCATCTTCTGACGGCGGGCCTCGATCTTGAGCGCGGCCTCCTGGTCGCGCATGTCTTGTTTGGTGGAACGGAGCTCTTCTTCCTGGGAGACCTTCTCCCGGCGCTCGGCCAGACGGCTCTGTTCCTTGCTGAGGCGCTCATCGGTGCGGGCCTTGACTTTCTGCTGCTTGAGCTCGGATTTCGCCTTCGCCTGCTCGAGTTTCTCTTGGTACTTGCGCTCGGAACGGGTGGTCTCGGTGGCCTTCTTCGCCTCCTTGATCTGGGAGCGGCGGAGGCGCTCCTTCTCCTTGCGGACGGCGCGCTCCAGTTTGCGCTTCTCGCGCAGCTCGAGCTTCGTCTTGCGCAGCTGCTCGCGTTGCTCGGTCCGGGCGAGACGGGCCTCGGCGGCGCGGGTGCGGGCCAGCTCGCGTTCGGAGAGGGCCTCGCCGGACTTGTTCTCGGAGAGCCGGCGGAGACGGCGACGCTCACGCTCGGCGCGACGGGACTCGGCGCGGTCGGCGCGGCGGCGGGATTTCTCCTCGGCTGCGGTGATTCGACGGGCCGCGGTCGACTCGGCTTTTTGTTTCTTGAGCAGGGCCTTGGCCGCGCGGCGCTGGGCACGGGAGTCTGATTTGGCCTTCTGCAGCGTCTCGTTCGCGGTCTGACGCTTCTCCTCATTCAGACGCTTGCGTTCGTTCCTGCGGTTCTGGCGGGCCTCGCGGTCGAGGGCCTTTGAGGCCTCCTTCGTGGCGGAGAGCTGACGGCGGTGCTCGGCAGCGTTGGTGCGGGTGATCTCCTTGGCGGCTTTGCGCTCCTCGCGCAGACGGGCGGCGAGCTCACGGCGGGTTGCCTTGTCCCGCAGACGGGTCTCTTTCAGCGCCTTCTTGTCATCGGCCACGTCGAGCTTGCGGCGTTCGCGGCGGGCGGCGCGCTCGGCGGCGAGACGCTTGCGGGTCTCGCGGGCCTCGATCCGGGCGGAGCGGCGGAGTGAGCGCCGGTTCTCGCGGACCTCGGCTTTGGTGAGGGCGGTGCCGTCGTCGTGCACGCCGTGCCGGGCGGCGCGGCGGGCCTCACGCAGTTGTTTTTTCGCCTCGCGGGCGGCGGCGGCCTCGGCGCGGCGGCGGGCACGATCCTCGGCCTTGGCATCGGTCTCGCGGCGGAGGATCCCGGCTTTCAGTTCGGTGCTGCGGGCCTTCTTGTCGGCACGGGCGGCGAGGCGGTCTGCCTTGGAACGGGCGCGGGCCTCGCGCAGGGCACGGCGGGACTGCTCGCGGGCGGTCTGTGCGTCAGCGAGCACCTGGTCGCGAGCGGCTCGGGCTTCTTGTTCCACGGCCCGACTCGTCTCGGCATCGGCGGTGGCGAGTTGGTGGAAGATGTCCTGCTCGGAGAGATCATCAGCCGGCGGGGGAGTGAGTGGGTTGGTGTCCTGGTCGAGAGGTGCGGGGTTGGTGTCGGAGCGGGGGGTGCTGAGCTGATCGGCGGCGAGACGGGCTGCTTCCTTGGCTGACTCCTTGGCCTCTTCCTTCTCGGCGATCTTCCTGGCCCGCTCGGCCTCACGGCGCTCGCGCTCGGTCCGGCGGGCAGCATCGCGCTCGGAGCGGGCGCGTTGACGATCGGCCTCGCGTTGGTGCTTGGCCTCGATCCGCTTCGCGGCGGCCTCGGCGCGGGAGATGTCGCGGGCCTCACGCTGGGCCTCTTTCGCCGCGGCGCGTTCGAGCTCGGAGCTTTGAGATTCAGCGGGGGAGTCAACCTGGGACTCCAACTTCGCGGCGTTCTCGGCCTCCTCCTTGGCGAGCTTGGCGGCGGTGCGCTCCAGTTTCGCCTGCTCACGGGCGGTGCGCTTGGCCTCACGATCGGCCTCGCGTTCGAGTTGCTTGGCGGTACGGGCAGCGAGCTTCTCTTGCTCCGCAGCGATCTTCCTGGCCCGCTCGGCGGCACGCTTGTCAGCCCGCTCGGACTCGATCCGGGCGCGCTCGGCGGTCTTCTCCGCCGCCGCGGCGGCAGCGGCAGCAGCGCGGAGATCGGCATCAGCGCGGCGCTTTTGCTGGAGGGCGCTCTTTTTGGCTTCCCGGGCGAGTTTCTTGGCCGCGGCGGATTCCTTCTTCGCGAGCGCGGCGGCCTGCTTCTCCTCTTGGCGCTTGAGGCGGCGGGACTCTTTTTGCTCAGCGGCGAGGAGTTTAGCAGCACGCTTGGCGGCGGCCTGCTGCTCTTTTTTCTCGGCGGCGGCGAGGGAGGCACGCTCCTTGGCTTCGAGGCGCTCGGCCTTGGCGGCGATGCGGGCGTTGATCTTCTCCTGCTGCAGGCGGGACTTCTCCTCAGCCCGGGCCGTCTTGGCAGCGGCCTTCGAGGCGAGTTCCTCGGCGCGGCGGCGGGCGGATTCGAGACGCTGGTTGGATTTTTCAGCGCGCTTCTCGGCATTGGCAGTGAGCTTGGCGGCCTTCGCCGCGGCGCGGCGGGCATCGAGTTCGGCACGGGCGGCGGTACGGGCCTCGGCCTCTACCCGGCGGGCCTCGGCGGCGGCCTCACGCTTGACCCGGGCATCTTCCTCGGCGGCGAGCTTGGCGGTGAGACGATCGCGGCGGGCGGCGGCACGTTCCTCGGTGCGACGGGTGCGGGAGGCATCCGCCTCGGCGCGGCGACGAAGACGACGGGCACGACGGGACTCACCGGGGAGGGAGTCGGCGCGAGGGGTGGTCAACCTCAGCAACCCGAAGAGGGAACGACGTTCAGTTGTGTTGGTTGTGTCTGACGGGGCGGGCTCGGTGGAGCTGGTCTTTTGAGCACGGCGCGCGGCTCGGGAGTCGGCGGCGGCGAGCTTGGCGGCCTTGCGCTCTTGTTCGCGGCGGTCTTTCTCGGCTTGTTTCTTAGCCTGCTTCTCGGCCTTGCGATCGGCGCGGGAATCAGAGTCGGCCGGGAGCGCGGGGTCGTTCATGACGGTGGGGTCCGGGAGGGATCCTGGGGCAGGGGCTGAACCCGGAGCTGGCCCGGAGCTTGCTGGATTCGCGGGGGAACCCGGCGGTGGAAGCCCGTTGGTGGGATCAGAGCCTGCTGGGTCGGAGGACATGGTCAGAGACGGTGACGGTGCGAGATGGTGCGTCAAGGCGCCCGCAGGATGCGAAACGTGGCGTGCTTGCGGAGCGGTGGGGGTGGGGAACCATAGCGGAGATGCGAAACTCGGTGAAAAAACGGGGTGCTGCGCGCAGGCGGCGAGGGTTCACGCTGACCGAGATCGTCATCGTGATCATGGTGATCGGGATCTTGGGAACGATCGCGGTCCCGAGCTACCAGGCGGTGCGGCGCGGCACCGAGCGCAACAGTCACACGATGACGCTGCTGGGGTACACCAGCAAGGCCCGGCAGATCGCGGCGAGGGAGGGGAACCAGTACCAGTACCCGGCTGACCTCATCGCGGAGCTGGCGGCGATTGACGCGAAGGTGTCTGACGGGGTGAGCCCGAACGAGAACGTGATCTCCGGGTGGCGAGAGAGCACTGACGCGGTGGTGTTCGCGCGGCAGGGCGATGATGGACGGTGCTACATCGTCCGGGACGACATCGCGAGCGATGACCAGACGTATGCCTTCGACCCGGACCCGAGTGCATGCGAGGCTGCACGCACGAATGGCCTGGCCATCACCGGTAGCCGGGAGAACCCGAACAGCATCGAACTTCCCGAGTGAGAACCGATCAGCTCTCGAAGTCCACGAAGGCGTTCCAGACCCAACGGCCGGACGGGTCGCGGACCCAACGCACTTTCTTGACGGAGAGCTCGGTGTTTGAGGCCTTGTCCACGAGCCGTACCTCGGTGAAGACCTTGTCGCCCTCGCGCACCGGGGTGTAGACGACGATCCCGATGTTCGTGGCATCGTAGCCTTTGTACCTGGCGGTGTAGAACACGATCGCACGGTCATCTTTCTTGTTGAGGACCGCGGCGGCAACCTTCACCCGGTCACCGGAGGTCAGGTCGAGCAGGACGGACTGCATCTCAGGGACAGCGGGGATGTTCGGGTCAACCGGGGCGAGGGTGGTCTCCGGGGCGACCGTGGCCGGGGGAGCGGTGGTGGCCGGGGTGGTCTCCACCGGGGAGGTCGGGATGCTCGAAGCGGGTGGGATCGTGGGGGAGGGGGTGTCGTCCTGGAAGAAAGAGACGGCGAAGAAGAGCAGCAGCATCGCGAGGGCGATCACGACAATCTTCTTGTTCCGCTCCAACAGCGGAGGCAGTTTCACCGAACGTAGCTTCTCGGAGACCGAGGTGATCGCGGAGCTCTTCTGCTGGCGACGGTTCATCATCGGGGTGTACAACTCATCACCGCCGGGCCCGTTTTGGAAATCCGGTGGGAAGCTCGGTTGATGGCCCGGTGGGTAGCCCTGCTGATAACCGGGTTGATAGCCTGGTTGGTAATCTTGCGGGTACTCCGGTGAGGAGACCGGCGAGGAGGCCTGGGGCCGTGATGGCGGGCGGAGCAGATCTTGCTGGGAGGCCCAGGGGGCTGAACCCTGAGACGGGATGCGGGCCGGGGCGAACTCACTCGGATCGGTCTCCACCGGGGCCTCGCCGGGGACGGCACGCAGGAAGGAGCCGGAGACGGAGTCGATGATCCAGATGAACCCGGAGCCATCGACGACGGACATGGCCTGCACCGTGGCCAGGGCGTCGTCGTAGGAGATGTTCCCGGCTTCGTACTGGTCAAGCACTTCGTTGTACCGCTCTTGCAGGCGGCTCAGATCAGGATGTAGCACACGATACCTCGGATGGGCTCAAATAGAGTGACACGTGCCAGTGTCGGAACGAAGACCGGGGGGTTGAGACCTCAGGGGCAGAACTGCGGATCGAGGGACTTTGGCTGGGCGGGGTCGGGGAGGGCGGCGGCTGGGACACCCCAGCACCCGAACTCACCGCGCAGGACGAGCATGGGCCCATCCTTGGTCTCGAGCCGGGAGGCGGCAGCGACCAGGGCCCGCTCGGCGGGGGAGAGCCCGGTCTCCAAGGTGGCGCCGGAGGAGAGGGCCCTGGAGTACGCCTCGAGGGCGTAGAAGGCATCATCTTTCATGGTGGTCTCGGTCGGTTTCATGCGCATGAACACGAAGGGGGAGACCACGACGACCAGGAGGACGGAGACGAGGGTGGCGATCAAGCGGGGCGGAAGCGAGGGGAGGCGGGGCGGGGATTCCAGACCCCAGTTCTCCGAGGGACGCGGGGAGAGCGGTTGCGCGGCGGCGTAGTTGGTGGAGAGGTCAGCGGACTCGACGGGCTCTACGGCGGGGGAGCTGTGCTCATCGGTGGACATGGGTACTGATGGTTCGAGCACGCAGGGGCGGGGCAACACATCAAGCAGGGGCCGGGGTCTCGGCTGTGGGGGTCAAGACCCCCACCGAGACGACCTGACCGAAGCTTGCGAAGACCTCTTCGGTGAAGGATCTGAAGAGGTTCGAGGACTCAAAGACGAACTCCGTCCCGGACTTCAGCTGTCCGGCGGAGCGCAGCATCGAGGCGTCGCGGGCGGCCTCGAGCATGGCAAGGTGCTCGTACCAACCCTCATCGAGTTTCGCCAGGGCGAGTTTCTTCAACAAGGCGGGCAGGTCATCGGCGACCTCCTGGTTGCGCGTGAGGAAGGAATCGAGGATCCTGGCGGCGAGACGATCGAGGGCGTCGGTGTCGGGGAGGCGCTTGATGTCTTTGAGGTCAGGATCGGCGGCCCAGTTCGGGATGAGACCGAGGCCGAAGGAGAGGCCGCGGAGCAGTGTCGTGTCATCGATGTCCTCGAGATCAAGGCCCTCGGTGTCGGCGAGGTTCGCGAAGAACGAGCGCAATGCAGGACGGAGCACCGCGAGGGCGGCGGAGGAGGGATCGGCATCCAAGATCTCGTCTCGCCAGGCATACAAGGAGGTCTGCTGGGCGATCACGGGGGTGGCGAACTCGTTCGTGGAGCGACGGGAATCTCGGTGCAGGTTCTCGATCTTTGATTGAGCCGTCGAGATGAGCTTTGAGACCATCTTGTGAGAGATCGGGGCCTCGGGCGATGCAGCGGCGCGGGCCACGAGGGAGCGGGCGGTGTCGGAGGCGTAGATGGTGAGCAGGTCGTCATCGAGGGAGAGGTAGAACTGGGTGAACCCGGGCTCACCTTGCCGACCAGCGCGGCCGCGCAGCTGGTCATCGACGCGACGGGAGGAGTGACGGGCGGTGGCGAGCACGGCGAGACCGCCGAGGGCGTGCACCTTCTCCCGGTCGGCTTGGAAGGCCGGGCGCAGGTGCTCTGGGTCAGTGGCGGTGGCGGTGGCGAAGCGCTCGACGTCTCCGCCGAGGAGGATGTCCACACCCCGGCCGGCGAGGTTCGTCGCGACGGTGATCGCGCCGGGTCGTCCGGCCTGGGCAATGATCTCGGCCTCGCGGGCGGGGTCACGGGCGGAGAGCACCTCATGGGGGAGACCGGCCTCGGTGAGACGACGGGAGATCTCCTCAGCGTCGGCCACCGTGGGGGCACCGACGAGGACCGGCTGGCCGGTGCGGTGGCGATCGGAGAGGTCGGTGAAGAGGGCGGAGAACTTCGCGGAGCGGGAGAGGAAGAGCAGGTCCTCGGCGTCGGCGCGGCGCGAGGGGCGGTGCGTGGGGATCGAGAAGACATGCAGACCGTAGACATCGTTGAACTCCGTCTTGTCGGAGAGAGCGGTACCGGTCATCGCGCCGACGAGATCGTAGGAAGCGAGGAAGGCGGGGATGGTCACGGAACCGAGCGTCGGGGAGGGGTGGTGCACGGTGACGCCTTCTTTCGCCTCGAGGGCCTCGTGCAGACCGTGCTGCCAGCGGCGGTCGGGCTGGACCCGGCCGGTGGACTCATCGACGATGAGGACCGCATCGTTTTGCACCAGGTAGTCCTTGTCCCGTTCGAAACAGAAACGGGCGCGCAGGGCGGCGTACAAGTCGGCGAGGAGACGGGCATCGGAGGTGAGATCGGTCTGGTCGAAGTGCGCCTCGGCGAGGTCGAAACCCTCGTCGTTGAGCATTGCGACCTTGTAGGAGAGGTCGATGTCGACGGCGGTGGCGGGAAGGCCGGCGACGAAGGCGGCGCAGGCAGCGACATCATCAGTACCGCGGGGAGGTCCGGAGATGATCAACGGGGTGCGTGCGTCGTCGAGGAGCAGGGCATCAGCCTCGTCGACGAGGGCGACCTCGCGGCGGAGCTGGCAGCGGTGGGTGGCTTCCTTGACGAGATGGTCGTTGAGGTAATCGAAGCCGAACTGGGTCGCGGTGCCGTACACGACATCGCAGCGGTACGCGCTCTGGCGGCGCCAGATCGAGGGATGGGCGTCGATGGAGGCGACGGTGAGCCCGAGTGATTCATACACCGGGCGCATCCATTCGGCATCGCGGGCGGCGAGGTACGGATTCGCGGTCATCACATGCACTTGGTTGCCGGCCAGGGCGTAGGCCGCGGCGGGCAGGGTGGCGATGAGGGTCTTGCCCTCACCAGTGCGCACCTCGGCGAGGGCGCCGCTGGCGAGCACGGTGGCGGCGAGGAGCTGCACCTCGAACGGATCGAGGCCCAGTGTTAGACGGGCGGCGGTGGCGGCGAGTGCGAAGGGCTCGGAGAGATCGAGTGGGGAGGTGTTCGCGGCGATGCGGGTGCGCAGATCGCGGGCCCGGGTGGTGAGCTCGGGGAGCGAGAGCGGGCGCAGAGCCTCGATCCGGGCGGCGGTGGCGGTGGTCAAGGACTCAAAACGACGCCGGTGCTCGCGGGGAAAACTGGAGTAATCAATGCTCACATCCCTGGACTGTTCAGCAAAAGGGGGTAGCGTCGAGGACGTTGTCGAGAACGTCGTCGAGACAGTGGGTGAGTGCAGGTGCTTTCCTGACCACCCAGATCACACCAAGGAACCAACCGCAGCGGAAAACGGCCGAACCCCCCGGATTTCTCCGAGGGGTTCGAACCGAGAACTTGGTAGTTCAACCGACTGCCCAGGGCATTGCCCTGGTCAGAATCAGCAGGTGCCCGAGGCGACCGTTGCGCGGTCTGGGGTACCAGCGGTGACTTCGATGCAGTAGGTGTCGGCGGCGCCGTTCTTGGTCAAGGTGATCTCGTGACCGGTTGCGACGTCGTTCAACGACCAGCCGTCGGCGGTGTCGAGACCGGCTTCGGTCACGGCAGCGTCGATGTTGGCGTTGGAGGTCTCGTTGGCGTTGGAGCCGGAGTTGAACGCGGCGAGAGCGTTCGCATCGCGAGCGATGGAAGCTGCCGTGTTCTCAGCGACGGAGCCACGAGAGTTGTTGATCACGCCCGTGAAGGACGGGACGGCCACGAGGG
>Ga0129333_10000063_pt1 | contig 63004 bp, 73 predicted proteins | sample CPB6_08_DNA_FD_94474 | JGI IMG/M metagenome (GOLD analysis project Ga0129333, IMG submission 94474) | Freshwater to marine salinity gradient microbial communities from Chesapeake Bay, USA - CPBay_Sum_0.6_0.8_DNA | ecosystem: Environmental > Aquatic > Marine > Coastal | place: USA: Chesapeake... | reverse complement strand
AACCATATATCCTGGAATTATTGTTTATCGCAATGTTTTCCCAAAAGAATATAGATTTGCTGAAAGGCTAGAGGCTGTTCTTTCAAAAACAGAAGGAAAGAAGCATTGGAACCTAGCTCAGGTCGGATATGATAACTTAAATAAAGATTATAGGGATGCTTGGGATTTTAAAATTAAAGAAAATAATGGCGGATCTTTAATGTTAGGAAATGGCATACATGTAGATCCAGAAGATTTTACTGAAGACGAAATAGAATTAAGACAAATTTGGAGAGAAGCAAAAGGTTTGCAGCTAGCAGCAGTAGAAGATTACATGAAAATGTTTCAGATCCCACCATTAAATTACTGGGAGTCTTTTAATTTTATTAAATATGCAAAAGATCAACATTTTCAGGTACACTCAGACCATGGTTATTCCTATGTGTGTGTGCTATCTTCAGTAGGATATATTAATGATGACTATGAGGGCGGAGAACTATTTTTTGATAAATTAGGAGTTAATGTAAAGCCAAAAGCTGGAGACCTGTATTTATTCCCATCATCATTTATCTATTCACATGCAGCCATGCCAGTAAAATCTGGGGTAAAGTATTCTGTAGTTACAATGTTGGATTATCAAGAAGCACCTCATACACCTTTGTATAGAGAAATAGAGGCAAGCTATGAGTACAACCATATAACAGAAGGAAAGAAGTTTGTACCAGCAGAACAGAGATCTTCATGATAAATTTAAATGTCTATAAGGTTTCTGATAACTCAGCGAACATAGCTCCTCTTTCTGCAAAACGTGATTGGATGGACGCTACTGCAGAAAAGCATGCATATAGATGTTTTCCTCTTACATTAAGCAATCAATTGGGATGGGGCCTTTCTTTTCCAGAAGATATTACGTTTATGTGGGATGGTCAGATAACAACTTATCCAGATAATGTTAAAGTTTTGGCAGGAGAAAAATATTGTAAAACAAGCAGAGGGCATGCAGTAATTAATTTTGAAACTGATTTAATATTTAGGACTGATCCAAACTATACATTGCTTTCATTTCCTGTGCCAAATCAATTTGTTGACGGTGCTCAAGCAGTAACAACATTATTAAGTTCATCTTTTTTTGAAGGTCCACTAACTGTTGCATGGAAAATTACAAAGCCATTTTCTCCAATAACAATTAAAGCTAATGAACCATTTATTGCAGTAATGCCAATATCTTTGACAGAGTTAAATAACTCAACAGCAAATATGTATCCAGGTCATATGGCTCCTACAATTGAAAGAGAAATTCCTCTTACAATGGAGGGAGCTATGGAGGCAGCAGCAAAGGCTAATGCTGCTGGAGAATGGACAGATTACTATAGGGATGCTGTTGACTATATGGGTAATAAGCTTGGAGAGCACGAAGTAAAGGCAATTAGACTAAATGTAGAAAAGAAATTTTAATGAAAATAACTTTTAATTCTAATAGATCATATAACACAGAAGACACAGTCCCTAAGCCTGCTAAAAAAACAACTCCAGAATGGTTTAAGAATGCAAGTAAATATTGGACTGATGAAAATGGTATACCAATTAAGATGCCACCAGAAAACGAAAAAGGTCCAGGATTTAAATCTTGCCCAGCTTTACATGATATATTTACTTCTGGCTATATGTTTACAACTCCTTGTGATATTAGCGTGTTTGAATATGAAGGTGTTGTTTATGCTCAACCTGAATTAGGGTTTGAAGGATTTTGTGAGATAAGGCCTCATATGGGTGAGTTCCATTACCCAGAGGGGTATTATAAATTTGGTTATCATTGGTATCCAAATTGGGGATTTACTTTGCCAGAAGGATATAGCGCACTTGTGGTTCAGCCTATAAATCACTTTGAGTTACCTTTTTTAACAACAGCAGGTATAATTGATAGTGATAAGTATGGGGCACCAGGTCTTATACCGTTTTTCATTCGTGAGGGTTTTACTGGGATTATTAAAAAGGGAACCCCGTATGTTCAGGTTATCCCATATAAGAGAGAAACTTGGACATCTGAATTTAACCTTTTTACTGAAGAAGAAATGATAAAAAGGCATGAGGCGCACACAGCAATTTATAGAACAATAGAAGGTGGAGTCTATAAAAGAGAAACTTGGGTTCCAAAAAAATATGAATAGGAGAAAAAATGCATAAGAGTATATCAGACGTAAGAGATCATAGAACATCAATAACTCCATCTGGGTATTTTGGTTCAGGTAAAGAACATATTGTTGAAGTAGAGAATTTTTTAACAGATGAAGAGTGTGAGTATTTATTAAACTATACAAAGAATAATACTATTTGGGATGGCGGAGAAGATGTTTATAATGAAAACGGTACTATTATCTATCAGCATAACGTTTGGAAAGATCGTGTAGCTACAAAAGCATCTTTAGAAAAAGGTGATCCAAAAGTTGTAACTATGCTAGAAGAAATTATTGAAAGACTTAGACCAATTATTGAGGATCATTTTGATGTAGAAGTTTTGCCAACAGGGCCATGTTTAGTAAGATGGCCAGTAGGATCTATGCAGTGGCCACATGCAGATAAAGAGTTGCATGAAGGTCCTGATGCTGGAAAGCCTGGAAACTTCCCATGGTATGACCTTGGAACAATATTTTATTTAAATGATGATTACGAAGGTGGCAGACTACATTTTCCAAAACAAGATGTTGCAATTAGACCTAAGAAAAAAGCTGCTTACTTTTTCCCAGGAGACTTAAATTATATTCATGGAGTAGATGTAATTACAAGTGGAGTAAGATATACATCCCCTTGGTTTTGGACGATTACAAAATTAGGAAGGAACAAATAATGCCAGACTACACAACAAAAACTTTATACCCTAGAATAGAGGTATATAAGGGATTGCTGCCAGACCACAAAGAAATTTTTGAAGTTATTAAATCAACTGAAAATGGTACTGGAGAGCATTATTTTAATGAATGGACTAGATGGAGTGCTTTTGGTACATACGCTAGTACAAAATTTAAAGGTGCAGTTCAAGATCAACTGGGTAAAAATGAAACATTTGATAAGGAATACTGGGCAGCAGAAACTGTTTATGATGCATATAATGTTGCAATAAAAGACTATATTGCAAAATATAATGTAGAGTTGCCAGAAAAGTGCGAGCTTGGATCTTCTTCATTTTGTAAATATGATACAAACGTAGATACCTTAAAAAATAATCTAACTATGCAATATCATACAGACTTTAAGCAAAGCGAAAAAGACATGCCTGGTAGACAGTTTTTCTTAACATGCACAGTTTACATAAACGATGATTACGAAGGTGGAGAAATTGAGTTCTATGTAGATGGAGAATTTGTTCCAGCCTATAAGCCAGAAGCTGGAGATATTATGGTATTCCCTTCTGGAGAACCATATTATCATGGAGTGAGAACAGCAACTAAAGGCAACAAGTACCTAATCAGAAACTTTATGATCTATCCATATCCAGGTTCACCAGAATGGCTTGCTAATCAAATAGAGTATGGAGCCATAAAGTGGTTAGAGATGGAAAAGAAAAGAGTAGACGCAGATATTTATGGTGGAAACCTTGTATTTAGAAATGGAGTAAAGGTAGAGCCAACTAAAGAAGAGATTGATATTCATATGGACTATCTTGCTGAAAAAGAAAAGACTGAATGCTAATGGAAATTGTATCTTTAAAAGATGATGTATTTGTAGTAGACAATCTAATTACTGATCAAGAGTGCAAGGCTATCATAGCTTATCTTGATAAGATAGTTGAAGCTGGCTACCTAGACTGGAATCAAATTTCATTTTATGGATCATTTGCTATGGGATATTGGCCATACGATGACAACCTTCTTTTATTTGGATTACCAAGAGATTACTTTTCACAATTAAAAGAAAAAATTAAAAAGGCTGGAGAAGAGTGTTTTGGTAGGGAGTTGTCCGAGGTAAGTTATCACGCTCAAAAGTGGGTAGAAGGAGCATTTGCTGGATTCCACTCAGATAATACTCATGAAGACGGTAGCCCTTCCGCTTTTTATAAAAGTAAGTATGCTGGATTTTTGTATTTAAATGATAATTTTGATGGTGGATTTTTAAACTTTAAACATCATGAGATTACAATAAAAGCAAAGCCAGGAAGACTAGCATTTTTTAAGGGTGGTCATGGAAATGAGCATGAGGTAACAACAGTTAAAAATGGCGAAAGATATACTGTAGGTTCTTTTTGGGATAACGCAGACGCTGTATACACACCAGAACAAATTGCAGAATGGGAAGCCGAATTAAAGCAGACTAGAGCAGAGCAAGAAGAAACCTATAAAGAGTGGGAAGAAAACACTAAGAAAGGTTTGATTCCACAATATAAGGGTAAGTATGAATAAACAAGTCCTACACCCAGACATATATTACTACACTAACATTATTCCTAATGTTAATGAATTAATAAAAGAAATTGAAGACATGGACTCTAATCAGTCTTTTGGGTCTCAAATATCTAAATGGGAAACTTGGACACCTCATTCAAGTCCAGATGTAATTTATGGAAAAGTTAAGAGAGCATATCTAAATCTATTTGCAAACAACAATGACGTAGACAGACATAACTCAAAAGTTTGCTCAATGGTGTCATATCTTGCTTTGACTATGGCAGAAGAATATGCAAAAGATCACGATATGGATCTAGGATATCTACCAGTTTATTTTGGAATAAATAAATACGATGTTGGCGTATATATGGGCCCTCATGTTGATTCTGGGTACGGCGCAGATGACAAGTCTTCTGTTTCAATGGTAATCTATTTAAATGACGAATATGAAGGAGGAGAAATTGAGTTCCCAGACCATGGCATATCAATCAAGCCAGAGGCAGGCAGCGCAGTAGTTTTCCCATCAGTTGGATGTTTACATGATCCAAAACCTACTACTTCTGGAACCAAGTATATGATTCCGTTGTTTTTCTTTACAAGATAAATAATGGTATATAATATTAAATATGTCCTATCAGCTAAAAGTAATTAAAGACAATCCAGTAGGTTTCTGGCATCTAGATGAAACCTCTGGAACCACTGCTGTCGATTACTCTGGATGCCAAAATAATGGGACTTACGTAGGAGCAATATCTCAAGATATACTGCCTTTAGTTTCTGGTGGATCTGTAGGAACAAAGATTACAAATACTTCTTATGTTAATTTTAATGTAAATAAAAATTATTATGGAGTATCGGTAGGCGGAGGTATGGCAAAATCAGGATCTTCAGACAATGATTTTTCTATTGAAGTCTGGGTGTATCCTAAGATATCCTCATCCTCAAGAACAATTATTTTTGCAGATAATTCAAATGGAATAGGTCTTTACTATGAAAAAGGATCAATTGTATTTAAACTTCAAAATGAAGAGTTATACTATACACTAAATTATTTAGACAAAGCAGTTCATTTAATTGGAGTATACTCTACCTCTTCAATGACTTTATATGTTGACGGGTACCCAGTTGCTTCAAAAACATTAGAGGATTTTAAATTTACTAATAGCTCGTTCTCTCCATCATTAGGCCCCACAACAATTTCTACAGACTACTTTATAGCAGACGCACCAGCTATTTATAGGTATGGATTAAATCTAATTCAATGCCTTGATCATTTTAAAAACGGATCTTCAAGCATAAATCCTCTTCACGTAGTAAAGCCAGATGGGGGTAAGCTATTTACATTAAATGATGAAAATATGGATGTCCTTTTTAAATATGAATATACTGAAAATAAATTTAGAAAATTAATTACAGAAGATGTATATTATAATAATGAGCAAAACTATATTTCATTTTATAGAACAGACGACGCTCAAACAAAAGAATTTATCATTAATGATATATTAATGGTTCCCCTACAGCTACCAATATCTTCGTCTAAAATAGAATGGCGTGGCAACAATGGTATATCTGTAGAGGTAAGCTCAGATGGAATTACCTATAGTCCATGTGTGAACGGAGCAGCTGTTCCAGGATATACCAAAGAATCAGCAATAACCCCAGGACCACTTTATATTAAAATTACAATGTCAACATCTGACGCATCTAAATATCTACCAAAGTTATCTTTATTTAGAATTAGATTTTACGCTAGTAAAGATGTTTACGCTGATAACTATGGATTTAAAATAACTTCAGATAAAGAATATGATTTAGGGTCTTTTAATTTCCCAGTACTTTCAAGACATTTAACTAATGGCTTAAAAACTTCTTCCACGGGAGGTTTTAAAATACCCGTAGATGAGGCTGTAAGGTCAATAGAGATGTTTTTAACACCTTCTGCACTATCTGCTACAACATTAATATCAACTGTCGCAAACGGGTCATATGCGGCTTCTAACCTATCTTGGAACGGTTCTGGGGCAATATCTAAAACTAATATATCAAAAATATACATAAATGGAGTAGATAAAACAGCACAAACAAATATATCTAATCTATTAAATGTTGACAATATGAGTCATATTGTATTAGTATTTTCAAATCCCGTTTCTGGGGATATTTCTTTTAATAGCTCTGGACCGTCAAATCTTTATAACTGTATAGCAGTATATCAAACAGAACTGACCGTGTCTAAAGCTTTAGGCCATTTTAATCTTTATATTGAAAGGCCAGGGGTTAGATCAGAAGATACGTCACTTACGATTACAGAATCGGCTCCTGAATACTATAATAATGACTGGGTTGTGTTTTCAACAATATAATTTGTCACATTCTTGTACCAAAATATGGACTTTGGTCATATAAGATGGTAGAATGATATCCTATGGACCTTAACAAATTAAGTACAAAAGTTCTTGACGAAGAGAGCACACTAGGCATATATGTCTGGGAGATGCCTGATGGAAGATGGATAGGCGACGACGATGGGAACTTCTTATCAATAACATCTAAAAAGGGAAACAGGTCCCGCATAGATGCCTTAGCTAGAGAAGTTAGATCTTACGGTATTCACGACGGTCAGCCAAAATTTTTGTCAGGAAGAAGAAAGATTGATGACGAAGAGTTTGAGCATCAAAAGCAAAGACTTGAGTGGGGCCTAGTTCCAGATCCATTGGATATTGGCAACTATAAAGATGAAATGAAAAAGTGGGGCAAGAAATGATCTCTATTGAAGAAGACGACAATAACCAAAATATAATTGATATAACAAACACATCAGACTGGTTCTCTTTTAAAAAAGAGGAAGTTACTTCTGATCCATTTGCTGTAGGCCTAGATGAATTAAAAAAGGTAAAAGGACTTGGGGCCTCATTTAGAAGAAAAGTAAATAGAGATTTTTCAAAAGCTCTTACTGGTCAAGAAGGTGCTAAGACACAACAAAATCTTTTGGCACAAGCAATTACTGGTTATGCAATGTTTGATCTTATTGAGCCTCCATATAACCTTGAATATTTATCAAAAGTTTATGAAATTTCTACATACAACTATGCAGCAATTAATGCTAAGGTTGCAAATATTGTAGGACTTGGTTACGATTTTATTGAAACAAAGAAAACAAATGATGCATTTGACTCCATTACAGATGAAAAGCAGCTAGAAAGAGCACGTAGAAAGTTAAATAAATTAAGACAGGATCTACACAACTGGCTAGATGAAACTAATGATGAAGATACATTTACTCAAACTTTAATTAAGGTATATACTGACTTAGAAGCTACTGGAAATGGTTTTATTGAAATTGGCAGAACAGCAACAGGCAACATAGGATATATTGGACACATCCCAGCAAAAACTATGAGAGTTCGTAGATTAAGAGATGGGTTTGTCCAGCTTCTTTACGGCAAGGCGGTGTTCTTTAGAAACTTTGGAGATTCTGATACTGAGAATCCTATTGCTGGGCAAGAAGATAGACCTAATGAAATTATACATTTAAAGAAGTATACCCCAATGAACAACTACTATGGTATTCCAGATATCATAGCTTCACAAATTGCTCTTACTGGAAATGAGCTTTCGGGAAGATACAACTTAGACTATTTTGAAAATAAAGCTGTTCCAAGATATATTATTACTGTTAAGGGTGCAAAGCTTTCCCCAGAGTCTGAGCGTAAATTATTAGAATTCTTCCAGGTTGGTCTAAAAGGCAAAAACCATAGATCTTTGTATGTTCCGCTTCCAGCTGATACCCAAGATTCAAAAGTTGAATTTAAGATGGAGCCAATTGAAGCAGGAAATCAAGAAGGCTCGTTTGAAAAATATCGTAAATCAAATAGAGATGAAATATTGTTAGCCCACAGAGTTCCAATAAATAAAATTGGAGTTCCAGAGGGAGTTAGTCTTGCATCAGCCAGAGACGCAGATAAGATGTTTAAAGAGCAGGTATGCAGACCAGCACAATTAATTCTTGAAAAGAAAATAAATAAGATATTTGAAGAAAAAACAGATGCCCTAGTACTTAAATTCAATGAATTGACCTTGACAGATGAAGATACTCAGTCCAAGATTGACGAAAGATATTTAAGAATGCAGGTAATTACCCCTAATGAAGTTAGAATTAGAAAGGGTATGATTCCTTTAGAGGGCGGGGATAAGGTTGTAGACCTTCAAGCCCAGGCAGCAGAAATTAAAGCTCAAGCCATGAATAGTAGACAAAGGTCTCAGGATAGAGAGGCAAATGCCCCAGATGTTTCTGGAGAAGGCCGAAATGCCAAGGGCGACGGACGGCAAGTCGACTAGACCTAGTTAACTATTATTTGCGTTATGATATATAAAAGTATAAAATAAAGCATATGAATATTGAGAAATCTTTATGGTCTAGCCACGGCGACAACATTAGCTTGTCTGTGCCTTTTACTAAGGTCAACCGTGAAAAGAGAACTGTGTCTGGATTTGCAACGTTAGACAACGTTGATCAAACTGGAGATATGGTTACAGCCGAAGCTTCTTTAAAAGCATTTGAAAATTTCCGTGGCAATATTCGTGAGATGCATGGATCTAATGCAGTTGGTAAGATGGTTTCATTTAAACCAGAAACATTTTATGATCCAAAGAGCGGAGAATTTTATAATGGAGTATATGTCGATGCATATATTTCAAAAGGCGCACAAGACACATGGGAAAAGATTCTTGACGGCACACTATCAGGATTTTCTATTGGCGGAAAAATTATCGAATCAGATAATGAAGTAAATAAGTCTACAGGTCAAACAGTAAGATTTATTAAAGATTATGCATTGATGGAGTTGTCAGTAGTAGACTCACCAGCAAATGAGCTTTGTAACATTCTTTCCATTCAAAAAATGAATGGTCAACTTTTATTTAAAGGGATTGCTGCAGAGACAATAACAGAAAATATTTTTTATTGCGAAGACAGCGATTCAGTTTTTCTTTCAACAGAAAAAACATTTGAGTCACCAGTATCTGGAAAGCCAGCAGAGCTAATAGGTTGGGTTGAAAAAACAGATGTCAATAAAGCAAAAGAAATACAAAAGATTCTTGATGCACATAAGCAATCAAGATTTACGTTGCCTGATACACAATTAGCAAAACAGGCAAACGCAGAAGGAGGTAACGAAGTGTCAGAAAATACAGAAGCAGTAGCAGCAGTTGAAGAAACAGCTGTAGCTGCAGAAGAAACACCAGTTGCTGCAGAAGTAGTAGCTGAAGCTCCTGCTGAAGCAGTAGCAGACGCTTCTGCCGAAACTCTGGAAAAAGCAGCCGACGTATCAGAAGTTGAGGTTGATGAACCTGATTTTGCAAAGATGTTAGGCGATCTTAAAGGCTTTTTCTCAGACACTCTTACAAAGGCATCAGAAGCAAATGCTGCTCAGGTTTCCGCTATTAAAGAAACAGTAGAAACATTCAGCAAGAGCGTTGATGTAAGAATTTCAGAGTTGGCAGAACAACACACAGCATTATCAAATGCTGTAAATGACATCAAGAACACGATTGATGGTGTACAAAAGCGTGTCGATGCAGTAGAATCAGAGACTGCAATTAAGAAGTCCTCGGACCTTGGCGGGTCTCAGGAAGTAACAATCAAGAAATCCAAATGGAACGGTTCTTTCCTCGGTTCCGTGAATGATATATTCAACTAAAATAAGGTAGGTGAAAAATAAATGAGCAATGAAACATTAGAGAAAGCAATTGCCGCTGGCACAACAGCCACTGGTACATTTGCCTCTACAACTGGTGGTACTGGAGTACACGTAGCTAGCGAAGCTGGCAACGGCGGTCTCCTAAACCCAGAACAGTCTGCTCGCTTCCTTGATTACATGTTCGATGCAACCGTTATCGGTAAAGTAGCACGTACAGTTCGAATGAAGGCAGACACAACCGAGATTGATCGTATGTCCGTTGGTGAGAAGCTTATGAAGCTTGCAACCGAAGGAGATAATGATGCTGCTAACTCAGCAGTAACTTTCTCAAAGATCTCTCTCACAACAAAGAAGCTTCGCATGGATTGGGAACTTTCAACAGAGTCTCTTGAAGACAATATTGAAGGTGCTGATCTAGAAGATCATATTGCACGTTTGATGGCAACACAGGCAGGAAATGACATCGAAGATGTTATTCTTAACGGTGACACAGCCCTCACAGGTGATGCACTTTACAAGTCATTTAATGGTGTTGTAAAGAAGGCAAAGACCAGTGCACACGTAGTTGATGCAGCAGGAGCTAATATCTCCCGTGCAGTATTCAACTCAGCGCTAAAGGCACTTCCTCGTAAGTACAAGCAGCGCCGTACAGATCTTAGATTCCTTTCAGGTTCAAACTTGATTCAGGATTATCTATATGCAACTTCACAAAACATTCAAAATGTTAACCCACAAGATATTGCTTCTGGCATTATCCGTGGTGATGTCCCAGTTCTTGGAGGTCCAGCAGGATACGTAGCACCATATGCTTTCGGTATTCCAATTGTTGAAGTTCCACTTCTTCCAGAGACACAAACTGGTTCATACTCAGGAGCAGCTGGTTCACACGGTGATATCCACTTGACATTCCCAAATAACGTAGTTATTGGTATCAAGCGTGACGTAACTGTTTACCGCTTCTTCTGGCCACGCAAGGACAGCATCGAGTACACTCTATACACACGTGTAGGCGTACAAATCGAGCAGGCTGACGCTTGGGTAGTCGTTAAGAACGTTAAGGTCGCTTCATAATTTAATTTTTGAAGTAGATTTGCAAGAAAGGCCCCTAATTTTTATTAGGGGCTTTTCATTTAAATTTATCAATGCTATAATTGAATAACCTAGACAAAGGAGATTATATGTCTTTTGAAGCGTTAAAGGTCGCAGAGCTAAAGCAAATTGCAGAAGATTTTGCGGTTGAAGTAGAAGGATTAAAAAACAAAGCGGACATAATTGCTGCCCTATCAGAAGAAGGAGTTACTTGGTCTGTTTACCAAAAAACTCAAAAAGATTTAGAAGAAGCAGAAGACGTAGCAGATGAAATCCTTCCAAGATTTGATTCAAAAAAAGAAATTGCTAAAGATGAAGTATTAGTAAGAATGACTAGAGAAAACTTTAGATATGACATAATGGGATATACTTTTACAAAAGATCATCCATTTGTTGCTATGTCTGAAGAAAAGGCTCAGGAAATTTTTGACAAGGAGGAAGGATTTAGATTAGCTACTCCAAAGGAAGTACAGGAGTATTACTCTTAATCCATTTAAATGGAACTATTAGTAGGTACAAACCCAGGGATTGAACACAAGGTATTTTGGCGAGGAGAGTCCGTTGATGCTGATGCCATGCCAATTGTTACAGTTTACGATGTTACTTTAGATCCTCTAACTGTTCCACCAATTCCAGTAAATTCTGTTTTATACACATTAACTGCTGAAAAAGTAGAAACAGATATAGGTGTATATCAAGTATTTCTTCCAATTGATGCAACTTCAAAAAGTAGAGATCTTAAATTGTCATGGGCATATTCTGTTCAAGGACAACAAGTAAATAAAACTCATAAGCTTTATGTTGTTACCCCATACACGGATGTTCAGCAAGCTATAGATGACCTAGGCTTCGGCTCAGATCCTTCTGATCCAAACTGGAAATCATATAAGGATTTGTTGGCTGCAGAAAGATATGCAAGAAAAGTTATAGAAAATTTTACTGGGCAAAATTTTTATCTATATGAGGACACTTATGTAGTTTATGGAAACGGTACAGATATTTTGCCTCTTCCTCAAAAGATAGATAGAATATATGATGTTTATGCTAATGATTTATTAATGGTAGATAACATAGCCACACCAGCAATAAATAATTGGGGATACGATACGATTATTTCAGAAAGTGGTTTTGGAATAAGAATTAATCGTGCCAGTATGTTAGACAATACTGTATATGTTGCTAACGGAATGGTTCCTCCAACAATTCATGACTCTGCTGGAGTATTTAGAGAAGGTGTTCAGTATAAAGTGCATGGCCGTTTTGGGTGGGAAGAAATACCAGACGAAATTGAGCTAGCGTGTATTGAATTGATGAAGGATTATTTTTCTAAAGATAAAGTATGGAGAAATAAATACCTAGAGTCTGTTCAATCATTTGACTGGAGTTTTAAATACGGAGCGGATACGTTTAGCGGAACAGGAAATAACTACGTAGACAAACTCCTAGAATCGTATGTCTTAACTCAGATGGTTATAGTGTAATGTATGATATTGTTGATTCAATTCTTACCATGTCTATGGATATATACAGACAGACAAATAGTCAAAATGAAGACACTGGTGAAATAAAAAAAGAATGGACTTATTATAAAACAATACCTTGCCATGCAAAAGGTAATATAAGTAATACTTCATCAACAGCTAGATCTGGAAATCAACAATCATTTGGAGCAAAGTATAATAACGAGCAAATTTTACAAGTTAGAACAAATGAAAGATTAACTTATAGAATTAAAATAACTAACATAAAAGATTCAGCAGGTAACGTTATTTGGTCAGAAATAAATTTTCCAACAGAAAGCCCTACAGTATTTGAAATTATAGGAATAACACCAATGACAGACCCTTTTGGAAATGTTGTGGGATATAACAATACAATAATGAGATCGGAAAATCAGAAAATTGGATACTAGCCCATTATTAGTACAAGCTGCCAGCGGATTGCAAAGAAATTTATCTGGCGCAAAGGGAACGGTTTTAAAAGATAGTACCGTAGCCCAAATATCTGCTGCAATATATTATCAAGCAACAACAATAGCAAAGGTTACTACAAATAAAGGTTTTCAAGAAAAGTTTAGAACTATTTTATTTAAACAAATAGAAAAAGATTTTTCTGAATATATAGATGCACAGGCAAGATCAAATCCTAAATCTTTACATCATATGTATGAATGGAAAAGGGTAGGACAAAGCAATAGCAGATTGTTTAAGCTAGTAGTAAACTCTGCAGAAGGTCTTTCATTTTCAATAAAAGCAGATTTTCTTTTATCAAAAAGTATGGTTCCATCTTCTATTGGAAAATCTAGATATGTATTTGCAAACAAGGCAAGCGTAATGGAAGCAGGCAATCCTATTGTTATTAGACCACGCAATGCAAAAAGATTAGTATTTAAAATAGATGATGATATTGTATTTATGCCAGAAGGAAGATCTGTTACTGTTAGAAAGCCAGGTGGAGGCAAAGCTTCAGGAAGATTTCAAATCGCCTATGCAAGATTCTTTACAGGTAACCTAGTAAGTCTTTCTATTAAAAGATCTGGATTCCAGCAAATATTTTCATCAAATCTTGGAAAGGCATTAAAGTTGCCATTTGATGTAAAAAAAGTTAAATATTCTTTTTCTGCAAATAGTTTAAATGTTCAATCAGATACTGCATTAAAGATGGCATTCGGAGGATAAAATGACAATAGATTATAAAATAGATATGATGTCTGATTTAAGAAAGCATTTGTGGAGCGGACTTACTAGTGCTAATATATTTAACGAGGAAGATTATTATAGCGAAAATTTAAATGCTAATATCGTCCCCATACTTCCAGTCCAGCAGCAGCCAGAGCTTGACCAATTTTTAAGTGGTAAAAAGCACATCATATATGACAAGATAGGAATGTCATATGAAGAGAACTGGGTTATATGTTGCGAGCAGATACTACTAACAATTTATGCTACAGACTATTCTGAGATAGCAGAAATTAGGAACTTTATAACGGATCAATATAGAAGAATGGACGAGTCAGCAGCAGACACAAATAGATTTTCTGGCATTTCCAATAAGTTTAAATTCTACAGTATATTCATAGCAGACATTTCAGAGACCTCCCCATCTGAAGAGCTAGCTGGGTTTTTCTCATCAGACATAGTTTTAGAGGTCAAATACTCAAGGCACGTAGGCACAGACGGCAGATTTTTATGATTTGCCTTGGGGCAGATTATACATTAAAATTATCCTAGAGGAAAGGGCCTAGCCAGCCAAGATCGAAAGATTGAAACAATAATATATATATATATTCTTGAAAACAGGAGGTAAGAAATAATGGCATTTAACTCAGCCAAAAATATTCTTGTCGGTGCATCACCTCTCTATATTACAAATGCTGATTCAACAGCAGGTGCAAACTATGTTGAAAATATGGAGCCAGGCGTATCACGAGCAGGCGCAACAGGTAAGAAGGACAAAGTTCCAGCTTACAATGCTGCAGCATCTTATCGTGTAACTCTTGATGCAGGACAAAATGACACAGAGAACGCATACCGTAACGTAGGTTATACAAACAATGGTCTTCAGATCACATATAACCCAACATACGATTCCGTTACTGTTGACCAGTTACTTGATACAGCTAAGCTGTTCAAGTCTGCGATGGAAGTTATGATTGCAACAGAAATGGCCGAAGGTACACTAGAAAACGTTCTAGTTGTTTTCGGACAGGGTCAATCAACTCTATCAGGAAGCACTTTGGGACTAGAAGCAGGTGCTCTTGGTGTTCAGCCAACAGAGCGTCAGTTGATTGCAATTGGACAGGCTCCAACTGTAACATCTTCTACATCAGAGCGTATTTATTATGCACGTCGTGTATTGTCTGTACAACAGTCACAATTCTCACTTGCACGTAATACCCCAACAACATTCCCAGTAACATTCCGTCTGCTTGCAGATTCGAATTACTCAGGATCAGAGTACGGAAAGATTATCGACCGTACATGGACCCCAGCTTAATTTAATTAAGTGAGCAAGGCCCTCAATATAATATTGAGGGCTTTTTGCTTGTAGTATTAAAACCTATATGTTATAATAATTGAGACTAGATCCTAGGAGGATTAAATTGGCCAATACGGTATATAACATAGAAGAAATTACCCTACAAAATGGAGCAGTTGTTAAATTAAAACCGCTTACCATTAAAGAGCTTAGAAAGTTCATGGTGGTAATTCAAAAGACAGCAGAAATTACTTCTGAAGAAGAAACTCTAACAATATTAATTGACGCTTGTGCAGTAGCTTTAGAAAAGCAATTGCCAGAATTAGTCAGCAATAGAGATGCATTAGAAGACGCACTTGATGTACCAACTATTAATCGCATTCTTGAAGTTTGCGGGGGAATCAAACTAGACGACCCAAACCTACTAGCGGCAGCAGTTCTGGCTGGTCAGAACTAGATCTAGCCGCTTTAGAAGGAGAAGTTTTTCTTTTAGGTAATTGGAAAAATTACGAAGAGCTAGAAGAAAATCTTTCAATGCCAGAACTTATTCAAACATTGAAAGCCTTTAAGAAAAAGGAACACGAGGATAGAAAGTTCTTAGCAAGTCTTAAAGGAATTAAGATGGAAGATGAAGAAGAAGAAAAAGAAGGTCCTTCCTTTGAAGATATTCAAAGACGGGCATTAGGTATAAATACTAGCAGTGATGACGTAGTATCATTGCAAGGAGGTTTAGCACAGAATGCTGGATTTGGAATTGGAATGGGATTAGGATACAGCAAGGAGTAATCGTCTATAAATGGCTGATGAAAGAATAGTTACGAATATAGTCGCTAATGCCGACTTCTCAGACCTTATTGCAAATGTCAATAGGGTTACAGCGTCGCTATCTAAATTACAGCAACAAATTATACAATCTGATGTTAAGTTAACTAATCAGGTTGCATTAGTTAATAGATCCTTTGCTGAAAGCTTAAGAAGAACTGGACAGTTCTCTACACACTTCGTAACACTAACATCAGACGTAGAAAAGTTTGGTAAAAATCTTGATGGCGGAAAATTAAAGTTAAGAGACTATTTCAGAACATTTCAAGAGCATACTAAAACATCTGGCGGGTTAATTAGAGAGCTTGCAAAACAGCAAGTTGCTTTACAAAATGCAGTTATTCAGCCACTTGGTAAAAATGCTGAGGGACTTATGCAGTATAACGTGCATATCCCACAAGGCTTAAATGAAGTTAAAAATAAAACAGCTTTAGCTAGACAAGAACTAGCTATCATGAATAGAGTAATTCAAGATGGCGGAGTTCAATTAATTAACTGGGGTAAGAACACTCAGTGGGCAGGTCGTCAGCTTACTGTTGGTTTAACTGTACCGCTTGCCGCATTTGGCGTTGCAGCAGCAAAAGCATTTAGAGAAGCAGATGCAGAATTAACAAGATTAACAAAGGTCTACGGTGGTCTAGCAAGAACATCTTCTGAGGAACTAGCTAGAATTAGAGAAGATGTAGCTGCAACCGCAAAAGAATTGTCTGCTGGTTACGGTGTATCATTTAAAGAAAGTATTTCTCTTGCTGCAGATATTGCAGCAACTGGAAAAGAAGGTACTGAATTACTAGGCTCATTAAAAGAAACAAGTAGGCTTGCAGTTCTTGGTGAAGTAGATAGACAAGAAGCCATGAAAGCAACACTTGCAGTTCAAAGTGCATTTAAGCAAAATACAGATCAACTTTCTGACTCAATTAACTTCCTTAACGCAGTTGAAAACCAGACATCAACAACTCTAGCAGATTTAGTAGAAGCTATTCCTAAAGCTGGACCAGTTATTCAAGGTCTTGGTGGAAGCGTACAAGATTTAGCATTATACCTAACAGCTATGCGTGAAGGTGGAGTAAATGCAACAGAAGGCGCTAACGCATTAAAGTCATCACTTGCTTCTTTAATTAATCCAACAAAAGTTGCAACAGAAAAGTTTGCAGAGCTTGGAATTGATCTAAAGGGGATTGTAACAAATAATGCTGGAAACTTAACAGCAACACTATTAGAGCTACAAGCAGCGCTAGATAAACTAGATCCGCTACAAAAGCAACAGGCTATTGAGCAGTTGTTTGGAAAATTCCAGTTTTCAAGACTAAATGCTTTATTTAATAATTTAGGAAAAGAGGGAAGCCAGACTTTACAAGTATTAGAGCTAATGAAAGCCAGTACTCAAGAACTAGGAGCAATCGCTGATCGAGAATTAAAAGCAGTTACAGAGTCTGCGGCTGGTAAATATAATAGAGCAATTGAGTCTCTAAGAGCCAACCTTGCAGAAATTGGCGAAGAATTTTTAAAGGTACAGACATTCTTTATTAATGTAACAGATAGTATTGTTAAATTTGTTAATAATTTACCTGGACCAATTAAACAAATATTAACATTTGCTGGAGGACTTACTGCAATCATAGGACCAGTAATTATGTTAACTGGTGTTTTAGCAAACTTCTTTGGATATATAATTAAAGGAGTTGCTCATTTTAAAGCATTGTTTAAAGGCGGCGAAGGTTGGCGCATGCTTACCCCAGAAATACTTGCTGCAGAAAAAGCTGGCAGCCTAGTAGAAAAAACATTTTATAGTGATGCAAAAGCAGCATCTGTTTTAAAAACATCTATAGAGGCATTAATTGCAGAATTTACTTTACTTGAGCAAAAGGCAAAAAGTGGAGCAATATCACTAGCACCAGCATTTACTACTATGGCTGGAAATCCTTTGATTGGTTCAAGAGTAGTTGATCCAAACCATCCATTAATTAGCGCACAGGACACAAGGTCTATGTCTCATTTAAATCCTGTTGCTGGAATGACCCAGGACGAAAGATTGGCTCAAACTATATTTGGTGTTGTTCCTGGTGCACCTAAAGTAAATCAAAGAATTGGTGCAAACCCGCAGATATACATGCAAGGAGATTTACCAAAGGTTCCAGGACTAACATCAATAAAGGGAGTTTCTACAGGTATAGTTGCAGAAGAAGCGGCAAAGTGGCATGCAATGACTGGTGCTTTAGCAATGCAATCACAAGCAGAAATAGCAAAGCTAAAGAAAGAAGTAGCAACAACAGGATTGATAACAGCAGAACTTTCTGATTCTTATCAAGCTTTATTGCCTTCTATGACTACATTAACTCAAAAGGCAGCTCAAGAATCAGCAGCAATTGTTGCTCAATTACAAGCTGGCAAAATAACAGTAGATCAAGCAAGAGCAAAGATTATTGCTTTAAACAAACAAATAGAAATGATGATTGCTCAAAGCGCTGCAGATATTGCTGCTCAACAAGGAAGAACAATAAACATGACTTCTGTTCCTCTTTTAAATCAGCCAATTGTAAATCCAGAAGGTAAGTCTAACATGAAAGAGCTGGCTAGACCAGGAAGAACAAGAGACCTACTAAATAAAATTGCTAGAGGTTTAGGAGTCAAAACATTTGGTGCACCATACAGTATTGAAACTACAAGACCAAAGAGATTTGCTACTGGAGACATTGTTCCTGGATCTGGAAATACAGACAAGGTTCCAGCAATGCTTACCCCAGGAGAATTCGTTGTTAGAAAAGATGCAGTTAATCAAACAACACTTCCACTTTTAAGAGCAATCAATGAAGGCGGAAGCGGATTTATGCCAGCAATGATGATACATCAGGGAAGAGAAGCAAACCAAGCTTTAGCTGGAAACAGACCATCAATTAATTTAACTGGTGCATTTTTAGCAGATGATTTACAGCAGTTGCATGCAAGAGGCTTGCATCCAATGGCAATGTTTTATGAACAAGGATTAAGACTTGGTTATGATAAAACAGATTTGCAAAGAGCATTAAAGTTAGCCTACAGAGATATAGTTAGAACATTTTCTGCTAAAGGAAATGTTAAGGTAAATAATAAGTATTTTGAAAAAGTAGCAGGCGGAATTGCAATGAAATATCTTAAGGGTGTTTCAAGAGTAAGTCCTACTCTAGGAAGAAGAGTTAGATTCGCAGAAGAGCTTTTAATGATGGGACACCAGAGAAATGAATCTGGAAAGGGAATTCTTAAAGGCTCCTTAAGAAATGTAGGATTTGATAATGTAACAATGCCAAGACATTTAGTAGGAACTGGTAGTGGATTCTCTGGCGGACAAAATTTAACTCATTTTAATTTAGCTCAAGAGCTTTATGATGAAACTCCTGCAAATAGATATACTGGTCCACTTGGAAGAGGATCAACTATAACTCAGGTTTTTGGATCTGAGCGTGGCCATATTGGTCCAAAGATTGCTCCTTCAAGATACAATTTATTATTAAAAACACTTCAAGCTAAGCTTTCAAGAGCCCCAATGCCTAGAAGAGTTAGATTTAATAATGGCGGAATGGTAAAGGGAGTTCAGTATTTGCAAGACGGAGATCTAGTAAGGCCAGCAGCAAGCGAAGGCTTTATGGCAAACGCAAGATACTCTACTAGAAGAATGACTAGCTTTGGTTCTGCAGCTTCTGGAATGGGCTCTGGCGTTGGTGCACAAATTGGAATAGGTTTAGGTGCAACAGTTGCTGGTTCAATGGTTGGTGGACAAACAGGACAGGCAATCCAAATGGCTGGGCTAGCAGCATCATTCCTTCCAATACATAGAGTATTTTCTGCAATAAAAGGTATTGCTTCAAGCGGAAGTGCTTTAAAGTCTATTGCTGGATTATTAGGAAGACTCGCACCACCAGTAGCAGTTATAACAACAATTCTTGGTGTTGGCGCAGGCTTAATGAAGCTAAAGAAGCATTATGAAGATGTGGGTAAAGCAAATAGAGCAGCATTTGCTCCAACTGAAAAAACAATGTCTGAGGTTGGGCTTACATATGTATCGTTTACAGATAAGTTAAAAGAGGTACAAGATCAATTAAAGCTTACAAGAGAAGCTAATATTTCTGCATTCCAAGCTTTAAATAAAACTGGGGTTAGCGGCTTAACTCTTACTATTAAAGAATTGAATGAAGCAATTGCTGATGCAAAAGAAATTGCAAAAGATACCATTCAAAACTTTAATAAGTTAAGTGGAAGACAAGATGTTCTAAGACTAGCAGCTTCATTGAAGCAACAATATATTTCTGCTGGAATGAGCGTAGAAGAAGCTACAAATAAAATTTATGCTTTAATTAAAGCATCTAATAAGGGAGCTTATGCAATAGGTGCTATAACATCAGAAGCATTTACAGCAATTACAGATAAAGCTAGTGCTGCACAATATCAAGTAGAACTTCTAATAAAGACATTATCTGACAAAAAGAGTTTTAATGCAGAAGAATTAGCAATGGGAATAGATAACATGCTAAATGCATTGATGTCATACCAGCAATCGCTAGTTGGAACAAAAGATAAAAACAATGAGTTAATAACTCAAACAAAGGCTGTCCAGATTACTCTTGATAAAATTAGAGGAATAAAGGGAAGCAATCTAAAGCTTGATGAAAAAACTGTAGATCAAATTAAATCTCAAAATCTTGTACTGGGATCTGTTCTTAATAAGAATGAAACTTTGCTTGGCGTATATGCAAAAGCACAACTTTTATTAAATGGATTTGGTGGAAAATTAAATCTATCTAATATGGATTCAAATACAGCAGCAGATATTGCAAGCGGTATGCAGGCATGGGGATCAGCGGCCACAGCAGCAACAGAAGACGTAAAGGGTCCATTGTCGTCATTAAATAAAAAGTATAATGACCTTACAACATCAATTAAAAATGCTACTACAGCTGCAAAGAATTTATCAAATACAAAGAGCATCGATGATCAAATAAAAGCTATTGATAGATTAATTAAAAAGATTAAAGAAGAAACAGACGCTAGATTAAAGGCATTAGATGTACAGCAAAAGAATGCTGACATTGAAAAAGAAATTCAAGATGCACAAATTGAGTATCAGCAAGCTGTTGCAGTTGGAGATATGGCCGCTGCTGCAAGAGCTAAACTTAATATTCAAAAGCTTATGGATGATAGAGCAAGAGAGCTTGCTCGTCAAGCTATAATTGATAAGTCTGATGCTGAATTGAAGAAGCTTGAAAAGCAGAGAGAGGCTTTGTCAGATAAGGCTAGTGGTGCACAGTTAGCAGCAACAAATCAAAATACAGCTGCTCAAAATAATGCAGCAGCACAAGCAGCACTGGGAACATTTAGAACTACTATTTCTGGAATATTAGCTGGAGAAACTCCAAAAACTCTTGCTGCTAAAATGAAAGATAAAAATGCTTCACAAGAAATTGCTGGTGCTGTTGATAGAGCACTTAAAGCATTAATTGATGCTGGCGGAGTTGCAAAGGCAGAAGCTGAAAGAATTAAAAAGCAGTTTGGAATTGATGGTAAGGGAAGCGTAACTGGACAATTTAAGTTACTCCAGTCTTTAATTAACCTCACATCAGATAAAGCTGAGTCAGGAGCATTTAGCTCTGCAGTGGATAAATTTGTTAATGCTGTTGATAAATTTGCTAGAAATAATCTTACTGGTGATGGAACAAGCGCAAAGCCTTTTGCAATGGGTAGAGTTGCAGGTCTTTCTCCGCAGAGCTGGCAGACACCATTTGGTGGAGTTGGAATGAATAGCACAAGAGAGCAAATTAAAAAATATGCTGAAAGACAAGGCTTTATGTCTGGAGATCACTTCACGCTAGCTTCTGGAAATAAGTCAGATAAGACATACAAAGAATATAAATTTAGAGTTCAGCCAGATGGCAATATAATGCTTGTAGAAACAAAGATGGGCGGCTTTGCAATGGGCGGGCTTATTGGAAGAAAGAAGTATGCAACTGCTGGTCTGATAAAAGGCCCAGGAACAGGGACATCAGATAGTATTCCTATTATGGCTTCTAATGGCGAATATATGTTTAGCGAGTTAGCGGCAAGAAATATTGGCTATGACAATCTTGAATTTTTACATAAACTTGGTAGAATGGGTATGCCAGCATTTGATGTCCCAACAAAATCAAAAATTAATTTTAGCGGAATGCCAGACTCATCATCAGGCCCAGTCAATATTGTAAACAATATGTCTGTATATGCACAGCCAGGTCAAGATGCAAGAGAGATAGCAACAATTGCTGTTAATATGATTGAAACAAAAACTGCAAGGTCTATTAGACAAGGCGGAGCAAATATATCTTATGGAGGAAATGCATAATGCCAGGATCACTACCAAGAGGTTCTATATTATTAATACAAGCAAAAGACTTGCTTGCAACTCCTGCTGGCACCACATTAGTTTGGAATAAAGTAACAGAACATAATAGAAAAGAATTTAGCATAGACCCAATAAGATTTGAAAAATCTCAAAGAATGTCTAATGGCAATTTAAGAAAATATTTTGTTGCTGATAAAAATAGATTTAATCTATCTTGGACAATGCTTCCATCATACAGAACGTTTACAGTAGACGGAGCATGGGGAGCAGAAGATTTAAGATCTTTCTATGACAGCGTAGAAGGTCAAGGTTCTTTTTTAATAAGAGTAAATCTTGCAAAAACTGGACAGAGTCAAGAATCTTCAGGTTATGAGGAGTATTCAGTTTCATTTACAGATTGTTCTTTTAGTGTTGTAAAGCGTGGAACACAACCATTCTGGGATGTTTCATTAACAATGGAAGAGGTGTAAATGATCACCGTTCCAGGAGACTCTACAAATAGAGTACAAACTATATTAAAAAATAATGTTAGCGTAAGCTCAAACATTGGTTGTTTGTATGACATTAACATTAATTCAATGGTTGACTTTAATTATTCAACAATTACAAGTACAAGTAATTACACAACAATCAACGGACGTCAGCCTTTTAAAAAGCTTTTCCCACTAGACACCATAGTTAAAAGCTATCGACCAACAGGTGCTGGAGTTAAGTACGCTATAGATGGAGATATTCCAGCAGGTACATGGACTGATCCAAAAAATTTAACATATAACCCTAAGCTAAATACTAAGTATAGAGTGTATTATCCATCAGCAGATGTGTACTATAAATATTGGATTACCCCTTTAAATACAAATGCTGGAATAACAATATCTTACAAAAATGCAAACGCTTCTGCAAAAAATGTTTTAGCAAATAAAATTGTAATTAAGTTTGAAATATCACATGCAACACCTTCTGCCTGGACGGTTTCTTTGGACGGTCAGTCAGTTGCTTCTGGAACATCCTCACAGATAGTAAGCTTTACATCAAATCAATATGAGGCTGGAACATTATCTTTATATTATAATGGAACTACTTGGTCTACAGACGAGTCTACTCTAAATCTTTCAGCAACAAAATCATTTAATAACATATCTCTTTCTGCAACAAATCCAGGCGGATATATTGGAGTTGTTGAGATAGCACCACACTGGGTTCAAGATCTTTCTACCCATCTAGTGTCTATGCAGATTAACAAAGAAAGTTCATCTAGCACAGAAGATTTGCTTCCAGTTGGAACTGTAACAGCAAACTCATGTACTGTTGACTTAAACGCTTATCAACAAAATACAATAAAATTTAAAACATACTTAAACACAGACACAATATCGGCAGACAGAATATACTTGTTAAAAGGAGCTGAAATAAAATCTTTTATTAAAATTTATGATTCACAAGGGAATCTACAAGATTCTGCTGGAAAGTATTTCAAAGTAAATCAAGGCACATTCTTACTAGACAGTTGGTCAATTGGTGAATATGGAGAAACACAAATATTTGCTTTAGATTCTGCTAAGATATTGCAAGATACAATTTGCCCAGACATGGTTTGTGAAAAGTATTCTTCGGCTGCCATCCTCAGACAAATGCTTGATTCTGTTGGATTTGTAAATTATAATTTTAACTATAAGATATCTGCTGGAAATATTTCTGACACCTCTATTATATCTCCAAATTATTGGTGGAGCGATAGCACTCAAACAGTTTGGTCTAACATACAAGAGTTATGTAGAGATGCTCAAATAAGCGCAGTTGTGGACGAGAACAACGTATTGCAATTTTATACAAGAGATTATTTATACGATAATGCAAGAGCAATAGACTGGACTTTTAGAAATACAAATAATGGATCAGAGTTAGCAAACATAGTAAAGTTACAAAAAGAAGTTTTGCCTACAGCAAATCAAGTAAAAGTAATATACTATACAACTGCAATATCGACATATGAAAATAGCAGTCATAAAATTTGGGATTCTGGAGATACTTGGCTGGCTGCAGCATCGCTAAAAGATAATTTATTGGCAACCGCAGACCCAGCTATCACGCCAAACTCTAAGCATTATATGACATTAGAGCCAATAGATTTATATGAAAATGCTATTAATAAAGATGATGTTTTGTATAGTTTTTCTGGTTATATTTTAATTAACTCAGAAATTGTAGAATATGATGCAATAGAATACTCTTATACACAGGTAAATACTTTTCAAACAAAGTATGTAGACATAACTGGTCCAAGCGATTTATTAAAATATAAAGGTGATGCTTTTGTAAATCAAACACCAGACGGCACAGCATATGTACCATCAATAAAGCCAACTGGCAGATACAGAGTTAAAACAAGAGGGGCTTTAGGAACAACTAAAACAAGTCACTACGTTAGCTCTGTAGATTCTCTTGATGGTTGGATTGGAAAAATAAATGTTAGGTGGGCTACAACATGACTCTTACAGTATCTGCAATAGGTTTTGAATTAGATATAGATTCTCAAACATCTGGTACTATAGCAATAGTTGCATCAACAGATACACAGAGTGTTGTTGTTGGAAGGCTTTCTTATCCATTTAATGGATCTTATGCTGAAACCACTGTTAACTTAACAAATGGTCAAGGTTCGTATATAGCATCAAATCTTGCTCCAGGAGGAATATACAGCATAAGAACTAAAGCTTATTCTGGCTCTAACGGGTCAGGTACTGGAGGGGCTTATCAATACTTTTCTGTGTATGTTCCAGTTGTTACAAACTCTCTTATTTCTCAAGGCAATACAAGCACGTATTCTTACAATGGAACAGAAGATGCTATGACAAGAGCTACTCTAAACACATTGCTTCAAAATGCAGCGGCAAATAATCAGCAGCAAGAGCAAGAAGATTTAAAGGAGATAGATACTGGGATTACTATAGGAAATGCTGGAACCGTATCAAAATCATTACTTACAATTAGCAAAAACAATGAAGATCCTCAAACAATATCAATGGCTATTAAAAATACAAATATCAATGTTTCTGGAAGCAAGCCAGCGCATTATGCATTTGGCACCACAATGTTTTTTAAAGCCACAACAGCAGAATCAAAACAAAGCGGAGGGATAGGGTTTTTTGTTAATCAGACTGGAAATACTGGATACTTTTTAAATATTAGAACAACAGAAACAGCAAGTACTCGTGGAGACACAGAAGTTAAACTAATTAAAGTAAATAAAGGAAACAACATAAATATTCCAGACTCGCAGGTTCTCAATACAGCAAGTCAGATAAAAGGAATTTATGGACCACAGTCATATAAAATAGACATAAATGTTAAGGTAACAGATTCAAAAATTAGCTTTATTATTTTTGTTAATGGATTTAAGATAACCGCCTCAGACACGCAAAAAAATCCTTCGTCTATTGTTAACGACATATTGCCAAGAACATCTAATATAGCTTTGTACGCATCTTTAGGAACTACTAATTTTGATTACGTTTATGCAATGCCCATAACTGCAGATAAATATAATAATTCAGAATTAGTAAATATATATGATGACGACTTTGCATCTGCTACAAGTTCTATTGCTTATGGAGATTTATTTATAACTGGTTTAGCAAATACAAATGTTGGATCAGACAAGCCATTTATTCAGGAGTTTGGTCCAGTAGCTAGGGAAATTAGAAATATTCAGTTTAGATATTCAACAACCCCTGCTTTTCCAAAGTACCCAACAACAGCAGCAAATAAGTTTGTAAAAATATTAGGAACTAACTTGTCTTCTTTTAATGCAGAAATGTATTTATTAAATAATGCTGGAACCTATATTCCATTAAACAGTGATACTAAAACTACCGTAAGTATATTAGGAAACTCTATTGACCAAAGTAGTCCGTTAGAATATATGGACGAAGAAATTAATCAATATGTAACACAAGAACCAATTACATTTAATTCAAAATGGATACAAAAATATGATGATGCAAAAAATTTATCAACATGGATTAAGGGTCAGCTTAAAAATCAACAATTAAAGGTTTTGATAAATGTTTTTGGAAACCCATTAATATCAGTAGGAGATGTTATATCAATATCTCATTCTTTAAGCGAGCTTTCTGGAACTGAAAAGTTTTTGGTAACAAATGTAAATCAATCATGGGACGGAGGATTAGAAACCACTATACAGGCTAGATCAATTTATAGCTAATAAATGGTATAATAAAAAAATGAAAGAAAAAATATCCTCATCGCAAATTGATAAAAATGATGTCCTGTTCTTACTCCCAGGGGATAAGGCAATACAGGACGCAGACCTAAGTATTGTTAGGCCAATACAAGGCGAAGTTGTAGATAAATTTAAACAGCTATATGGATACTCAACAAGCTTCGGAAACCAGGATACAGACGTTATTTATATACCGCCAGAAGATCCAGAGCTTCCTGGCGAAATAGCAGCATTGCTGCCGCAGCTTGGAGATATAACAATTAAATCTCAAACTGTAAACTATAATACAAACCCACCAACAGTTACTGTTGTGTTAAAAATTAAAAACTCTACTGGTAAAACTATCGTAGGTATGAAAGGCAAGAAACCATCATGATTACAAAATTCGGAAAAAGATTTCTAACATCCTACTTAGCTGGGCTTGTTTCTTTTCCAAAACAAGATTTAGCTATAGGGATATCATCTATAACACCAGACTCTTCTGGTAATGATACAAGACTAGGGTTTGAGTTTTATAGACTTCCAGCTACATTTGGAAGCATAGACATACAGACAGATGGTCTTGGCAATACTACTTATGGGGTTATTTATAAAACAACTTTACCTCAAGATGTTGCTGGTGTAATTAGAGAAATTGGCTTGTACCCTTCGTCACGAGAATCTATAAATAATTTTGATAGTAAGTTTCTTTCTGATTTTGAAAATCATTTATTGTGGGCGGATTCATCTGGATTAAGACCAGCCTTAGTTGAAACTACAACAGATTTAACTTTACCAAGAGTTGGAGCTTATTTAATTAAATCAACAGCAGCAGCAAGTACATCAAAAGAGTATATTGCTCAAATAGCAAACTTTGATATATCAGGATATAGTAGCAATGATTCTTTAAGCTTAGCTTTTAATCAAGAAGATTTAAATTTAAATAGCATTACTGTAAAGTTCTATAGCTCAGACACTGCTTATCATTACATTACATTTAGTGGTACCGATATAAACACAGGAACAGGAAATAAAATTTTAAACAGATCTTTGTCTACTATACAAACATCTGGATCTCCTACATCAATTATCACAAAAATTGGAATAGAAATAAATGCAAAAAGCTCAGGGTCTTCATCCGTATACTTTGATGGATTAAGAATTAATGACGAAGATACATTTGATCCTAAGTTTGGTTTAATATCAAGATCTGTTTTAACTACACCACTAGAAAAACCAGCAGGTAGACCAGTGGACATAGAGTACAGGATAGGAATTAACTTCTCATAATGTCAGCAGATTTATCTTTTACAGGCTCAGTAGATCCGTCAGATAAGAATTATTATAATCTAACGGTATCAAATTTGCTGCCTGCAACAGAATATAATCTGCAATTTCAATGGATTTTTGCTGATGCTGCTTTAAATACTAAAGTAGGAAACAACTGGTCAAATATATATAAGTTTACAACTGCAGGAAGAGCAAAACCTAGTTCAGTTACAAATCTTACTGGAACATGGACTTCTAAAGGCGCACTAAAGGTTTCGTTTACACATGATACAGGATTAAATAGTGGATCTTTTAATAATACTTTTGTTTCCTCTTACAGAATAGTTTTAGTTTCAGGAGGTATATCAAAAACATATACTCAAGTAGCAAATAAATCAACTACAACCCAAGAGTGGCAACTAGACTCTTTAACAAATAAAAGGGATTTTGGTTTATTTAAATCTCAATTTATTATAACAGTAACAGCAATAGATTTTTATAATACAGAAAGCACACCTGTAACAATAACTTCTGATATGTACGGAACTCCGCTTTCAGCTCCAATCATATCTGTAACGCCTGGAGAGAATTCTTATAACGTATCTTGGAACACACAAGATGAGGATATTCTTGAAGGAGTTTATATTGAAGAAGTAATTAGCGATTCAATGACTGCTCCTGCGGGAGGTTATACTTTTAAAAAGAAGTCTATTGATAATCCAATTACTGTTTCTGCAAACACATCAAAGCGGTGGGTAAGAGCATATTTTGTTGATGCAAACGGATCTCAATCTGCATACAGTAATATAGTTTCTGTAAAACCAACTAGCGCAGATGCTAGTGACGTAACCCCACCAACTGAACCAGGTACACTATCTGGAGTTGGGTACAATGATTCAAGCGATCCTTCTGGAAATACTGGGTACATAATTCTTTCATGGACTGCTTCATCATCACCAGACGTTAAAACATATACAGTTAAATTTGGTAGAGCTTCAAATGATTTAAGTACGTATATTACATTTAATGGAACATCTGGAAGACTAGATAATTTAAGATCTGGAGTAACATATTATTTTCAAATTGCTGCAAATGATGGAGTTAATGACAGTGGATTTATTCCAGCTACTCCAGTTGCAGTTACAGTTCCAGGAGATACAACTGCCCCAGTTGCTCCGACAGGACTTGTTGCTGTAGCAGGATTTAATAATATAGTTGCATATTGGTCAAGAAATTTAGAATCAGATGTTGATTTAGGAAGAGGAACATATCAGTTTCAGTTATCTGCCTCTAATTTATTTAGCACAATTATACAAGATCAAACAATAACTGGAACAGTTGCAACATTTACTGGCTTAACAACTGGAACAACATATTATGTACGAGTAAGAGCAATAGATTCTTCTGGAAATGTTGGACCTTATTCTTCTATAGCAAGCGCTACACCTGGAACAATAAATGCACAAACAGCAATTACAAGCGGAACTATTGTTGGAGATCTTATTGCTGGAAATACAATTGTTGGTGATAAGATAATTGCTAACACTTTAGATGCAGATAGATTAAAAACTAATAGCATTATAACTGGTAAAATAAATGTTGGCGGATCTGGGAAAGTAGTAATTGATGGAACTGCAGTAGACCCAGCTATATATATAGGAACTGGAACTTATGCAAATGCAAACACTCCAGTTTATTTAGCAAACTCTTCTGGCGTTGGTAGGTTTAGCTTAGGAGACAAATTAACATGGAACGGCTCTACTCTTGCTGTAACTGGAGGGTTTACTGTAACAGGAAGTAGCTACATTACAACTGGAGAACTTGGTGTAACTGGAGCATCAGCCTCAATATTTGCAGGTGCAGACTCTGGATCTGGCCGTCGTGTTAAGATGACATTAAATGGCTTATTTGGGTACGATGGAGCAACAGAAGTATTTTCAATATCTAACAATACAGGTAATGCTGTTTTTAGTAGAGGGTCTATTGCTGGATGGGATGTTACTGGAACCCAAATTACAAAAAACGGAATTATATTAGATTCTGCAGGAGGTTACGTTAGCGTATCAACAACATTAAATTCATTAGGATATTCTGCTGGAATTGATGCTCCTACCTCAACATCAGATATTGTTTTATGGGCTGGACAGACAAGCATTGCAAGCAGATCAGGAGCAAATTTTAGAGTTGATGCAACTGGTAAATTATTTGCAACAGGAGCAGACATTAATGGAACATTCTTTGCTGGAAATGCTTCATCTACTTATTTACAAGCCAATACATCAAATATAGTTTTACAAGGAAGAACAACTAACATAAATAACTGGTCTGACGTTAGAGCATATTCTGGCGGAGCAAAAATTATTATTGATGCAACATCAGGAGTTTCTATATATGGAATTCCAACTCAAGGAGATATTGACATGACAGACTATTCTCCATTTTCATATAGATATGCATCTCCATTAGGTGGAGTCCCAAGACAAAGAATGCTTGTAGAAGATCCAGTTACTGGTCAGACACTTCTTGGAATGGGAGTTTATTATGGACAAAGAACTAGTGCCCCAGGTGCTTCAACTGGTCGTACTGGAGATCTTTGGGTTAGCTGGGCGTAATGTCTAGAAATATGTGGGTAAAAACAAACCCGTCTACACAATTTAGCCAGGTTGATAATATATTTGTAAAAGTAACTGGAGAAAATATTTGGAAAAAGGTTACAAGAATGTGGGCAAAAGTTGCTGCTTCTGGAACCAATGCTTGGAGAGAAATATTTTATAATGCAGATCTTCCACAGCCAACATCAGATGTAATATCAATTAGGCTTGGAAGCTACAACGGAACAGTTGCCACCAGCCCACAATATATAAATACTACGCTATATGGTCATGACGGAGAATATACAAACTGGACAATAAAAAGCGGTAGAAAATGGACATACGCAACAACAGCTCTTGGAGAAAGAATAGATTTAGAAACCTCTACAAGTAGCTATGGTGATGATATTTTAAATGTACAATCTAATCAAGAGATGGCTGACGAGATGTATGTTTTTTATGAAATGAAAGTTGAAAATAACTCAGATTTTATTAAGCCTACATCTGATCCAGTATATATGATTAAAAGACAAATGGTTAATACTCAATTTGATTTTACAGGTAATGGAACATCAGTAGGAAATACTTTACAAGGAAGATTTGCGTTTGAGAATTATTGGTATAATAAACCAGATCAGATGCTTTCTGTAGTTAGATGGTGGAGGTCTCCCTCTGCTGGAACACCAGGTGGGGTATTATTAAAAGAAGATTTATTTTTTGACGCTGCTACAACAAATAATAGCACAACTATTAGCGGTTCATATCCATATACAATAACAAGTGCTGATATTGGATCTTACATTGTTTTTGAAGTTTTGCCAACAAACTCATACTCTAGGTATTATAATGAAAATACTTCTCAAGGAATTAGCGAAGGTGCTCCTGTTAGTGGAGCAATAGTAATAACTTCAGACATACAAGATGTAAATTATGAAAATGGATTAGATAATCTTCTTAGAGTTCCAACAAGCACATTTTTAAGAACATATGCCAGAATAGAAAATGTAAATAGCTTAACCACATATAGAGTTAGGTATAGGGTTTACAATTGGCAAACTGGTATATATTGGAATCCAGGAACGGTTACTGCAACAGATGCTGCAGGGACTGGGGCTTGGCTAACATATACAGCAAATGCAAGTGGTTCTGGAAACATATCAAGTGTGACTATAGCAAATGGAGTTGCCACAATATATGATACATTTAGCCTAGATGCCACATTTAATGGATCAACATATAGTGGCGGAAGTCCTAGATGGAACTTAGAAATAGAAGTTTCTGCTATTAAAAGTGGACAAACAACTACCTACTACCATGATTACGATATATCGGCAGCTCCAACAATATCTTTATCTGCAACTCCAGCAAATGTTGGATTAAATTCTAACACCACAATTACAGTTAGCTTGGGTGGTTCCCCATCTCCAAACGTTGCATATCCAAGAGAATTTATAGTATATTATGGAGACGGCACAGACAGTGGATGGCAAAGCATAACTGCAGGTAGTGGAACTCCAATTACAAGAACACTGACAAAATCTTATTCTACTACTGGTAATAAAACTTTAGTTGGATATACAAGACCTAGAAATGGTTCTGGAAGCTTTACTGTTGGTGTTAATAGCTTAACCGCTCCAACCCCTAGTTCAGTAGTTTGGAACGGAACATCGTTTATTATTACTTATTCTGGAGGATCTGGTCCATGGTTCCAGTCTTGGTACAACACAAGCGGAACATATCCCGCAGATGGAACTGGATTTGATAGTGGTACTGCTACGCAAAACACAACAACAATAACATATACCCCAGGATTTACTCCTACACCTAATACAACATATTATTTCTGGGTTAGATCAGCCCTAACAGCAACATCAAATACTATAGGGTCTGACGTAAGTTCTTATGGTACGACTAGAGTTTCTGTATTTATTCCAGCTGTTGCTACTGCTCCAACATCGGTAAGCGCAGCTAATAACGGAAGTTCAACAACAATAACTGCTAGTTGGTCAGGAGCAACAAATGCTGATAGATATAGAATTTATTGGAATACAAGTGGTACTACCCCAGGGTCTGCTGCAACAACATTTGATGAGGAAAAATTAGTAAATGGTTCAACAATAACATCTACTTCTGGCTCTTGGGATTGGGGCCCAGGAGATCCTGATAAAAATGGATCTCAGCCTGCAAGTGGATCAACTTATTTCTTTTTTGTATCTGCATCAAATGGAGGAAGCACTTGGTCTGGATGGACAAGATCCCCATCTGCAGTAGGTGTTGTCATACCAGCTCCATCACAAACAACTTCTCCATTTGCAAGAGCAACTGCTACAAATTCAACAACAACTGTTAAGTATTTAGATAGCATAACTTGGGGAGGAGGAACTTATACAAATGCTTCAAGCGTAACATCTGTTTTGGTATACTCAACTTCGGCAGCAAACGTACAAGCCCCTGGTGGAAATACTAATACTGCAACTAGGACAGCAAACCCATACGCAATATCAACAGCAGACCCAGCAGGATCTCCGTATATTTTTGCGGTTAGAGATACTGTAGTAGGAACAAATGGAACAACTTATTACTTTTATAGTAATCAAATAACATCTGCATTTGCTGATGGAGTAGCTTTTACTTATGGTACGTCTACATCTGCAGCTGGAGGGTGGACTGCTTCTATTAATTCTGGTGCACAAACTGGTGCAACATATAGCTTTGTATCTGCAACAGCTGGGTCAGCTACAGTAAACTCTACAAGCGGAGCAATTACAGCAAGTGGTTTAGGTTCGGGAGCTTCTTCAACAGTAACAGTTTCAAAAGCTTTATCTGGATATCAAACAGTTCAAGCAACCGCAAGCGGAACAGCATTAACTGTTACAACATATACATTAACATATAGCGCTAATGGAGGAAGCACCACACCAACGTCACAAACTGGAACAGCAGGTCAAACAATTACTTTGGCATCTGGAGCTGGAACTCGTTCTGGATTTACTTTTGGAGGATGGAATATTGGTGGTGTTACATATTCTGGTGGAGGATCATATACATTTGGATCTGCAAATGCCACAGCTACAGCTATTTGGAATGCTGTATTTGTTACTCCACAGTGGAACGGAACTATGCCTGGATGGACTGCAGGATCTAACTTCCAAAGAATAACAACTGGAACTGCTAACTATAAGTGGGGATGGACAAATGGAACATTTAGCTTTAGTGGAAGTATTGGAACTAGTAGAGGATGGAATTTTAATGGTCCAAACTCAACTCAGTTAGCAGCAGGAACTGCCAGAACAACTAGCACATTTAGAAGCTATACAACAACAAATGATACATATACCTCAGTCCAGGGAGTATTTAGACCGTACCTTGTGTCCTCTCTCAGAGGAGATGTAACATATAGCACAGCTGCAAGATATGGAAGCATCCAGCCATATCAATTTGGAACAGACGGAAACGAATATACTGGCCCATGGACAGCTGGAATTTAAAATGATATACTTAATCAAAAGGAGATTAAATGAGCACAGAGCTGACACTAGAAGATAAATTATTTATTCTTGATTCTAAAATTAGATTCTTGAATGAAACTATATATAACTATGACCTAGACCTTCAAATGTTCGCCTTAGAGCAAGGGGTGGATCCTGATAGAGAGCCAGTACAGAATATACAGTTATATAAATCAAATGCTTTGCTTAAATTAGCTTTTTTACAGGCTGAAAAAGACCAGCTATTGTCAAATAGCTAAGATACTGATATAATACAGAAGGAGGGTAGACATGACAGTAGAGTTAACACCAGAAGAAAAAATTGCTATCATTGATCAGCATTTAAAGACAGTTGAATACTCATTATTTAATTATGAGTTAGATTTAATTGAAGCTAATGCTGTAACACCAGTAGACCAAGCTGTAATCTCTAGCGTACAAGCTAAGGTTACTGCTGTAACAACAAAAAAGAATGCACTTCTTGCAGCAAAGGCTGAGCTAGAAGCATAATAGAATAGAGACTATTTTGGCAGACAAAGCAGAACTAGTTGTGGCAGCGCTGCAGCAAAAAATTGGAGAACTAGTTTCAAACTACGAAGTCCAAATTGCTATATTGCGAGCAGAGATTACACAGCTTATAGATGAAAAAAAGGCTAAAGATGAGGCTATTCAAGAGTACTCCCAGTCCCTTAATAACGTCACCAACTAATTTCCCATCTGGTCTTGCAATAAGAACTGAAAGCGGAACTTATTGGATTAAAGACGGTAAAAGGTTTAAGTTAATATCTGATAAAGCAGCAACCTCATGGAGCTTTCCTACGGTAAATGCAACAGACTCAGCTATTAAAAATTTTAAATTGGCTGGTAAATTAGGGTTTAGGGATGGCACTTTGATTAAAGATATATCAGATGGTAAACTGTATTTGATATCTCAGAATAAAAGAAGGCACATTACGGACCCAGAAGTATTCGTAAGATATGGTCTTGATAGATCTAAGATTATAGAAGTAAGTAAGGTTGATGCAGCAATGCATGATGAAGGAGATGAACTATGCCTACCCCAATAAATCTAACATTTGATCCAGGCGCACCGCTTGATGCTACTAAATTAAATCAATTAGTAACATATTTAAATCAAATTAATGCTGAAACATTAACACTTCCAAGTCAGTACAGCAATTTAGCAAATACTGCAATTGCACAAAGAATGACCGCAGGCATAGCAAATATTGGAAACTTAAATATTGTAGATAAAGAAATAACAAAATCAGTAACATTTAAAAACCCTCTAACAAGCACACCAGCAGCAATTATCTGTACGATTGAGACAAGTTATGGCGACGCAGATCTAATTGGATATTTAAAGCCAGGGTATAGTAATACTGGATTTACTTTTGCTTTTAATAGAGTTGCAGGAACAGAAAAGACTTCAGTTGCTACATCTTTAAGAACTTTTACTGGAGTTAAATTACATTACTTTGCTATAGCTTCTGTATAGTATTGACAACCCAAAACTATATGCTACAATTCCTGTAGCATTAAAGTCACGCACCGTGACTTTTTTAATATTAAGGTAACTAATGAGCAACGATTTAAAGTGGATGCTATCATCCGATCAGCAATTCCCATATCAAGATGACAAGATGATTGAGCTTTGGTTTAAGGTAATGAAGTGGTTTAAGCCAGACGTTGTAGATTATCTTGGAGATACAGATGATCAAGCATGCTATAGCAAGTATACTGAAGGTCGTTCTGCAGAATTTTTAAATTTACATAAGACTGACAGTAAAGATCTTATTGTTCCAATGATGCGACATGAAGCAAAAGGCGCAAGAGATTTTTATGCAAAGACTCGTGAGATGCTTCCCGACGCACAGTTATTTTCAGCACTCGGAAACCATGACGTAAGAATTTTTAATTATGTGGATGCAAAGCTTCCAGACTATATAAACGAGGTAACACCAGAATCTCTTTGGTCATTAGACTCATTGGGATATGAATATATTTATTATAATGAACTTCCTAAGCGTCGCTTTGGGGACATCCATGTTCATCATGGAATTTCAATTGCTGCAACTGGGTCTGTTCGTAAAGATATGGAAGACTTACAGGTATCTTTAATTCGTGGACATTCTCATAGAATTGCATCTCACCTTGTAACTTATGAATTAAGAAATAATGGAGATGGAGAAACTCTTCGTGGCTACGAAATCGGTCACATGTGTGATGAAAAAGGCCCAGGCATGAAGTATACACAACATCATGATTGGCAAAAGGGATTTGCAATTGCTCATATTGTAAATGACTACCCTCATATTCAAATGATTCACGTAGCCCCAGATTATTCTTGTGTTGTAGATGGGAAGGTGTTTAAGTTATGATGAAGTGCCAAAGGTGTAATGGTAGAGTTTTTGTTGATAGAGTTTTTTCTCAAAAACTGCATATAGAGCTATTCTGTATTCTATGTGGAAAGAGATGGATGATCAATAAAGAAAGCAATAGGTTCGGTAAATGGCTAAACGACCAAGAGCAAACAAACTCAAAAACATACGGTATTTCTTCTTAAACGAAAAAATACATAAGGTTCTGAGAGGCTCAAGAGCAAAGGATGAACTAATTGCTTGGTGCTACCCAGATAAAAAAAGAATGTTGTATTCTTATGCACAGGTTGAAAAGTATATGTCTAGAGCATACACTATTAATGAGGTTGCAGAGCTTTTAAATAAGCATAAGATTACAATTGAGGATTATATATTAGAGGGCAAGGTTCGTGTCCCTCAAAAAATTTATCCAATCAGTAATCCAGAAAATACAAAATGGTCAAAGTATCTGTTTAGTGAAAAGGACATATTGGACATTCATGAACATATATTAGATTCAGGACATTCTAAAGATATTCCGTCTAAGGCGGAATTGCTAGCTCTTTTCAAACACAACATTATATTGTATACTAAGACCGATAGCGGATTCGTACCAGTATGGAAGGCGGACTAATGTCTAGTAGAGTTGTTGTATGTGAAATATGCAACAAGGAAATGGAATTACGTTGGGGCATATTCGGTCATGATACATTATCCAGACACAGAAAGGCGGAGCATAAGTGACAACTAGAGTAAAGGTTGATCTTTCTTTTACACGTAATCTTGGAAATTACGAATCAATTAAAATAGGCATCGGAGTAGAAGACGACGTCAGGTCTAATGAAAACGTTAATGCTGCAACTGAAAGAGTATATAAATTTGTTGAGTCAAAGCTTATTGAAAAGACTCGTGAGGTTGAAGAGGAACTAAAGAGTGGCAAACAATAAAGGTCCATACATTCTGATATCCCTCTACGAAACATTGTATGTTGAAAAGTATAATAAAAAGCCTAAGCTTAATAAGTTTCGTGAAAAGTGGGCTATGCAAGATGTTATAGACAGTGTTGGATTTGAAAGAGCAAAAGAGTTGATTGAATATTATTTTAAAACAACTAAGTTTAATCACCCACTTCAGTTCTTTTTTTATAATTTTGATAGAATTGATAAGATGCAAAGAGATATAGAAAATGATAGGATTCATAGGGAACACCTACGTGAAGAAACAAAGAAGCTTGTGGAGGGCGGAGAATGAACACAGAAGCAGAATTAATATCTGCAGTATGTAAAAACAAAGATATAAGCACTTTGCTTGCTGATAATGTAGATGAAATATTTACTTCCCATAAAGATATTTGGGATAGCCTTAAATCATATTATTATAAGTTTAAAGCAGTTCCAGATATTGGTGTGCTTATGGAAAGGCACAAGGACTTTGATCCAGTTGAGACTAAAGCTGAGACAGGCTACTACCTAGACAAACTAAAAAATGAGTACTTAACAGCCAGACTAAAAAATGTTATTTTGCAATCTGGATCTTTGTTAAAAGAAAATGCAGCAAGCAGAGTCTTGGCAGAAATGCAAAGCAAGTTAGCAACACTTGCAAAATTTACTAATAACGTAAGAGACGTAGATGTTACAGACCTAGAATCTGCAGAAAGACACTATCAGTCTGTTAAGGAAAGATCAATTGCAATGGGCGGAAGTCCAGGAATCTTAACTGGGTTTGATGCTATTGATAAAGCATATCCTACTGGAATGGCACCAGGACACCTTATAGTTGCTATTGGTTGGCCAGGAAAAGGTAAGACATGGTTTACCTCATACCTTGCATGTAAAGCATGGGAGCAGGGATTTAAGCCAATGATTATTTCTTTGGAAATGTCACCAGAGAATATGCGTGACCGTATTTATACAATGCTTGGTTCTGGATTATTTAGAGCAAGCGATTTATCAAAAGGAGATATTAATTTAGATGATTTCAAATCATGGGGAAAGAAAAAATTTGAAGGGAAGAACTCGTTTGTCCTTATTTCTAATGAAGGCACTGCGGAAGTCACACCAGCAACAGTTCAAGGAAAGATTGACCAGCACAAGCCAGACCTAGTTATTTTAGACTACCATCAGCTTTTTAATGATAATAAAAGAAGCAACTCTGAGGTTGAGAGAAATAGAAATATTTCTCGTGAGTTCAAGCTCCTTGCTGTTGCAAACAATATTCCAGTAATTGATATTACTGCAGCAACAGCAGATGACATCTCTGACCAAGATGATCCTCCAATGATGTCTCAGGTTGCTTGGTCTAAAGCTATTGAGTATGATGCTGACATGGCTATGGCTATTCATAGATATCCAAATACAAACATGATTGAAGTGGTAAGTCGTAAAAATCGTCATGGACATGAATTTGACTTCTATCTTGACTGGGATATAAATAGAGGTATCGTAAAAGAAATTTACGAAAATCTTCCCAACATGAAGAATGACGACACACAAAAGAATTAAAAGGTTTCAAATTGATGTAGAGTTTTTAGACGATTCAGATATGATAAGATTAAAAGCTCAATATGAAAGTTTGTTAACACAGCAGATGAGATCAAAAGGTTATGTCAGAGTTCTTGACATAGACCCAGCTTTTTCAGTAGAATTTACTGGTGAGACATGGAAGTTTTTAATGACTATTCATGGAGTATATGTTGGAAGGAGGAAGGCATGTCAGGTGGAAGGAATATCACAAAACAAATTGATACCACGCAATTTGCACCCAACCAAGTAAAATCTGTATTGAAATCAATTGGAGTTAGTATATCTCACGAAACAAATATTGAGATAGGGTTTTATTGTCCTTTTCATAACAATACAAATAGTCCAAGCTGTAGCATAAATAAATCTTCTGGTGTCTGGATATGCTTTAATCCGTCCTGTGGAGAAACTGGAACACTGACAGATATGGTAAAAAAGATTCTTGATAAAAATGATTTTCAAGCAATGAGATACATAATGTCAGATGAATTTCAAACATATGATGCATTTGAAGATACTTTAAATGAAATGTTTGCAGATAAGCCTGACTTTATTGAGTTCCCAAAAGATGTGTTGGATAATTTATACAACGGTCTTGGATCATCAGAAAAGGCTAGGGAATATTTAATATCTCGTGGAATAACAGAAGACTCTATGCATTATTTTAAATTAGGATATTCTGATAAAATGAACATGGTCGTTACCCCTGTACACAGCCCAGACGGAATAGCGGTAGGAATTGTTGGCAGATCTATTGAAGGCAAGTCTTTTAAGAATAGTACAAACTTGCCAAAAAATAAAACCATGTTTAATATACACAGGGCAAAAAGAATTGGAGACCATGTAATTATTGTTGAATCTAATTTTGATGCAATACGTGTTCATCAAGCTGGATTCCCAAACGTTGTGGCTACTCTTGGCGGTCATATATCTGATGACAACATTAAATTATTAAATAGATATTTTAATAAAATTACAATAATGACTGATGCGGATTCTGCTGGTAGAGAGCTAGGAAAGCGTATATGCTCAAAACTTTTTAACAAAACCCTCTTGTGGGCTTCATATGAATATGGTAAGATATACCAACATGATGCAAAAGATGCTGGCGATTTGACCGATGAGGAAATAAAAGCTTGTATTAAGAACTCTGTTTCAGATATTGAATACAGATCTTGGAACTCGTGATATAATAAAAATACAGACGGATCTATACCGTCAACTATAAAGGAGAATATAAATGAGTATAGTAAAAGGTCTAAAGGACCTAAACAAGGCACTAGACAAGCCTGCATATAACGGCGGAGATGAAAACAAGGGTCGCTGGCTAAAGATTGAAGATGGAGAAAGCGTCAAGATTCGTTTTCTACAAGAGTTAGACCCAGACTCACCAAATTATAATGATAAGCTTGGTTGTGGATTTATTGCATTAGAACACACCAATCCTAAAGATTACAGACGAAAAGCTCTTTGCTCTATGGAAGATCAGGGCAAGTGCTATGGTTGTGAAAATCACCGTAAAGAACCAAAGGCTGGCTGGAAAGCAAGAACCAGACTTTATACAAACGTCCTAGTGGATGATGGCAAAGAAGAGCCATTTGTAGCCATTCTTTCACAAGGAACCAGTGGTAAAACAATTACTCCTACCTTAATTGAATACGCTGGAGAAATGGGTTCCATTACAAATTTGATGTGGAGAATCAAGCGTAATGGTGCAAAGACCGATACAAGTTATACAATCATCCCTCTAGCAAAGGACGAGACCCCTTTCGACTCATCATCCTTTGAATTGTTTGAACTTGAAAAGGTTGCGGTTAGACAAGTCCCTTATGCTGAACAAGAAGCATTTTATTTAGGGGATGCAGAAAAAACAGAAGAGCAATCCGCTACAGCGAGTAGCTTAGATTGGTAATATAAACTTGGGGCCAGTCATTGACTGGCCCCAGGTTATTTAGTAGAATAAGGCGGATATGAAATATAATTTAGAAATACCAGACCCATTTACAGCTTTTGTCTCTAAGAGAAAAAGATATGTTACTTACAATCGTTTTGCTCGTGAATGGCACATGAAGTGTGGATGTTGTCAGGAAGACATATATGCCCCTACTAGAAAAACTTTAAAGTCTACAAGACTATTTCATACAAGAAACATTTGCTTAGGAGGATACTAATGTCATTTACACATCTACATGTCCACTCATATTATTCTTTGATGGACGGACTAAATTCCCCACTAGAGCTTGCACAGGCAGCAAAAGATGCTGGACAAAATGCAATAGCAATAACAGACCACGGCACATTAAGTTCACATAGAGAATTTCAGTTATCCTGCAAAGAAGTTGGAATTAAACCAATACTTGGAGTAGAGGCATACATTTCTCCAACAGATAGATTTGATAGATCTTCCTCAACAGACAAATCTATTCAGGCTTACAACCATATTATTCTTTTAGCAAAAAATCAAAATGGGCTAAAGAATATTCATGCTCTTCAAGAAATTGCATGGAACGAAGGCTTTTATCATAAGCCAAGAATTGATAGAGAGGTTTTAAAAGAATATGCGGAAGATATTATTGTACTTACTGGATGTCTTAATGGGCTTATTAGTAAGTGTATCGAACGTGGCGATTTATCGGATGCCAAACTTCTACTCAAAGATTTTAGTAAAACCTTTGGCAAAAATTTATATGTTGAAGTTCAAGCTCATAACCCAAAAGAAGTAAATGAAACTTTATTAAAGTTAGCTGATGAATTTAAAATAAAAGCAGTTGCTACTGGAGATGCACATTTTGCAAAAGAAAAAGACAGGGTTCTAGAAGAAGCTATGCTTATTTTATCAACCTCACCAAAGGCAGATAAAGAAGCAGACTTTGAGATGTCTAGAAACATTAAAGATATTAATGAAAGACTAAACTACCTGTATCCAGATAGAAGAATTACTTTCCAAGATTACAATTTATTTATACAAAGCCGTGAAGAAATTGAGGCAGATTTTAAAAAAGCTGGCATAAATAGAACTGATATATTTGATAACACTGTAATGATATCTGACCAAATTGAGCCATATGAGTTCAATAGAGGGTTAGACTTGTTGCCAGTACCGAAGACTAACGCAGACCAGAAACTGGCTCAAATGGCCTCTGAAGGCCTTAAAAGGCTATCTCTGGATAAGGATAAGGTCTACGTAGACAGGCTTGAAGAAGAATTATCTATAATTAAAGATAAGAATTTTGCTTCATATTTTCTTGTTGTAGCAGACATGATTAACTGGGCTAAGAGCGAAGGCATATTAGTAGGTCCAGGTCGTGGATCAGCAGCAGGCTCTTTAGTTTGCTATGCTCTTGGAATTACAGACGTTGACCCAATTAAGTACGATCTTCTATTCTTCCGATTTATTAATCCAGAGCGTAACGATTTTCCAGATATCGATACAGACTTTGAAGACCGTCGTCGCAAAGAAGTTAAAGATTATCTAAAGAAGAAGTTTAAGCACGTTGCATCTATTTCTACATTTACTTATTTTAAAGATAAGGGTGTAATTCGTGACGCCTCAAGAGTTTTTATGGTCCCACTAGGAGACGTAAATAAAGCATTAAAACAAGTTGATACATTTGAAGACTTTATGGAGTCGCCTAACACAAAAGAATTTAGGATGAAGTACCCAGAAGTTTTATGGCTAGCAGAAAGCTTAAGGGGAAGAATAAGATCTGTTGGAGTTCATGCTGCTGGTGTTGTAGTAGCAAAGGATGACATAAGAAACTTTGCTCCAGTAGAGTCACGAGAAGATGCTCAGGATAAAGTCTCTGGAAGAATACCAGTTGTTGCTTATGACATGGATACTGTTGCAGATATTGGACTAATCAAGCTCGATGCTCTAGGCCTAAAAACTTTATCTGTGATTTCTGATACAGTTAAATCTATTAAGGAAAGAACTGGCAAGGTCATAGATTTATCTTCCATGTCCCTAGACGATCCAGCAGTGTATAAGACCCTTAGCGAAGGTTATACAAAAGGAGTGTTTCAGGCAGAAGCGACTCCATATACTAACTTATTAATTAAAATGGGAGTAGACAAGTTTGAAGATCTTGCTGCTTCTAATGCTCTTGTAAGACCTGGTGCTATGAATACTGTTGGCGCATCATATATTAAAAGAAAGCATGGAAATGAAGCAGTAAGCTACATTCATCCAATCATGAAGCCTTTTACAGAAAACACATATGGTGTTATTATATATCAGGAGCAGGTCATGCAGGCATGCGTGTACCTAGGAGGGATGACTTGGTCTGAGGCTGACAAAGTTCGAAAGATCATTGGTAAGAAAAAAGATGCAAAAGAATTTGACCAGTTCAAAGATAAGTTTGTTGATGGGGCTTCAAAGCACATTTCTAAGAAACAAGCAGAAACCCTTTGGCATATGTTTGAAGCTCACGCAGGTTATTCTTTTAATCGCTCTCATGCTATTGCTTATTCCATGCTTAGTTATTATACAGCTTGGCTCAAGGTTTATTACCCTCTTGAGTTTATGTTTTCAATTCTTAAAAACGAAAACGACAAAGACGCTAGAACAGAATATTTAATTGAAGCAAAAAGACTAGGTCTTAGAATTTCTTTGCCTCATATTAATGAATCAGATGTTTATTTTTCATTACAAAAAGATAAAATTGTTTTTGGTTTAGCAGAAATAAAATTTATTTCTGATGGTATAGCTAACAAGATAATTGAAAAGAGGCCGTTTAAAAGCTATGCAGACTTTATTGAAAAGTCGTCTAAAAAAGGTAGCGGTATTAACAGCAGGGCTGTCTCTGCTCTCAATGCCATTGGTGGTGCTGCTTTTGACGATAATCCACGCACAGGAACAGAAAAAGAAAAATACTACGAATACTTAGGCATACCTACTTTTAATTTAGATTTGCCACCAAGAATTAAGTCTCAGTGTAGACCAATTGAAGAGTTTGATGAGCTTGGATCATTTGTAATGTTTGGTATGGTTAAAAATATTAAAAGAGGAACTGGCTGGGCAAGAGTAGAATTGGTAGATGAGACTGGTTCAATAGGTTTATTCCATAACGAACAAACACAAATAGAAACTGGGCAGATGTACTTTGTTCTTGTAGGTGATAATAGAATTGCTAGATATATAAAGGTATCAGAAATCGATCCTAATAAGTCTGATATATTTGTTGACTACTTATATAGAAAAGAGTATGACCTAGAAGATGACGAGTATATGGTAATTAACTTTACCCCATATACTACAAAAGCTGGTAAAACAATGAGCCATATAGTTATGACAAATAGAAATAAAGAGTTAACAAGAGCAATTGCTTTCCCAAGCATGTATAAATTTACCTTGGCCAAGATGCGTGAGGGTATGAAATGTAAGCCAGTATTATCTAAATTAGATGATGGGACATTAATGATAAAGGAAATAAAGTGACAGAAAACATAAAGCCAGAAGATGTTATGAGCTCTATGAACGCTACAAGAGTTCTAATATCTATCTTAGAAACAATAAAGCATGTAGATGTGCCAACAGACACATTTGTTAATTTAGACATGGAAAATCGTGAGCTAAATATTGATTATAATGGAGACACACAGTCTTTCAGATTTCAATTAAAGGAAAAGGTAAACAGTGAACAGCAACCAGATTCTAACTGATTATGGCTTGGATGCGCTAGCAGCAATGTTGCATGAGAATGCAATTGAAAAAGGGTTTTGGCCAAATGAAATTGATACTAACATTGTTTGCACAAAGTTAGCTTTAGTTCATTCTGAAGTAACAGAAGTACTAGAAGCAATAAGAAAGAATAAACCAACCATAGAGATTGTAGAAGAAATGGCTGACATATTGATTAGAACGTTAGATCTTTACGCAGCTTTACAAAATCATGGGTGGACAAACGATAGTCTAGATGAGATATTAGAACAAAAGGTTAATATAAATAAGTCTAGATCAAGACTTCACGGCAACCGTTTTTAATGCTATAATAGGAGAAAGAAGAAAGATTAATAAATGACAATTGTATTAGATGATATATTAGCAAAACTAGATCCAAAAACAAGAGCAAGAGTTCAGTCAGCACAAGAAGTTCAAGTACATAAGCAGGCAACACCAAGTATTGGCTTGAATATGGCTTTGCGTGGAGGTCTTCCATATGGACGTCAAGTTCTTGTTTGGGGAAATAAGTCTGCTGGAAAATCTTCTTTCTGCCTACAGATGATTGCAATGGCACAAAAAGAAGGAAAAGTTTGTGCTTGGATTGACGCTGAAGCCTCTTATGATCCAGCATGGGCAGAACAACTAGGAGTAGATTCAGAAAAACTTATCTACTCACCAGCAAAAACCGTAAATGATATGGTTGATGTTGCAACTAAATTAATGGAAGCAGAAGTTGATTTAATTGTCGTGGACTCTATATCTGCTTTGCTACCAGCTATTTATTTTGAAAAAGATGGCAATGAATTAAAAGACTTACAAGACACTAAGCAGATAGGCGCTGAAGCAAAGGATATGACTCACGCAGTCAAGATGTTAAACTATGCAAACAAAAATACATTACTTGTTCTCATTTCCCAACAAAGAAACCAATTTGGGTCTATGCATGCCAGCCACATACCTACGGGAGGAATGGCAGTCAAATTCTTCTCTACCACAGTCATTAAGCTTTGGTCTTCCGAAGCTGAGGCTAATGCTATCAAGGCTGGCATTAAGGTTGGCGATAAAATTATTGAACAAAGAGTTGGGCGACCAGTTAACTGGATTGTTGATTACAGCAAAGTATCCCCACCAAATTTATCTGGGCAATATGATTTCTACTACCAAGGAGAAGCCGTCGGAGTAGATCGTGTTGGAGAGACTTTAGATGTTGCAGAAATGTGTGGCATTGTAGAAAAAGGTGGAGCATGGTATACAATCAATAAAGAGCGTTTTCAAGGACGAGCCAAGGCAGTACAGTACCTCAGAGATAATCCAGAAGAAGTTTTAAATCTTATTGAGGAAATAAATGCCAGATCTTAGCGAATTCTTAAACAACAATAATCCAAAGGATTACGATTTAGAAGATCTTCCTGGCATTAGAGCATGCTTGAAATGTGATGAGGATGTTAATGGAGCTAAGTGGGATCCAGTGGAGCTATTGATGTATTGGAAGTGTTCCAAGGGTCATGAAACAATACATAGGATGAGCTAAATGAATGACATAAAAAAAATTATTATTGCTCCACAAATTGTTGTGTATAGAAATATTTTTAAACATAGCAAAGAACTAATTAATTTATTAAAAACAGATCATCCTCACTCCCTCTTTAGTAAGTCAGTACCATGGTATGGCAATGGAATAAGAAAAGACTTTATGTTTTTAAAGAATGATCCCATTCCAAGCAAAGGATCAGAATACTTACAAAAAGAAGAGTCTTATATAAGAGAATTGTCAGAAGCAACAGACTTTATTCATAAAGACTATTTTAATGAGTTCGGTAGGGATAAAGGAATTTGGCCAAGCTTTATAAAAAACTGGGATCAATTAGATAGAGTTCAAAACTATTATGGCTTTGATTATTTCCACTATATGATTGAGAGCAAGCGTAAAAATTATCCTGACAGTGGAAGTTTAATGATGGATTATCATGTAGATGAATTTCCAGTAAAAGATGAAAAGGTAAATCAAAGAAAAGTTATAACAATTAATTATTACTTAAATGATGAGTATACTGGTGGAGAAATATGTGCCTATGATTCTTTGTCTAACAAAAATTATAAGTATAAGCCTGCTCCAGGAGATGCTGTTGTGATGCCATCAACATCACCGTTTTATCATGCAGTATTATCATACGATAAGTTTGACAGACATTTTCTAAGAACATTTATAAATTACGATAACCCAGAAGAATGGGTAGACGAGAGTAGTGCAGACTCATATGAGCAAGACATGTATGATTATTTAAGAGATGAAAAGCAAACTATTGCAGTATCTGCTGAGATATACTCAGTAGGATTAGATGGAGAAATTATAAAATAATGTCAGAAAGATCGGAGGCGAAGCGTGATGGTGCCAAGCAGCAAAAAAACAGTGGACGTGGTAATTATCAGAAGGGTGACGCTACGTGGAAATCTTTCGTGGTGGATTATAAAGAATACGAAAAATCGATCTCTATCTCGCAAAGTATTTGGGCTAAGGTTTGTACAGATACTTTTAAAGTCAGTAGGGATAAGTATCCTGTACTCAAACTCATCCTTGGCAAGGACAATAGCAAAACGAGGCTTGCAGTAATTGAATGGTCATTACTGGAACAACTAATAGAAAAGTGGGAACAATGAGAGACATTTTAATGACTACATTTGTTGGAGCAATTGTAGGCGGAATATTTAGCGCATTTAAGTTGCCGATACCAGCTCCTCCAGTATTTGCTGGCCTAATGGGTATTGTAGGTTTATGGATAGGATATGCAATAGTTACGAGGTTTATTTAATGGAAGATAAAAACACTTTAGAATTAATTAGCTCTATCACAGAGTTCAATGATCTTCATGAGTACATGAAAGATGAACAGCTAGACAAGGCATTAGCTATTGTTGTAAAACTATTAATGAATCCAGATGTTCCTGCAGCAAAGGCACCGCATCTAATTATTGAATTGCAAGCGATGTCTACTAAATTTTCTATGATGGCTTCTGTATATTCTACAATTGCTAAAGATAAAGCAGGTACAGTAAATAACAATAAGAAGAACATATATTATTCAGCAAAGGAGGCAATCGACAAGCTTGTAGACGCTCTCAAGTATGTCGTTCGTTACAATGGGTAGAAAGATAGTAAAAAATTTAAAGTTTAAAAAGCATGAAGGTAAGTCTTTCGACCCAGAAAAATTTGCTGCATTAATTGATGATGCATATTTAAAAACTAAAAGAGCAGACGGCGAAATGACAAAGAAATCATTTAGCCCAAGCACACTAGGGTATGGCCATGGAACCTGTCCAAGGTATTGGTATATGGCATTTAGCGGGGCAGTCTTTATTGACGATAATGATTCCGTTGCTGTAGCAAACATGGCTCAGGGAACACAGGCTCATGAAAGATTGCAAAAGCTTATTGGAACTATGCCAGAGCTAGTTGATACTGAAGTAGAAATATTAAATGAATATCCTCCAATTAGAGGGTTTATTGATCTTGTTATGTCTTACGACAATGAAGAGGTTATTGGAGAAATAAAGACGGCTAAGCAAGAAGTATGGGACGGAAGACAAGCAGAGATGAAGCCAACAGCAAATCATATGCTTCAATTGCTTACCTATATGAAGTTAAGAAATGCCAAAGAAGGATTCTTTGTTTATGAAAATAAAAATACACAAGAGCTTCTAATCATTCCAATATCTATGAACGATAAAAATAAAGAGATTATAGAAGGCTTATTTATATGGATGCAAGAAGTTTGGGATAATTTTCAAAATGGAGATCTTCCTATGCGACCAGCAGGTTCAACTAAATCTAAAATGCCTTGCACCTACTGTCCAGTCAAAAAGGAATGTTATGCTGGCCTGCTAGGGACAGTTCAGATTGAATCATATAAGGTTCCACAGTTATGATATGTTCTAATGAGTCATGTAAAAAAGATTTTACTCCTAAAACCCATAATCAAAAGTACTGCTCAGATGAATGCTGCAGAGTAGCTACAAATAAAAGAATTATGGAAAAATATTATGAAAAGAAAGCAATTAGAAATGGTGCATATAGGCCATGCAAAAAGTGCAACGTTCAGTTAAGTAGATACAATAAATCTAATTTGTGTTCTTCATGTGAAAAAAATAGTAGTCTTAAAAACAGAGATAAAATGTTAGGGATGATTAATGACGTTAGCTGATTTAGTTAAAACAAAAGCAAACAAGGTGCTTGGCATAGATGCATCTACTTCGTCTATTGCATTTTGCTTAATGGAAGACGATGCTCCTGTAAAATGGGGCAAGATAGAATTAACTGGTAACGATATATATGAAAAAATATATGATGCTAAAGTCAAAACACATGCAATGATTAATGAGCTAAAGGCAGACTACATTGCTATAGAAGGTGCAGTTTTTGTTAAATCAGCTGATGCTGTAATTAAATTATCTTATGTTTATGGCGTTGTTATTGCAGAACTCATGGCAACTGGAACAAAAGTATTAACAGTCAGCCCTTCATCTTGGCAAGCTTACATTGGAAATAAAAATCCTACTAAAGAAGAAAAGCAGGCCATCAGAGTTCAAAATCCAGGATATGCTGATTCATGGTATCAAAATAAATTAAGAAATATGAGAAAGCAAAGAACGGCAGATTATTTTAATAATAAATATAATTTAAAGGTAATTGATTTTGATGTTGCAGATAGCTTTGGTATTGCACATTATGCAAATAAGGTGCTGACAGAAAGATGAAACTATATCAAAATAAAGATTGGTTATATAGAAGATATGTAATCCAAAAGAAAACAGTCACAGAAATTGGAACAGAGTGTGGTGTTTCTGCTATGACCATCCAAAGATATTTAGATAAGTTTGGTTTTATTAAAAAAAGATGAGCATAGTCGGCGTACTCCCAGCTTCAGGAAAAGCCTCCAGAATAGGAGGCATTCCAAAATTTTGCATACCAATATCAGATGAAAGATCATTAATACAATGGCATGTTGAAAAAATGTTAGAGGTTTGTGATGAAGTTCGTGTCGCCACAAGATCAGAATGGGTTCCTATAATTCAAAATATGGATATGAATATTAAAATTATTATTCGTGAACCATCAACAATGTCTGATGCAATTAAGTTTGTAGCTGGGGATGATGAAAATGTATTGGTTGGGATGCCAGACACCTTTATATTAAATTCTATTAATAACCCATATAAAGAAATGTTAAAGGAAAAAGACGCTGATATTGTGCTTGGATCATGGGACTGTACCGAAGATCTAAAGGGCAAAGTGGGACAAATACTTTTATTTAACGATAAGGTAATTGGTTCACAAGATAAATCAATTAATTGTAATTATATGGATATGTGGGGGGCTATACTATTCAGAAACAATATGGTAAAATACATAGATCCAAAGCTAGAACATCCAGGTAAGCAATTAGAAGAATGGATAAATAATAAAATAAATATAAAGGCAGTAAAACCAGGCGGACAATATATGGATATTGGAACGTTAAAAGGATTAAAACAATTATACAAGGAGATGGATAATGCTTGAACCAGTATTTCCAGATAGAGATCATTTTGAATGCGATGACTTATATCTATTAACAGTAGGTACAGAAGCAGGTAAAGAAATTCTACAGACCTGCCATGAAATTGCACATATGCTTGTCAAGAAAAATATTGCTTACGGCAATTCAGCCCTTGACCCTGTACGTATATTTTCAAAGGCGGGACCTAGAGAGCAGCTACATGTTCGTATTGATGATAAGTTAAACAGACTAATGAAGGGTACAGAATATCCAGGAGATAACGATATTGATGATCTAATTGGATATTTAATTCTATTAAAAATAGCAAAGCAGTCTTAGTCAACTAGAATGTGGTATACTTAATATATGTCTGATTTAGAGCCTGCTGTCCACTTTGACAGAATGAATAAGGTTGTTGAGGAGCTTTTAAAAGGAAACTCAGCTACACAAATTGCTACCCTTACTGGATTCTCTCGTAAAGAAGTTTTGGGATATATAGACGAATGGAAGTCTGTTGTCCATAATGATATTAATATGAGAGAAAGGGCTAAGGAAGCCGTTTCTGGAGCGGATCAACATTATGCAATGCTTATTAAAGAAGCATGGAAAACTGTAGAAGATGCTGACCAAGCAGGGCAGCTTAATGTAAAAGCAAATGCTCTTAAGTTAATTTCAGATATTGAAACAAAAAGAATAGGTATGCTGCAGTCCGTAGGCGTTTTAGAAAATAATGAAATAGCTGGTCAAGTAGCAGAGGCGGAAAGAAAACAAGAAATTCTTGTTGGGATATTAAAAGAAGTTACTTCTACTTGTTCAAAATGTAAATTAGAAGTAGCAAAAAGATTGTCTCAAATAACTGGTATAGTTGAGCCAGTAGTAATAGATGCAGAGCAGGTCAGTGGATCTTAACTTTAATGACTTTATAGATATACTCGATGGCGAAGAATTTGATCAAAGACCAGTCGATTTAAAAACATTTGTTACCCATCCAGACTATCTTGGACTGCCTCCGCTATCTACTTTACAATATACTTTGATTGAAAAAAGTTCTCAAATATACAAAGAGTCAACTCTAATTAAATTATTTGGAGAAGAAGAAGGACAAAGACTATATAAGCAAACAGCAACTGAAGTTATTGCTCAGCTTGGCAAAGGATCTGGTAAAGATTATTGTTCTACCATTGCTGTGTCATATATAGTATATTTACTATTATGTTTAAAAGATCCTGCCACATATTACAATAAGCCACCTGGAGATTCAATAGATATTTTGAACATTGCTATTAACGCACAGCAGGCAAACAATGTTTTCTTTAAAGGGTTTAAACAAAGAATAGATAGGTCTCCATGGTTTGCTGGAAAGTATGAATCTAAAGCTTCAGAGATTAAATTTGATAAATCAGTAACAGTTCATTCTGGTCACTCAGAAAGAGAAGCTTGGGAAGGCTATAACGTTATAGCAGTTATTCTTGATGAGATATCTGGATTTGCTATAGAAAATACAACTGGACATGATCAGGCAAAGACAGCAGATGCGATATATGAAATGTATAGGGCCTCAGTAGATTCCCGTTTTCCAGACTTTGGTAAGGTTATTTTGCTGTCTTTCCCACGCTTTAAAAACGATCCTATTCAAAAGTTCTATGATTCAGCTATTGCAGAAAAAGAAGTTATTATTAGGTCTCATAAATTTAAAATGGACGAAGACCTTCCAGATAACACAGATGGAAATGAGTTTGAAATTGAATGGGAAGAAGACCACATCAAATCATATTCGGTTCCTAAAGTATACGCTTTAAAAAGACCAACATGGGAAGTCAATCCAACAAGAAGTATAGATGATTTTAAAACATCATTCTATAAAAATTCTTTAGATGCACTTGGAAGATTTGCCTGCATGCCACCAGAAATGATAGATGCATTTTTTAAGTCTCGTGAAAAGGTAGAAAAAGCTTTTAATAAAACTACTTTAGCCGTGGATCAGTTTGGACGTTTAGAAGACTGGTTTGCCCCAGACCCAGATAAAGAATATTTTATACACGTTGACCTTGCACAAAAACATGACCATTGTGCAGTTGCTATGGCACACGTTCAAAGATGGGTAAACGTAAAAGTAACTGACACCTACTCTCAGCCAGCTCCAATTGTTGAAGTAGATGCTGTTAGATATTGGACACCGACACCAGATAGATCTGTTGACTTTACAGAAGTAAAAGATTATATTCTATCTCTTAGAACTCGTGGATTTAAAATTAGAGTTTGTACATTTGATCGCTGGAATTCTCATGACATGATGCAGCAGCTAAAAGCTTATGGAATTAATACAGAAATATTATCAGTTGCAAAGAAACATTATGATGATATGGCAATGGTTGTTTTAGAAGAAAGGTTAAACGGCCCACACATACCTTTATTAATTGATGAACTATTGCAGTTAAAAATAATGCGTGATAAAGTTGATCACCCAAGAAAAGGATCTAAAGACTTGGCGGATGCAGTTTGTGGATCTATTTTTAACTCTATAAGCAGAACTAGGTTTGATTCAAATCAAGAAATCAAAGTTCATACATATGAATCAATGTCGTATGACAACGACTTCAATCCTTTAGAAAAAGGACCAGAGGCCATTAATTTAATAAGGGCTCCACATATGCCAGAACAGTTAAGAGAAGCGGTAGATAGGATGCAAATAATATGAGTGTTTATCAAGAAAGAGCAAAGGAATGTAAATGTTGTGGTAAGCATGTTCCGCTACCAACAATACTCAAAGAATATAATGGAATATCACTATGTCCAACAACATTTGCAAATGTAAATGAATATAAAAGGTTGTGGACTAGCACTGGATCAAGGCCAGCAGGAAGTATAAGAAAACATTTTTCTGAATATGTGCAGCAAATAGTAGAGGAGTCTATATCTAATGAAAAAAATATTTTATAGAGTTTATATCTTTTTTTACAGAAAGAAAGATAAGAAAAGAAAACCAAAGGGATTTGTATACTAATGGCTAAAAATGTAGACTATGAAGTTCATAATGCTTTAATTCAAGAAGGACAGTACATCTATACAGAAAAAGATGCTTCTGTTTTATTATATCCAACTTTAAAAAATTGTGCCTTTGCAAGCAGAATACATAAGCCAACACTCTGGGATGAGAATCAAAGAAATAGATTTCCAGAAGCAATTAACTCTTTTGGGAAAAATTATACAATTAATGAACTTGGATACAGAGGAGAAGAATTTGGTTCAGAGCCAGCAGAAATAGTTACTGCTGGTTGCTCTCAAACATGGGGCTCTGGAATTCCAGATGAGTTTATTTGGCCTCAAATTATAAAAGCAAAAACTAATAAATCATTACATAATGTTGCATACTATGGTAAATCTATTGCTGGTATAGTTGAGATTTTGTTTTGCTATTTTAGAGAAATTGGAAATCCAAAATATGTTTTTGTAGCGTTTCCAGATCTTTATAGAATGATGTTTCCAACTACTGCAAATCTAATGCATACAAAAAATGTTCTTGTAGAAACAGAATATCCTGAAAAAGATCAGCCTATGATTGCAAACACTAATTTAGGAGAAACAAGATTACTTTCACAAAAACCAAAATATTTTAAAACTCCTTACTTTATGGAAGAAGTTATGACTGGAGAGATAACTATATGGCAGGCATTGCAGTATATTAGAATGCTGGAGCAATATTGCGAAGTCGCTGGAATTACTTTAAAGTATGGAACATGGGATATAAGTGCGTATCATTTCTTCAAAGTAGTAGATAAAAGATACTATAAAAACTATGTAGATCTAGAGCCTCATAATTGGCATATATTTAATCCTAATGATGGAAAAGAATATTATATGGATAAATCTTATTGTCATGAAGATCAAAAAAATAATGAAAATGAATTTTTTTGGGAAAGAGCAAATGACTTTAATCCACTAAAAGGAAATGCTCATATAGGAGTTCATAAGCATATTCATATAGCAGAAGCATTTGAGAAAGCTGTATTTAATGGGTAGATTTTTTTACGACGACTACGACAGAAACAATAATAAATATATGATTGAGTCTGTGTATTTAAATTTATTAAAGAATCAAAAATTTCAAGGTAATAGAACTTTAAATGAAGGAGATCATTTTAAGAATCCTAAAGCCAGCATTGAGTCTCACGGAGTAATGTATACATACAATAACTACGGATTTAGAGATGAAGACTTCACAGAGTGTGCAGATATTTTAATATCAGGTTGTTCGCAAACCTGGGGTGTTGGCATACCAAAAGAATATAGATTTTCTGATTTAATACAAAATAATACAACACAGTCAGTTCATAATATTGCATTTCCTGGTAATTCAGTAAGTGGAATTGTAAGGCTTATTTTTTCATATATAAAACAGTTTGGAAATCCTAAAAGCATTTATTGCATGATGCCTCCATTTGAAAGATTTGAGGTTGTCCCAGATCTTGAAAGATTTTTATTAGAGGATATTAAAAACGCTAATCCAAAAAATAGAGATTTATTTTCTCCAATACTTGTTGCAACATACAATGGGGAATACGATAAAATACAAAAGGCCCCATTTGTTCCAGGAGAGGTTATTAATTTAGAATCAATACATTTTTGGCAAGCTCAAAGTTTATTAATACTAGAACAATATTGTGAAGCAGTTGGTATTAATTTTGCTTGGTCTACTTGGGCAACTTGGAGCGGAATGCCAGATACTATAATTGATTTAAAAAATAGAGGCCTAGGGTACAAAACTTTTATTGACATCCCTTTTAGAAAATGGAAATATGATTATGAAAATTACATTGATAAAATTGGAGAAGATTGCCATAGGGAATTAAAAGAAGAGTATCCAATAATATTTGATGCAGCTATGGATAGATTTAAGTATGGAAAGAGAACCAGGGTAGACTCAGATGCATTTGCACATTGGGGAACACATAGAAATGCTCATGTTGCAGAAATTGTTTTAGAGTATATGAAAGAAAACTGGGGCATATGATAAAAAATATTTTTTTAAATATTTATTACATTATTATTAAAATTAAAAACAAATTTAAAAAAAAGAAAAAAGATGATTGGGATAGGTTTGTATATTAATGATAATTTTAGGAATCAATGAAACATCTCACGATGCATCTGTATCTTTAATTAAAGATGGAAAAGTTTTGTTTGCTAGTCATGCTGAAAGATATAGTAAACAAAAAAACGATTGGTATAATAATAAAGAAATATATTTAGATGTACTTAACTATGGCACACCTACTCATATAGCCTATTACGAAAAGCCTTTGCTAAAAAAATCTAGGCTAATGCTAAAAGGTGGGGCAAGCGATTGGAAGCCAAACATACCATTTGACGTACCAGTAAAATATTTTAAACATCATAAATCTCATGCCGCTGCTGGCTACTATACAAGCAAGTTTAATGACGCTGTTATTGTAGTCCTAGATGCTATTGGGGAGTGGGATACCTCTACAATATGGGTCGGAGAAGGATCAAAAATAAAAGAGGTATATAGTCAAAAATATCCAATAAGTTTTGGATTGTTTTACTCAGCATTTACGCAACTTGTTGGCTTAAAACCAAATGAAGAAGAATACATAATGATGGGGATGGCTGCTTATGGAAATCCAGATAGATACTTTGATAAAGTAAATGAATACTTCCCAGTTTTTAATCAACAAAAATATAATTTTCATAAAGGAATACATGATTTTGATTGGGGCATGGTGCCTTGTATGGTTGGACAAATTGGTACGCCTTATGTTAAAGAGTGGTTTGATCAAAGAAAATTTGATCTCGCAGCAGCAGTTCAAAAAGTATATCAATTAAGGCTTATAGAATTTATGAGATATGCAAAACTTATAACTAAAAAGAAAAATTTAGTTTTTATGGGCGGGTGTGCTTTAAACTGTTCAGCAAATACAAAACTATGGGATATATATGAGGACATCTGGATAATGCCAAATCCAGGAGATGCTGGAAGTTCTTTAGGAGCTGCTGCAGCTTTATATGGAAAACACGTAGAGTGGGAAAACCCATACCTTGGTCACGATCTTGGCGGACCGTATCCAGTAACACAAATAATTACTGAGCTATTAAAAAATAAAATAGCTGCGGTTGCAACTGGAAGAGCAGAATACGGACCAAGGGCATTAGGAAACAGAAGCATATTGGCAGACCCTAGAGATCCAAATATTAAAGATAAAGTTAATCTTATTAAAAAAAGAGAACTCTTTAGGCCATTTGCTCCAGTGGTTATGGAAGAGTATGCACACAAATGGTTTAAAATGAATTTTACAAGTCCGTACATGCAGTATGCTGTTGAATGCTTACAGCCAGACAAAATACCATCTGTAGTGCACAAAGACGGTACGTCAAGAGTTCAAACTGTAAATAAAATTCAACACCCAGGTTTGTATGAAGTGTTGGCGAATTGGTATGCAATGACAGGGGTTCCAGTCCTACTAAATACTAGTTTAAATATAAAAGGTCAGCCTTTATTAAATGATAAGCTGGATATAATTAATTGGGAAAAAGAGTATAATACAAAAATTATTGGAGGAAGCTATGGAAGCTAAAAGAATAAAATGGGAAGCTGACGGAGTAGAAATACAAGAAGTTGGTTTTGTAGATAGTAGAGCAGAGAGAGGTTTAAACGAAACTTCAATATCTCATATAGTTAAATTTAAGAATTTAAGAATCAACCCAAATAGCAAAAAGCCACAAATAAAATTTGAAGGAGATTGTTTTCTAGCCACCTTACATTACTTTTATCATCACAGCATGCTAGATATGATGGGAGAATATTTTTTTATAAGGTCACATGTCCCAGATTTAAAGTGCTACTTTAATTCCATGATGGGTAAAAGTCCAATATGGAGAGATGATTTTGAAGATAGATCAGTTGATACTTATTTAGACTATCTATATAGATATCCGTTTGGTATGAGGAAATATAATGAAATAAATTATCATGAATATACAAGAGAACTTGTTAATATTTTTTCTCCTGATAGACAAATCTATACAATAGAATCTGATAATTTATTATTTGAAAACTTTTATGTTGCTGTAGACTTACCAACTCCATTTGCTGGAAGAGACTACTCAAAGCATAGAGATATAAAGTCTATGTCTGAATATTTATCTAATTTGTGTGAAGAAAAAAACCTTCCTAAAAAAATTTATATTTCAAGAAAACTAAATAATATAAGATATAAAAATGAATTAAAACAGAGTCCAACAAATAATCCACTAGCCAATCCAATAATTCGTGTCTTTGATGAAGAGGATTCAATAGAAAAATATTTTAATTCAATAGGATATCAAAGTGTATGCTTAGAAGGTATGCCACTGTTAGACCAATTAAACTTATTCTATAATGCAACCCATATTGCAGGACTAAATGGTAGTGCTTGGGTCAACTTATTAGCAGCAAAAGAAAATACTAATATAATTGAATTAAATTTAATAGCAGGTTATACAAATAGGTTTAATTATAAAGAAATATATAAATTTAAAAACTTTAATTTTATAGATTATCATAATGTTTCAAATAATATAGAAGAAATTATAAATGAATTAAATTTTGTAAAAGATATTGACTAGATCAGGTTAGTATATTATAATTAGGAGATGAAATGGAAGATTTTGAATTGCCAAGCATAGATTACTATCTTGAAATTGGAGCTATAGAAGCTACTGGTGTAGACGAGGACGGAGAAATTTTGTTTAAGATTACAGAAAAAGCAGAGTTTTTAGCCCCAGAATTATGGGAAGCTCATAGAAAGCATATTGACGATAGCCTTATTTCCTTATTAGAAAAAGGTTTATTAAATGTTGAATATGATGAAGATCTTAATGCATCTATTTCATTATCAGAAGAAGGCGAAAAAGCATTAAAAGAAATGGGATTAATCCCAGAAGACGACTAGCCTTTGTAGCTCAGAGGACAGAGCAGGACTCTTCTAAGGTCTTGGTCGCAGGTTCGACTCCTGCCAAAGGCGCAATTGGACCATAGCTCAGCAGGCAGAGCGGGAAGCTGTTAACTTCTAGGTCCCTGGTTCGAGTCCAGGTGGTCCAGCTCAAAACATAAATCTGAATAATTTATGTGGAGATCGTTTATCCGAAACCTACCCTGTAGGCGCATCATACGAAGGTGTTCAGGCCGAAGGAGATTGCTCTGCTAACCTACTAGGATAAACAGCCATTAGCTTAAGGACAGCGAGTAGAACTGTGATAGCATGAATGGCATCTGCCCTTATAGCCCAGTGGTAGAGGCACACGACTTAAAATCGTGACAGCGTTGGTTCGAATCCAACTAGGGGTACGCCTTGTTAGCTCAGATGGTAGAGCGACGCACTTGTAATGCGTAGGTCAACAGTTCAATTCTGTTACGAGGCTCGCAATGGTATAATATGAAAGGAGGATAAAATGTCATTAAGAAAAAGATTTAAAACATGGTTTGGATTTCCACAACCAGTAATAAGCGCTGATACGTTTATTGAAGAAATTGATAAGGAGGAAAAAATAATGCCAGCAAAGAAGAAGGTAACAAAGAAGGCTCCAGCTACTAAGGCACCAGCAGCCAAGCCAGCAGCCAAGAAGACAGTTAAGAAAACTACAAAGAAGAAGTAATCATGCCTTGGAATATTAAAAGAGGGGCAGCAGGTTGCAGCGGATACGCAGTTGTAAAAGAAGACACTGGAGAGCTTGTTGGGTGTCACGAAAGCGAATCTAAAGCTAAAGCTCATATGAGAGCCTTGTACGCTAATGAAGTTGAAAAGGCTAACCCATGCTGGGAAGGTTATGAGCAAATTGGATGGAAAACAAAGGACGGAAAGCGTGTCCCAAATTGTGTTCCAAAAGTTAAAAAAATATTTGGCAAAAATTAATACATTTGATATAATATATACGGGTCGCCTAACGGGGCCCGTATATTAATTTATTCGCTTAAAGGAGGAATAAAATGGTAACACATTTTTCATTGGATCTTTTTAATGATCCGTTTTTTATTGGTTTCAACAGAGAGTTGGACCGTCTTTCAAATATCCATCGTGAGTCAATTCATCAATCATATCCACCATATAACTTGGTAAAGATTGATGATGATACTTACAAGTTGTCTTTAGCTCTTGCTGGATTTAGCAAGAGTGAAGTTGAGGTTTCTGTGGATAATGGAAGCTTAGTAATCAAGGGTGAGAAATCCGAAGAGTCTTCTCAAGAAGTACTACATAGAGGTATCGCAGCCAGAAAATTCACACGCACCTTTGCTCTTGGAGAGTATATGGAGGTTGATCGTGCTGAAATGGCAGACGGCATTCTTGATATCTTTGTGGAAAGAAACATCCCAGAAGAAAAGAAACCGAAGACAATCAAAATTAAATAATGTATAATAGAAGTCTGCACCCCGTCACTGGGGAGTCGCAGATGCGGGCATAGTTGCCTAGGATCCACCTGAGCATGTGGCTAAACTGCTCCCATTATTAGATAGGTATAAAAATTAAACTTCATTGGATGAGGCAGCATAGCGACGATACGCCAGAGAATCTAAGAATTCTTTCAAATGTTTTAGATTATGCTGGATATGAGTCTGTTCTATTAGTTTATCATTCTTTAATACCAGACTATATGGTTAGAGTTGCAAATATTATTAATAAAGAGCATAAGTTAAAGTATATGTTTGCAGTTAGAACATACTCAGTCAGCCCAGAATATTGTGCAATGATGTGCAAAGCTTTTGATATGATTAGTAAAAATAGGGTTATATTAAATGTTGCTGCTGGTGATTTAAAAAGTGAAGAAACTAGCGTTAATGACGTTGTGGCTATAAAAGATTTGCTAGATACATATGAAAAAAGAGTAGATTATACATCTCAATGGCTAGAGAAATTTACATCTTTAACATATTTAAACGATAAGCCAGAGATAGTTGTAAGCGGTACATCTTTAAAAACTATAAAGAATTCAGAAAAATATGCTGATGCTCATCTTGCCATGAGGTCAAGCTATCTTGAAGGACTTAATGTAAATACAAAAAGAAAAATAGCTGCATGTAGGGTTATTGTTAGAGACTCAAATGAAGAGGCTAAAAAGCTGTTTGCCGAAGAGCAAAGTCAGATGATGAAAGACTCTACTATTTTTGGTACTGAAGAAGAAGTAATAAATAAAATAAAAAAAATGAATATGTTAGGTATAACAGATGTTCTAATATCTAGACATCCTGATGACGATCAAGAGTATAGAATACATGCTATGACAAAAAGATTTTTGGAGATTCAAAGTGCCAGCTTATGATTATAAATGTATAATTTGTGAACACACTAAAGAGGTTAACAAGCCAATTAGTGAATCTAGTATGACAGAGCTTTGTGATAAATGTGGTGCTGCTATGGTAAAGCAGTTTGGAACATTTGGAATTCAGTTTAAGGGTACAGGCTTTTATAAAACAGATAACCCTAAATGATTTAATGATATAATTAACTTGTTATAAGATTTATAACAAGGAGCTATTAGTTGACTAGGACTAAATTATGGAGATTGTCATTAGCAGCCATTTTAGGGTTTGGTTGGCTATTCCTAACACCTGCTTATAGCGATGATCCGCTTTCAGCTGCTGCTCAAGAAATAGCGGAACTAAACGAAAAAGTATTAAATCTTACAGAAGAGGCTGAAACTAGAGCCTTAATAGATATAGCAGAAGATAAATATGATGCAGCCGTTGCTGCAAAACAGGCAAGAGACACAGCATATGCGGAATATGATACTGCAGTTTCTGCAGAGGCTACTGCATTATCTGAAAAGATTGCTGCACAATCTGCAGTAGATGGACAAACTGTAACAGTTGCAACTGCTCTTACACATAAAAATAATTCTCAAGACGAGTTAGATGTAGCCACAATTAATTTAAATACAGCAAATTCAAACCTTCAGACAGCTCAAGAAGCAGTAAACAATGCTGGGTCAGCAGGACTACAATATACTGTTTACCACTTATTAAGAGATGGCTATGTTAATGGACAGCACGTAGCAGTACCTGGCTCTATTATATGCACTGGTGTTTGGAATTCCGCTTCCATGAACCTTCCAGTTTGTGGACACTATTCAGATATTATTGTTAAATTTACTGGAAAAATTACAGTGCCATCAAGTTGGAATAATGTTTATTTTGCAGGATATACAGACGATGGATTTAGAATGTATGTAAATGGAAATCTTGCGATAAATAATTGGGTTGAGCAGGGTGCTACATGGAGTCCATACTCTCCAATATATGATGTAAGCCAAGATAAAAGTTTGGATGTAGAGATATGGTGGTACAACGGCGGAGGTCCAGGTTCTTACCTTCTTGGGTGGTCAATTCCTGGAGGCTGGACAACGGCAGGATGTGCCTATACTGGTGGCTGGGGCGTAGGATTTAGCTGTAACCTTAATACATTTTCTTATGGATCTGGTGCAACACAACAGCAAATAGATAATTTAACTGCTGCACAACAGGCACAATATACAGCTCAACAAACTTATAATACTAAATTGGAAGTACGTAATGATAAATTATCTATATATAATCAAGAGGTTCAAAACCTAACAACTGCCAATCAAAACCTCACAACAAAAGAGCAAAACCTCATAACTGCTCAATCAAACCTAACAACAGCATTATCAAATAAAAATAACGCAATTGCGGTATACGATCAAGCAATTATTGATATGAATGATGCAATAGAAGATGCTTGGGATTTATATAATGAAACTTATTTATTTGAAGAACAGCAACGAGTTGCTGCCGCTATTGCTGCAGCTATGGCAAATCAACCACAGCCAACACCAGATGTAACAGTTGACCCTACGCCTGAACCTTCTCCAGAGCCATCGCCTGAGCAAACTCAACCACACGACCCCACTCCAGAGCCAACTCCTGAAACCACAGATGAGGCGACACCAGAACCAACCCCTGAGCCTGAGACTTCTCCAGAGCCAGAACAAGAGCCTTCACCTCAGCCAACGGATATAGATCAAGAGCCAACTCCTGAACCAGAGCCAACTCCTGCTGAACCTTCTGAAGAACCATCACAAACTAATACTATCACAGAGGAAACAGCAAATCTAATTGCAGACTTAACAAGTAAAGATACTTTGACCAAACTAACCCCAGAACAAAAAGCAGCGGTTGCAGAAGGGCTTGGAATTAAATCAGAAGAGTTATTAAAAGTAGTGGCCTTAGCAGCGTCAGAGCCAACAATTGCAAAAGCTTTAGAAGAATTTGGTGATAGAATTAAAGAAAATATAAATGCACCAATGCCATATACTTTAGCTGATGCAACAACAGAAGTAGCTACAGAGGCATTTTTATCAGACCCAATAGGTGCAATTGCAGATATAGATTTTGAAAAATTACTTAGCCCATCAGAATGGGGCAAAGACATGACCGACGATCAAAGAGAAAAAGCGCAGGAAGTAATTGTGCCAGTAGTAATCGCAGCAAATATTGTGGCAGCAGCCATGACAAGGAGGATATAATGAAAATAATTAAAGGCTTTATAAAGTGGATTTGGGAAGCCATTAAGGAAAGTATAGCCCAGGTTTGGACCCTTCTTGGATTCTTTATTGCCTGGCTTACCCTAACTGGAACAGCCCAGGACGTGGTTGGAATAGCTACTATTTTGGCTACAATTATATGGCTTATAACCATCCCACTTCGAAAAGAAGAAGAGTAAATGCTATAATAGGGCTATGAGAAAAATAGTTGCCTCATTGTCAAGTTTAATGCTAGCCTTAACCCTAAGTTCTTGTGGTTATCAGGGTAGCTTTAGATATCCTTGCCAAGATCAGGCAAATTGGGATAAAGCAGAGTGCAATCCTCCAATATGTGAGACAACAGGAACATGTAGTAGAGATATTGTTGGCGAACAAATATGGAATAAATACCAGAATAGTAAGGTAAAAAATGGCTAAAGAAAGATTAACACCAGCAGATCTTGATGCAAGATTAAAGTTTATTCTAGGATTAACTCTTGGAACAATTCTTCTTCTTACATCAGTAGGAATTTT
>Ga0129333_10000062_pt1 | contig 63218 bp, 55 predicted proteins | sample CPB6_08_DNA_FD_94474 | JGI IMG/M metagenome (GOLD analysis project Ga0129333, IMG submission 94474) | Freshwater to marine salinity gradient microbial communities from Chesapeake Bay, USA - CPBay_Sum_0.6_0.8_DNA | ecosystem: Environmental > Aquatic > Marine > Coastal | place: USA: Chesapeake... | reverse complement strand
TAAGTTCCAATGTCTGTGTCCTACCATTATCAGAAATTTCTCGCTGTTATGGCAAACTGTTCTTGATTTTAATGTGTGTATTTTCATTTTTAACTATCCGCTAACAGCGTATATACAAGATACACCTACAAGCATTTGTTTATAATTTGAAATTTATCGTTTGGCGTACCTCGTATATACGCAAAACGTTATATGCAATTAGTACACCCAAGTTTGAGATAACTCAACTTTATATTCACTTATATCCCCATCAACGTCTAATTTCACTAATACATCTATTGGTGAAGCGTTTATGCAATCGCCTAAAGTTTCTATTTGTTCATCAACAAATGAAAAGGAAATTAATTCTGCATCAAAATGAGATTCAATCGCTTTTTTGAATTTGTTGTTAACGTCTTCAAGCGTTACTGTACCTACATTTGGACACTCGTTATTTTCTGATTCTAAAATTGTTATGTATTCCATTTTTATAAAATTTATTTGATTAATAAAAAGCATATAACACAAGCTATATGCAAAACTCCGTTACTCTACGTTCAGCACATAGCCAAACCGTTATCCAACCAATGCAAGCGTTCAGCCAAACATTGATTATAAGTTTTCATTGCATTTAACTGAATTTTCAAAAGCGTTTCTTGCACTTCTGCAATTTCTAACGGTTCTGATTTGCTTAGGAAAGCCTCTAACTTTTCAGTTTTTTCCTGTAATTGTGCCTTTTCTTCAATAAGGCGAGTTTTAAAATCACTCATTTTGATAAAGTATTAAATTGTTTGCTCATAAGTTATTTATTCATATATTTTAATGCCAATATTAAGACCAAGATTTATTTTTGAGTCTTTCATTCTTTTTTCAACGCCTGTAACTGAAAAGCTTGTAATACCAGTGATGTTTGTGTCAAGAATATCCTGATACTTTTGAATTTCAATTTCACCGATATGATAATTAACACACCATTCAGTTGTTTCGTTAAAATTGATGTCGTCATAAATACTAAATCTTACATAAATCTTATTATGCATTCTATAGAATCTTATGACACGATCCGGATGATTATAAATGTAGTTAATCACCATTTGTCTTTTGAAAAATGAATTAAGCAAATAAGACATCTTTTTAATAGACTCATTTTTAACTTCGTCTATACTGCATCTATTCACATGCATTATCAATGAATTTATTTTTTGATAATTAGCACTAAGCATTTCTTTGGGCTTTAATCCTAAAGAAACATCATTTTTATATGTAAATGAAACTGGTAATGGATCTTCCGATTTATCAGGGTTATAAATAGAATAGACATCATTATCACTTGCAGGATTGTAATTGGCTCCTGTTACACCAACTAATTTAGTGTAAATCATCTTTTTTTCTTTGTCGTATGGCATATTACAGATTTTTTAAGAAGTCCGTTAATAGATTATTTAGATCATCAGATATATTGTTAACGATTTTTTTATCAGCATTTTCATACAAATAAAAACCATTGTAATTAGTGCTTAAATCGCTGTTGCTGTCTTTTATTTTTACATGTGAATCACCATAAACTTTTATGCACATTACATTCATTAAATCTATAAGTCTGTCCAGATTTGTAAAATCTTCTTTTAAATTGTTTACTTCATGAGCAAATTCACCATTGAATACCGGATATTGTCCATCCATCATTTTTTGAAGATTTAATCTCTTGTCTAAATCAACAGAATCAAACATGTTATTTAAGATAGCATAGATGCCAACAGGAATAGGTAAATACTTGTTGTTTATTCCAGATTTTGTGTCTTTACAACAATCAATGAAATAACTTATAGAATCACTAGACATGTCTGATATGTCATTAATAGAAGAACCTTTGTCATAAAATCTTTTTTTGTATGAATTAAGTTCGTTACAAGAAGTGTTGCAAAAAGAAAACATATTAAAACTAGCATCACTATATTCTATGTAATGATTCATAACATTGGGAATTTCAACTTCAATATTTGTACCTTCAACTACTACATTGCTCGTTGCTTTTCTTAATATTGCTATTGCAAATGGATTGTTTTCAAAGCAAAATAACTTTGAAGCTTTCTCAACAACATCATCATTAAACATGTCATTTTCAAAAGGAATAAAAGCATTAACCATTTTATAGTTTTGAAAAGTATTAACATATTTATCCAAATTGATGCTTAATACATTGCCCATAGCTTTTATTTCAAATTCCTTCTGATCTTTAGGAATATAAAATACAGCACACATACCAATCATATCTTTTTCCTGTCTTATAGATTCTTTTATAAATCCATTTGTCAAAGACATAAATGTGTGAAGCTTAAACATTTTATATTGCTTTGAGTTTATATCAAATCCTATAGATTTATTCTTTTCAACAATAAATTCAGGATTATTGTAATAGCTTTCGTTTATCATATTTTTAATATTTAGGTTTTGTTTTATCTGATTTACCAAAATTTTCTATGTAACAGTTGTATTTGTTTTCTCCAATGTTATATCGTTTAGCATAGTATTTTATAACATTTGTAACTCCATATTTTTGAATTTCATGAAGATTGAAATCTACAACTATTTTCTTTGAATTAACAAGCTTTTTGTCAATCCATTCGCCACCAAATACATAAGTGGCTTTGAATATTTTATTAGCCATTGTTTTTAGATTTAATTGAATTTTCAATTTTCATAATACTATTAAAAACCCATTTTTCTGTGTTCGTTAAATTAGGGTAATTTTCAGATGTGAACTTCTTGTATTTTTCTGAAGACAGAACACTATCGTAATAAATACTCCAGATCTTTAAATCTTCATCATTCATTACATCCGGAATCATATTCAAAGCTTCTACCCACTTTTCGTTTTCTTCACATTTGCTTTCAATAAGATTATTGATAGTAGTTAAGAATATTTGAAGATTAGCTCTTTCTGAATTATTAATATCAAAAGATTTACTGTTATCAAGAGTTTTTTTAAATTCTTCCTGAGTTTTAAATCTTAATGTTTTGTCTATATTTTTAACTGAATAAGAATTATCTTCAGATTTATTTGAGTTAAAAACTCCATTTTTACGGAGATCAATTATATCTGTTAAAAGATTAGTTAATAAATCTAAATTATTTTCTTCTCTGCAATAATTATTTATTTTATCAATCTTAGACTTCAATGCATTTGTTGTATTTTTCATTGAATCCATAAGTTCTTTAGACATATCATAATATTTTAACTCTTCTGATATATCCATGTTTTTACTTTTTCTGTCTTCCATTCTTGCTTTGATGAAATTCATCTGATTTGTAATCAAAGAAATCTTCAGATTGTCAAAATTGACATGACTTTCAAGAAAATCTGTTATAATATCAATTATCATATTAACATTTTCTTTTGATATTTCACTGTCATCTTTGTCTTTAAACATATTGATTACATTTGATATATGATTAGATTTTTTATCAATCTGTCTCATTATTTCATCCTCAAGATTATTTGAATATTCAGAATAGAACTTTATCATTTCTACTCTTGATTTATCCTGATTATCATTTTTTGAATCAGAATTTATTTTTTTCGCTTCTTCAACAAGTAAGGCTGCTTGTTTGCTTCTTTCAATAGATGACATTAAAGAAAACTCAGAAGATTGCAATATGTTTTTTGAATTTTGCAGGCTTTTTCTTGCATTAAACAATAATTTGCCTGACACCAAAAGAATGCAAATTGAAGCGAAGAAAAGAATAATTATTACAGTTGTCATTTTGTTTTTGATTTAGAAGTTTAATATGTCGTTGATAAATCCGGATGCTTTGTTTGAGTATTTGTCTGCTACAATTTTCATGTTAAGGCTGTACAAATACATCATTGCACTGTTTTTGTCTGCAAATCCCGTTGTAATTTCATTAACTTTTGTAAACATAGGATCTCCTTTGGGATGCAGTTGCAATTTATATTGTGAAATATCTCTAATTAAATCACTATTAGATTCATTTAAACTGCCTACATTCATCATAATCTGATTATTGTAATAATCGTACTCATCACGAACCTTTTTTCTTACAACATGTTCTTCTCCATCATACAAATCAGATGCACAAGCATTTTCAAATGCTATTCTGTCAACAATAGAATACAGCCAATTTGGAAATAAAGATGATGAATATAGATTATATATGAAATCTACATTTGCGTCTTTACTTAAAATGTAATGTGAAATCATTTTTCTTTCAAATATTGACATATCAGGATCTCCTGAAATATCATTTTCATATGTAAGAGATTCATAAAATTTAAGACTTGATTTGTTAAATACATTGATATATGGAATTTCTTCCAAACAAGGCATGACATTGTATTTATTAATTTTACTATTATAAAATATCATACCAATGATGTTAGATTTTCCATCATTAGTTTTTATTACAGGAGCAATATCAATGATATTATTAAAATCAAGAACATAAACTTCATTTGTTTTGTCTGAACAATATTTAAAATAAATGTTTGACACATTATTGATGATTTCTTCTAATCTGTCTTCAATAAGACTTGAGATCTCATTTCCTATCTTATTGTTAATATAGTTTCTAAATGAAGTCATATACATTCCTAAATCAAATTTTACATTTAAGACTTCAATATTTTGTATAGACCTGTATATAGAGTCTAGAACAGTAATGCTGTGATTTTTAAGCATCACATCATTAGACTTTCTTGATTTTATTTCTTCTATCATAACACCGAAAGAAGCGAAAGTTTTTTCAAAACAATCATTTATATCTTTTTGCATAACTAATTCCATATTTGTTTTTTTTATATTATTTAACAGTGTCTCCGTTGTATCTCAATAAATATTTACCTGTTGAATCTACATGATATCTATCCACTGAGTCTATTTTATATTTGTAATAAATGGGAATAGTTTTTGGTTTATCTCTGTTTCTTGATCCATATCTAAGAATACAGAATAGCAATAAAAAGAATATTGCAAATGAAAAGATTGAGTATTTCATTGTTAAAAGATGTATCTTATTTTGTTCCAAGGAATAATCTTATCATGAATATCAATAAAGCTTTTAATGTATTTAGCTTTTAGAGAAGCTTTATATCTGATGTTATTACCTCCATATTGAGATATCTTGTCTTCCTGTATATCAGGATTATGTAATAGATATTCGCCGGAGATATTGTTATTCAGATTGTATTCATGTTTGTTCTTGTTGTGAGTCAGGAATATGACTTCTGCTTTAACATGTTCTTTGTAATTGTCTTTGACTATTTTGTTTACATCCACAAACAGTTGTTCATAGTGTTCAAGCCAATTATCATAAACTATTACAGGAGAAAAGTTAATATGCACATCATATCCAGCTTCATAAAGGCTGTTGATGAATGATATTCTATCCTTTATGCTAGTTGTGTTTGGTTCTAATGCATGTGAATATATCTGAGGCATCAAACTCATTCTTACCCTTATCTTACGTTGAGGATTAAAGAACAACAGGTCTTTGTTGGCATATTTAGTGGCAAAGCTGCCCATAATATGGTCATTATCCATAAAGAACCTGAATATCTTATTCCAGTTATGGTATTTAAGGTGAGCTGAGAAATCTTCATTGCATGAGATATCATATGTGATATATTTCTCATGTGTCTGATTTGGCTTAGATACATCAGCAAACATAGAATGGCTATATATTTCAGACAGTATGTGTTCTGTATTGTCCGCTATGTCAAGACCTATTGGTTTATGTCTTTTCATATAACAATAGCTGCAATTAAACACGCATCCATATCCAAAGCTGGGAGATATATAATCTGTACTGCGACCACTAGGACGTATAATTACAGACTTTCTATCTACTCGATGCATTCTTTTAGTATTACCCATCGCCTTGATACTTCTTTTAATACAATTAAATGTATCTCATCAGCTATTTGTCCATGCACGCTAACTGTAATATCTCCTGTTCTCTGAAATATTTCAGCTCTAATTTTCTCTACATATACTTGGAATGTTTCTGATTCTTTTTCAATTAGAGACATAATCTTTGTATCTGTATATTTCTTGACCTCAGATTCAAGGTCATTTATTTCTTTATATGAGTTGTACATAGATATTGGATTAAATTGTTTGTGCCACCTTACACCATATGGCATATTTATCTGGCTGTGATTTAAGTTTAGTTCCAAGGTATTGAAACTCTCTTATAGATCGTTTTAATATACACTTGTATGTTATATACAATTTAGCGGATTCTAATGACAGCATATTTTTGTCCTTTTAATATTTGTTTTACTTTGTAATATCTTTCATTACCCTCAACTTTATGGAAGTTCCTTGTAAGATAAGTGACGGTTCGAGACTTATATTCGGATGTAATATAAAACTTCTGTCCTACTTCCATATTGGAAATTAGTTCTTGTATTTTCAAAGAAGTTTCATCATTCTTTCTTCCTTGATTGTTTTTATGAATTTCATCTTGAGATGCATCCATTAACACTAAATACTCTTCGTTCATGTTGTTTCTTGTATTAGTTCTTGTTCTTCTAAAGCCTTTTCAAGGATGGCTTCTATATCCTTATTAGACATAACAGGAGCAAATCTATTTGCTGAGAAGTACAGATATGGAAAGCAAACTGACAGATCTATCTCTGCTAACTCTACACCATATGTACCAGGTCTTTGCCTGATATGCCATACTTTAACAATAGTATAGATCCTGTCTTTGACTATCCATTTAGATGTAGGAATCTCATTAGGCCGGTCTTTGTCGTTGATGCATATAACTCTCATGATACTATAAGTTTATATTAAATGTATCGTTTTTACATAACCTTATTTGATTAGAGTTGTAATGTAACACCCTGCCGTCACATTCTAAGGCAACTACCCATATAGTGTTTTCATGTGGCCCATAGTCTATAATGAACAGAGCTTGACCATCACCATGTGGAGTAGTTACCCAAATAACCTGCTTAATTTCATGTATCATAACTGTCTAGATTATCTCTTAATCTACACAATAATTGGATACGTCTGATATAAGAATCAGTCATTCTAAAATGGTACACTATACCATTTTTAAATCCTTCTTTTCTCAACTTATTGTTGAGTTTATCTATGGATTTATTAATTTTTCTATTGATTTTCTTGTCCATTTTAATATTTTTTTGTGTAACAAATTGGTAAAAAAAACCCGGAAAATATATAATATAATCCGGGTTTTTTGTCACCAGTAATACGCTATTGCCGTCATTACAACGGCCAATAAATATATAATCCATATACTAGTTATCACATATCTTGTTTTCATATTACCCCCATGTTAGAGAGTAAATTCCCTTTCCTACCTGAAAGTCTGCGTCACCGCAGATAGGTAATTCGTCTATTCCCTCAAAGACGAGTTCTCTTACATTGATGGTGTCGTTTAGACGTTCAAATACGTCTCTAATTGTGTATGAAGGCTCATTAGTGTAACCTTCAAACACATAATTTCTATTTTTACCTCCGTCACTGCATTCGCAGTAACCTACATATCGCCTAAATTGCACTCGATCTCCGCAAACATATGGTGCGATCATCTCTGCATGAGATGAATATAGAATAACTGTTACTGTGGTTTTCATATTGTTTGTTTTTGGTTTTTGGTTTATATATTGTTTTAATATTTAATTGTTTAGTAGTCAGGACAGGATTCGAACCTGTTGAAGAGCTACGCCTGTGTACCTTAGCCCACGCTCTCATTGTGTACCCAATTGCGGACAACCCATTCCGCCACCTGACTAATCCCCTCTGCACTCAGTTGTATTTCTGGAATGGCAGCCACACTGTTCGCATGACCATACTTTACAACTGCTCACCCTTGGGAAGTGAGTTATGGTGCATTAAAAATGGAGCCTAAGCCCCCTTACAAATACCATTTATATCTTTCAAATAAAGACCTAGCTATTCTTACAGTTTTTAAATCATCTGTACTTAGAGCTAAATTCAAAGCATCTCTACATGACCAATAGGCTTTCTCATTATGACTACTGTCATAAGAGTTAACTTTATCTTTCATGAAGTCTTTTATCTATTCGATTAACTGGCTTTGTTCTGTTATTGTATTTTCCATATCTAGTTAGTTTAGTTTGTGAAACACTTATTTAATTCGTGGAACAAATGCAAAATTCCCTGTTGCTATATATATTACTATTTACATACAACAACCTAGTACTATTCTTTCCATTTAAACAGATTTTTAAAAAAAAGGGGATTTCTCCCCTTTAATTTAAGAAAGGATTTTCCCTTCCTTGATTTCCAATACTGTCTTTTCTACTACTTCATATCCTTCTCCCTTCTCTATCAGTAGATTCTGTGGTAGATTAGCTACTGATGTGATAAATGTCTTCTGTCCTTTAAAGTATAAGAACACCATTACCTTACTACTATCAGTATTGTTTGCACCTAACTTGATTAGACACTCTTGTTTGCTGTAGTTTTCATTACCTACTGCAAAAGATTGTTCCTTCGCTTGTGCTACAACTGATTTAGACACTGTTGTCACCTGGCTGTAATTCTTTGATAGTTTCATTTTGTTTTGTTTTTATTGGTTAAGGCATAGGGGGGAGTAGAGTAGGATGGTTCCTAAAGGTATAGCCTCGAATAGAAATTAGGGGTATGGGGTATGGGGGTATCGGGGTGTTAATAAAAGGGTGGGGATATTATTTGGGGGTATGGGTATAAGTGTTTATGTTTGTATAAACAGAAACCTTAAAGGACAGATTTATGAAAGAAGAGAATGCATCTATGAGTGGGGGTGTGTACCCTTACATTACTTACAGTTATTTATCGGGGAATGATATGGGTGGAGACCCAGTTTCTTACGATTTGCCGGAGGTTGATTCTCCTGGTTTTTACGAATCCTTTGAAAATTTTATTAGTTTTTTTGTTAGTCCTGGTTGGGATGGGTGTTATTATGTTGTGAAGGACAGGGGGGTATTTTGCGGTAATTATTCTGGGGATGTTATGAAGGGGTTGGTGGATAGTTATAATTCTGGGGGGTTGTTTTCGTTGCAGGAGAGGTTGATATCGAGTGATCTTTTTTTCAGTACGGTTTACGGTTATATATCTAGTAATGTGGATGGTGGTTACACTAATTCTGGCAGGGCTTTATATTCTAGGTTTGAGAGGTACGATTGGCTAAGGCAGCAGAAGGTAGATGCTATGTTGGACAGGCTTAATGATTGGAGTAATGGCAAGGTTGATGAGGCATTGGATAACACTAGTGATGTATTGCGTGGATTAATTTCTGAGGATGAAGGTTTATAAGCGTAGTTTTTTTATTCCTGGGAATGTTCCTAGCAGTAAGAACAGCAAGAGGGTTGTAAGGCATGGATCTAGGACTTTGGTTATTAGTTCTAAGCAGACTATGAATTACATTAAGTCCACTGAGGCTGCCTGGGTTATTTCTGGCAAGTTTTTCAGTAGGTTGATAAGTGGTATGGGTAAGCCTTTGGTTGTTGAGTTTGAGTTTGTGAGGGATAGCCATAGGAAGTTTGATTATATTAATCCTGCTCAGACGGTTCAGGATTTGATGGTTAGATATGGTTGGATAGATGATGATAATTGTGATGAGATAATTCCTGTATTTTTGCCTTACAGGTATGACAAGAAGAATCCTGGAGTTTATATAAACATAGAGATAGATTATGAAAGACACAAAGACATTGCAGGAGGAGAATTTCTGTAATAGCCTTAATGAGGATAAGCGTTGGATCAAGACTGGTTCTGAGGTTTACCATAGGGATTATCCTGACAGGAAGATGTATGTTGATCAGGTTGTAAAGACCAGTAAAGAGATTTCTGGCAAAAGGAAGACTTTTGTTATTGGTGTAGATTGTCATTGGATTAACAACCATGGTGATTACAGCAAGGGTCGTTTTCTTACTATGGAATTGAAGCCATGGCAAAAGTAATATTTGACACTCTTAATGAGGATGTTTTTTTAGCTTCTCAGGCTGAGGCTGCGGGGCCTTTTATTGCTTTAAGGAAGAAGTATAAAAAGGACGAGGGGGAGTTTAAGAAGATCATCACTTATTTGCATTTGGTATATGACCGTAATAGTGTTTATTCGGATGTATTGCCTTTGGACAGGAAGCAGATGGTATGTGTTGACAGGCTTAAATTGAAGGCAAATGAATGGGAGAAGATTGAGTCTATTGTTGAAGTGAGTGATTGTATTGAATTTATAGGTAAGATTCAATATAGTGCCAAGGAGAGGTTGTTTTACGGTGTTGACGAAAAGGTTGAGGAGTATTTAAATTTTTGGAAGGATTTGAAAGTCACTGAAAAAAATCATAATATTGTAGCTGAGTCAGTAGTTAACGCAGCAAAGCTGGTAAAGCTACGGGATGATCTTGAGAAGCAGGTTTTCAAATCAGTTGAAGATGCTCATCAAGTAGGGGGAGGTAAAGCAAAGCTTTTTGAAGGATAGAAAATGTTTTGGAATAAAGACCACAGGGGTAAAAAGATGATTTTCGGTGAAAGTGCCGAGAATGACCTTGGGTTGTTTTACGACAACAAGAACTGTGATCAATGTTTTGACGACTGTTGCATTTTGCTTGAAGGAGGAGGAGATGATCCCATATTGCTTGAAGGTTTTTCCTCAAATTTTGATTGTATATTGCTTGAGGGCTGCACAAATGAATTGACTACGAGTTATTTCATAGCAGTACAAACCACATAAGCAATAGACAATGGGAGTTCCTATTTCGGCTATGACGCCGACTACCACATTAAACAGCACTGACAAATTTGTAATATCTCAAGGCCCGGTTCTTGGTGATAATAAGAGCATTACATATGCAGCTCTTCTTGCATTAGTGACTACAGCTGTTCAGAATTTCGGTCAAAGTGTTTCTTCTGTGCAAACTACAGGATACACTAACAACAATACGTCGGCAGATGTAATTCCCAGCTTAAATTTTGTTTTAACAGAAGGTAAGTGGGATATCTTTTTTGATACCTGTGTATTAGGAAGTGCAACTCCGGATGATCTTTCTTATTATATTTCTTACAACACCAATCCTCTTATTGTAAGCCAGGATCCAAGCGATGTAATTCTTAATGGAAGCCAAAGGGTAACAAGAATCCCTTCCAGTTTGAGTTTAAGCATTAGCAGTATTGGTGCGTCATTAATTGTTCCGGCAGGTAGTAGTTATATTGTTAAACTTGTAACTTACAATGCTGGTGGAAATAATTACACCGTAAACAACCGAGTATTAAAAGCTATTAAAACTTTATAGTCATGTCAAATTTTTTTCCTGGAAATCCTGGGCCAACATTTTATCAAAAATCACAAAGCAATGCCGACTGTTGCACTTGTAAAGATTGTAATGGTGCTTGTTATTGTTATACAGTAATAGCAGAGCCTGACAGCACTATTGCATATGTAGATTGCACTGGAACAGAAAGTGCTATTTCTGTAAGATATCCTGTGCAATACAGTATCTGTGCTCAACCTGATTCTGTTGTTGTTACTAACGGATCAGTTGCAAATCCTATTATCAGTTTAGTGAATAACGGGCCTTGTGCAAATAACAATTGCGATAGCCTTTCTCAGGTATGTTATTGTTTTACTGTAAATTACACAACTACAGGCACTGGTTCATATTATGACTGTTCTGGAAGTAGACAGAATTTTAATATACTAATTGCTCCTGGTTCTTTTTCAGCATGCATGAGTTCTGAAGGCCCCACTTATGATGGAACGCATACTATAACATTTAATGGAGTATGTAATGCACCTGAAAGTCCTTGTGAAAGATAATTTTCAAAGTAAATAATAAACAGACCATAGATGAACAAGACGATTAAAGTAAAAAATGCAGATGTAATAAGTATGATTATTCCTGCATATGTACAAATGAAAAGAAGTTTACTTCCTACCAGAGTAATGTACAAGGTTATTAAAACTATTGATCCTTTAATTAAAGCCGGAGAGGAATATGATAAGCTCAGGTTTTCTATTCTTAATGCTAAGTGCATAAAAGATGAAAATGGAAGCCCTGTGTTTGACGAAAACAATAATTACAAGTTTGAATCTGAAGAGATTACAAATGATGTTTATACTGTATTAGGAGAAATTCTTAATGAAGAAGCAGAAGTAACTGTTTATCCTATACAGTTTAATGACATTGCAGATATTGTTTTAGATGCTAACACTCTTGAATGCTTAATTAAAAATGAATTAATAACAGAATAAGATGACACAGATAAAAAAGATCAAGATTAAGAATATAGAAATCCTTACAGATTTAATGCCTACTCTTAATGAATTAAAGTCTATTAAGATGCCAGGCAAGGTTGTTCTGAAGATTGTTAAATCAATTAATGCTCTTTTGGAGCAAATGAACAGCTATGATGAACTTCGTCGTGAGGTACTTAACAAGTACGCTGAAAAAGATGACAATGGAGATGTACTTACTGAAATTGTTAATAACACATTGGTTTACAAATTTCAGGATGAAGAAGCAAAGAAAAAAGCTGAAGAAGAAGTTATGTCGGTAATGAATGAAGAGATTGAAGTATTAGTTTGTGAGATTTACGATAGTGAAATAGAAGAGATAGAAGGTATCACACCGGAAGTTGTGGCTCGATTGTTTAAATGGGAACTTATAAAAACAACTGAAAATGTTCAAAGTATCTAAATCACGCTGGAATCCAGCATCTGTCTGGAAAACATGGAATACTTGCTGTGTTATTAGTCCTTCTACACCTGATTGCTGTGTAGAAAAAACATTGCGAACTCAAAAGCCTAATGGCGGAGGTGTTTTAGGATTCGGAAGTCCAACATTTAATCGTTCACAGAACGCTAATGTTGGCACTAATTATGGATCACCTATTATAGCTGAGTGATATGTTTCTGCAAGTTAACGCAAATGACATTCTTTTCAGAACCACTGATGTAATTATGATATGTGGGGGTCTTATATCTTTAGTAGGTGCTTACTTCTATATGAAGGGAAACATTGAAAAGGTAAAAGCAAATTTTGATGTTCTTGAGGACGGTCAGAAAAAGCTTATAAAAGACATGGAAAGAGAACATACTATTATCAATTCAAGGATTGACGATACGATTAAAAACCATAATGACTTGCGTGAAAGCCTGCATTCTTCATTACAGAAAAATTTCCAAGAGGTAAATAATCTAAGGGTAGATATTCAGAAAATGGAAACCCGACTATTGGAAAAGCTTATAGAAATTAAAGGAAAATAATGAAACACATTAAAAGACAAGACGGATCAATAGAGTTTGAAAACGGAGCAGTTTTCTCTGAAGATGATCAGTACCAGATGTCCAGATTAAGACAAGAGGTTAAAGATAAAGAAAAATTCAATCAGTTTTTTAATTCAATATGTAAATTAAAGAATGGATTTGATTGTAATGTAGGTATTATTACAAAAGTTGATGAAAGCAAGTAATGTTTATTAATACTCAATATTTCTCTCCCGTATTTAATGAGGGCTTATGCCGTGCTCATCCACGTTCCTATGAGTATAAGGAATGGTGGGAAGAGCAACGTAAGCGTTGTATTGAGGGTTATGATGTAGGGGGTATTCGCATTACTGGTGATCATTATTTCTATCTTAATTTTTGGAAGATAAGAGGTGTAGACAAAAAGACTGGCCGAAAGGATCTTATTACACCACGCTTTCTTGATATGGACTATGAATTTTTCCATGAAGTAGAGAAAGCACGAAATGCCGGAAAGAATTTATGTGTTGCCAAGCGTCGTCAGGTAGGTTTTTCTGAAAAGACCGCATCATTAGTAGGTAAAGAGTTTACTTTCTTTCCTCATTCACAAAGTTTAATACTTGCTGGTGAAGAAAAGTATTCAAATGCTACTATGAGAATGGTTCTTAGAGGTTTAACATCTCTTAAAGACACTGAATTTTTCAAAAGAAGATTGCCTGATGGTCTTGACTATGTTCAAGCTTCTTATAAGGTTATAGAAAACGGACATGCCATTAAAAAAGGAACAATGTCTGAAATATATAACATCACTTGTAAGAATAATCCACAGGCTACTGTAGGTAAGTCTCCGAGCTTTGCATTATTTGAAGAATCGGGAAAATTTCCAGGTATTATATCTACATATAGATATTTACAGCCTTCTATGGAGGCTAACTTTGTAAAGACAGGCTTTGCTATTATGATTGGAACCGGAGGTGAAATGGCTTCTGGTGCTGATGAGTTTGAAGAGATCTTTTATAAACCTGAAACATATGATATGATGTCATATGATAATTCATGGGGTGAAGGATTTTCAGATACAAAGGTTTGTTATTTTGTTCCAGGATGGAAATATGCTGTTATTGATGAAGATGGTAATTCAAAGAAAGAAGAAAGCATTGATTACATTTTAAAGAACAGAGAAAAGGCAAAACAAAGTAAGGATCCTTCTAACTGGATTCAGGTAATTACACAAATGCCACTTACACCTGAAGAATGCTTCATGCGTACAGGCGGTAATATGTTTGATATTGGAAGATTAAATTCAAGACTAGCTCAAATTAGAAATAATCGTGAGCTTTTAAATAAAGCACAAAAGGGCGATCTTGAGTGGATTCGTGACACTCTGGGAAAAATCGTTGGGATAGAATGGATAGCTAATCAGGTAACTGGCAAGTTCATTATATATGAGCATCCTGAAAAAGATCCATCAGGTAATGTTTATTTAAACCTTTATAAAGCGGCAACGGATTCGTATGATAAAGATGAGGCAAACACTTCTTCATCTAAGGGTTCTTGTCAGGTTTTTAAAACATTCAAGGACGTAAACTCAACATCCAGAAAATTTATTGCACGCATCACGGATCGCCCTAAAAAAGCTGATGACTTCTATGAAATGACAGCGAAGTTGTCGTATTATTATATGGCTCCGAATCTTATTGAGTGGAGTAATATTGGTATATTCAAATGGTATGAGCAAAACAATCTTTCTCATTTTTTAAAAGAAAGACCTCGTGTGGCTTATGCTAACGTAAAAGATTCTAAAGTAAATAATAAATGGGGTATTGACCCAAGTACAAAACAATACTGGCTTGTAAGGTATAGAGAATACATTAAAGAGAACGTAGAGAAGATGGATGATATAGATCAAATTATAGCAGCCATTAACTTTAGAGATGAAAAAGGATATAACTGCGATATAACTATTTCTTCTGCTTTATGCATTGTTCATGAAGAAGACGATTTAAATATTCAGGTTAAAGCCAAGACAGAAAAAAAGATGGAGTTCTTTCATTACAAGACAAGTAATAATGGTTCAATGAGTATAAATTTTAACTGATATGCCACTACCTAATCAATTAATTCCTGATTCCCAAAAAGATATTGAATGGTGTAAGTTGAACGTCAGGAGTATTACCACTATGGTTGGTAGCACTTATCTGCGTAAGATGAAGGATAAGTTTTGTTATGATATTTACCATGGTATATTTAACGAAGCTGATTATGATTATTTGCGTAAAGTAGACAAATATGAGTATCCGGCTAAAATCAGATTTATACCTCTTCTTCGCCCAAAAGCAGATCTTTTAAAGTCTCAGGAGACACAACGTCCTTTTAACTTTAGAGTATTTACTGTAGACCAAATTAATGTTCAGAAAAAAGCTGACCTTAAAACAAAAGCATATTTAGATATCATAAAGCAAAAGATTTTTGCTAAATCTGAAATGATATCTACTGCTAAGCGTCAATTAGAAAAGGCTCAAGCACAAATCATGGGTGTACGTCAACAGGCGGCACAACAACAGGTACAGTTAACTCCTGAGCAGGAAATGGCTTTAGAAGCTGCGGAATCTCAGCTTAAACTTGCAATGAGTCCATTAGATAGTGCTTCTCTTATAACTAATGAGGAGATGCAAAAAATTGAAATGTATTATAATTATACATTTCAGGACTTTATTGAAATTATAGCAGAAAAATCTCTTAAATACATGATATACAAGCATCGTATCAGAGATTTGTTTCAGCATGGATTTGAAGATAAAATATGTGTAGATAAAGAATATTATTATGTTCATTATCATCCAGGCGACAAAGATCCATTGGTAAGACGTGTAAATCCACTTAACTTTTATTATTCTAATGATGAAGAAGCTGAGTGGGTAGGTGATTGCGAGTGGGCTATGGAAGAGCGATGGATGACTATTCCTCAGATTATTGATGAATTTAAAGTTGAACTCAAAACTGAAGAATTGCAGAAACTTAGAAATAAGCAGTTTGCTTTCTATGATTCTGGCAGGTTTGCTTATTATCCTAATACATATCAGTTTGGTGTACCTGCTGATTACAATACGGATAATTGCAATAACAACTCTCTTTACGCTGGTACTTTAGATTTGTCAAACAAAATCAGGGTATGTTATTGCGTTTGGAAATCTACAAGAGAGCTTAAATTCAAGAAGTCAAAAAACAAATACATTGAAGATCTTAAATATACTCATTGGATGAATGATGGCGATAAGGCACGTTCTGAAGATGAAGTAGAAGCTAAGTATGTTAATGATATTTGGGAAGGTGTGCTTATTGATCAGGACATTTTTGTAAGGATGCAAAAGATGCCTTATCAGTTAAGAAGTATTGATGACTATGGACGTGTAGAGCTTCCTTATGTAGGTATTGCACATAATAGCTTAAATAAAAAGCCATATTCTCTTATTTGGGCTGCTAAAGACATTCAAATTCTTTATAACCTGATTCATTATCATAAAGAACTTTGGATGGCATTGTCTGGTGTAAGAGGTTTTATTATGGATAAATCTCAGCTTCCTGACGGAATGAGTATGCAGGAATGGTTGTATCAGCGTAAGCTTGGTATTGGATGGATTCAGACAGTACGAGAAGGATTAGGTCGTCAACCTTCATATAATCAGTTCCAAAACTTTGACGATACTGTTTCTCCGGCAATTCAATATCTTACTATGATGCTTAATCATTTAGAGGAATTGGCTGGTCAGATTATGGGTGTTTCAAGACAACGTGTAGGTTCTATTACATCAAATGATTTAAAAGGAACTACAGAAGCGTCTATTACCCAAAGCTCTTTAATTACAGAAATTATCTTTTATCAGCACGACCAAGCTAAACGTAAAGTTTTAGAACGCTTAATTAATTTGTGTCGTATAGCATGGAAAAAAGGTAAAAGAGGTCAATATGTTTTAGGACAAATGGCTCAAGAAATACTTGATGTTCCAGCAGAAACTATCAATAGTGCTGATTATGAAGTATTTATGTCTGACAATGGCAAAGAAGAGCGTCTGATGAATGAATTTAGGCAAATTGCTGCCGGAGAGCATGCACGAGGAACAGTTTCTTTGCAGCAGCTTGTAAAGCTTTTCACTATTGACAGTTTAGCTGAGATGGAGCGTTCTTTAGAAAAATATGGAGATTTAGCTGAAAAGAAAGCATCTGACAATTTTCAAATGCAACAACAAGCTCAAGCTGAACTTCAGAAGGCGGATCAGGATTTTAAGCTTATGGTAGAAAAGATGAAAACTGACATGGACGGGGCTAGACTTGAGCTTGAAAAACAAAGATTTCAGTTGGATGCTCAAAGATTGGGTCAGGAAATGTCTCTTAAAGATAAGGATATTAATAGTAATGCTTATCTTAAAGAGATGGACATTAAGATGGACAATCAGGTTGAAATGGCTTATTTAAATAGTGAAAACACTCAAGCCCTAATGGAGTATGATGCTGTTCAGAAGAAAATGATGATGGAAGCTCAAAATAATGCCAAAGAAAGTGATGATTCATCTGGAGGTGCAAAAAATATTTCCAGCAGCAATAAGGGTACAAATATTAAAAAACGGGCTAAAAATTGATATTAATAAAAATTGTTTAATTTTACCATATTAGACTATTTTTGTAAACCTTCAAAGAAATGAACAAGTTTATAGACATGAACAAAGTCGAGCGTGTAGAAACACCATATGGTAATGGATATTACTATGGTGGCCGACTCTATTCTGATAAAGAATGGGATAAATATAAAATGTCTTATAAAGATGGAGGCTCTGCAAAGCCGGGTGATGTTAATTATCAACCTGATAAATCTAAAAGAGATTATGGTTCATCTTCTAATTTAAATTTGACATTAAAAAGGAAGAAAGAAAATTCTACGGAATCTACAGAACCAACAGAGTCTACAGAACCTAAATACACAAAAGATTATGTAAATCAAGTGTATGAGGGAAAAAATAAAGGAGATATCAGTTACACATCTATGTGGCAATCTGATCCGGAATTTCAAAAGCTTTACGATCAATATAATCAGCCATCTACTCCTGTAGCAACTACTACAGATGAAGAGTATGGATCTGATCCTTATTTGGAAATGATTTCTAAAAAACCTGGAACTACAAGTGAGCCAACTCAAACGGTAGATCTTACTTCTGCTTCTATGAGATCTCGTATTAATGCAGGTACAACAGATGAATCATCTCCACAAGCTAAAGCATTAGCAGAACAGCAAGTTAAATCAGTAGAAGCATTTTTAAATAGAAAAGATGTTTCAGGAAATATTCCGGCTGCATCTTATAATAATTCTTTTGTTAATTCTTCTGCTGCAAATACACCTTCTCCAGCAAATAAATCAAATAAAGCTCCTTCATTATTAGATCAATCATCTAATAATGATTATTATTCAAATAATTTTTATGGTGCTGCTGCTGTAAAATGGGATGAGATGAAAGCTGGTGAAACACCTGCATCTCCAGAATCTAATACTGGTAAAATGCAAGGATCATTTGGTAATGTTACTCGTAAGATTCAAAATAATCCTGGTGTTCGATCTGATAAAACACAATCTAATTATCCTCTTCAAAAATATAGAACAACTACTCCTCAAGAAGCTGGAGTTACTGGAACTCAAATTAAAACTCCGGCTCCTGATCTTAAAACTGTATTTTATAAAGGAAATAATTTTCCTGTAAAGAGAGATCAAACTGGAGCTTATTTTATTCATGAGACAGGAAGTCAAATGCCAGAGCGTTTTAATATAAAAGAAGATTCTAATGGAACTTACTATGTAGGCTCAAACGGAATTAAAGCTTATATTAATTATAAAAAGTAATCAATAATCACAGATATGTCAGAGCAATTAGAAACACAAGAAAGTGCTGTAGATTCAGCAGTTAATTTAGACATGCTTGCTGCTCCAGAAGGATCGGCTGAAGCAGATATTGCACAAATGGTAGCTAATCTTCCTAATTTAGATGAATCTACCCCAACACAACAAGTTTCCTCAGTTACAAATACAAATAATACCAATCAAGTAGATAATGTAAATAATAATCAAAATGTTTCATTATCATATCTTGAAAAGGTAAAACAGCGTTATGATGAATTTGGATATGAACTGCCAAATAATCTTAATGAATCTAATGCTGTTGATTATCTTGATGCTCTTTATGATACTGTAAGAAAAGAGCAAACTGCATCAGCTAATCTTCATCCTGAAGTAGAAAAGTTTCAAAAGGCTATTGAATCTGGTATAAAGCCTGAAGATTTCTACAAAACAATGAAAGGTTATGCTGAAATTGAAGAAATGCAATCATATGATATTGTAAAAACTTCATTAAAGCAGAATTTTGGTAAAAGTGAAAACCGTCCTAATGGATGGGATGATGATAAGATTGAATCCACAATTAAAAAAATGGATCAATCAGGGCTTCTTGACATTGAAGCAGAAAAGATCCGCACTGAATATCAGGATCGCAAACTAAAGGCAGCCGATGAAATGATTAAACAAAGAAACTTTGAGCGTCAGCAACAATATGTGCAGATGTCAAAGGTTCGTGATGAATCAATCAAAGGTGCACTTGGTTATTTTAACAATTTGGAAAATATCAACGGACTTCCGATTTCGCAAAGCGAAAAATCTGAGTTTGCTGAACAATTTCGATACCTTGTAACGCCGGACGAGCAAAAAGGACTGTCACCACTTCTTGAGATGTTGCAAAGCGACGAGACTCTTGTAAAGGTTGCATACTTTCTATCAAAAGGTGATGCAAAAATTAGAGAACAAATAACACGTTCTAAAGAGTTTGCTAAAAACGACTTTTTAAACAAGCTTGACCCAGAGCCAAAGATTCCACAGAGCAGAGGAGGTTTTCCTTCTACAGAAATTGATTTTGATGCATTGGCAGCTCCTTCACAATTTTAAACTTAATTATTACAAAAAATGAAAATCATTGGTACTGGCACATATGATGCTAACAAGACCACGATGACAAATTCCCTGGCGGCAGCTTTGCTTACCCGTCCTGAGATTTCAATGAACGTAGTAAACCTCTTCGAGAGCAACTTCTCTGCGTTTTCATCATATTTGGCTCGTCGTGGAATGACAAAAAAAGGAATTACTCCTGATTTTAATTCCGAAAACTTCAAGGTTATTGGTAACCGTAAGTTTATGTGGGCACTTCGTGGTTATCCTTTCCGTAAAGGAACAATCACTACCACTGTAGCTAACACACCAGTTTCTACATTGAACAATGCGGTGTTTACGCTTGAGTTGAACACTAACTATTTCTCTCCAAATGACGTTCTTGAATTGAAAGATCGTCGTACTCTGATTCAGATTATGAACGAGTATCCTGTTGAGATTAACTCTGGTGTTTGGGCTTATAAGGCTAAGCATGTAAGTAATTCAACTGGATCTTTCATCAGTCAGTCTCTTTTGGATTCTGGATCTGAAGTTGGTTTCAGCTATACTGCGTTTCCTGAACTTTCTGAAACAGGTTATGAAAAGAATACCTTCCCTGAATGGCATACAAACTATATGACTATTCAGCGTATGCAGTATTCTATTTCTGGATCTGCTCAGAATACAGTTCTTTGGGTTGAACACAACGGTCAGCGTCTTTGGTTCAAACAGCAGGAACTTGAAATGATGCGTCGTTGGGCTTATGCTCGTGAGAACCAGCTTCTCTACGGTAAGGCAACAATTGATGCTAATGAAAACGTGTACATGCGTGATTTGAACGGACGTGAAATCGTACAGGGCGATGGTATCATTGCACAAGGAGACGGATCACTGAAGTATCAGTACAACACACTTAATGTTCGCACTCTTGAGAACGTAATGCAGAATCTTCAGTTGATGAGCACTACCGGAGAAGGTGTAAACGAAGTGTTTGTAATGGGCGGTCAGGCATTCGTATGGAATTTCATGCGTTTGATGCGTGACGTATTCAAATACAATCCACTTCCTTTGTTTGTATCTGCTGAAGAGCAAAAACAAGGTGTTAAAGTTGCATTTAACGCTTATGAAATGGGTGGTGTTCGTTTGATCGTAGCTTGGAACGCTGCATTTGATGCTGCATGGCGTCCTCAAGATCGTGACATCTATGGTGTTTCTAAGGAATCGAAGCGTGGTATCTTCGTAAACCTTGGTTCTACTATCGGTGGCGATCCAATGGTTGAGCTTATTGCACTTGGTAACGGAAATGAAGATCGTCGCTTTGTTAAAAAGATTATTGACGGTATGTCTTCACCTGATGGAAACAAGCGTGCAACTGCTTCTAACTCAATGGACGGATATCAGGTTCAGATCCTTTCTGAGACTGGTGTTTGTATGAAAAACCCATTTGGGGTAGCAGAGCTTTACGTTCCTTAATAATTAAACAGTAACAGATAATTTTATGTCAAAAGAGATTCAAGATGTTCTAGATAAACGCACAGGTGTTGTGCGTCTCATTGGTACTGATCAGAAGTACCATACCTCACCTGTTTATATTACTCCAAAGTTTGAAGAGGTTACAAAAACTTTTTATATCAATGGAAAGCAATATAAAGGTAAGGTTGTAGAAGAAAACGGAGAGAAATTGGTTATAGCCGAAAACGTGCCTGTCAGAATTTCTGACTTTGAAAGTTTTCGTTTTGCACACCTTCAAAGCTTTAACATGGAGTCTGAAGAGCAGCGTTTCCTTTTGGAAATTGCTCTTTCAGACGAAATGGTAGCTCCAAACAAAGAAGCTGTAAATCCTGGTATTCATCGTTATTACGTTGAAGACAAAGAGAAAGAGGCTTCATCTAAAGTAAGCAAGAATCAACGAATTTTTGCTGCTATGGAAAAGTTGCGTAGCATGAGCCTTGAGGAAATGCAAGATTATGGTCGTTTATTGCAGATTTATACTAAAGATATGTCTCGTGCTCAGCTTGAGGCTTCTTTGTATGATTTAGCAATGAATAAGCCAGCCGACATTCTTAGTGTTTCTGAAGACCGTAATGCTAAGCATAAAATCTTCCTGCGTAAACTTGTTCAGGCAGGTGTTCTTCGCATTGTTAATGGTAAATACATGAACGGTAACGAACTTGTAGGAGCCAATGAAGATTTCGCTATTGAATTTATGCGTGATCAATCAAATAATGCTTTGATTACTCAATGGAACAAAATGCTTAAAAACGGAGATCCGGCTCCTGAGAAAAAATCCAGCAAATCAACATCTGAAGATTAATAATCAATGATTGTAACTGCTACAGATATGTATAATGCCCTCCTTGACAATTTGAACAAGGACAATACGGGTACTGTATATCCTGAAGAGTTCGAGGTGTTAATTAATCAATGTCAGATAGAGTATATTACTAATAAATATGAAGCGGCCCAAATAACTCAAAAACGTATAGATGATCTTAGAGAGATTACAATTCTTGATGAGATTATTTTTAATACGGGAGCACCTGTAGCGGGGCAGGAAATATTCCTGCTCCCTTACAACCCAAATGCTCCGGTTGTTACGCCAAAGAATCCTTCTGGTGAAAACAATGGTTACATGTTTATGCTAAGGGCTTCTTTTAGTATTCAGTATGTTAATAATGTATGTGGTTACACTGGTGTTTCTCAGCCTCTAAAAGCCAAGGTTATGACCTCGGACAGAAGAGATGAGATTACAAGAGATCCGTTTAACAGGCCAAAAGACGAAAGGCTTTACTATCAAATTACTGGAGATTCTATGATTTTATTTACAGGCACTCAATCTTATGGGGTTAAGGCCGATATAGATTATATTAGATATCCAAGAAGCATTGAAATTGTAAATTCTTTGGTTGATTGTGAACTTGCTTTGCATTGCAGAAAGGAAATTGTGGACTTAGCGGTAAGGAAGAAACTTGAACAGATTGAATCTCGTAGATATCAAACAAATGTTATTGAAAATCGAACCGCTATTACTTAAAATTCATAAATTAGTCCAACTTTTAATTCATAATAACAATGTTGTTACGTCAACCAACAAAAATCCTGATTGATAGCCTTAGTGCTTCAACAGTTGTGCCTATCGCAGGAGGTGTTACCGTACAAGGATATGGTGACATCCTGCTTGCTGATATTCTTAATGCTTACTGTCAGTGTCCATCTGCTTGCGTAAAGCAGCAAACTGTAGTATGCGTTAGTATCCCTGATTCATGCGAATGCCCTTATGAGTGGCCTCTTTTGATTAAGAGTCTGCCTTGCTTGACTTCTTATGAAGTTCAGCAAACATTTGGTTCTAGCAAATACTATGGTTATCAAAATCCATCTGGAGCTACACCTACTGCTAACGAAACTGCTACTGCTGTTGCAAGCAACATCAATGCAGATCCTAACGCTACGGTTACTGCTACAGTAGGAACATTTGTTGCTAGTGTATTTACTCCAAGTGCAGCGGGTACTTGCATTCTCTTGGAAGAAAAGAACTGTCAGCTTACATGCGGTTTCCAGGCATTTACTGATGCTGGAACTGTAACTACAATTACAGCACATGCTGATGCAGTTCTTTCTAACCAAGATATTGCTAAGTTGTTCCCTATTCAGTGGGGCTTTGTAGGATCACGTCCTTCACTTGGCTTCTGCGGTGAATACTGTGTTTATCATTTTAAAGTTCGTAAATCTTGTGACGTTCAGGATATTAGCCAAGCTAATGCCTTTAACTGTTACGAAGAAGAGGTTTATTTTTATGTGAAAAACACTGATCCTGCTTACACTACATACTGGTACACAGAAATGCAAGCTGCATTTACTGCTTACCTTACTGGGTGTGCTCAAGATTAGCAGTAATAAACCATGACTGAGATAATCAGTTACCTAAGTCCTGTCATCTGGATGTCGAGCGTTTGTCTCGGCATTCGGATGATTACGGACACTAATAAAATAGGCTTTCCTATAAGGGAATATTTCATTAATAAGTATGACAAAGTACCATTTAAATTAGCTGATCCTATTGTATTGTGCGTAGCTTGTATGGCTTCAATATGGGGAACAATTATATTTTGGTGTCTTTGGTATTTTTTTGATGGATGTTTTAATTGGTTTGATATATTTCAATGGGTATCATGTTGCCTGATTACTTCTTTCATAAATGGCTTTTTATGGGCCACATTTGAAATAGTAAAGAAATACTAATAATCTAATTTATATCCCTTTAGGAGATGTATATTTATACAGCTTTTAAGGGGATTTATTATTATGCCAACATTAGCAGAAATAGGTTATTCTATACGAAATCAGGCAAAAGGTTATTTTAGTTCTGATGATGAACGTATTGACATTGAGTTGATATATAAAATGGTTCATCAGATAAGAGCTACTCTTATTAAAAATCTTCTTAAAGAAAAACGTACACTTGATAATAATTTTTATCAGGAAATATGTTGTCTTGAAGTTAAGTGTAGAAACCTTATTTGCAATAATATTGATTCCGGAGAAGTTGAATATTATGTTGATGCTCCATCTCTTGAAGATTTATCAGGACATGAAGTAATATATTTTGGTTCTGCCGATAAAAAACTTGAGTTTTCTTCTAGAAATTATATGGGAAAACTGTATGGTAATTACAGTGCATGGACAGGAAATAAGCCTTATTATACAATTGTAGGCACTGAATTTAAAATAGGGAACCCTCCAACTTACGGATTAAAATATGTATGTCTTATAGGCATATTATCTAATCCTTTAGATGGCAAATGTTATACAGTTAGTGAAAATGATCCATATCCGGTTCCTAATCATATTGTTCATGAGCTTGAATTAATTGCTATTAAACAACTTATGAGTACATTAAGTGTTCCTCCTGATGTAAAAAATAATTCTCAGGAAAATCCTCGTATTGATAATATAATAAGATAATTATGGCAACAGATGAAAAGATGATCACTATTGTGATGACTACCTATATAAAAGGTAAGGTTTTTAAGCCACAAGAGCAGTATTGTTATACTGAAAAAGTAAATATTCTTGTAGGTTGCGGATGTGGTGGCAAAGCAAAAGAATCAATACTTCACTATCGAGTTATTTTAGACGGAGGTATCCAATACGATATTCCGGCAGATAGGGTTGTTGAGTCTGATGTTGTTATTCCTTGCGATGATAGAGATTTTCTTAATGCAAGGGCAAATATTGGAGATACAAATCGTGTAAGTGATTTTAATCCATATAGAAATAACTTAGATCCTGATGCTATAGCTGCTTCGGCTAATAACGTACCTATGTAATGAAATACAAAAAATACAGATGCAAGAATAATAAGCTTGATTTTTATTTTGAAATAGCCAATGTAGAAGATATTGTTAAAATAAGACAAGACATTGGAAATGGTAAAATAAATAGTTACAGAGAGGTTTTTAAAACCAAGACTGAAAGACAAGCTTTAAAGAAGGCCAAAGATATGTTTACAGATATGATGAAATTAATGGCCGATGATTTGATTTATAATAATTACGCAATAGTGTTTCCTTATTTAAATTTTGGATACATGAGTGTATCTGAAGTCAAATCTCAATATGATAATTACAAATTTGACATAGAAACTCAAGGTAAACAATACGGTCTTAGACTTTTTTTAAGTCCGGACATTGGTAAAGTAAACAAGAAGAGATATAAAGGTAAATTTGTAAGGACTCAAAAGATAAAATTAAAAGAGCAAATATCTAAAGGACATACTTACTAGTCATGTTAAAAGGCAAATACGTTAAAATAGAATCAATAGCAGCAAAAATTGCAAGAGACTATAAAGGTCTTGAATTTGATTTTTTTGATGTTGTAGAATGGTGCGTTGAAGCCGAAAACAATATAGGTGACTTTGAGGAATTTGTACATTATTACAATGTTCCATTAGAGGTTGTAGATAAGAAAGCTCTTCTTCCATGTAACATTTACAGATTGCTTCATGTAAGAGGACATAATTGTACTGTCTTTAATTATGAGAATAACGGAACTTATTTGATGTTTGGCGATAATAGTATAACCAATGCATCTTCAATTCCAACATCTCTTCCTAAAGAGGGAACTGTTAAATTATTCATTGATTATTTAGGTGTGCCTATTGATGAAGAAACAGGATATCCATTAATTAAAGACGGGCATCAAGAAGCTTGTTATTGGTATTGTCTTAAAAAACTTCTTTTTGAAGATTATATGAATGGGAAAATACCAGAAAACAGATATCAATACATTGATGTTCAATATGGTCATTACGTTCAAAAAGCTAAATCAGGGTTTAGATTTGTTTCTCGTGATGATATGGAGCGTATGATGATGATTCGTATGAACATGGTTCCAAAGCTTCGTTTTCCTAGTAATATGAAATAAATATGGCTTATCAGATAAATGAGTTTTATCAAGGGATAGATAAAGATTCTGATCCAACAAAAATAGCCACTACAAGGTTAAGAGATGGTCTTAATATAAGACTATTAAACATAGAAGGGCAAGGGTTTGTTGCAACTAATATTGGAGGTAACGAACAGGCTTTTTCTCTTACTCAGGGATTTATTCCTTTAGGGTATTGTGAATATAATGGAATAGCATACATATTTTCATATAATACATTTCAAAATATAGGTGAAATCGGAACTTATCCATCACCTAAAAGAGGTTTAAACAACTCTTGCGGCTCAGGTGGTTTTGATCATGTATATCGTCCATTAAATAATTACACCGGAACAATAAATCCTCTTGTAAATCCTAATGCTCCAAGATTAGATTTTAGAACAAATCTTTTTAATTTCGATTGTGAGCATCAAATAGAAGTTTTTGCAAGAATAGATTATGATGATTCTGTAAATCTTTATTGGACAGATTTTAAAAATCCTATACGTTCAATTAATTCAGGATTTGATCAAAATGGAATTTGCAATAATAAGCTTTATTATAATGGCAGTTTTCCTAATGGCATTGAGCTTTTAAATGAAACATGTGCTCATCCAATTGTTGATACAATGACTTTGGATGAAGATGGATGTCATAAAGCCGGAAACTGGTTTTATTTTATACGTTACAATACAACTTCATTTAATCCTACCAGTTTCTTAGGGGAATCTAATGCAATAGAAATATTTTTAGATCCAATAGGTGCTGGGATTATTATAGATGGAGATCCAAGTACAGTTCAAACATCAAAATCAGTCATTCTTGATTTAAGTAATCTTGATACTACATATCCTTATCTTGAGATAGCATATGTAAGATATTTTGACGGAACATTTGAAACTGGATTATATGACAAATTATTTGACATCAATCCTAATTCTCCTACTTTACAAATTAAAATAACAGGATGTGAGCAGGTTGTTGATTTCACATTTGAAGAAATCATATCAAAGAAAAGTCCAAATGATATTGTAAAAAGCATTACTCAGCTTGAAAATAGATTTTTTGCAGGAAACGTAAGAACAAGAAATTTGTTTCATCCTGATCTTTTATCTTTTGCTAATGCTATTATTGCTAAACCTGATGATACACTTCAGGTTCAAGATAAGCCATTTAGTATAGTTGATGCTGTTCCTCCTTACGGACAGTATAAAGATTATCAAAAAACATATTCTAATACAGGTTATTTTAGATCTGAAGCATATCCTTTTGCTGTAGTATTTGTTCATAAATCAGGTCGAGAAACAGAGCCTTTTCCTGTAAGTGGCTATGATGCATGGTTTGATCCTGGCATTACTGTATTAAACAATCAAGGTATTCTTAGATTTCCTTCTTGTTCAGCAAATCCACAGCAATCTCCATTACAGCAATTATCAAATACACTCAGTATTATGGGTGTTAAGTTTGATGTTACATCTTGCATTGTAACTCAATGGATGAATGATAATATATGTGGCTTTTACTTTACAAGAGGCGAAAGAAATAGGAATCTTCTTTATCAAGGAGTTACTGTTCCTACATATGATGCAGCAATTCTTGATCCAGAAACACCTGAATTTTATGTTTGGTCTGGTGTTAATTGCGTACAAGCTCCACTTGGAAGTTCAAGTCCTGTTTTAAGAGCTACTAATGTATTTCCTTCATTTAGTACACTATATCCTTTGGTGGCTGAATGTAATCCCTTGGCAGGGCCATTTAATAAATTTGTTTATCCTGTAGGCACTGGAACTGTAAATAATAAATATGGTTTCTTTTCTCCTGATTTATTTTTTAGAAAGTCATTTACAGATTCATCTTATGTAATGTATAAGATGGCTGATATTGGCTATACATCTGTAGCTGGAAGCCCTGGAGATCATAATTGTTCTTTCTTGTTTAATGCTGTAAGTATTAATGCTGCACTTGAAGAGCGTGAAATTCCTGAAGCATACAACATTCAAGAATGGCAACCTATACCAAACTCTACGTTTGTAAGTCTTTATGACGAAGCTGTAAATGAATCAGATCCTAATGGATTTTTTTATTTTAAATATACCGGGCCATTAAATTCTTCAAGCCTTACTATTAAAAATAGAACTTTTGCAACAACAAGATATATTGGAATTGATAATTCAAGTGTTGCAGTTCCTGGTATTGGAAGTTACGATAAGGCTTTGATAAATATATATTCAAAAGATCCAGATCCTGCAAATGGTTATGTTATTACAGATCAATACGATGTAAAAAATACGGAGTATTACAAAATATCAACTTTTATTGATTTGGCTAATTATTCTGCAATAGTCAATGGAACTGTATATTACAAAGGAGATTGTTTTTTACAAAGAACTTATATAAAGACTTTTTACAATCCAGATGTGTATTCAACATCACAACAAGATGATTATGGTAATTATTACACATTTGGTCATATAGCAAGTTTTGTTACTGAAAATGCATACAATACTGCTATGCGTTCAGATACAAGCAGCAATACTTATTATCCTGTAACGGGAATAACCAACTTTGTTGATTTTGCTTACAACAACAATGTATTTGAATCTGACTCTTTTAATTTAGGATACAATCAAGTATTATCAATAAATGGTCAATTTGGATACGATTCTAATGTTCCATACAGAAGCGTTCATTTTCCAACAAGAATAATCTATTCTGATCTTCATACTCCAAATGCATTTACAGATGGATATAAAACTATCCAGATTGGATCATATAGAGATTATGATTTAAGAATGGGGCCAATTAATAAAATCCTTGATTTAAATGCATATTTAATATCAGTGCAGGATAGAGGCATAAACTATCATTATGTAAATGATAGAGCTATGATTGGTCAAGGAGCTTCTGCCGGAGAACTTTTAATTGGCAATGGAGATGTTTTAGCTCAAAAAGCTAAAAATATAACTGACAATTACGGATCTCAACATCAGTGGTCAATAGTTAAAACAGACAATGCTGCTTATGGTATTGATGCTATTCGTCGTAAAATATGGCGTATTGCTGGAGGAGCTTTAGAGCTTTTATCTGATAATAAAAGTTACAGGCAGGAGCTTTTTAATATTATAGATCAGGGATTTTTAGGTTCTCATTCTGATATTATTCATACTATACCGGATAATCCAGTTTGTAAAGGCGGTATTTGTGCTGGATATGATAAAAAATACAACGAGATTGTATTTAATTTCATGTTTGATCAAACTGTAGAAAACCCAAGGGTAAACAGTTGCGTTAGATATAGCGAATGGATTGATGCATTTTTAGATAAATACGATAATGGATCTCCATTTGTATTGTCTATAAATAATGATTATCATACATTTAATCCTAATATATTCCCTTCTCAATCAACAAGTTACAGTATTTTAGGGGATTGCTGGTTAGAAAATGTTGACGTTACAACATCTAATTTGGATAACAAAACCACATTTTATGGCGTTTTAAAGCCTTTTAGGATTGGTTGGTATGTAAATCAATATTCTGATTTTACTAAAATATTTGACTCTTTTGTAATTGTTTCAGGCCCAGATGATCCAAAATCTGTTTCATATGAGACTTTATTTCAATATACCTTACAGATTCCTTTTGTTCAGTCAGCAGCTTCTCGGCATTTAATTCCGCATTATCGTGAAAGCCGATGGAAGGGGCCTGTTGCAAGGGCACAGGTTATTACAAATACAACTAACAATATCTATGGTGTAAATTCTCCTATGAGAGGATTTTGGATGAAATCTTCATTGGAATATTTAACCAATAAGTCTATTTTTGTTAAATCAGTTAAAACGGATTTCCGTATAAGCTATCAATAAGATGTCAGACAACAACTCTAAAATTGTTTTTGAAGAAAAAGGCGGATCTGCCACTCCAAAAGAGCAATACACAGAAAACAACAATCTTCTTTCTCAAGAATGTATAGATTTGTTGAATTATAGAATTGAGCAAGAAGAATATTCTTCTCGTATGTATCATTCTATGTCTATGTGGCTAAATGACAATGGTTATTTAAATGCTGCAAAAAAATGGCAAGAAGATGCTGAAGATGAAATGAAACATGCTCAATGGGCTAAAGATTTTCTTTTGGACATGGGCATTCAGCCTAAAATTCCAAGTTTAAATGAGCCTCCTCAAAATTTTGAGGGATTTCCAGAAATAATTAAAATGACTTTTTCACATGAAATAAATGTGACTAAGCAATGTAATGCTTTAGCTGGGCATTCTTTAAAATATAACAATCATCTTCTTTATCAACTTGCTATGAAATATATGCAAGAGCAACAAGAAGAATTGGGTAAAGTCCAAAATTACATGGATAAGCTTAAAACATTTGGTGAAGATAAGATGGCTATGAGATTCCTTGATCTTGACTTTAAATGAAACCAGAAGATAAAGTAAAATTATTTTACATGGCTAATTTGTATTATATGGCAGGTGGAAATCTGCCTAAGAAAAAATATGCTAATGGCAGCATGGTTATGCCCAACCAGATGCAACCGCAAATGCCTATGATGCAGGGCCCTCAAGCCGATCTTTCTACTACAAAACAACTTACATCTATTGGATTAAATCCAGCTATTATGGGTGCTACAGGAGGTCTTTCTGCTGCTATTGCTCCTGTAGCTGGACTAGCTATTGATGCATGGAAGTTTAATCGTGCTATGGATAATAGTTACGATGTAAATGCTATGATGGGTGAAGCTGTAAAAAAACAGCAACGTCAAGCATCTCCTTATAATACAGAAACTGGTTACATGCAAGGTAACTTTGCTAATGGAGGCAAAGTTCCTATTTGGAAAATGCTTGGAGATGATCCTTCTCAGTTTCAGATGGATGAAAATAATAATCAGCAAGGTGGCGGAGAATCTGAGGCTTATAAAGAAGGTGGACTTTCAAGATCTAAAGATTATGGATCTGAAAAGAAACCGTATCCTATGGTAAAAGGCAAAGATTTTGCCGGAGGAAATCGTTCTTATCCTATTCCAACTAAAGCCGATGCGGTTGATGCTTTACGTCTTGCTGGTCTTCATGGTCGTAGTGATGTAAAAGCTAAAGTATATGCTAAGTATCCTGAATTAAAACATGCTGACGGTGGTGGTATAGGGTATTCTATTGAACGTGATGCCATATTAAATAATTCATCAGCTCCATATTCTATGGGTGGATATGCAGAAGGTGGAGACATGGAAGATGAATATGGTATTATTCCTGGAAATGGAAGTCCAACTGCTGATGATAAAAACTTATTGGCAGAAGATGGTGCTTTTATTGTTCCGGCAAACCGTGTTCCTTTAGCTCAACAAATGCTTATGCAATCAGGATATGATCCATATCAAGAGTTAGAAACAATGGTTCCTGGTGCTAAGCAAGGAGGTACTCCTATTCGTATATCTTCAAAAGAAATGTATATATCTCCTGATGTAAAAGAAGATCTTCAATTAGATATGGGGATGACAGAGCACGATTGGGAAAAAACTCTTAGTCCAAATAGTCCTCATAATCGTTACTATAAAGGAGATTACATGTCTGAAAATGAATCTTCAGAATGGGATAGCCAAGGAACTAATCAATATGTAAACGAACAGCATAATGTTATGAATAAGCAAAAGCTTAGTCCTACATTATTTGCTATGGGAAGATTTAAAAATGGTGGCCCCAATAATGATGAATATTCTCAAGGCGGAGAAATGATTAAACGTGCTGATGGCTCATATTCACGCAGAGGTCTTTGGGATAATATGCGTGCAAATAAAGGTTCCGGAAAAGAACCTACAAAAGAAATGCTTGAGCAGGAGCGTAAAATAAAAGCTAAAGAAGGACATGCAGATGGAGGGATAGCCGATTGGTGGTATAATAATATGCGTAGTCAACAATATCGTGATGAAAATTATAGTCCATCAGAAATGAAAGCTATGCGTAAAGAAGAAGAAGCTCAACTTAATGATCCCGATTATTCTTCTGAAAGAGAAATTAATATGAGAAATAATCAGCAGCCTACTGCTGAAACACCTGAAACTAGCACAACTACAGGATTGCCTGAAGATTTTAAAAAAATGAATAGAAATCTTCTTATTGCTAATACAGTAGGTGCAGGTGGTCAGGCTCTTTATAATATGATGCAAAAATATACTCCAATGCCAAGACCTCAGATGTATCGTCCTGAAAAATATACTGCTGATTTTGGTGCTTTGGATGAATTTATGAATCGTCAAATTCAAAAAGTAGGAGCTACATCACGATATAATGCTCGTAATGTAAATCAAATACCTGCTACAAATGCAGCTATTCAGGCTAATCAGCTTGAAAATCAAATAGATAGAGCAGCTAAAATGCAGCAAATGCAAAATGAGCTTAACTATCGTAATACAGAATTGACTAATCAGGCTAATCTTCTTAATCTTCAGAACATTCAAAATGTTAATCTTCAGGATGCTGAAAACAGATTTAAGTTTAGAGCTATGAAAGGTCAGGCATTAAGTCAAAATATTGAATCTGGATTAAAAGGATTTAGAAATTATGTTAATGCTGATTTTGGAATGAAGGCTCTTGAGCAAGGATATAAAGCAGGTCAAATTAACGAACAGCTTTATCGAAAAGCTTTAAATACTCCTGATCAGCTTACTCCCGAAGAAGTTCAAAGAATTAATGCTATTACAGGCGGTAATTTTGATCCTTCTAAATTAGTTACACCTATTCAAGAAAACGGAGTTACTCCTGGAACTATTTAATAAAAAGAAAAATGGCATTATTTAATACCATGGGGGAATCATCAAGCCCCCTTTTTCTTACAGCAGATACATCTGGAGGCCTTGATTTAGGCCCTTTAGAGTATTACTACAAAAAGAAAGAAGCTGCTGATGCTGATTTAGCTAAAAGACTTACAGCAAAGCCAGAACTTCCTGAGTTTAAAGCAGACGCTCTTCCGGGTCAAAAAGATGTTCTTGAATTAATGTACAAAAAAAGTATGTATGACATTAAAAAAGGCGTTGAAAAATATGGTGGATTGTGGGGTATTTATGCTAATTCTGAAGAAGGTAAAAAGGATATTGCTGGATTAAATATTACACAATATAACCTTGAAATGGGAGAAACAAATAAAAAAAGGTTTCAAGGTGCAAGTGCTTCTGTTACACAAGAAGGCAAATCCAATGTAAGGTATCTTGGCACAGATGGGAAGCCTATTTATTTTAAAGATAAAAACGGAAACATTAGATCTGCCACAAATGAAGATATGCTTCAAATGAGGGCAAAAGACAGAGCTTATGATCCTCAGACAGGTGAGCTTCTTGCTATGGATTTTAACTATACCCGTGGAGATAGCAAAACTGTAAACAATGAAATGTTTGCATTATATGAAAAAGCTAAATCTACATCTAGTGAAAATAAAGGTCTTACTCCTAAATATGATCCTAATACTGGTCAATATTATTATGGATCAGATGTAATGCAAGGATATGATGCTTACAATTATATTACTTATGTAAAGCAAGGATATTCTTCAAATAAAGAACAGTTAAATGCAGCAGTTGGTGTTTTGTATAACAATCTTTCTCAAGATGCAAAAGATGGCATTTTGAATGAAATCTACGATGGAAGAGAAGGCAAAAGAGCTGTTTCTGTTAGTATGCCAGTGGAAAGCAAAGATGGAAAAATTACATTTAAATCAGAAACGGTAGATTACGATAAATTTGATTCTGATACAGCATATCGTCAACAAGTAATTGATGCTTATACTATTGACAGAGTTAGTCAGGGAACCAAACCATTTGAAGCTACATCGAGTTCTTATGAGCAAACATATGATGTTTTAGGAACAGCAGAAGGTCTTGGATATGGAGATAAAAAACAAGAAGAACTTGGTTTTACTCAATTACTTTTAAATGGACAAATATCTGCTTCGGCTGAAGGTGTTGGTTATAATAGATATGTTGATAATGGAGATGGAACATTTACTTTAAAACCTGAAACAGGAGGGCAGTTTTATGGAAAAGCAGTAAATGATGCTTATGGAGATTTAAATGCACAGTTACAGCAATCTCCTAAAGTTCTTACTCAAGTTTTTGGTAATACAGGAATGATGATAAATGGAACTGTATTAAATACAACAGATAAAGTAAATCCAATGGTTGAAGGTATTGCTGGATTTTCTTACAAATCACCAATGGTTCAAGATCAAAATGGACAATGGAGAAATATAAATAAATCTGAACAAGCTCTTTATGACGCTGCCAAAGCAAAAGAACAATCAGGTCAAGAATTAACTGAAGCAGATAAAGCTAATCTTACAAAATATGGCCCACAACTTTACATGGATGTTAATGTAAATTTTGGAGATGAAGATCGTACTGGTAATTATCAAATTGTAAATCCTGAAACTGGTGAAAAAGAGCCAATTACAAGTTCTTCTTGGTATAGTTTGGGAATTTACGATTCTACTTCTGGTTCTGGAGAAGCTGCTGGTATATATGAAAGTGGAGAAGATTGGAAAGGAACAGTAAGTATTCCGGCAAATGCGTTCATGGGATATCAAGCTAAAACAGATAAGCAGTTTCAGGGAAATGTAGATTATCAGCAACAAGTCTTACAAGATGCATTTAATAGCTTTGTAAATCAACAGGTTGAGCAATCTCAAGGTGCTGGTTCTTATCAAAATACTCCAAATATCAAATAAGCTATTAAGTAAGTCTTGTTTGATCAAATTTTATTAATTTTCGGTTCTAAAATCTCTCTTTAGATTATGGCTCCTATTCCACAAAATCCAAATAATCCGCAAAATCAAACAAATCAAAAATATCAGCCTAATGTAGCTAACATACCTGTTACTCCCGAAGCTCCTCCTGCTGCTGCTGATGTAGTTAAAAAAGATTATTTTGGGTTGAAGTTAAGAGGTCTTCAGGATGAAGATATTTGGGCATATTCAAATCAAGAAAATAATGATCGTCAAAAACAAGGATTAAGCCCTGTTACTGTTACTTTAGATAAAGAGCAGTCTTGGAACATCTATAAAGATGATGTATATAAAGGAGATCGCAATTTATTTGAACAGCAATGGAAAACTGTTTCTAATGATTACAATTCTTTTAAAGAAAAGAAAGAAGAAGACCTTTATCATGCGTGGAATGATAAGCAATTAGAAGATCCTCGCCCTCAGCGTTACAGTATTCAAGGAGAACTTCCTATGGGAAGAAAATTTGAAGAATTTCAAACTGTAAAGCAAAATCAAGTTTATTTACCAAAAGGATATGCTTTTGATTCTTATGGTCAACTTATGGCTATAAAATCTCAAGAACAAGTAGCTGAAGATTTAGGTAAAGTTTATGATCCTAATCTTGGTAAGATGATTACCATGGATGAATGGAAAAAAGAAGCTGTTAAAGATTTAAATTTTACAGATGCTTTATTTTCTGGTTATTTAACAATGCCTAAAGTTCCAACTCTTGTATTAGATTATGATCAAACGGGAGATATTACAGGCGAGGTTGGCACTCCATTTTGGAAATCAGCTTCTAATGAAGATAGATTAAAAGGATCGGCTGTACGTTCATTATGGGGGCCAAGAAGCATTAGAAATAACTGGCTTACAGATTTTTTTGGTGAAGGTTTAAATAGTTTGATTTTTAATGTACCGAGTACATTTGGATCAGCAATGTCTAATTCTAATGCACTGTTGTCAATGGCAACAGGTAATGCTGCATTTCAAAATCTTAACCTTCCCAATGTAATGCCTTCTTGGTTAAAAGATAAAGGCAATCAAATGCAAAATATGTCTTCTCAGCTTTATTTTAAAGAGTCTGAAAGACAGTTGCAAGGTATTGACGGGCAAGGATGGCGAACAGCAGGATCTCTTGTTGGTCTTATTGCTCAAGCTGCTTTGTTAAAAAGAGTAAGTATGCCTGCTGGTCTTTCTATTGCTGAGGCTACTGGAGCTTCTGAAATAGCTGCACAACAAATTGGTGCAAGAATAGCTTCAACAGGAAACCATGTGTTTTTTGGTTTGATGATGGCTGACGGTATGAACCAGGCAGCTAAAGAAGCTGGAGTAAGCGAAGATAGAGCATCGGCTGTATATGGAGTTTCTTTGGTTGCTACACTTGGGTTAATGGGCAGATTTTCTAAATTATTTGCTCCAGGAGAAGGTGTTTTATGGCAACGTGTATTTGCTAATGCAGAAGCTAAAAATGTAGTACAAAAATCATTTGCTCCTATATTTAAAGAGACATTAGCTAATACTGTAAAAAATACAGGAAAAGAAGCATCTCAGTTAAGTGCAAATGCACTTGCAAGTACAAATAAGTTTTCTGTATTAAAGACAATCAGCAATCTTGCTAAAAAAACAGGAAATGTAACTCCTATTGTTTCTTCTCCTATTATTTCAATGGGTGAATTTGCAGCATTGCATATTGTAAATAATGCTATTACATCAACTAGCGATTATTTGTATTTACAAGATAATCCTGATGCTGATGAAATTTACACTCAAACAGGTCAAGGTCTATACAATGATCCTAAAAAGGGATTAGGAGAAAAGCTTACCGAAGGTATTGGTCATTCTTTCCTTACTGGTTTTGTAATGGGATTACATGGCGGTATTGATCAATATGTAGCTGGAAGAAAGAATCCTGAACTTCTTATGAAGAACAGAAGTCTTTCAGACTATGTAATGACTGGTAAGCAAGATAAGATTTTCAATGTTATTGAAAACATGCATAAAGCTGGAGAGTTTGGTGATAAAAACATCAATTCTCTTACTTTAGAAGAATATAAACCTGAAGACGTAGATCCAGCTACAGGTGAGCGTCCTGCATCATTAAATGATGTAAACTACGCAAGTGCAAGAAAGTCTTTAGAAAGCTACATTAGTGTTTATGAACAATCCGGCATTAAGCAATGGCATCAAAATGCTAAAGACAAGGGTAAACGTTATTTAAAAGATTATTTTGATAAATCTTATTCTGCACTACTTGATAAAGTAATTGATCCTACACAAGTTGCTAAAGAGGCTGTTGAGATAATTGTTCGTAGAAATGAAATTCAAGAACGTCTTAAAGACACTACAATTACTGATAATGAGCGTGTTCAGCTTGAAAAAGAACTTTCTAAAAAGACTGAGCTTATAGCTGATTTTGAAGAAACTGTTCGTGTTGAAAACGCTACTAAGCAAAAAAGAATTAGCAAGGTAGAAGCTAAAGCTGTTCGTAGCGGAATGCTTACTGCTCATTATTTTTCAGCAAAAGATAAAGATGGAAATCCTTTATTTAACATTTTCAATCCTAAAGTAAGTTCATTTAAGACAGAATTTGGGGATAAAGCTATTACTGTAGGTTCTGATACAGTTGATGCATTAAATGAATCTTTAAAAAAGGTTATTGATCCTGCTGTAATAGCACAACAAAGAGGTGAAAATACAAATGAGCTTACATCTATTCTTGCTGATATGCAAGCAGGAGTAACTCCGGAATTAATTGGTAGAATACAAAATCTTCATAATAGTAATCTTCGTGTAGGTGTTGATGCTTTAGGTAAGACAGCATTTGAAAATATGCTTAACGAAGTTCAGAATAAATATTCTGAAGTGGAATCTCAATTAATGAAAGAGATTTCAGATAAATATAAAGTTGATTATGATGAAGAAACTGCTACAATTAATGATGTAGCTCTTAGCGTTCCTGGTGAAAGTAAAGCAGAATTTGATTCTTTATATAAAGGAAAAATTAATTCATTAAGAGAATTAGGTTCTATTAACGAACAAATGTCTGCTGATGCTAATTCGGTATTTGAAAAAGGAAATCTTACTCCACGACAAATTCTTGAAAATGCATATATTTCAGTAAACAGAGGTACTGCTGAAGAACCTCGTTTTGTATCATTTGAGGATATTCTTAGTAAAATGGAGCAATCCGATTTTTCTAATCCCAATGATGCTGCAATGCTTGATGAACTTATAAATAACATTGCATCTAACGCTGAAATTCTTGCTATAAATGATACTGTTTATAGTAAACTTGATAATCAGGTAAGCGGCCTTAATGAAAACATTACTCCTTTAAAATCTGATCTTGATCCTACTAATAAAGGAAGCATACACAATAAACTTGTAGAGTCTTTCAATAAAGCAATAAAGCTTAAATTCAAAGCTTTAAATATATCTTCTGTAGCAAGACAGTTGTTTGATGCTAATTTTGTATTAAGAGATGCTGATCTTAGAAATAATATAGCTCAAAGAACTATTGACCATCTTACTATAATTACTGGCGGTTATTCTAAAGATTTTAAAGATGCTTTGCAGTCTGCAAATGACGATTTAATTAAATACGTTGATACTTTAAATGAGCAAAATGCTGTTGCAGATAGAGCAAAAGATCTTAATGATAAATTAAACCGTGGAGAAGCTTCTGATGCTGAAAAAGAAGAGTATTATAAGAAAAAAGATGAAATTGCATCTCTTGTTTATAAGAGTTATGGACATATAGTATCTGCGGAAAGTAAACTACACGATATCTTTAATTCTAAAGAAGGTAATGGTCTTTACGAAAGATTAGTAAAAGATATTACTAATACTTTTGCTAAAGGCAAAAAAGGAACTGAACTTGAACCTCTTGCTCTTGGAGCTGTAAACTCCAAAGCTAAAGAAGTAAAAGACGAAAATAACAGATATTGGTATTACGGAGATGTACAACAATTTGAGTCTAGTTTGGCATCTGATAATATTAGTTTAAATGCTCATGCATATACTACATTTATTCAAAATATTACCAATATCAAGCGTTTATCTCCAAAATCTTTCTTGGAAAGATACAATGCTTGGAACGAGTATTCTAAGACTAAAAATCCTAATCATGTAGCTCTTTCTTTTGAACAGCAAAAAGCTGTTTATGAATCAGTTGCATTCTTAATGGATCCTTCTATTTCAGGTGCTAAGGTTTCAACAAAAACAGCTAAGCTTGTTCCTTTCCTTGAAAATACACTTTCTGTTCTTGGATTTGCCGGAGTAGGTAAGACAAAAGTTATGCTTCCTGCTATAATGGATATATATCATTCCGTTAAAAAAGCAGAATCAACTACTTTTAAGTTTTCTAATATTGTATTTACAGCAGCTCATTCTCGTCAGGTAGAAAACCTAAAAAGCTCTATTGAGTCTATATCAATAAATGCAGAAAATAAAGAATCTGTATCTCTTGAACAAGTATTAAATGGTAAAGTAGATAAGTTAACTGATACTACTAAAGACCGTATTCTTGTAATTGACGAGGCTTCTGAACTTACAATAGAGCAAGTAGAGACTATTAATAAACAAGCTTTAGAAAAAGGATTTAAGGTTATTCAGCTTATTGATGAAAGTCAAATATCAAGTGGAGAAACATTTACTCCTCCTGGATTGACATCTCAGCGTACAACTCCTGTTACAGATGTTCATCGTTCAGGCGTTTATGATATTGTTCGTATTCAGCAAGCATTTAGAGAGCCTTACGTTGAAGGTGGTAAAGAGGCTCAAATTCTTTATCCTTCTACTCAATATTCTGAGTCTGAAAGTGGATATGCTACAAAAGGTGTTAAACTTCGTGGAAATGAATTTAAAGCACAAAAAGAGCAGCTTGACAGTTTTGTTTCTGATTTAAAGAAAGACGGCGTTACAGGAAAAACTGTATTTATTGTAGCTACAGATGCTGATAGATTAGAGCTTATTAATACATTGTCTAGTTCAGGTATTGACAAGTCTGTTCTTGAAGGTTCTGTAAGAACAATGCTTGGCGATAAAACAACAGCCAAAGGATTTCAGTTTGAACGTGTATATGTAAATATTAAAAAAGGAGACATTTTTGATATTACAGATTATCATAAGGTTCTCCTTACTGCTTCTTCAAGAGCTGAGTCTTATCTTGATATTATTACTACAGTACCTGAATCTGAGGTTGTATCTCAAAAAGTAGATACATTATTTACTGATAAGAGTGATTATGTAGAAAAGTCTAAAGAAGCTTATACTGAATATGCAAATAGACAGCCAGAGCTTATTAATGAGATTTTATCTCATACCACACAACAGGTTAATTTAACAAGAGAAGTAAAAGAACCAGCTCCTGCTGTTCAAGAGCCTCCTGTTCCTACTGCAAGTCAAGCTGCTAATAATGTAAACCAGCAAACTCAATATTCAGGCAGTAATCCTGGAAATGTTGTTTTTGAGCCTGTTCCTATTGATTCTTATGAAGACTATTGGGATGGAGATAGTCAAGGTGGATTTGTTGATCAATACTTTGGTAAGTCTATGATGGGGCCTGACGGCAATCAGCTTACTGTAAGCGGTATTAAAAAGGCTAAAAACTCAGGAGATGTACTTTTAACTGTAACGGACGGTGTAAATACTTTTGAGATTAAACCTCAAGATTTTAAGCAGAATGATCCTATTCTTTCTGGAATTAAAGACGGTGGTATTCAAATTACGTCTATTGCTGATGAAAATACTCCTTCTCAGGGCAAAGAATATGAAACTCTTACAAAAGCTGTATTTAACCAAAATTCATTGGCAAATGCACGAGTAGGCAGTTTGTTTGTAAAGATGCATTCTGATGCTGCTATTCAAGATAAATATGTTAAAGAAAAGACTAATTTCTTCCAAAAGTATATTTATTCTATAGCTGCTAATTCAGGTCAGGGTAGAGCTATAAACAACTATCTGCGTAAGATATATATCAATAATCTTGCTCTTGAAGGAAGTTCTGAAAGATATCAAAATGGAATTTACCATGTATTAGATCTTGAAGGGGTAAATCCTAAGATTAAGAATGAGCTCTTTGGAACTGAGAATCCTACACTTGTAAATGGTCGCTATTTTATATTCTCTCATGAATATGGATTTGACGAAGCTTACAGAGGATTGGATGTAACATCTGTTCCTGCTACAGAGTCACCTGCCGATTATTTTAATAGATTATATTCTTCTCAAGGATTAAATGCTGATAAGTTATCTGAGCTTAATATCAATAGAATGCGATTTGTTGATCGTGTTGAAGCTTATAGAAAGCTTTCGGGATCAGGAGATAATCAAGTTGTTGATTTAGGTAGCATTGCAATTAACAAAGTCACTAATGGTAATTACGTTCCTGAAAAAGGTCGTGAGATGAAGATTAGTGAAATTACTAAGACTAAAAAGACTGTTACTAAAGAAGGGGTTGAGTCTGTTGAAGAACAAATATCTGTACCTAAACAAAAAGTAAATGGTTGGTATCCACATGAGATGGAAGGTAAAACTGTTTATTTCTCTGATCCTTATTTAATTTACGATCCAAGTAAACAAGGTTTAGGAGCTAGTAGAATACCTAAATACACTGATCAGAATGGTAACAGAGTTTTTGAACCTGGATATTATATCTATTATACTCTTAATCCTAATTCAAACAACTCTAATGTTGGAATGATTAAGATTAAATCCACTCAAGTGTCAAAAGCAGATGCTGTTGGATTTGTAAAAGATTACTTTGGTAATACCAAGAGACTTGAAGACAATGATACTTTTAGAAATAATGGATTCTATGAAGACATAAATAGATTCATTACTTCTAATAGATATTTCTTTGATCAATACAATACAGGAAATAGCCTTTATTCAATTAATAAAAGAACTGATGTAGCTGGAGGTAAGTCATATAATAACTATGAAGTTCAGGTTTTTGATCCTAACACAAAGACTATTGATCTTAAAGCTACTTATGAAAGAATGCAGCGTATTCAGGACATCATTGAAAAAAACTATGATGAAAATACTTCTCCTGTAAAAATCAGATCTTTCCCTTCTTCTAATACTACTGGATCAAGCAAATTTGCAGTAAATTCTCACGATCAGTTGTTTACTGATGTTAAGAATGTAAACTTCCCTCAAATTGTAGTATCATCTAATGAAGTAAAAGGGCCATCTGCTACTGAAAAGACTGGTGAAGCTCCTGGAACTAATAATATGCCTTCTCATGAGTTTTCTTCTGCACAAGAAGATTCTCTATTTGATGATTTAAGTGAGTTTAACCAAAAAGAGTCTGAGCCATCAACAGATGCAGATCCTTTGAATTTTGTTACAAATAAGCAGCTTTCAAGAGATAAAAAAGCTAGTAATGGTATTTCAAAGCTTAGCACAGTATTTGGCAATGAACAAAACGTAGCTGGCATTGTAAATACTATTTCTAAAGAAATTGTAACTAAATCACGTCTTTCAAGGTCTTTTGATCCTTTCTATTTTCAAGATGGATTAAGTGACATACCTCAAGCTATAGAAATGTCTTATTCTGCTTTTATGAATAAGTACGAATCTATCAAAGACAGTGTTTATAACGTATCTGATCCTAATGCTACTGAAGCCATTCCTACATACAAAACTCCGGATGAGCTTACATGGAATGACGTAGTTACAAGTAAATCTGAAGATGTAAGAAGGGCTTATATATACGCTCAATTGGCAAAAGGAAAAGATTCTGATTTCAGGGAAGTATTTGATCCTATCATTAAAAAGATATTTCCTCAAAACATTCTCCTTACTACAGCAGAAGCTCGTAATAAATTTGGAGATACGGATCTTGATGAAAATATTGGAACTTTAGATGTATCAGAACTTACTACTCAATCATCTATATCTACTTCTGCAACAAGAGAAGGCCGTAACCCTGTAAAAGGGTATTCTAGTCAAATGAGGCTTATTTTAAATTCTCTTGACTATCGTGAGTTTTCTAAAGATGAAAGTGGTAATATCATTTCAAGACGTTCTAAAACCCCTATTACTCCTGAAAATGTTATTAGTGCATTTAACTCTATTACTAAAAATGTAGGATTCCTTCCAAAAGGAGAGAATAACTTTGACAGTTTTAGAAGATCTATAGAGCGTGCTATGGAAGCTACTCAGCCTAAAGAAGGCAATGAGGCTAGTAACCAATATAATATATTGAGCACTATATACGACGCTTTCTTTAGAGATAGCTTTCCTGGTGAGTTTGGATTTTATGATCCTTCCACTCAAGGAGAATACTCTTATTATGACTGGATTAAAAATCCAGATAAAATTCTCGAAAGAATTAATTCTGATGCTCAATATAGAGATGTTGTACTTCCGGAAGGTGTTTCTCTTGAAGAGTTATTTAACATAAAGAGAAACTTTGCAAACTACGCTCTTAACGAGTTCTTTGCTGTTTCTGGATCAGCTAATCAAATTAGCTATCAAAATGACTTGTATATACCTATTGATGGTTCTATACGAGTGTTCCGTCCTAAGAGAAATACCGTTTCTGATATCAAGGACAGAATTGCCAAGAATATGACCACTTCATTATTTGACATATTTGATGGAGTAGCAACTATTAAAGGCAATAAGGTAAATCGAGTAAGTGATATTTACCTTGTAGATTACGTTGAAAATGGAGAGCCTAAATCTATGTCTTTAAGAGAGCATGAGATTAATGATCTTCGTATTCGTCAGGAAAGAGGTGAAATACAAAATCTGAAGCAAAGCAAGACTCCTCAAGATGGCTATCGCATAGATGATTCTGGAATCTACATTACCAATAAAGGTGGTGGAGAAAAACAGATTATTAAGCGTACAGCTACTGCTGGTGAGTTTATGTATGAGTTTGCAGATCCTTCTGATTTTGGAGGTAATAAAAAGAATGTTTCTGATATTCTTGAGTTTTTAGGTATATCTAAATATGATATTAGCGGTAAGACTATCAATACATATTTGTATGGACTTGCAAATAAGACTCAAATAAATGGTATTTATAGTGAACCCCTTTCTTATGAAGTAGATTCATCTACATTAGCAAGAATGCTTCACGATGGTCTTTCTAAGCTTAAAATAGGCTTTGAAAATAAAGACCTTGATTTTGACACCGTTAACATAGATAATGAAAATACAGATGGCTCTTCTGAGTTGCAGCTTCCTATTATGGAATGGAAGTATCGTCAGGATCTTGCTATTGTAGAATCATTTAACAGATCAACTTCTGTAAGTAATTATTTTACATCGCCAAGTGGAGAAAGGAAATATACAATTCAAAATTCAAGTTTCCTTGTAGATCGTATATCTTCTCCTTATACTGAATCAGACCTTAACACTAAGATATCTGATGTATTTATAAATGATTTTCAAAATCGTGTAAGTCAGTTTGGCGAAGCTGCTTTTGAAAATAACCCATATTATAACCTTACATATCAATTTGCTTACAATCCTCTTTATAATGGAGGATCTCAAGAATATGTAGTAAGAGGTCAGTATGTAGGCGATGGAGCTAAAAGAGCTTCTGTAGGAAAAGGAGTAAGCCAATATTCTCCTACTGAAATTATTAATAGTAACATTGCCAACTATATTGAAGGTCTTGCAAGTGCTAAAAAAGATGGATCTGGAACATCAAGATATGGTACATATTATCAATATGCTGTACCGCATCCTGTAACCGGAGACTCTTCTAAAATCTTCTATATTCAATATAGTGTAGATAAGAAAAGTAATGCCAGTCCTATTATCATTAAAGATGGTAATGTATCTAAAAATCAAAAGGCATCAGCTCAGACTAACTGGGATTATTTCTCTTATTCATTTACACGAGAACTTCAAAAGCTTAGAAGAGATCAGGTTCAGTCGCTAGATACATTTGTATCTGAATTTCAGAGATTTATAAATCAATCAGCAGGAACTCCTTTAGAGGCATTTTTTGCTGATCCTACTATATCTCTTGCTCTTACCGGAAGACTTGAAACGGGAAAAGAAGGTTTCTTATCTAAATACAATCGTAATAAACTTGATCTTTTAGATAATCCACAAGAAGTTCAGGATTTTATAGACGAAGTAATAAACAGTAATGCTACTGTTAAAGAAGCATTTATGGACTTTTTAAACAAGTCTTCATCTGTTTCTGAATACAAGCATTACAAGTTTGTTGATTACAAAGATTCTCAAGGAAATGTATTGAAAGAGTTCGGTAAGCGTGTATTTGCCGGAAACTCTATTCGCTACAAGACTACAGATGCTGTAACTGGCAATACTATGGATCCTATTTTCCTTTTGGATAATTACAAAGCAATCCAAAAAGTATTTGCTGATAATGGATTAGATATTGACTCAGTTCTTTTTGAATCAAATTCAACAGGTACTAATAAGATCAATAATGAAAATGTAAATAAAGAGCTTAAAAAGATCTTTAAAAATGCATTTTCTAGACGAATAGATTCTTATGTAAGTAGCTTGTTTAAAAATCAGGTTAAAGTAGATCAAAGAACTAAGCCATTCTTTACGTTTGAAGGAGAGAATTTTGATGGAAATAACATTGAAAAAGCTGGATTTGTAAAGGTTGTAAAAAGATTTACTCCAGAAGAATGGACTGCATTGTCTGAGAATGAAAAGCAAAATTATCTTGACAATTATTATTTAAATAGAAGATATAACGATAAAGAAAATTATACTTTTAAAGAATACAATCCATTCTATGAAAGTTATGTTCTTGCTTTTGCTAACCATGGAAATCATATTACAGATTTAACTATTGGAGATAAAAATCAATATCCTTCTTATTCTTCATACGCAATTCGTTCTTATCAGATTACTACTCCTGGATTGCATTACACTATCAAACCGTATGGTATTGGAGTAAAGGCTACTCAAAAAGCTGCTATTTACAACGATTCTAATATGAAATCAATAAATCGTATTGCTAAGCTATTGGGTGGATCTAAAACAGACAGCACAACTAGAGTAGATGGTCTTGAGTTTCAGGTTGGTATTGATGGTATTATTCAGCAGTTTTCTTTGGGTCAGAACATTGTAAAAAATGCTTTTGGTCATAAAAAAGAAATCCATAACCAAAATGATATTGTAACAGGACAGCGTATCTTGATGAAGTCTTCTACTATGAACTTAAAGCCTTACAGAAAGAACAGTAGGGAGATTATGGACATAGAAAGAAAGATGATGAGTCATGTTAACTTTATAGATAACGGACAGTCTATCACTCTTTGGAATAAGCTTGAAGAGTTTGGAATGGACGATGCAAAGCTTGTTGATTGGATGTTTGAAGGCGGTTCTGCACGTCAAGTTTCTACTGAAGATGGAAGAATTATAGATATACGGGATACATATTTATCTCGTCTTATGCCTACTACTGTAGCTAAAACAATAAATGGTGCTTCAGTTATTGATATTAATGCAGAAAGATATGGAGAAGAATCAACTTTTGATATGGACTACAACACAAGATTGTATGTCCTTGACTTGAACAAAGAAGCAAGAGATCAAAAGGCAAGTAATCCTACTCAGGCATCTACAACATTGTTTGTAGGTCAAAATAACTACAATCGTACAGCAGAAAGTATGTCTGCTATGGTTGAAAATGTATCAAGAGTAAGTGACGATATATCTAAATCTACAGAATCTTCTACTGATGTTAAGTCATTTGTAGCTGACAGAACTAAAGTAGCGGTAGGTAATCGAATGGAGATCTTAAATGATCCTCGTTTTGGCACTAATCTTCCTGGTCTTACAGATCCTGTTCGTATTGCTTTTGCTAATGAATTTAACAAGGGTATTAAACCTGAAATTAAATCAGCAAGTTCAAACGTACAGTATCCTGGAGAATTAGTAGAGATGCTTACTCTTACTACTGATATCGGGCCTTATAAAGCAGGGAAAAGAATGACACTTGCTCAATATGACAAATTCATTCAGAAATATCCTGACGCAGCTAATTCATTTACAAAAGACAATGAAGGTCTTCGTGCAATGAAGGCTTATGTTAAATCAGGAGATCAGTTTGTAGATGTTGAGTCTTTTGATTATTTAAAAGACATTCTTACTCCTGAACAGATAGCTGAAAACTTTGCAGATGTAGATGGTGTAATGACAATGGTTAAAACTCCTGATATTACTCCAGAGCAAAGAAATAAAATTGTATCTGACATAAAGCAATCAGGTGGTAAAATTGAACCGTATGAAGTAGTAATGTCATTTACTAATTTCAGAAAGTTTGGTCTTGACGATAATCCAAATAGTGAATTTTACTACAAGAAGTTTGATGCCGATGATTTTGTTACATTAAGACTCAGAGATGGATCTGAAGTAATGTATGAAGATCTTGGATCTAGTCCTGAAGACAGAAGAATGGCTCTTGCTGGTCTTTTGAATCAGCTTGAAGGATCTTTAGCTTCTGACGTTTTAATGAAAGACAATAAAATTGAACTTTCTAAAAATGGAGAAATTAAAGACAGATATCAGTTTGCAGATTCTATGGCTAATTACATGGAAGCATTTATTTTAACAAGAGATGCTTTTATTAACCGTGTTCCTGCTTCTAAGTCTTCGTCTGGATTTAAAGGTAAAATTGTAGCATTTGACAATGACATTTCAAACACTATTCTTGTTTCTTCTAAAAAGAACATTATAGATGGATCTGACTATGACATTGACGAATTGCATGTATATCATTTGGATTTACCTAACTATGGAGAAAATCTTCTTATGGGATCTTCTTCTGGTAAAATTGAAGAAGGTGAATATGAAAGTATTTATCAAAAAAATCCTGTAAACGTAGTTATTAAAAATGCAATAGACCATTATAATGATGTTGATAACCTTACATCAGTAACAAGTCCTGTAAGTACAGATCAATTTGAATCCGTATATGAGCAAATAAGAGAAAACATGCTCAAAAAAGGCAATGTATCTTCAATTCAGGCTGTTAAATTCTTAAATGACGTAGTTACTAATACTCGTCAGTTTGAGTCATTTAATGCAGGTGTTGAGACTCCCGGTATATTTGCTAATGGTATTAAAGTTTATTCGCACATATACCATGCATTTAGCAAGGTTAAAGGAGATCATTTTAACATTAATCTTCTTGGTAAAAATTACAGAAGATTCTTTAATATAGATCCTGTTACTGGAGTTGATAGTGGTCACTTAACTATGGATTCATTGGCTGGTCTTCTTCAAGCTGCCGTGGATAATGGTAAACTTGATCTTTTGGGAAGACTTAGAATTGACCCAACAACAGCAAGTGCTGCTATGGCAATGAAATTTGCTGGTGTATCAGACATGGAAATTGTTGAATTTTTATCTGATTACAAGGTTTCTAATATTATTAATGATATTAAAGCCGGACGAGATATAGATGAAAAATCAAGAAATTCTCAAAAAGTAGCTACTTCTTGGATGAACATGGCTGAGACTTATAAAGCACGAATTTTTGAGCTTAATGAGACTCTAAAAATTACAACTGACGTTAAGAAAAGAAATGAAATTATTAAATCTTTCTTAGAAGAAGTTGATAATATTTCTAAGGTATTTGGCACTAAATCAAGATACATTCCAAGAAAAGTCTTGAAAAGTGAAGCTGATAAAGCAGCTGAAAATCAAGAAATGGCTGAAATAGCTGAAAATGGAGGTATTAAAATAACTAGTGAATCTTCTGCAAAAGAAGAACTTGAACTTGATGAATCAATAGAATACGATCTTAACAGAACAATAGAATGGCTTAATGACTATTCTCAAAAAGCTCGTCATGTAGCAGATGTAATGGCTCTTGGAAGAGGACTTTCTAAGTTAGCTAAAGTATTTTCTGTTAATCAAGGTGTTAAGTTCGGTGATTGGGATACCTACGATTATCTTGAAAATCTTAATGAATTAGTTCGTCCTGATGAATATATCAGATTCTATGAAAAGAGAAGTCAGAAAGCTATGATTTCCGGAATAGAACGTGAAATAGATATTCCTTCTGAGTACGATCTTGCTAAACGTGAAAATGATTTGTTTAAAAGCTTTGTCAATACAGAAAAGCTCATTAACAAACTACCTAACATTAAATCTTTTATTAATGCTTGGGTAGATTTTGACAATAAAATGCAAAAGGTTCAGACGGTTCAAAATCCAGTCTTTAGAAATCTTGATAAAGCATTTTTAAATCAAGCAAGAAAACCACGATTCTATAATAAAGACGAGTATGGCAGTGCTATGTCTGCAAGATGGAAAGTAATTTCTACTATGTATCTTGAGAAATATGGTGATGTTGTAGGTCTTAAAAACAGAATTAATCCTAATGAAGTTGAAAATGTAGGGACTCCTACAGGTCAACTTGAATTTATTATTACCACTCATGACCTTATCCGGGATATGCAAACTAATCCTGGAAAATATGAGCTTACGCCAGGAACTCTTGTTGATTCTGAAGGAAATATTACTAATTCTTTCCTTAAAGATGTTACGGTTGAGGTTAAAGAAAATCAGGATGAATACATAAATCTTAGAGATCTTAACAGAGCTGATGAATCTTATGTAGGTAAGTTAAAAGATGATTTACAAGCTATTTATAATATTACTGGCATTGATCTTGGTAAACGTCTTTCTGTATATAGTATTATTACAGACGGCGGTATAGTAAGAAAAGGTTCTGTAATGTCTATTGTAAATAAAGACAATTTAGTACAATACGATGATTTCTTAAATGAAATGAACGTATGGCTTAATACTGACAAAAGACTTGATCCTAAAGCTAGTAATATCTATGCAGACAATATAGCCATGAGATATGGTGGTAATAATGCTGATAGATTAGCTGTTCATATGCTAGGCAATCTTCCTAGTATAACTAAAGATTCCAATACTAAAAATGACTTTCAACTTAATGAAGTTCAGGACAAGGAAGGAAGAATTGTTTATAAAGGAGGATTGATTCCTATTTACAGAACGTCAGTAAATCAAAATGCAAAAGATATAGCTGATTTCCCGGATTACGTTCAAGCTTGGACACCTATTTCAGGTCATATTACTGGAAAATCAGCAGAATTTACTGAAGCGTATTCTACAAAGAAATATCTTGGAGCATTCAAGAAGGTTAAAATTGAAGATCCTGAAATTGTGCAAGGTGCTTCTAAAGAAAATCCTGTTTATAGATATGTGCGTATAGACAATAAAGTGTCTAATATGCTCTCAGGATGGACTAAAAACTCTGTAGCTCAAGAAGTATTTGGAATAGACAACATGCATAAGTCTTTGCATATTGTATCTATGAATAGGATTAAGGACTTGATGAATACTGGCCGTACAAGTATTAATCCTAATGAAATTACAAATCTGTTTACTGATGTAGGTAGAAAATACAATAATGGTTTCTATTATCTTAAAAATGGACAGATTGTAGAGCTTACTAAATTCCAAAGAGAAGGAAAGACTGGATTTAGTCTTTCTATTAAAAATCTTCAATCTGCTAATGCTAATCATTCTGAAGGTGTATCTGCTGATGCAGAGTTTTCTTCTGCCGATATAATTGATTTTGCAGAAAGAAAGAGATTTATTGATTCTGCTAATGGAAGCGATATAAGCAACTATAATCGTCAGCTTAATATTGACTATTTAGGAATGAATGATCAGGTAGATGTATTAAGACATGTATCTGAAAATAGTCTTTACATGCCTCATGCTTTGCTTGCAAAAGCTATGCTTGATTCATATTCTAGTAAAAAACTTAGTATAGGCAACATTGAGTTTTTATCTGAAATTCAAAATCCTGGTTTATTTAGCATGAAAGACCGCCCAACTAAAATGGGTGGTGTGTGGAGACCTGTTAAAGATTCTGAAGGAAGAGTTATTAAATATGATATATTTATTAATACAGATGAAGCAGACAATAGCGTTAAAACTGAAAGATTTGTTCTTCATGAAATGAATCATGGCATAACAGCCGATGTATTGCAGCGTTTTGAAAAAAATCAAAAGCTTACAAATGATGAAAGAACATATGCTCAATATATAACTAAGCTTTATGAATACACTAAGTCTAAATCTGCAAACAAAGACTTTGAATATCCATTTAAGAACACAAGAGAGTTTGTAACTGAGGCATTTACACATAAATCTTTCCAACAGCACCTTATGACTATTCCGGCTATGAATCCTGAAGTAGCTAAGATGGGTATTAAAGATGTTTGGCGTGAATTTGTAAGTGCAGTTAAAAATTTCTTCTTTTCAACTGCGGGAGCTAATATTCAAAGAACTCCTGAAATGGAAAGTGTATTTGATGAAATTATGTCTGTAAGCTCTGTGTATCTTGAAGGCGATTCAATGTTTGAAATTGCTCTTAAAGACACATACTTAGAGAATCAAATGGCTAGAGTATTTAACACTGATGCTGAATTTTCTAAAGCAAATGAAGAAAAAGGTACTCCTAACGAAGACCAATTAAAAGCATATTATGGTGTTGGATTTAAAGTTGATAAAGTAAACGACAACGTAGATCTTGTTTCTGCTATGGCACGAACAGATGTACGTCAAGCTACTAATGATGTAAATAATGAAAATGCAGTAAATCAGCTTTCTAACGCTATTTTTACTGGTATGTCTTATTCATATAATAACCATGGTAATTACAGATTTGTATCAAATGGAAAAGTATATGAACTTGAAAATCTTAACAATAGAGATCAAATCAAAGACATAGCTCGTGAAATTATATCTAAGCGTGGTGAATACGAATCTAAAATAAAAGGTCAGTTTAGAGACTACCTAATGGGTGCTGATCCTCAATTTGACAAAAACATTGAATCTAACAAAGGATGGATTAAACGTAAGTTTGCTATTAATCCTAATGATAAGATTAGTTTATTGTCTGATTCTGGATTTAATTCAAGTTTATTTGACACAAAAACATTTGATCCTTTTGTGGTAGTTTCTGAAAGAGATGGTATTAAATATGTATCTCTTATGGATATGACTACTGCTTATCTTAATCAAAGACTTACTCCTTCTGGCAATGTAGAATATCTTGCAGATTTTATATCTAAGATAGATCCTACTAAGATTTATGAAAATAAATTCAGTCTTCTCAAGACTCAAGAAGGTATGAGGAAGTTTAATCTTATGCTTTTGGCTATGTCAATGAAAGCAAAAGATCCTTCTATTGTATTTGAAAAGATGTCTGTAATCAAGCCAGATGGCTTTCATTCTGAGAGTTACGACATTGCATTCCATGATTATCTTAAAGAGATGGAATATTTACTCAAGAGTCGTGTTGTTTATGACATTATGAGTCCTGAACTAAAAGCTCTTGTTGATAATCCAGAATCATTTAAAGCTCCTGAAGTTAACTATGTAAAATCTCTTCTTTCTGCATATCATGATTTGAAAGAAAGATATTTTAAACAAGCAGAAGATAATAATGAAATCCCTAGTCAATTAATTGATAAATATGAAGATATAATATCAAGAATACAGACTAAGGCACATGGTCATGATATATTCTCTGCTGACGTTGAACGTGTAATTATTAATCGTATCAATGAAATTAAGAGATATTACAAGAACGACGAAGGCAAGATAGTTAACAATGAAGAAATGAAATATCTATCTGATGCTTTGTTCCAAATTAAAACAAAAGGTCAGAAATCAATAGAAAAATTAACTGACATTGACTCATTAGGTAAATATAGTTTGCTTAACTATAATATCGGAAATCCGGTATTTGATATGTATCGTACTGATATCATGAGTGCTATAGAGACGGGTAAAAACCGCTATATGGCCCACATGAAAAAGATGAATGCATTAATTTCTGACATTAATAAAAAATATGTTAATGGCCTAAATGGAGTTATTGGTGGAGGTACTACTGTAAGTCTTACAGATGTTGGATATAAGAGATTTGATAGATTGTTTATCAAACAAAAAGCTACTGATAATCTTGGTAACACTTATGATGTAAACACTTATTACATTCATAATAGTAAAAACCCTAGAACTATAGAAGCTCTTAAAAAATATGAGATATCTAAAGAAGAAGTTGCATTAGGTGATTATATTGTAGAAACTCTTAAAGAAGCTATTATTACTAAAAAGGTAAATAGTGGAATGAAGAGAGAAGATGCTGAAAATCAATATGATGCAAATTGGAAAGATGGAATGGTTCCTATTATGCAGCGTCGTGCTTCAGAAAAGATATTCAGTAAAGATTGGCGTAAAGGTCTTTCTCAGTGGGCTTCTAAATACTCAAATTCAAATAACTTCTTTGAATATGTAAATGATGCAGCTAAGCAAGGTGGAACTGATTTTATGGATATTTTCAGTAATCAGCTTGGTGATAGTTATCTTGGATCTGTTGATCGAATGAGTAAAATAGGTTTGTTTATTGATAATGGAGCTATTAAGGTATTTGGTTCTACTGAACAAGAAATAAAATCAAGTATTGAAGCCAATGAAAATCAGGTAGAAAAAAACCTTGAAGTAGTAATGGCTTACTATATGATGAACCATTACCAAAAGCAAGAGGTAGATAAAACCAATGCTGTTTATTATGCTGCTCAGACATTGATGCATAACTATGAATCAAAACATAGCGATCAATCTACAGAAGGTAGATTAACTAACCTTCGTGAGTACATGCGTAAAATGGCTAAGTTTAATGTATTAGGTCAGCGTGAAAGAATGAAGGGAGGATTAAAAGTTAATACCGGATCTAAAGTAGTAGATGTCAAGTATGACGATATGATCAGAATGACTGGTGCTGCTACTTCTGTAGGGGTTCTTGGAGGAAACATACTTGCTGACTTTAAGAACTTAATGACTAACACTCTTACCTTACAATCTTTTGCTGTAAGTAACTCTATTGCTGGAGCTAAAAACTTCTATGGATTAGGAGATGTCAATAAGGCAATTGCATTATATTCAACTAATCCTAAACTTGCTATTGCACTTGCATTCCAGTATAAAATGGCTGGTATGGATAGATCTAACTTGCTTAATAATGAGCGTCACTTTAAAACTAAGAAGTATTTGTTTAGTGACAGAATGCTTTATATGGGTCAGTTTGCAGGTGATTATCTGATCAGAACTCTTTCTATGATGGCTCACATGAACAAAAAAGGTGTTCTTGATGCTTATAGTTTAGATAAAGAAGGCAATTTGGTTTATGATGAGACTAAAGATGCTCGTATCTATAAAGAAGGTAAAATGACTGAAGACGGCAAACTTCTTAAAGTAGAGCTTCTTAAAAACATGCAAAATGAAGGTGTTTATGACGGAGACGTGTCTGTTGACGCTAAACTTCCAAGGGCATTTGATAACCGTTTGCGTGATTCTGTAAAAACAATTACCGATAAGTTTATTACAGGCGGTGCTTATGACGATGCTACAGCCCTTACTTTGGATGCTCATTCTATTGGAACTATGTTTACTATGTTTAGTAAATACCTTTTTGATAAAGCCCAAAACCTTTATAAAGAAGGGTATGAAAGTTCTGCTATTGGAGACTACATTATTAAAGATGTAACTATTGATAATGTTACTAAGAAAAACGTGGTTTTTGAAGGAGAATACATGGAAGGACTTATTCAGTCAGTAATGGGTATCTATCGTGAGGCTAGAAAAACATTTCAAGGAGTTGAATATGATGGCCTTATTGATATGTGGAAAAAGCAAAAAGATATTCGCAAAATGAATATCTCCAGAGTATTGCATGATGCTGCCATTTCATCTATGTTTTTGGCTATTCTCCCGGCCTTGTTTAATAATGATGACGAAAATCAAAATCAATACTGGAGATCATTAATGAGCAGTCCAATAGGTAAGTCTATGAATTACAGTATGTTAGACCTTATTAGCGGATATTCTCCTAATGAATACTACAGTAAAGCTAAAGAGCCTTTCTTTGCTATAACTCAGGCTGGTAAATATGCTGAGTTTATAGCTGCTTCATGTAGTTTGGATGTAGATCAGATGGATAAAGCGGCTGAAAAGGCGTTTGGATTATATAAAACAAGTCAGGTTCTTACTGGTAATCTTTCTACTGGCAAGCCGAAAAAATAATGTCAAATTGATTAATTTTGATTAATAACTTAAAAAGATGAGCTGTTCTGCAACCACTTACCCTTCATGCTCTAATCCGGCAACAACATATTTTGGAGGAACATTGCCTTCAATTAATATAGTTTCTAATTGTTGTTCTGAGTCTGGAGTATATAATTTTACTATTACAGGAACCAATGGAAACGTAGGAACTGAAATATGGATTGACGGATCTGTAAGAAACTGCGTAAATCTTACTTTAAGTTCTCCTTGTTTTGTTGATGATTTAGGCGGAACCTTACTTATTGATAGTTACAATACTGGAGCAATAGGGCCAAATCAATCTTTTGAAATAAAAGGTAATTATACATTTCCTGATGCATGTACTTGTGTTGTATATAATACTTTTTTAAGATTTTTTGTTACAGCCGATACAACGGGAAGTACAAATACATGCTGTTATGTTGATATTCCTATAAATATTACAATAACAGATAATAGTCCTTTTACTTTAACTCCTACTTCAATAGTGTTTTCTGTTGAACAGGGTTATAGTCAAACAGAATCTTTTACTATTACTAATGATTCTTGTGTAACGGAAACATATTCTTATATTATTTCAGGTTGCACAGGGTCAATGGTTTTACCATCTGGATCTGTAACTTTATTGGCTGGTGCAACAAGTTCTCCTATTTCAATTACATATAATGGTAATGGAGCTGAATCAGGAACATGTTTATTAAGAGTAAGTTCTTCAAGATGTAATTCTACTGAAGACGCAACACTTAATTATACTACATATATTACAGATAATTGTTTGACTTGCGATTGCAACATACTGCAAATTAATGGAGAAAGTGTTGATATAGGTTGCGATCCTATTTGCAGTAATGTAAATGATGAAGTATGTATAGTTAAAAATTTAGTATTTCCTATTCGTACTTTTCCTATTACAGCAGCAGATAACACTCCAGGAGTTAATAGCGTATCTGTATTAGGTGAATGGGCTGGTTTGGTAGATGGAATAGAAATAACCATTACTGATTCTACATGTAATGACGGGCCTTATACTATACAGTCTTATTCTTATGATCCTGTAACAAATACAACAACTCTTTTTGTTGACAATCTTTTATCTTGTTCTACAGCAGATGGTACTATAAATGTATCTACATCTCAAGAAAATTGTGAAGCTTTTGCAACTCTTGTAGTATTAAATACTGTCACTGGAGAAGAAATAATTAATGAATCGTATTCTCCTACTGGTCAATATATATTCTTAAATGAATGTTTTACAATTCCATCAATAGGAGATTATTCAATTACTCTTACTTATGGAGATTGCTTCCAACAATATACCTGTAGTGCTGTTTTAAAAGCTTGTTTTGAATATAAATATACACTTACAAGCTGTCATAAATATAAAATAAGTGATGAAGGTCAGTGTTCTTCTGGTAAGATTAGCACTTTGGTTATTACAAATCTGGACAATTCTTACAATCAGACTTTTACCATTGATTGTACGACTACTAACTTTGTTGACGTAGAATTTCCTCAAGATGGTATTTACACTGTAACTATTACAAACAATCTAACTTCAGATATTTACACCCTTGTAATCTATGATCTTTGTGATATTATAGCATGTTACAAAGCATTGATTTTAGATATATTTTGTAACGAAGCAGATCCATGTTGTAAAGATTGTAATGAAGCACGGAAAGAAAAGTTAAAACTTCAAAGAGCTGAAGTAAATAAACTTGTTGCTTTAATGGGTTATTTAATAGCTTATATTGAAAAAGACAGGCTTTCTTATATTGGTATATTTACTATGGATGAATGTCGTATGTTGAATATACAAGAAATACAAAGCATCTTTACTAAGATTAAAACTGTAACTGATCGTTGTGGAGAGTGCAGTAGTAAAGTTGTTCCTGCTCAAAATTCAACACCTTGTAAATCTTGCTAAATGAGTTGCGATCCGTTACTACCAGATAATTCGTTGTATTGTTGTGATACAAGCATTACTTTAACAGATTTACAGCAAAATTCTGTAGATTATTATGATTGTATTTGGGGTAATATGAGTGCCCTAATGCAGGAGTGGTATACTGCTGAAACATTTGGAATGCCAGATAAGGCTGAAAATGCCATTAACAGCATTAACGATTATCATTATTTTTATATCTATCTAGTAATAATTTATTACCAAAGAAAGTGGGATTCAGAGGCTAATCCTCCATGTTACACTGATAAAGGTTTAGATTATTACCTTACAGAATACAATATAAATTGCATTAAAAAATACTTTTTATGCAAGAATGTTGATATTAAATCTCTTTTGCAAGCATTTGATATGTACTCTGAATTAAGCCCTGATGGAATTAATTTTATGGCTATTGAAGATACATATCCTGATACTTGTACAACTAATAATGAATTATTCATAGTAGAAAAACCAATATAATCATGGTCGGCCCACGTTATCTCCGTAATTTCTTTTTCCTTGTAACAGGAAATCCAGGTGTTCGTTTTCGTAAGTACGATAAACCTACCCAATCTACATTTGTTCAGTTATTTGATTCTGTAGGATTCATCAAAGAAAAAGATGATACTGCTACTACTTCTGCTCAAGGATTTACAAAATTAGCTATTGATTCTAATGCTATTAGCAGAAATAGCACTGTAGATGCAGATGGTTTTTCTAAAGTAGTTCAGCCACATCAACTTCCTAATGTATTTAAAAATCCTGCGTCTCCAAATACTGCTATTGATGTTACTTCTGCAAATAACTCTACCGGAAGAACAGGTGGTACTGGTAAAGACTTTTATATTAAAAATACTCTTGCAGTAACATCTACATCTCCTGAGCTTGTAGTTACACAAGCAAATCCGGGTGAAAACGTATCTCTTTCTTTAAATACAGCTTTATTAGGTGCTGGTAAAGTATATGTAAATGCTCTTGATCCTACTATTAGTTATCTTGAAGATGCAGTAGAATCAGGAAATACATGCAGGCTTACTATTGCTGCTAATGGAACTAATGAAAAACTGAAATTTACTGTAAAGGACAAGATCCTTGAAATGACAATATTTGCAGGTAACAATACTCAGTTTAACACATATTTTCCTTCTAATCAAGGTCTTGCTGGTTCTTGTTGGCAGGGTTGGGTATTGGCAAATGGAGGAACATATCTTGATTCTACAGGAACTCCTGTAACAGTTGCTGATATGAGTGGTTATTTTGCTGTTGGTTATCAATCTCCTGGTAATTATATTGCTTTGCAATCTCATGTTGATGCTGCTGCTGCTAGTGGTGCTGATTCAGTATCATTAACAATACCTCAGCTTCCTGCACATGATCATACAGCAGGTACTTTAGTCAATTCAGCTTCAGGTGCTCATACTCATAATGTTACTCATCAATACGATGCAGCAGCAGAGAATGGTGGTTCTGGATCTACAATGAATGGCCTTGAATGCGGTCAAACTGGCTCTACATGTAATTTTGTGACAGATTCAGCACCTACGCATACTCATACTATTTCTGGAAATACCGGAGTAACAGGAACTGGGTCTGCTCATGAAAACCGTCCTCCATTTACTATTGTAGCATACGTTGTATATATCGGATAATTATGGCAAAACTCAAGTATTTAGTGCTTCATTGCACAGCCACACCAGAAGGCAGAGAAGTTACATCTTCAGATATTAGAAACTGGCATTTATCTCCTCCTCCAAAAGGTAGAGGTTGGAAAAAAGTAGGATATTCTGCTATTTTTCATCTTAATGGAAGTTTAGAAATTCTTACTCCTTTTGATGAAGACGATGATGTAGAGGCTTGGGAAATTACAAATGGAGCATTGGGAATTAATTCTATTTCTAGGCATGTTGTTTATGCTGGAGGTATGGATAAATCAAACAAATCTCCAAAAGACACTCGGACTGAGTTTCAGAAAATTTCTATGGCTAATTTTGTAAAACAGACTATAGCTGCACATCCTAAAATACTTGTAGCTGGTCACAATCAATTTTCAGATAAAGCTTGTCCTAGTTTTGATGTTCCAACATGGCTTAGAATTATAGGAGTTTCTGAAAAGAATATTTACATCAAGAAATGATCATTCCTTCAGGTAAGATAATATATCTTGAGAGATTAAAGGTAGAATCACTCCATCTTGCCAAAAAAGGCAAAAAGGGTTATTATTATCGTGATCAATACAACACTTATTATCAGACTGAACCAGATGGAAGAATATCTCGTGTTGGAGGTGACTATATAGGCAATATAGAGCCTTTAATAGAACCAGGAACAATATATGATTATTGGAGGGGAGATAAGAAATGGGTTGTTTTTCCTACTAGCATGCCTCCTTCTGGCCCTGCTGGAGGAGATTTACAAGGAACATATCCTAACCCAGAGCTGATATTAATAGGTGTTACACCAGGTACTTATGGAGATGCCACTCATGTTCCTCAAGTTACTATTGATTCAAAGGGTCGTGTAACTAACGTAGTAAATGTAGCTATTTCAGGAGGGGGAGGAACAAGTCCTGATGTAACTATTGACGGAGGAACTATAATATCGCCAACAGAAAATGTTTTAATTGATGGAGGATCAATATAATGGCTATAAGAATACGTCGTGGAACTGATGCACAAAGAGCTATAACCACATTTCTTGATGGTGAAATAATATGGACTACAGATACCTTAGAATTTTATGTTGGTGATGGAGTTACAGTTGGAGGCATATTAATAGGGCCAGCATTTGGAGTTACTTCTGTTACTGCGGTAAGTCCTATAACTTCTACAGGTGGTGTTACACCAGTTATTTCTACGTCAATGTCTACTAATAAGCTTATAGGAAGAAGTACGGCAGGAACAGGTGTAATGGAGGAAATATCTGTAGGTACCGGATTAAGTCTTTCTGGAGGTACTCTAAGTGCAACTGCACAACAAGTAGGATTTGAACAAAACTTTTTATTAATGGGAGCTTAAAATGGCAAACTACTATAAGATATTAGGGCAATCTAGTCCAGCAGCAACTACAGAAACAGATCTTTATGTAGTTCCAGCATTGACATCTACTGTGTCTTCTTCTATTACTATTTGCAATAGAGGAACTACTCAAGCTTCATTTAGAGTTAGTATAACTCAAAGTGGTGGAGCAACATCCAATAAAGACTATCTTTATTATGATGTATTATTAGCTGGTAATGACACTTTTGTTGCTACAATAGGCATTTCATTGGCTACTACAGATGTAGTTAGAGTTTACTCAAGTAATGCAAGTCTTAGCTTTCAAATATTTGGAACTGAAATAATTTAATCATGGCACAGGGATATTCAGGTTATAGTGTATTAAGTTCTGATGTGTCTATAAAAGACAGTGCAAATCTTGATGCATTTAGCAGATTAAGAGTTTCAAATCCTTTGATTCTCTTTAATGCTCAACTTACATATGATTTAGCTCCTATTATTTTAGAGCAAATCACAAATGGTACTGGAGCTACTATTACTCATGACTCTACAAATAGACAAGCTTTAATGACATTTAGTTCTACTCCAACAGGAGGGAAGTCTTATATGCAAAGCTATGAGTATCTTCCCTATCAACCTGGTAGATCGCAACTGATATTTGTTACATTCAACATGATAGCTGCTGTAACAGATACATTAAAGTTTGCAGGATATTCTGATGGTATTAATGGCATAGAATTTCAGAACAATGGAACAGTAAATCAGTTTATTGTTTATTCTGGTTCTTCTGCCGGAAACGAAACTGTAGTTCAGTCCTCTTGGAATATAGATCCTTTAAATGGATCAGGTGCTTCAGGTATCACTTTAGATATTACTAAAAATCAGATTCTAGTAATTGATATTCAAGCTCTTTATGTAGGTAGAGTTAGAGTGGGGTTTGATATAGGAGGGAAAATTGTATATTGCCATGAGTTTTTACACGCAAACTTATTTGCTTCACCATATGTACAGACAGTTAATCTGCCTGTAAGGTGTGGTATGACTTGTAGTGGTACAGTCTCTACAACAATGAACTTTGTATGCTCTGCTGTCATATCTGAAGGAGGATCTGAGGATATAAACGTATTTGGATATACATTTCAGCAAGATTCTGGTGCTGTAAGTGTAAATACTGGAGGTACTCACTTACTTAGTTTACGTCCAAAGACAAATTTTAACTCTGTTACAAATAGAACAAGAGTTGCATTTATAGATGTAGAAATTTACAATGCAGGAAATCAGCCTGTTCAATGGCAATTATGTATTGGACAAGCTATTTCAGGTACAACTACATATAATGACGTAAATACTTCATACAGTAGCTCAGAATACAATGTTCTTGGAACTTTAAGTGGTAGTCCGGCTATTGTTATTGATGGAGGATTTGTTACATCTTCTGGTTCTGCAAAAGGTGTTACAAATACAGCAGTTATATCAAGGTATCCAATTACTCTTAATGCTGCTGGAGTAGCAAGATCTTTAGGTACAATTACTTTAAAGTGCATATCTTTAAGTGGAACACAAACAGTATATTCTTCTATAAAATTTAGAGAAATAAGATAATGTCACAAGGAACAACCAAAGGAGTACCAATTGATATTGATCCTTTATTATCTGCAAATAGTGATTTACTTGTACCTTCTCAAAAGGCAATTAAAACATATGCTGATAATGGATTAATAGGTAAAGTAGACAGATCTGGAGATACTATGTCTGGGTATCTTATTCTTAATGCAGATCCTACAAGTCCATTAGGTTCTGCTACAAAGCAATATGTAGATAATATTTCTGCTGGCATAAACTTCCACTCTCCAGTAAATGCTGCTACTACAACTAACTTAGTTGCTACTTATTTTAATGGTGTAAGTGGATTCGGTGCTACTCTTACTGCTACAAGTAATGGTGCTCTAGTTGTAGATAGCCAGTCTATGTCCGCTAATCAAAGAGTTCTTGTTTGGCAACAGTCGTCCGGCATTGAAAATGGCATCTATAATGTTACAGATGCAGGAAGTCCTACAACTCCATTTATTCTAACGAGATCTGCTGACGCTGACAATGTGCCTCCTGGGGAAATAATATACGGAGACTTTGTTCTTACTCTTAGCGGAACTCTTTATGGAGGCTTTGGGTTTATCTGTAATACTCCTGGAACGATAACAATAGGTGTTACTTCTATTTCTTATATTCAATATAACGTAGCTCAAGCTGTATCTGCTGGATATGGATTGCAAGAGCTTACTTCTAACGTATTATCAGTAGATACCTCAGTAATAGCTAGTGTATCTAGCTTGAGTTCTTATTTGACTATTGTTTCAGCGGCTGCTACATATTATCCGCTGACAAATCCTTCTGGATATATCTCCGGAATAACATCAGGCGATGTAACTACAGCCCTTGGGTTTACCCCATATAGCAATGCTAACCCATCTGGATTCATTACCTCGGCGGCATTGTCAGGATACCTTACTTCAGCTACAGCTGCAAGTACTTATCAACCACTAGATTCAGATCTCACAACTATAGCTGGGTTAACTCCAGCAGATGATGATATTATTCAAAGAAAAGCAGGAGCTTGGACAAATAGAACTATTGCTCAGTATTATGCAGACCTTCAGCCTAGTGTAAAGGATGATGTATATTTTACTATACCATTTTTCCCTGCTGTTTTAAGTCCTGCTGATGCTGCAACATATTACATTGGAGCAGGGTCAATAGCACCAAGTACAACAGCAACTAACCAAGATATATCAT
>Ga0129333_10000061_pt1 | contig 63668 bp, 71 predicted proteins | sample CPB6_08_DNA_FD_94474 | JGI IMG/M metagenome (GOLD analysis project Ga0129333, IMG submission 94474) | Freshwater to marine salinity gradient microbial communities from Chesapeake Bay, USA - CPBay_Sum_0.6_0.8_DNA | ecosystem: Environmental > Aquatic > Marine > Coastal | place: USA: Chesapeake... | reverse complement strand
GTCAGGGGTCGGGGTCAGAATATAATTTTATTTTTTATATTTTGTAGCACTAACGCTAATGCCCATAGGTGCAAAATCACCAGGTCGAGAGAAAAATACCCTATATTAAAAATTTTCGTGACACTAATTTTTTTCCATGCAGGACCCATTTCGGGCCGAATTCCCACACATTCTATTTCAACAATTCTTGAAAATTGCGTTGTCTATCCTGTAGACCCATTAGTCCAGGATTAATCAGTCTAGTGACCTGTGTTGTATCCATCCAATCTCGCACATAGGGTCTAACTCTACTAGTCCAATACCATACAGCCACTCTAGCTGCTATGTCAGGTCTTGCTGCCAGTTCTGGTTGTCTAACTAGGTCAATGCCCAAGGCCTTGCCTGCTCGTTGGTAGTTTTCTCTGCCTGTAAGCTGTATATAACCACGTCCTCTATAGCGAGCTCCGTCTCCTTGATGTCGATTGCCCAAGGATCTAGCCTGTTTAGGATTATGTTTAATATCGTAGCGTCTAAAGTAAGTGTTTCCTTTGGGAACTTCTTGTAGTCTAGTAAAGTTCCAACTTTCGTGTTTCAGTTGAGCTATAAACTGTGCTAATTCTATGCCTTTGATGCCTGCCAGTTCTGCTGCTCGAATTACAGGTGCAGCGCCTGGAATTTGTGTCAGTGCCATCAAGTTCACATCTGGTTTTGGTATAGGAGTTTGCTGCTGGGCAGTTGTTTTGCTTTTAATAGCAATGCTCGGATAAGCCTCAAATAAAACTTCTTTAACCAGCATATAGCTAAATTCCCGACAGTTTTTTTACACGTTCTAGTTCATCAGTTTTATTATCTACGGGTGCAGGTGCCTGTTGTGGAATAATACGATTTTTCAAATCTGTATAAGCCTGTTGTGGATTAGACAAAGCCTGTGTTGCCTGATCAAAGCGTTGGACCATTTGCTGTCCACGATTATAATCCTGACCTAATCGTGTAGCGCCAAAGGCCTGTCGAGCGGCACCCATATAGTCACCTTTTGCCAAGCTCTGTGCAGTATTAGCCACTGTAGCGGCCTTAGCAACCTGTCCACCAACCACTTGACCCAAGTGTGTTAGTGCGTCCATTGATCTGTTGGCTACCAAGCTATCCACAGCCAGTGCCACTGCTTTAGCCATACGAGTCTGTGGTATCATATCAGTAATACGATCAAGTAGGGGATATTCTTGTTGTAGTTGCTGTAGTCGTGTTAATACTTGTTTTGGTGTATCTTGTTGTGGATCTATAGTGTCTATAAAGTCCTGTATAGTGTCTATGTCTTGCTGACTTGGTTCTTGATTAGCCAATTCAAAATCAGTCTGTTCTATTAGTTCTCGGATTTTCATAGTGATATTTAGCGTTTTCCGCTCTGCGACTTCGTCGCGTTGAGGGCTATCAGTTTCGCTAGACTGTCTAATGTCGACGGAATAACTACATTATGAAAATACACTTTGGAAGAAGTCGGCAACATATTCCTAGCTTTACTGTGCGGGAATACACAATAGAAAATCACGCCAGTAGTTTGAATAGTATTAACAGTCAACTAGCCCTAAATATCACAGCCGGTGTGCTGCGCCAGTATACCACACTACGTGATCCTGTAGCCAGAGTTATGACTCCCTGTATCTATGGCCATCATGTTGCCTGGCAGCATGTTAAAATAGAAAGGGAGAACCAGTTAGTCATAGATCCTATAAATCGTATACATGGACGGTGTTATTATCGTTGGTATGGAAATCCCAGCAATTTTCACACTAACTACAATGGTAGCCGTCCTCAATTTTATAGAACTTGCAGTGATGCTGATAATGGTTATATCAGAGAAGATCTACCCAGTTTAGACACTATCTTGCAAATAGATTATAAATTATTTTTTGAAAGTTTAGAGAATAACGAACAAAGACAGTTATTAGATGATTGGCTCTTGGGTATAAGTCCCTTAAAATTATTACATGTTAGTATAGATGAATTTATGTGTGAAAACAGTGTGGACTTGTTAAGGAAGACCTTATCTAATCTCAGGTGGGAAACCAATCTCAGTCTACAAATTTTTGATAGAAGTGTGCATAGGCAAACACAGACTCATGCTGAATCTATAAGGGACGTATTTGCAGATATTTTAGATAACCTAGTAACCGCAGAACTAAACAGTGAGCCTGTGAGTAATCTAACTGGGCAGTGTTATCTATATAATCTTAAAGAATTGGATAGATATAGACCAATCAGCTACGTGGTTCCAAATTGGCGTTATCATCACTACATGGACTGTTTGCGTAACAGGCGTCTGCGCTAATCCCACATACTACGAAAATCGCCAAAATGTCTAATAGCAGTATAAGCTGTTTCTGCTAGGAAATCAAAATGGTCTCGCATGGCTTCCAGTGTGGGGCTGGCTACAGCACTAGATTGAATAACTCTATCATAACAACTCTGTCCTAAATCAGTATAGTAGTCAGAACTAATATGACGCTGGCCCAGTTCGGGAAATACAGCCCTAGTGAACCAGCAGGTATTGGCCAAATCCAGGGCCTGTCTTGTGGTTTTAACACTGAGGAAACATTCTGCATAACTGGGCTGTGGTTGCCAGTTAGGGCGACTCATACGATCGTATAAGATTTCTGTTTTATAAGCTAGAACATATTCAGGTATGTCCCAACCATGTAGTCTGTAGGTCTCTGTGAGAATAGTTCTAAATGCTGTTTTTGCAGTCATAAAATTCTCCGCCTTGTAATATTTACCGTAAATAACAATATGTTAAGAACAGTGAAAATTATATTAGGATTAGCTCCTGCACCTTTATTTTTTTGCTTGGCAGTTGTGAGCTACGTTAATTCAGATCATATCTGCGGATTTACTTTGGGACTTAGCGAAATGACTTGGATGTGGCTAGTTATGAGTATTGCACATCTGCTGCCCTGGATAGCCTATTATGAACAACGACGATATCGCCGCTACAGCCATGCGGAGTGGCCAGTAAAGCAGCAGTGATAAACACCGTCAAGGCAGTTGACTATACTCCAGTAAAGATCTTCTGATACATCTTTGTCGTCAGTGCAGAAGACCATGTTGGTGGCCTGCACAGTGCCTCGTGGGCCTTTCCATACTTGTGTATAAATTGGTTGTTTACCCCACTGAGGATGAATATAGTGCCCTGACTCAAACCAAGTAGTTGTTATAATAAGCTTATTCTCTTAAGAGTTATAGTGCCCGTCATCTGAGTTGGATGGCTGGTGCAACGATAACTATAGTTACCTGTAGCTGTTTCTGGAATTTGCCAGTAAAGTGTCCCGCTGGTTCTGCCCACATTTGCTGAACCCGCAGTGGAAACTGCTCCTGAGGTGCTGACATATATAATACCTGTTGTAGCCACTGTGCCACCTGGGTTCATAATTTGGAATGGGTGCCCAGCACAGTTTAGATTAAACGCAATGGTTGTGCCTGTAAATGCATAGATTGTAGGATCTAGCGTGTTTCCATAGTGACTGTCCATTCTAAAACCACTACCACCATTAGTGCCGTCAAAAACAAAAGCAACTCCTATTCTAGCAATAGCTTGCAAGAAAACTTTGTCTACGGTTACTGCACCAAAGTTACCGGTGTTTACACTACCTCCTGAATAAGCGGGATAAATTGCAGTGGTAGCATCAGTGAGGTTGCTAATATTACTGATACTGTTATTAATAGTAACATTACCTACGCCTGTGCCAGGACTTATGCTGATACCAGTTCCTTGAGTGATTTGTGTTACACCGCCATTGGTGATTGTCATGGCCTTGTTGCCCACGTCTGTGGTCAATGTTATGCCTGATCCTTGGAAAATACTAAAAGTAGAAGTGCTGCTATCTGACGCAATACTAGTTCCTTGGATATTCATACTGCTAAAGGTATTGATACTACTACTAAAGGTTATAGTATCTGTAGTGCTATTTGTAGTAATACTTACTCCACTGCCTGCTGCTAGAGTAAGCGTATCATTGACATCATCGGCCTGAACATTATTTTGTCCTGACACAGCAATGGTGCCAAATGTATTGGTAGCACCGCCACCTCCTCCGCTGGCACTGATAATAATCTTTTTAGTTTCATTATTAGTGGCCAATTGAATATTAGTTCCAGCTTCAAAGGTCAGGGTTTCATTACTGGTAGTAGCTGTAACAGTATCATTGCCGCTGACCACGATGCTGGTAAAGCTATTGGTAAGACTTGTGCTAGTTATTGTAATACTACCTGCTCCTGCATTACCCACAAGAGTTATCCCTGAGCCTGCTATAAGATTCACAGAGTCTTCTGTTAGAGCATTATCAACTAGTTTTATCAGTGCTCCTGATACTGTATTTTCCACATCAAGATTGTAACTTAGAGCAGCTGAGCTATCTATGGTTAGAGTTTTAGTAGTGGCATCGGTGGCCAAAGTTACGTTTGGTCCAGCAGCTATGGTTAGTGTATCTGCAAATTGAGTTGGTTCTATGTTGTCTTGAGTAGCCACACTGATAGTTTTAAAAATGTTTGGTTTATTGTTAAGATTAGTAAAATTAAGATAAAATGCACTATCTTGTCCATCTAGGGTATCCGCGTCAGTGCCTGCTCCTCCCACCGTAGCGTCAGTGGCAGGTCTCCAACTAGTTCCAAACCATTTTAAAACCTGTCCAACTAAAGGTGCTGTAGTAGTTGTGTCTACATCACTGAGTTGATCTATAGTTGTAACTGGAGTTGTTCCTGTTATAGTTACAGTATCTGTAGTAGCATTGGTAGTTAATGTAATGCCTGCACCCGCTGCCAAGGTCAGCGTATCTGATGTAGAATCAGCTACAATATTTGTCTGTCCCGCCACGGCCACTGTGCTAAAAGTATTTTGAGTGCTTTGTCCTGTTATAGTAATTGTATCTGTTGTAGAATCGGTAGTGACTGTAATACCTGTTCCGCCTACTAAGGTAAGAGTATCTGTGCTCGAGTTAGCGACCACAGTATTTTGTCCTGCTACAGCAATATTAGCAAAGCTGTTAGTTGTTCCAGGAACGTCGGTGAGCAAGGCCAATGGTTGCCATGATCCGCTGTGGGCAAAATAAACTCGTCCTTCTAGGTGTGCATGAGCCAGCATGCCATGATAGACTGAAGGACTGACTTCGGCTTGTAGGTCTGCTAGACTATCCCAATGTGCCCTTATACGGTTTTTAGCGCCTGAAACTGTGAGTTCACCGGTTATAGTAAGTTTATCATTGTTCCAATATAGTTTATCCTGTCCATTTAATACTGTGCCATTCGCAGCATAATAGGCTAGACTGCCCTGAGTTCCAGCTTCTACTTCACCGCTACTGGCACCTATCCCTGCTGCTGTGGCCTTGGCTAAAAATACAGCATTGTCTACATTAGCTAGGTTACTTTTGGCTAGTTGTGCTCCGCCTACTCCTGTTCCTGCAAAAATTCTCAGTGTATTATTTGTTTGATCCCAAAAAATTTCGCCACTTGACCCGCTTGCATTATCTAAAGTGTTAGCACTAAAACCTCTTAGTCGTATATTTCTTACCGGTAAGGCCATATTTTATCGTCCTTGATTTATCTATATTTACCAATATTTTATGGTAAATATTCTATCATGGAGATCAAAATGGAGACATTTTTAATGCCTATGGCTCGAAATATAGAAACTAGACAGACTGTTCAAGGAAGAGATCTGAGTGGGCGTTACACCCTTGCTCAGAGGTGGATTGCTGAGGAGATGGCCAGCAAGTTGGCTCAAAAGTTAACAGACAGAACTAGACAAACTTGGCGGCCATTCGTCAAAGAATATAGTGCTTAAATTAAGTCTAGGTTATTAATTAGCTGTCGTAGTTTACTGCTTTCTACCTGAGTTGGACTGGTTTTTACACTAGTTCCTTGACTAGGATCTACTAGCATACTACTAGTTCTTTGGAGATTATTTAGGATACTATTAGCCTTGCTTTGAGTTTGACCATACGTTTCAACTTCCTCTCCTGGATCGGTTATTCTCAGTGTGTCTACGTTAAACTCTAAATCAATTTTTTGCCCAACGCCGCTAGAACTACGTGTTTTCATTAATTGAAGTTGATATCTGCCATGTTCTCGCATGGCTCGACTAGTAAAAATTCCAAACACATTATCAGCTGTCTGTATCTTACTTAACCCTCCACTGATATGACTATGATCGAACTCTACTTCTTCTACTGCTCCGCGATTTAACTGACTAGCAGTTACCAATATACACTGTTTTTCAACTGCTAAGTTTCTTAGTTCTTCACTGACAAATTTGTCCTTGATAAAAAGATTCTCAGCAGATATTTTTCTACTTATAGGCATTAACAGGTCTAGGTAATCGATGAGCAGCACATCTATTTTTCGTCCTAGCTTGATTTCATATTCTTTAAGATAACTTCTGACATCGTTGGCTGTCTTCCCTGAAGGTAGATATTTTACCTGATATGTTCCAGATTTTTTGCCAATTACCCTTACACGCATTTCAACTTCGTCTATTTGTTTAAAAATGTCTCTACTAGGTATTTCTGTAACCATACTATCAACTCTCATACTTACTAGTTCTTCACTTAGTTCAAGAGTTAGATAAACAACATTCATACCTTGTAAAGCCCAGTTTACACCTAAATTTGCCAAGAATAAGCTTTTACCCGCACCAGATGCACCAGCAAAAATGTTAAGCTCTCCTTTGTTCATTCCTCCAAATAGCTTTTTATCTACACTGGGCCATCCTGTGCTAATCTGCCCATTTTTATCTTTTATTTTCATAAGTCTAGCACGAGGGTCTGCAAAGTAATCAGTGCCCATATCTTTAGTTAAACCAACTTGCACTGCTTTTTTAACTAGATCCTCAACTGGTCCATATTCACCTTTTTCTAATAAATCTGCACTTTGTAGAATAGCACGTTCTAAACCTTTATGTCTTATAAAAGTTTCAAAATCTTGCAATAACCAGTCTAGATGTTCTTCTCTAAGCTCGCCTGGGTTAGTAAACTTAGATGAAGTTGCAGCATTAACTATTTCAAATGTAGGAAGGACATTGTGTTCTACCACGTAGTCATTGATAAATTTTGCTGCTGCATTTAACTTTCTATCAAATAAGTCTGGGTCAAAAATACTTTGGCATCTAACAAATGTTTCTGCATCTGTAAGCATAATTTCTAAGTATAGCTTTTGTATATCATATCCATAATCAGCATTTTGTTTTGTCATTTATGTAAAAACCTTTATGTTATATTGTGTTTCAAAATTCCTAGCATGTATTCGATCATTAACCATTGGCTTTCCCTTAATATTAAGGCTGGTATTTAAAAGCATAGGACACCCTGTTTTTTCATACCATATTTCTAAAAGCTTTCTTATTCTAGAATTATCTCTAGGCACAGTTTGAACTCTGCTTGTATTGTCATAATGCACTATAGCAGGAAACTGATCAGGAAATCTAGCCTTACTGGTAAACTGCATATATCTATGATGTCGAGGAAGACCGCGAATGTCGAAAAAATCGTTTACAAATTCTTCAAGTATTATAGGAGCAAAAGGTCTAAATTTTTGTCTTTGTTTTATTTTATTAACTTGATCTTTTATTTCAGGACCTCGAGGATCTGCCAATAAGCTTCTATTACCTAATGCTCTTGGACCAAATTCAGCAGGACCTTGAGCTAGCCCACATATCTTATATTCAATTAGATAATCAACTATATCTACAAGACTATTTTCTGGTTCGATATTGTATCCTAAAAAAGGCGACTGCCAAGGTATTCTGAAATTTTTCCCTCCCAGCACAGCACCGATAGCCGACCCAGCATCACCAGGATTCGGCATTATCCAAATATCTTTAAATAAACCAAATGCATGGCTATTGGCACTACAGTTTAAAGCACAGCCTCCCATTAATACTAGATTATCTTCATCGGATATATGTTTAGCAAAATATAAAATGTTCTTAAAAATTTCCTCATAGACTCGTTGTGTTCCAGCAGCAATATTAAAATAATCTTTAATGCCAAGTTCCTTAGCCCAGGACAAGCATCCCCTATGAAGATTTTGTTTAAATTTAAAACTTTGAAAATCTTCAATAAAGTCTTCAGCTATTTTTGGAGCAAGAATCTTAGCGTCACCATAAGCAGCCATACCCATAAGAATATATTCTTCTTCGTTAGGTTTTAGTCCTATACGCTGAGTCATAGCACTATACCATAACCCTACACTATGAGGATAATTTTGAGAATATATTTTTTGTAATTTATTATCTTGACCTTTCCATATAGTAATCGTTTCAAATTCTCCTATGGCATCAATAACCACTACTACAGCCTTAGAAAAATTGCTTGTATAAAAACCTGCTGCTGCATGACTATGATGATGTTGGACAGTTTTAATTTTAGCCTTAATATTGTAATTTTTTAGATATGATTTTACATTATTTCTAACATACCCTTGCCGTGCATAAAATTGTCTAAGAGTTTTAAGCCAGGGTTTTTCATACCAAAAAATTTCGTTAGGTTTGCCATAATTTCTTTCTGCATATTCAATTAGTTCAGGGCATAAGTTTGCATCATTTTTAATTTCACTAAAACGTTCGCTATGACTGGCAAATAATAAATTTTTTTGTTCAAATACAGCCAGACTTGCATCGTGACTATTGGCTGATATTCCCCAAGTAATCATTTGTAGATAAAAGGATCTCGTTCTTGTAGTTCCTTCAATCGTTGTTTAATTAACCTGCGTTCTCTAAATTTATAATAAGGGTATAAGACCCAATAAAGAAGTTTTCTCATACATTTTTTCCTTTTAGCCAGTTTTTAGATAGAAGTTTTATCTTCAATTCATTTGACTCTACATTATTTAAAATTTTATAAAGACATAGAGTTTTGCCATATTTTATCACAGCTTCGTTAATATCTTTAAGATCATCCCAGTCTGGAAAGCTTACTGACCATCCAAATTCTATAGCCTGTTCTATTAATTTATGTCCTTCGTGGTCTCTATCAGGGACAACAATAACAGGTCGTTCTAGTTTATCTATTAATCTTTTTTGATTCAAAGAAATTTCACTGCCTAATATAGCAACACCTTCTATTGAAATAGCATCAAATGGTCCTTCACAAATAATGACAAATCTGCGACAGTCTTCTTGGTTATCAAGGTTAAAAACGTATCCAGGTTGTTGCTCTGAGATATACTTAGGTTTTCCTTCTTTGATCTTTCTAGCAGTATATCCAACTATTTTATCTTGATATCTAAAAGGAATAATCACTCTATCTTGATAATTAGGAGACCAATAAAAATCTTTCTCGAATGGGTTAGGAAACCCTCTATTCATAAGATATTGAATTACATTATAAAAATTCTCAGCATTTTGATTATCTATAGTTCGACTAGCCCATTCTTTCAAATGAAAACATTGATCTGGGAGAGAACGTTCTGTAAAATTCGATGATTTCTCAAGTTGTCTATCTACTAACTCGTCTTTCAATTTAAGGCTTTCAAAATGGCATTTAGTTATTAAATCATCTGAAACACCTAACCATTTTAAAAATTTTTTAAATTTTGGAGATAAAGTTCGTCCTGGTTGCCAACTGGTTTTAAACTGACAATTAAAGCAATGATAACTTACACTGTCACCATTCTGTATTATTCCTCCACGATTTCTAGTATCTCTAGAATTGCCAGTATTATGGCAACATACTGCATTGAAACTATGCCAACCACTAGGAGTCGTTTTACGTTTTCTAGGTAGATTAGAGAATACAGTATCTATGATAATATTCATAGATTTAGTTTAGCGTCTTACTATTATTTTGTCAATTTTTCCGGTGGTATTAGGATTTAAAACATATTGAATACGTAGCCAATTTACATTTTTTGAGTAAGATGGATTAGTGTAAGTTTTAGTCAAGGTTGTTGTAGTTGAAGCAACATTAAAAGTTTCTACGGTTTTCCAAATAGATTCTGTTTGGACAACACTGTCTTCTGTAAACTGTGTTGATATAGAGCCTTCAAAATTATTAAAAATAAAATCTAATTCGATAGTTGGATTAGCTACAATATCATTGGGGCTATTAACCAAAACAGATTCACTGGTATATTTTTTAACGAATGGGTAAACAGATTCGTCTGTCATATAATTAAAAGTATCTATAACTAGTTCTTGAATAGGTTGTTCTAAACCACTGTCGATTAGCTCTATAGTTCCTGTTAAACCGAATTGCGTATCACCATATACTGGTGTTTTTGATGTATCAATGTTTAAAATATAAACTGAATACTTTAAGAATTGTGGCTTCACATAATCAAAGGTCGAAGCGGGAATGCTTACAGTAGCAAGCCCAGCAGTGCTAGAATGTGTAACTGAGGATGAATAGATTTCTTGGTTATTCTGATCTAATATAAGGAACATAATGTTTTTATCACTTACATTAATTCTTTTTTGCTCAGCATTTTTTATGTCTAGTAAAAGGTCGTTCTTAAAACCTTTATAAATTTTAAATTTACGTTGATACACGATTCTCCACTCCGTAGGATGAGTTGCCAAATCAACAGTTAAATTAATTCGGTTTGGATATAAATAACTTGAAATTTTTTGCATCGGTGTTCGGCCTTACAAGTATTTATGGTGAAATTAAGACAAAATATACAAGATCAGCTTCCTTACATAACAGTTTTACACTACGGTGACGACGAATATGTAGGTATAATTATTAATCAAGATCAATTTGTAACTAGCTTTTTTGATCTAGGTGTGCTCAAATCTCAGGAAGAAAAGACTGAACTATTACAAATTGGAGAAATCTGGTGGTGGGAAAGTAATAGACAGATTCCAATAAGTATTTTTTGTAGAAAAGAGATAGAACCATACAGATATGCAATAAAGACTTTTAATAGTAAAGATGTTCGCGTTATTCTTGGTCCTACTGTAAATTTGCTTAATATGAGTCTAAAACGAATTAAAAGAAAACAAGTTCAACTAATTAGACCGATGAAAAAGTGATTATGAAAAATCGTAGCTAATACTTTCACAAATTAAATTCATTTGAACTACTACAGCAGTTGCATAAGCTATTGCATGTGATTTCTTAAAATAGTATTCTTCTCCTTCAGGTTTCATCCATACTTCGTTCATCACTGTAGTCCAATCTTTCCCAATCAGATAGCGTTTCGCGGGGCGTATCATTGCCAAAACTGCCGCAAGTTGGGGTATTGTCTTTGGTTTCATTTCTCTTAAGATCGAACCATGTCCGTTGACGTGAAAGAGCAAATTGACGAAATCGTCCTGTTCTAAAAGTTCCCATAATGGCTCCTGAGATATTAAAGCATTTAAATGTTCTTCATTTTTAACTTGTTTATATAGGCCAACATTTAAAAAATCAATTTTAAAATAACCGCGCTCTTCTGCTTCTTTATAATCGATAGTTGCCTTGTTTGTTAAAGGATTGTGCGGAACCGGTTGTATGTAGATTCCTGTATTATGACTCACTAGATTATCTTTGTCTAATCTAGCTGCCGTAATATGCTTCACATATTTTAAGATTTGATCCCTATTGGCGAAATCTATGTCTATGTCTGGCATTAGTGCATTACCTCTGAGTGAAATAACATTAAAGGAAGATGATCTGCTAGATATGATGCGTAATCATCTGCGTCTTCAACTGTTTGAAATCCAGTTAATTTTACATACAAACTTTTATCTGTCTCCGAAAGAATTATTTCCATATTCAAATTTGCTTCAACTATTTCTGTTTGAACGTTCATAGATTCGCCTCCTGAACTATACGTTTAACTAGATCCAAGTCAAAAGATTTTGACCTAAATTTTTTAATCCAAATTGTAGGATCTATTATATTACTTATAGAAGAAAGCTGATCGTCTCTCATCGATTCAAGCAATTTTTTGCCGCTAGAGCAGTTAAGGATAAGCCAAGGACTCACTTTTCCGTCTTTGATATCATAAGATGCTCTGTTAGTGCTTACATATAAAAAGTAATGGTTCCATAAACTATCATTATCTTTAGCCCATAATTCCATATGATTAATAGATCTTTCAAGTGCAGTTTCTACACTTTCGGTATGAACTAGATCAATAACATATTTTTCATATAAAGATTCTTTACACCAATGATCAAGTTTCACTCCACTTTTAATTACATAATCTATAAATTTATCTGGATATAAAGGGTTCACATTACTTAAAAAACTCCCAAATTTAACAAATGCATTATAATATTGACTTTTTGCGAATTCGTCATAAGTCTTATTTTCTTTTGCGTTTTGAGTAAGTTTATAAAATCTATTATAAGTTTCGTGTCCTAAAATGGATGCCTTATCGTCTTTAGCGAATTGTCGGCGTTTTTGCTCGCACATATGAACAGCAAGCGTTCTTTCTTGTGTAAAGGTGCTTTTACAATACGGACAATTAAATTTAGTCACTTTTAATTCTAGCATATTAAAATAGTCTAGCTATTTCACTATCGCTATAACCATAGTTTTTAGCCAGTTCTTTAAGATCAGATTTATTAAATAATTTAGACATAAGTTCGATTTCGTCATTTTTCTTATCTGTATATATTTCAGATAAAAATTTAATTACTTTATTATGTCCTGCTTCTTTTTTCTTAAATCCAATCCATTCGTGATAAAACAATTGCTTGCTATCGTAGGAACACATTGATAATAGTAACCACATAAGCTTGGGATGTTTTTGTAGGTCATTCCAATGTTTGTTAAAAAATTCATTTACAGTCAATAAATAATGTTCCTTTATTTCTCTATTACTGGATTTAACATTACTAATATACCGATTTAGAAGGAAAAATTCATTTTTTAAAATCTTTTTGTTGTCGTCGTCTAAATTATCCCAAAGGTTCTTTACACCAAGATCTACTGCTGCTATTTTTTCTTTTAGTTCAATTTTATCACTCATTAGGTTTTAGTCCGTTACTGTGTTTGTCATTTGGAGTATCTATGTCTTGAAATAGTCTGCGTTCTTGCATAGAAAGTTCTTTGAACATTTTTCTAGGATTAGAACACATTATACATTTAGGATTTCCGCAATTAGTAGCATGATGTTTTGCTAATTTATGCGGTTCTTCTATAGGAATATTATATGCTTTGGCTATCTTAACTTGTTTGGCTACAGCATTTTCATCCTTTAGCCTACGACGACTATTTTTAATTTTGTCAACGTCATTACTCATTTTGGATTATCCTTAGATAGTCTATATATAAGTTTAACACGATCCATGGCCTTTTGTAAAGCAGGATTGGTTTTCGCTTCTTGTCTAATTTCGTTCCATAAAATATGATCTTCGTAGTCTTGCTGACCTGGACTTTTGGTGTTGACATGACTATTGTTTATGTCATAATGGTATCCTACTAGTGTTCTTTCACTACTTCCTCTTTCTCTTGCATAGATAGTTTTACCTCCATCCGGACTTTCGTATATAAGAGGAACATTTGGAGTTAGGTTTCCCATTTACCATACCTTTTGCGTTGTGCTTAATTCTTGCATTTTTCCTTTATTATTGTAAAAAATTTTGTTAATTGATGCTAAAGGAGTAGAAACCGTTTGAAGGTTAACAATGTCTTTGTTGCACTGCATATCCGCAGGAACAAATCCAAATAATCTTATATGTTTTATTAATTTTTTTGCAGCTTTTGGTTTGATTATGTAGGCCTGTAATCCCATTGCATATTGGCTTTTAACATTATACTTTTTTCTCGACTCTGGACTTTCGTATTCAACTATATTAATAATGTCTTCTGCTAAATTTGAATGTTGTTCTGCGTAGCTTTGATTAAATTTATTGTAAGGATCTAAAAGAAGGAATTCATCAAATTTTAATTCTATATCTTCTGGAAGTTTCCTTAACAATATTCCGTCATGCTCAAAAATACATAATGTTTCATTCTCATCCATAGATTTTTGCCAAAGAGTAAAATGGCTTGCTAAACACCCTAAAACTCCTAGTCTCCTTTTTTTCATCTTTGAAGGGCCTTGTTTAATCTTCAACACTTCATTAATATATGGATTTACTTTATCTCCGTAGATTCCGTTAAACTTTGACACTTCTAAGCCATTTAAGTGTGCAGATGTTATACAATCTTCTGCTAACTTTTCACTAGTTTCTATACCTTTCAAGCAAATTACATATGCTTTCATTTTTGCCATGGTAGAGGAACGTGCCTCTTACCTCCTAGATGTCTAACAAATCCTTCTTCTCTACTAGTAATAGCTCCATAATATCCTAGATCTTTATAATAAAGTGACAAATCAACTTCTCCCATTAATTCTAACCCATTCTTTATTACTTTTACCGGTAACTCATTGTATGGATGTAATTTCATGCAGTCCACTGTTCTTCGAAGCCCGGGGTTTAAAGTAAACCCACACCAAACTTTTTTATGCTCAGGATCCATTTTATAATAAAAATCATCATTTATAAAATATTTTTGATCTTTAAGTATTGTATGATTCTTTGTATCAGTATGTGCTCTTAACCAAACAGTAAAAATTTTCTCATCGGCTAATAATATTTCAAAACTTTTTTCGATAAATCCTGTGTTATAAAATTCCCAATCTTCTTCGCAATGGAAAATATAATCAGTTTCTACTAGACTATAAGCTTTGTCTATGCTTGCAATTTGTCCTAAATTAGTAGGATTTTTAATAATAATTATATCAGTTTTTACAATAGATTCAACCTTACTAAAGTTTTGACTAATACCGCTATCTTCAATTATAATAATTTTTTTAATAGGATATGTATTAAATTTACAAAATGAAAAAATAGTTCGTTCTAATAGATCAGTTCGATTACATGTTGTTATAACAAGAGTTACATTCATTTTTCTAGCCAATATACACCTATTCTTGGTGCTCCGTTAGATTTTTTACCTATAAAAAATTTTTTAATATTTAACGGCCATGTATTCATAACTTCTTCATGAGACCAGTCAGGTTTAATATGTTTTTCGTAAGGATTTCCTTCATGTTCATCTTGAGGCATATATGTTATAGGAATACTAATTATAGTCGTGGTTGCGTGTTCTAGTGTTTTTGTGACTAAATTCTCAGCCTCTAATTTTGTCATATGTTCGAGGACATCTCCGGCAAAGATAACATCAAACTTACCTAATATATCCCAATCAATAATTCTAGCATCTTGATTATAAATCTTATCATATAAAGAATTTAGGTTAAATTGAGTTATATATGGTTCCCAAACTTCTATACCTATTAATTCAAAATTAGAGCGTAGATTAGATTTTGTCAATAAAGTTGAATAAGTTCCTGCACCAACTCCAATATCTAATATTCGATGAATATTTTGTTTTTCATTTTCTATCCATTCTAAAATTTCTTTTTTTCCTAAAGAACTACTAACTGGCATTTTTAGAGTATCCTACTGTTTCTCTTTCTATATCGTCATGATCGAATTGAGCCCAATACAGCTCAAAAGCAACGGTGTCAGCTAAAGCTTCAAATTGATGATATTCTCCAGGAGAAACTTTGGTATAATCTCCATCATTTAAAATTGTTTCGTCTACTAGGTTATAATTGTTCTTCCACACTCTTATCAACAAACTTCCAGTTTCTACGAAAAAACCATTCCATTTAGTCTTATGCTTATGCTTACTGCAAATACCACCTTTTTTAATTTCAATTCGATGAAATTCTAAAACTCCATTAGCTTCGATTAATTCTGTTTTACCCCATACTTTTCCAGCTATCATGCTTAATCCTTTACAGTATTTTGCTTAAATCAATCAACTCGCTTTGTCTACTTATCTCTTTAATAAAGTAGGCACAAATTGGCTGTGGATCTGAACTTAATGGCACAGCTAATAGCTGATTATTTCTCATTTTAGGAAAATACCATTTAACATCATTATAGAAATTCACAATTTCAATTTTTTTAAATTCAACCTTAAACCCTGTTAAAGGGTTAAAACAAAATGCTTCAAATCCTCTATCATTTAAGCTAGTTAAAGGTAAAATTTCAATGTCGCAGGCACTGGTGCTATCTCCTACAGCTATACTCCAGTCGAGAGGCATAGTTATTTCATAATTGTCAATCTTTAATACCATAGCGGGACTATTAAAGCTTTCTAAGAAAATTAAAGGTATAAAAAAGAAATCAGGATTTAGTGAATCGCTGTTATCTAATACTGCAAAACGTAGATCTTCTTCAATTTCGTCGGGAAGATTATTTAAATCAAAAGAATTATTGTCTAAAGTCAAAATCTGCATAATTATTTCCAGTCACTTTTTTCTTGCGTAAAAGGATACTTTGCTTCCTTGTAAAATTTTTTTCGTTGTGTAAGATGTTTTTTGGCAAATTTACATGTTGATGTGATATCCCAGATTTGGACGAAGTCCTTATCTTCAGCTCGTCTAATACCTCGCCCAATGCTTTGTATAACGCGGACAAAGCTTTTTCCGGGCTCCAAAAGAACCAGATTAAAAATCCTAGGGATATTAATACCCACAGCGGCCACACCATAAGTCGCCACAATAACCTTGTTATCAGTAACTGCCACTTCATCATATTCTTCTTTGCGATCTTTTGTTTTAACCTCACCGGATATAAACACACTGTCTTTAATATTTCCTATGATAAATTTACCAGTATCAATCCTATTAACTAATACTAGTGTATTTCCGGAGTTGCTTATTGTTTTTATAAGATTGCTTATGTATGTCATTCTTCCTTCGTTGGTTACTAGATACTTAAGTTCTTCTGCGTAACTTTTAAATTCTGGAAGATCAAATAGTTGAACAATATTTACATGACAATTAGATAATACTCCTGATTCTTGTAATGAATGAGCTGATACTTGATTTATAAGAGGACCAATAGTAGCAAAAATAGCTTGATTCTCGTAGTCTTCTTTAGGTATTGTTCCGGTTAATCCCCATCTAATAGCAGCATTACAGAAGTTTTGTGTCAGTAAATTTTTTAATACATTAGCTTTAGCCATGTGAACTTCGTCTACAATAACTGCCACTACATTCTCTAAAAATTCTGCTAATGTTATTATTTCAGCTTCGTGTTCTTTACTTTTTTTATCTAAAATATTTAAACTTTGCCATGTGCATATTGTATGTGTTTTGTTTAACTCTTTACGGTCACCGTAGTAAACACCAACATCTAGATTGCAGTTAATGAAATCTTCTTCCGTTTGTTCAACAAGGCTTTTATTAGGAACTATAGTTATAGTTCTTCCATAATTTTCACATAATTTGCTCAGAGTAGCTGTAGTAATTGTTTTACCAAAACCAGTTGCAATCTCTTGTAGGCATTGGGGATTTTCTAAAAACTTATTAACGACTTGAACCTGATCAGTTCGTAGTCTAATAGGTTGTCCTTCAAACCTATGTCCTTTTGGCCAACATTTATCACCCCAAAAATCTTCTCCGATTGGAGTAAAACTTAAGTTTAAAGATTTTCTTTTATCTTCTATCTCGTCTATTGAAATATTATTTTGTTCTAAAACTTCTAATATTTTTGGAAGCTGATGGATATAACCATTTCCACCAAGACCAAATAATGTAACTGATCCATCCCATCTTCCTAATTTATAGGCAGGCCTATATCTAGCAGTTGGATCTACATATTTAAAAGTATTACTTAGTTTTCTTCTAATTTCTACGGTAAGACCTTCTAGTTTTAGATTTACTTCATCTTTTATAATTAATTTACATGATGGCATCTGTATCACTTATTATAGGTTGAGTAGAAGTATAGTATACTATTAAGTCGACAAAATTACTATAGGCACTTAATTTATTATTTCTTAAATTATTTGTAAAGCTTATAACACTAGCAGGCTTCCAATCAGTCCGAAACAAAAACTTTGGTAGGTGGCCATTGTCTAAAATTATTGAATCTGTATGTTTATTTAGAAATCCATTTAATTTATAATCCGAGATAAAATTGTTAAAATTCTTACCGGTATTACTACTAAGTCTGAAATAAACATTTAGTGTTTTATTTAAATTTTTCATAACCTGATATATTAGCTGTAGATTTAAAAACGTTTGTTCAGGATTATGTTTATCTAAAACAAATAAAACAGGAAATCGATGTAGGTCTAATAAAGATAAACAAATATTGGATAGTTCTTGCTTTTGATTTTCAATCCAAATTTTATTTTTTTTCCGTGCTGCAATTAAAGAGGTTAAGGAAGAATCGAGATTATAATCAACATCGAACTGGTATCTAATTCTTCTATCTGTAATTAGTATCTGATCATCAATAAAATTTGAGGTTAAATCTTTTTCAATAGCGGCAACTAAAGATTTATTTTCTTTATAATTTAATTTATAAATTTCGGGATTTTTTATAATTTGATCGATGTCATTATAAAAATTAATTAAGGTTTGATCTATTTGAAAATTGTATTTTTTAAGTGTTGTTAATACATGATAAAGATTTAGCTCAGTTAATGGGATAGATATAATTTTTCCTGTATATTGAACTCTTTCAATTTTTTGACTAGATAACAGATTAGTAATAGCTGACTTAATTGCCTTATTAAAAGTAAACTCTATGTGAAAAAAACTAGGATCTTTAGTTCCTAAGCTGATTTTCCTTACTTTTTCTATAAGACGAAATGGTTTAGACCACAACGATAGTGTCAAAATTTCCTCTATAGTATTATCTATACTACTCAAGATTGTTTTATTTTCATTTAATATCTTAATTAATAATTTTGCTTGATTTTCTGTCAAAAAATTGCCACTTTTAAGCTGGTTACCAAGACTAACAAGTATTCTTCTATCACGAAGATTAATTTGATCTAAATAATTCTTATTTTGCAATTCTAATAGAAATTTATCTACTGTTTTCATTTTAATATTATAGCAGAAAAACAACAAAAGTCAAGAAAGTTGAAAGATTCTGGTTAAAGGTATACCAGACTGTATTTCTTCTTTGGTCCATTCTGTGTGACAGACTTCTACTAACCATTTACCTTTATCAATATCTATAGGATTTTCTATATTTTTTAAATCTTTCAAGCTAACAGGGTATGCTAAACTGTCTTTGTCGGTAAAAACTGGAATTCCTTCAATAGCCGCATGGATTCCAGGGTTACTGCAAGGACTGATCACGCACCACGACGAGTTAAAATCTTCATACAAATCAAAATCGTCGTAGGTTCCTATAATTTTTCTTGGATATCGAATCTCTATGCCTAAATTAGGCAAAGAATTAACAAAACTGTGGTCTCTAGGATGTGGACGAAATACAATTTTTCGATTCGACACCATTTTTATCTCATTAACTAGATTATTAAGCCAAGCTCCGACAGGTTCACGATGCTCCCATTGGAGGCTTTTGGTGTTTTGACCACAGATTAAGATATTTTCTCCCTTTTTTTCTCTATTTTTGAGGAAAATTCCTAATTTTTTAGGTCTGTCTATATCATAAGAATCTTCGTTATTAAATTTTCCTAAGCCGTTTACATGATTAAGACCAAGTTTCCAAGTTATACCTCTTTTTAAACCTCCTACTTCTATGATCAAGACCCTTTTGTTCTGCTTTTTAGCGATTTCCCATATTTTTTTATTATTAGCCATTCTTCCTTGCCACAAAACTGACCATATAACATAGATATCAGCAGATAAATCATTATCTACTATCTGAAAACCATTCTTTTTTGCTCCTTGTGTAAAAGCATCAAAAATTGGTCCGCTATTCAAGGCTCCATTTTGTCTAAAAAGTGAAAATTTCATAAGATATATACTAATATATTATTTACTGAGTTTAAAATGCCAAATTATAGCGTAGTTACTACTTTTCATGCCAAAGGATACGATCAATATGCTCAAAAATTTTTGCAGACCTTCATAAAAAATTGGCCTAAAGAAATTATGCTTAATGTTTACTCTGAAGATTGCAAAATTAACGAGAGTTCCTCTAATCTTCAAGTTTTTGATCTTCATTTAACATCATCTGAATTAGTTGCATTTAAGAATCGGTGGAAAGATGTGGCAAAAGCCAATGGTGACATTAGCAAAGACCCTATTCGTAGTCGTAGAAAAGACTCTAATAAAAAATTCAAGTGGGATGCTATAAGATTTAGTCATAAAGTCTATAGTATTTTTCATTGTGCTCGTAATACAAATTCAGATATTTTAATTTGGATGGATGCTGACATAATCTGTCATAGTCCTATTACATTAAATGACATAGAGCGTCTAATTCCGGGCAGTAAAGATATTTGTTATCTAGGAAGAGACGGAAAATATCCAGAGTGTGGGTTATATTCTTTAAATTTAAGGTCAAAAACAGTTTTAGATTTTTTATCTGAATTTCAAAGAGCATATGATGATGCCGAAAATGGAATTTTTAGGTTAGACGAATGGCATGATAGTTATGTGTTCGAACAAGTGAGAAAAAAGTTTAATTTAAATTTACTAAGCTGGGGGGAAAATTTACCTGATCTAAGACCTACACAATATAACAGTAAAGGAGAAGGACATCCTTTGATTAATAGCGAATGGGGCGCATTTTTGGATCATTTAAAAGGAGATAGGAAAGAATTAGGAAAAAGTAGGCCTATAGATCTTAAAATTCAACGAACTGAAAGCTATTGGTCTACATAATCTTTCATAAATCTCCAAGCTTCTCCTGATTTAAGCTCCTCAAAACTCCAATGGCACATAGACAACTTTTCTAACCATTTAGTTCTATCTTTTAATTCAGGTTTTTCTAAATTTGATAAGTTTAAATTAGCCACATCAAAGCTTTGACTGTTTTCTGGATTAGAATCTGTTATAAAAACAGGTATTCCTTCGATAAGACTTGCAATACTAGGACTACTGTTATAGACAACTGTAGCCCAAGCATCTATTAAATCGTCTTTAATGTTATTTTGTTTACTTATACTTACATTTGGCAGATTCAGGCGAAGAGTTTGCTTAGTTTGCTTGTCTCCTGGGTGCGGTCTTACTAAAATAGGACGATCGGTAAATTTTTTAATAATTTCTATGGTTTGATTCAGCCATTTTAAGGAATCTAGCCCTTGCATACTCCAACCTCCGTTTCTTTGTAGACAAACAAGGACATGGTTACCTTTTTCTCTGTAATCTTTAACAGAAATATTTAAATTTTCACTTATTTTTTTCCAGCGCGAAGGATCTATGTTAGAATCAAAGTAAAATCCCGTTTTAGGAAAAATTCCATCAAAGCTATAACGTAGATAGCGTTTAGAATTTCCAGGATCTGCATATAAAAATAAATTACTATCAACTATTAAAGTTCTTTTTTCGTATTCTTTTTGAAAATCTATTACTCTACGTCTTACTTGCAGATGAGGAGTTAATTTACTATTCTCGTGAACGAAACCTTGAATTAAAGCAACATCTGCGGGAATTGGCGTTGGTTGATAGTGTTTAATAGCTCGGTCACTATTAATCATAACACCCAGACAAAAATTATCTAAAATTAAAGGCTTTTCTTCGTTGGTATTATTGGCCGGGATACCTGCATAGTAGGCTGCAACTGTAAATTTACGCATTTATTTTTTTTAAAAGTTTTACAGCAAGACCATTCATTAATTCATCATACGTAAATTGACTGTAACTAAGCATCGCTAGCCAATGTGCTAAATTGGGACGCAATAAATTATTAATATCTCTTAAATGTTGTCTACTAACAGAATTAGTAATATGTCTATCTAAAGTTATTACAGGAATTCCATTCCATATTGCCTCTGTGGCTGCATTAGAATTAATGTTTACTAAACAGTAGTAATCTTCGTTCTTTAATTCATGATATAATGACTTTCTACTTTTTTTAGGAGCCTTTTCTCTAAAAATTATTTTTTTATCAGTATATTGTCGTAGTTCTTCTTCTACGCTATATTTCCATTTTTTTATATCTACTTTAAAAATACTTGCGCTAAATTTTCCAGGCTCTATTACAAGAATTGTATGTCCAGACCTTCTCCATCTAGTAGGAAATGATTTGAATATTCCTAATCTATCAACAGGAGGAAGAAAATTTCCAGAACTATGAATATGATTCCTTACTAAACGATGCCATTTTTTATTCGATTCTAAAAAATTTGTGTATCCGCTGTCTATAAACCAAAAAGGTTTGTTATTACTAATTTTATCTAATAACATACTTTCGTTGCTTACAGTATTTCTCATTAGACAATCAGAATCATAGTCTGTTGTTTTTGATCTTCTTACAAACTGTGCATTAGGATTTATATAGTAGCCCACAGTTTTTATAAAATTTTTAGATTTATGTTTTTTATAAGCCTCAAATATTTTTTCTTCTCCTAACTTCCTAAAAATATAGTCTATATGACGATGGAAAAGGTTAAAAAAATGTTGTCTACGAGCATCTATTATTTCTTTAACAAGTTCGCATTGTGACTTTAAATCTGCCTGGATGAACCGTAGCATCTTAGCCTTAACTTTAACCACTTCTTCTTTTTTATTAAAGCTAGGCTTAGATTTATTTTTGTTATAAGAAATTTTTAACCTGTCAGCATTGTATGTCGTTTGAGGCCAACTGAATTCAGGAAAGCTATAAAATTTGACATTTTTTGAATATATGTCGACAAGAAATTTAACTATTTCTTTATCGTTAATCAGCAAATTCATTTAAAATTTTCCAAGCTGTTCCATTTGTAATTTCTTCTACGGTAAATTGGCCATAAGCTAAATTTTGACATTGTTTGATAATTAAGTCTCTGTCAGGCTTAAAAGGATCCATTAATTTAGATATATCACTATTCGCTAATGGGCTAGCAGCACACGGAACAGATACAAAAGCAGGTATGCCGTACAGAATACTTTCTAATGCTGCAATACTGTTAAAACAAACTGTAGCATGAACTCCAGAGTCGAAGGCATCATAAATTGAATACTCATGATTTCTATATGCTCTACTACCTTTTACTCTTATTTCTATAGGCATATCTGTAAACTGTTTTATTTGATTTGAAGTTTCATCTATCCAAGTTTGTGTATCAAAATTATAAAAATTACATGCTTTCGGATTTGGCAATACAAGTAAAATTTTCTTACCATTCTTTTTCCAAGATTTCCATTCTAATCTAGGATCTTGTCCAACTAACTTCATCCATCTGTCAGATGGTCTATCTTTTACAACGGAATGTTGCAGATTATTTTTTACTATTCTGTGATAAACTTTTTTTCCTGTAGGATTTCCTAAAGAAGGAAAATTACCTAAATAACCGGTGTCAACATAGTAGTAGTCTCTTCCATTTTTTTCGCAATTCTTTATAGTTTTTTTCTTTGCAATTCCTCTTACTGCTAAGGCTACATTTTCCTCGTCTTTGTTTTTGCTTACTTGTCCATTAGTAGATCGGGTGAACAATGTTAAAATATGGTTATCGTATTCATTCTCGTTCATTTTAGCATTTCTCTAAGATATTTTTTCCAGGTTTTATGATATGGACAACGTCTGTATTCTTTAAACCAAGGTCCTCCTTCTGTGTAGTGTATAGCAGAAGGTTTTCCATCCTTTTTTTCATCATACCATCCTGCTAACCAATTCCATTCCGGGGTTAATGATCCAATTTCTTCGTCCTGTAGCCACTGAAATCTATGCAAAAATTGACCTGTTTGAGAGTTAATTAAATCAGGAGTTAATATTCGATTACTAGGATGCTCGTTATTCCATAAAATACAAGAACTCCAATTTTTCCTTGGATAGGGCAATTGTTTACATCCATCCATTTTTAAACTTTCTTTTGGAGTGTAGTCATGCTTAACTACCATTACTGCATATTTGCTATCTGCTAAATCGAATAATTTTTTGATATCTTCGACAAATACAAAATCACAATCTGCGAAAATTGCCCAACCTTTATAGTCAGTAAGATAAGGAACAAGAAATCTAGTGAATGTAAATTCGGTTGAACTAAGAGGATCTATTGGCCTATTATAAATTCCAGCTTCTCGTAAATCTTTTTGTTTAAGAGCAAATACTTCTGCCTTATCATTATGCTTGTAAATGCTATACTCACAAACTTGGTATGCTATGTCTTCTCGGATATCGTAGCCTATAAAAATTTTCATCGTTGTGTTATATCCTCTTCTAGGCATTTTTCACCGAATTGAACTTCTAATATATAGCAAGGCTCATCCGAGTCGTTGATAACTTGATGCCAAACATTTTTACCGATTTGATAAGTTTCGTTTGAACGTTTTATAACAGTATTTTGAATTTTCTCAAATTCTGTAATTATAGAGCATTGACCTTTAAGAATATACCAATGTTCATTTCTATAGATATGCTTTTCGAAAGCTAGCTTTGACTTAGGATTTATTACTAACTCATTTACTTTATAGTTTGGACATTCACTTAAGACTCTACAATAACCCCATTGTATATCAACAGTATTCATGGTTATATTTACAAAGTTGCGTCCTCCATACCGGCAACTCTGAGTTTAACAATGTTAGTAATCATCCATTGTTTTTGGTCAAGTGCTTTGGTTACACCTAACCATTTATTTCTTATTAAGGCGAATTCATTTATAATTTTTTCAAAATCGATAACATCATCTTCGCCATCGGTGAATTTTTCACAGTCCCTACTACTAAGAGCACGTTGATAATTTTCTAAATATTTACGAAAATGCCGACTTTTCAATCGGCGTAGTTCTATGTTTAGGTATTCTAATATAGCTTCAATTTCTTGAAGCTGTCCAAATCTGTGCTCTACAATACCTGGCATATTAGCAGCGGCTTTTTCTATGTTACCTGATATTCTACTATCTTTTTTAGCTTCTAATAGTTCAGATTCATAGTATTCCACTGCGTCTGGAATGTGACTGATATCCTTTGATATTTTAGAATACCAGTTCATTCGTCCTCTTCATCGTAGTCCCAGTTATCCTCTTCCTCTTCTTCAACTTCACCTTGGTCCAGATAGTATTCGATGGCAGTGTCAAGGTCATCGTCTACACCAGTTGAAGATTCAAGGACGCGATCACTAACACCATGGTCTGCTAACAGGTCTATATAACGTTCTGCTACAGATTCAAGGTTCTTTTTATCTACATATTCTTTAAACAGCATCCAGATATCAGCGATTTGATTTTCATTCATTTACTACAGGCTCCTCAGTTTGTTCAGTTATAATTTTTTTATGATTATGAAAGTCGTTCATTATCATATGTAATTTATCTTCTTTCCACTCTTTTCGGTAGTATAAGTGTTCATTACCAGAACTGTCAACAAACTTGAGCCTATTTCCCTGCTGAACTAATAGTCCTTCTTTTTCAAATAAATCTACTAGACCACTACAAGGATTCATACCTGTTTTGTAAGGAATTTCAACTTCCATAGTTTCAAAAGGCTTGGCATAGCGTGTTTTCATGATCTTACAAGCAGCACGAATACCATGAACCTGGCTGGTCTTATTGCCATCCTCATCAACTTTTAGTTTTAACTTACGCATGGCTACTACAATGGAACTAGCGTAGATAAATCCTTGACCACCGCTGATCTTGTCATCTGGATCGAACATGTCTTGACTGGCATATGTATGGTTAGTAGCAACCAGTCCTACATTATGACTACCAAACATATTAACACAATTACGAACAAGTGCTGTCAGTGCTTTAGGCTTACGGCCCATATCACCTTTAAGGTCTCCTGCTTCGAACTGATTTACATCAGTAGGAGTCAATAGCATACCTAGACTATCAATAACAAATAACACTTTAGGTTTATCAGTTTCACTTAGTGCCTTAAACTCTTTCATAAACTCATTGATAGTTTTAGCTACATCATCAATCATGGCCATATTGAGCTTGAGTAGTTTGTTCTCGTCAGTGTCGACACCTAGGGCAGTTAGCCAAGACTGATCCAATGCGTTTTCGCTGTCAATTAATACAACATAGATACCTTGTTCCTGTGCGTGTCGAATTATATTACCTGAACAAATGTAGCTTTTACCAGCACCACTTTCACCGGCAAACACAGTAACCTTACCCAATGGGATACCTTTATTAAAGTCGCCACTAATCAAATAGTTTAGGGCGTAATTACCTGTGCTTACCCAATCAGTAGGATCATTAAAACCTACACCAAGCCCGTCAATGCTCTTAGTCAATGTCTTACGAAATTTACTTAAATCAAAAGGTTTTGTAGCCATTACTTTATTCCTTTAGGATAATCTTTTGGTTCTACAACAATGTCATTTCTGCCAATTGCTGACAGCCAAGTGTTTAATCTATGAATTATAGTAGAGTCGTCTTTAGGATTATCAAAATTGATATTACAATCCATTACGGTATCGCCAGTATCTGCTTCCCGACTGCTATAATTCAGACTGAAACTTTCGTTAATTTTTATTAATTTTGCCATTATTTTCTCCGTGAAGAAGGCTCGGGAACTAGTCCCGAGTCTAATCTATTATTGTTTACGATTGCGAATCATAGCAAGGATATCTTCTGCCTTGCTGCCACCAACACTAGCTTTTGGCTCTTCTGCTCTAGGAGCAGGAGCAACTTTAGCTACTGTGGGTTCATCGTCATACTCTTCTTCTGCGGCAGCTGACTTTGCAGAACGAGCCGCAGGATCACCTGTAGCTGCTCCCATGCCAGCTGGTTTAAAGTATTGACTCCACCGTTCCATATCAAAGGGTTCACCATCTACACTGGCTTCAAACATTTCTTTGATAACCTTGAGTTCAACTTCTCCTGGCTTTTTAGGAAGATAGTCTTTAAGATTAAAAAGACCATGTGCTGAAATAGCCTTAGTCTCTGTGTCTCCTAGAGGACGACTACGACGGCTCCACTTGCTGGTGCTATAATCTGCGTATCCACCCTTACTAGTTTTGATCATTTTAAAGTCTACACCGTTCACAGTGTCAGTGGGCAGATCATCCATCTCAGGGTCAAGTAAAGCGCCTCGAATAAGCTGGAAAATTTGAGGTCCGATAATAAATCTACGGATAGGATTCTCGGGACTAGATTCTTCTTTTAAGCCATCTTCTACTACAAATCCCTGGAAAATGTAACTACGTTTTTTCCAATACTTACGACCCATATCCTCTAGACTAGGATCCTTAAACCAACCACGAACTTCACTTAGAATAGGACAAGTATCTCCATACATTTCCATACAAGGAACATTTACAACCACTGGTTTATTGTCAGTTGAACCTTTTACTCCAGGAAATGGCAACTTAATCATTGCACGTTCTACCCAGAAAAATGTGTTATTGCTGTCTCCGTCAGGAAGAAAACGGACTGTTGATTCACTACCTTCCTTTAAGTTCCAGAAGGGATAAATGGAATTATCACCACCTGTGCGCTCACCGCCTGTTGAGCGAGCTTCTTGTTCTTTTAATTTTGCGCGAATTTCTGCTAAAGATGCCATAATTTTTCTCCTATTGTTAGCCTCTATTTTTGCCTATATTGTCTAAGACTTTCTTAAACAAAAAACGCATACATGTTATTGTATGCGTTTTTATTTAGTCTTGCAACCTCAAAGATTGCCGAAACTTGATTACATTAAACCAGCTAATTTCCGAATTCTATTACTCTCAAATACTTGATTAAGTTCTGCCATAACTCTTTCTGCAATTTGTCCAGCATCTTCACCAAATTCTTTTTCTACTGCAATCTTAACACCTTCTTCACCTTTAGGGAACTGTCCGGTATTTTCGTCATACATTGACTTAATAAATTCTACTACTTCTTGAGCACCTTTGCTTTCTGTAAAGAATTCATCGGCATCAATGCCAACCATAGCGGCTGCTTCGCCAAGTGTCATATCTTGGCCACCAATATTAATAACCGTTTCTTTTTTGGCTCCGGCTTTTTTAGCTTTTTCCATTGCTGCTTTGGCTAAATGTTTAGCACGGCTGTGACCACCATGTTCTGCTTTGTCCCCAGCTTCCTTATCTTTCTTTGGAGGATCTGGGTCAAATGGAGGATCCTCCTTATCTGATTCTGTCATGGCAAGTTCATTCATATACGCTTCAAAATCGCTTAGTTCCTTAAGCTCAGATTCGATTTCGTTCACTGGGTCCTGCGTATTATTACCACTGATAATATCTTCTGGACTGAGCTCTTTAACTACTCCGGTGTTTTCTCCTACTAACTTGTAGATATATGGAAATACATTTTTAAGCTCTTCATTAAAGCTTCTTATTGTCAATCTATCTACCCAATCATTAACAACATCTTCTGGGATTTCTACTTTGTCATTGACAGTAAAACTTTCTGCAAACGATTGATAATAATTTTTACTTTGTAAACTATGGATTTCTTTTTTGACTTGATCAATGCGTTCTAAAACTTTGCCGTGGATGCTTCCCATAGCCTCACTAACCATTTCATTACGATCTACATAACCTTTAAACATTCTAAGTTTAGCTAACTCTTCGCTTAATCCGATTATGTGTTGGCCAATCGGATCATAGCTAGTTCCACCGTGAGCTACGTGAACAGCCAAAGCTCTTGCTCCGTTTAAATGTTTAAATGGATATTTGAAGCGTTCTCCTTCAGAGCTTTCGACAAAGATGCTTTCAATATGCATAGCACGCCCAGCTGGAATGTCATAGTTAACAGGTTTGCTATGTTTTACTATTAGTTTTGCTTCTCCCATTTCCTGAAAACTGGTCCTGGAAGTTCCCCATAATTTTTTACTTTCACTCATTGCGCCATCTCCGCGATTATTGGCCAAATATAATTGTTGTCTTTTATCTAGATTTGACTTGGTAATATCTCTTATATTGTAGTCCATAAAATGTCTACTTGCAAAATCGCTTAGGCTTTCTAAAAAACGAAACCATTGGCGTTTTACTAACTGTGGTTGATTGGCTACAATATCTTGACTATACATTACAACTAGTCCATCGTTGTCGCCGTCGGGATTATCATCTATACTAATATTTACATTGCCTAAATCTATATTATTTTTTATATAGTTAAATTCAAAAAATCTTGCATCTTTTTCTCGATCAGTAGGATCTTCGTCCTTATCTCGCAACTTTATACTAGGGAATTGTGTTCTTAGTTTCCCGAATAATTCTTTAGCAACATTTTCTAGATTTTTTTCCATACTTTATATTTATCAAAGGGTTGAGGAAATGAATATTGGCATAGGAGGTTCAAAATCTTCTTCGTCGTAAGCTTCATTTGTGCTATAGACATCAAATACTCTGCTGTCCCAATCAGCTAAAACTTGACTCATTCTTACTATAAGAAGACAGGCCGCTACTAAGTCGTCCTCTTCTTCTAATTTACCTTTAAATGTAATACCACTTGCTATGAAGGACTTGAGTTCTGAAATTAATGGTTTACTGGCAATAGACATTTTATTAGATTCTATGAGATATTTTAAACGAGCACAAGCACTAATTTTAGTTTTATGTGTGGTATTAAAGCCTTTTCTAAATTTTCTTACATGGCCTTTTCTCATTGGTTCACTTATAAACAGTCCAGGAAAGCTTTCTTCTCCTAAGTCTCGAATACAGATTAGCCCTGCTTCTCCTATATTATTATTTTCTATACTCCAAAAAATATTATTAATATTATCTTCACCGATACATTCTAGTATATATTTTAGTATGTCTCTAAGTATTTTTACCTGCTGACTTATAGGAGTTAAATTATGCTGCCATTCGCCAACTTGAGTGAAGCTAGGTAATTCGAAGATTTCTATAGCAGCATTGTTACCTCCTGTGCCTAGACTAGGGTCAAGTGCTATAGCATAAAGACAATCTTTATTAGGTTCTTTATACCATCTAATTTGTCCAACATTATAAAGAGGTTGCTTTCCTTCCATACCTGCGAGGTGAATGCTATTAATCAGTGTTTCGTCGTAGATTAAAAATTCACAATTATATTCACGTCGAAAACGTTCTTCTCCAATGCGTCCCCGTTCTTCTGTGGCCCAGGCGTCGTCCCTATCGGGATGCTCATCCCATTTACAAGTAAATGGATAAAATCCATTTACTCCTACTTCTCTTTCATTACCGTAATCATCAAATTTCTTGTTAGCTTCCTTCCATATCATAGCAAATGTATCTTCGTCACTATTAGGTGTGCTAGTAATAATACATTTACCACCAGTTGCTAGTGTAGGACTTATTGAGGTCCAAAATTCAGCAGCAATATTAGGTGGCACAAACGCAAACTCGTCACAGTAGAGTAAACTAATACTCATACCTCGTCCTGTGTTTTCAGTAGTAGTTGTGCTTACAATACGACTGCCGTTGTCAAATTCTATGCTACCTTTGTTATAGTTTGTTACACCACAGCGTATGTGATCAGGACAAAGTTCGTATCCATATCGAATACGCTGCATAATTTCCTGTGACCCTGTGTATTTGTGTGCTGAAATTAAGATAGTTTGATCAGGGTGAAACATTGCATACCAAAGCAGATATCCTGCGGCACAAGTAGTTTTACCCATTTGACGTGGTAATAAGTTTACATTAAATCTGTGAAAATGATATGCATCTAATAAACGTGTTTGGTAACTAAAAGGTTCAAATAAGAGCTTTCCTTTTACAGGATGCTGAATATAAAAAAAGTTTTCGCAAAAATAATGATAGCCATTATCTGCACTACATTTCATCAAATCCTCAATATGCTCATTTGTAAATGAGGTTTGCTTATGTGCTTTTTTTATTAAGACACCATCTAAACTTTTACCAGCCATTATATATTTAAGAAAAAAATAGGCTCAATGAGCCTATTTAGAAACTTGTTTAAAGTTATTGATATTTTTGATATAAGCTTTGTAGACCTTCGCGGATTCTAGCAACTGCCATAGGATTATCTCCTGGTTGTGTAGCTGGATAATTTCCGTGTGGTTTATGCAGATCATCGCCTGCCATGGGTAATGGAAGATTTTGTTCTGAAGGCTCATTGGCAAATTCATCAACGGGCTGATCATCACCTATCACTACACCTTTTTTAGCACCCATATCGCCGTGTTCATCATCGTGTGGATGGTCCATTTTGCCAATCAAAGCGCCCAGGTCGTCATTGCCACCACCGTGAGCAGCATCTATGTTTTTAAGAATATCTATAAGATCTCGAATTCCGCCTGCACCACTACCATTCATACTGACGTTCATACTGACATTATCCTGTTGTTTCATAGGACTAGGACCCATGTCAGGTCCACACTCATTTGATAAGGCTGCTTCTCGTTTAATATCTCCAGTTCCTTTACCATTAATTTTTATTTCCTCGCCAGGGGGCGTATTTTGAACTGCTTGTCCATAGGCATTGCCTTCGTTAGGCTCCTCGATCATAGGCTGATCTAGCTGCTTCATTCGGTTTAATAATTCTTGGAAATTCATATTGATTCCTTATTTACTACTATAGGCTTTTAAGGCACTACGAGCAGGCCCAGGTTTAGCCATTTCATTAGCTTTTTCCTTAGGGGCTTTTTTTGCAAGAAGTTGATCGTTTACCCCTTTATAAGGCTGTGGTTCATTTTTCTTACGTTCTTTTGCTAGTTCTTTTAGAAAACTAGACATATGTTTTTCACCTACAATATCTTGGTGGTTAACTTTAGGAAAATCACATTGTCCAATCAAAGGTTTTCCGCCTGATGTTTCGGGATTTTCCTCGATTGTTGCTGCCTCTTCTTCTCTAAGACTTCTAACCTTTACTGCATTTACAGGCATGCCAGTATGCTCAGCAATATAGCTAGTTAAGACACTGCTAGTTGTTGGATATTTACATTCTATATCATACACACTAACTTCTAAATTTTTTAAATCAGGGAAATCTGGAAGATTTTCTTGAATTGGAACAGTTTTACTTTTTGAAAATTTACAACATTCGTATTTTTTCATACAATTTTCGACAACGTCCTCGAAGTTATCTGGAAGTTCACCGGCAACTTTTAGCTTAAAACTGTAAATTTTTTCTTCTTGGCTTTCTACTAGATATTCTTTAAAAGATTTCATACCGTGATCCTAATAATATATTTATTTCATATTCTTAAGTTTTTCAATTAGGCTATTTCTATCACTAACAATTACACCTGTTCCGCTTATATCGATGCTGTCGTTAACAGTTTCTTTATCTAATTTTTCTTTCTTTATTTGTAACTCAATCATTTTTAATTTTTTATCTATCTTAGCTGCTTTAGCATCAATAGCATTTTTTAACATTGTGCTAGCAACTTCAAATACCCGTCCACTATATCGAGCTTCTACGTTCATGCCAAGATCCATAAGATCATCAAATGCATCAGTAGCTCGTTGTGCTAGACTATCAAATTCACCGTCGCTCATATCTCCTAGGCCTTTAACCTGAGGTAAAGCTGCACTTATTTTATCAAATTCACTAATGTCTCTTAATGCAGTTTTGTTGGCTTGCTTGAGCTCTTCTTTTTCTGCTTTTTTAATTACAGTTTTAGATTCCGGTAAATTTAAAATTTCTTCTAATTTTTTCATAATAATACTTATCTATTAGAGAATAAGTCATTTTCGGTTAAGATTCTAAAACGTATTCCTTGTTTAGCACACCACTCGTTTGCAGCTCTCCATTTATATTGATTTTTAGCAAATTGAATTTGATTATTTTTACTTTTCCCTACATGTTCTTTTAAAGTTTGATTTATAGGTTTAACTTCTATTAACTCAGTGTTTATTTTATTATTTCTATCTGTGTATTGAATAAAAAAATCAGGAACATAAATTGTTTGCCTACCTGTAAACGGATCTTTGTATGGAATTTTAATTGCTTCGCTGGCCCATTTTATTATGTTAGGGTTGGTATCACAAAATCTCATAAAACTCCATTCCCAACTACTTCTATAAGTAGGTTGATGATTACCTACATATTTTTCAGGATTAGTTATACTAAATTTACCTTGAGCATAATGTCTTTTCATTGACGAATATTTCTGCTTTCGTAATTTTCAACAATATTAACATCTCTAAAACCCAGGCTGCTAGTTTTTTCTCTATAAGTATTCAATACTTCTGCTACTACCCCGCTTAATTGCTGGTCAGTTAATCCTTTTAATGTGTCAATTAAGCTAAACACATTTATATTTTCTAACTTACTTTGATTTAACAATACAATTGCAGTGCTTTTTGCAGCTAGTTCATCAAATCCACGTTTTAAAAAATGCCCTACCACCGCATCTATTTGATTACTAGGAAAGGTAATTTGATGTAAAAAATAGCTATCAAAAAAGCTCCTTACTGCTTCGTCGCTATTTTTTGCTTCTTGAGAAGGTAAATTTTGTTTGTTTATCAAGGACCAGCTCCTATGTCAACGGCGCTTGAATAAGGTTTAGCTAATAGAACGTTTTGATTTCCAGTATCGTTAATAGGAAAAACTGTATTATTAATAGATCCTGGATTAGCTCTAGCTACATTTTGTAGTCCTCTAACAGCTATATTTGTAAACTCATTCTTAACACCAGCTTTAGTAAGACTTTTGGCATTCTGATAAGTGTTTATAGTTTGGATAGCAGTAGTAAGGAAGTTTGCAGGACTTTCAAAAGCTTTTCCGCTAGCAATATTACCAAACACAGTGCTTGCTCCTGCTAAAACTCCGCCTGAGCCAAATACTGTAGCTGTGCCTCCTCCTGCTAAACTTAATGGGCTAGGAGTATGATCATAATGATCTGCCGCGAATCCTGGCGGATTATTTCTACTAACTTGACCATAGTCATATGTTACTGCTTCGTAGTCAAGTTGCATAGAGTTTTGAGCAGGATTACTATCTGCATGATTCATTGTATCATGAGTAAATTGCGTAATAACAGGATTAATTAATTTGGCACTACTCCAACTATGTCTTGCCATAAGGTATATTGAAATATTATTAAAGAAAGGTATATGGCTTCCGTTATCGAATCCATATGGAGTTTTGATGAAATTACCATTCAGCATAGCTGTTCTATTATAATTACCATAAATTTTAGCAGCGTCATTATCTGCATAATAGTAGCTATAGTAAGATTCCCACAACATTCTCACAACATTAAAGTTATCTTCATGAAACGTAATATTTACAGGTTGATAGTCAATTTTTACTTGAGTTACTTTTCTTCTATTGTATTGATTTAATTTGTCTGTTTGTATGCTAAATTTAGGTAACTCTGCTGTCTTGACCAACATATTAAATTCTTGTTGATGTCTGAAGGTAAAATTTAAACTTTTTAGGGCCTGGGGATTAATACTGAAATTAACATGATATTGAAATTTTAACTTAGGAGCCAGTCGTATATCATCATCGTCAAATAGACGGGCTGCATGACGAAAGTCTCCTAACTGTCCTTTGGGACTTGTTAAGTTGTTTATAAACCAACTATTACTTTTACTAGTCATATTAATATTTATAGTAAAATAAACTACGTATATAACTTCTATACAAAAAAAGCGCCTCAGAGGCGCTTTTTTTTGAAGAAAAGTAAGTTTAACCTAGCCCAGCTGTTCCAGTTGCAAATTCTCCAATTGTACGAGCAACGACGGCCCCTACACCTGTTCCATTAGGTGTTTGAATACAATTATCCATTTGTATTGTTAACGCAATTGTAGCAGGGTTGCTATCACTGTAGGCTAAATTTTGATAGTTAACTGTTTGTAGATAACATCCATAAATTTCCCAAGTTTCAAGCACAAATCCTGAACCATCAATACCATTTTGTCCGTCTAATATTTCAACGTTAGTTTGGAATTTATAGTTACTTGCTGATGCTGCTGAACTTTGTTCTAAAAAGTCGAATTGTTTCTGTAACTGTTCGCCTACCATTTTGCTGATATTGCCGTTAGCATCATCACGTAGGTTGATAGTCATAGGTTGCCATGTATGTTTTCCAGCATAGTTAACCTTGCTGTTATATACATCAATGGGGACATTTTGAAACTGAACATTAGGTCTAGTTACATCAATAACTTGTTTTGTAAGTTCATTAATACCATCAACTCCGCCTGCGCCAAAAGCAACAAATGTCACTCTAAAGCGATATTTAAGCTTAGGCATCAGCATCCCTTGAGATGTTGCACTCTGGTTAGTAGCCAACGGTACTGTAAATTTTGATAAAGAAGCGATTGCCATTTATTTTTCTCCTAAATTAGCCTAAGCTTGCTATTTCGCCGGTATTCTTGATACGTAACGGAATGTAAATGAATTCAACTGCTTTTACAGGTTCTATAGCTATATCAAGCCATAATTCGTTACGATCAATTCTACTAGGTGTATTATTTGATTCATCACACACTACTACGTAGTCATATAGAGCACGTTGACCAACAAGCTCAACTAACAATGATTCTGCTGCTGCTTTAATTTGATCCCTAGTAATTTTATCATTAGGTTCAAATATATACGGTTTCGCCAAAATACTTAACTGTCTACGTAGATAAACAATTAGACGAGCAACATTTATACGATCAAGGGCACTAGCAGCTCTAGCTCTAGTTTTTTGCCCGTAGGCAACTAATCCTGTTCCTGTTAGGAATGTGATTGGGTTAACTTTTTGTTCGTATAGTGTGTCGCGTTGACCAGTATTAAGCGCTACACTTTGGAATTCTCCTTCAGCAGTTATATATCCAACACTTGTTGCATTAGTTATACCACCTCTTCTAACACCAGCTGGTGCGAACCAAGGATAAGCTACTTGGTCGTTAAGTGCTATAGTTCTTAGCATCATATGACTTGGAGGAACTACTACGTTATTTCCGAAGTTGTCACTTGTGAATCCCCAAGGATAATACATGGCCATATATTCATCGTAGCTGACTGCTCCAATATCATTATCTTCGTTTGCTAAGTTTTCATTACTTGCCCAGCTTAATAATGAAGTAGCTCCTGGTCTTAGTCTTGAAGGACTGTCACCTACAACGAAGGCTGTCAAAGCTCTATCATAGTTTAGATTAATTAATTCACCTATAAGTTCTGGATATCCTGGACATGCCATCAAGTTAAACACTCTGCGCTCTTCGTCTCTTAGCTCGTCATTATTATTAACAACTGCTTGCAAAGCCTTTACTACAACTTTACGTTGAGCTTTACGTCCAAAACTTCCAGATCCGTCATCTTGGTTACTACTTATAGTAACCCAGCGATGAGGGTAGTAATCAGCCATAGGACTATCATTATCTCTTGGATTATCTGCTGTGGTGTCTATGTAGTCGCGCTTAAATTGTTTTACATTAAATCCACTACGACGCAAGTTCCATAACAACATACCTTTTGGATATAGTGCAGGATCAGGAGCGTCTGGATCTAAAAAGTCACTAAGTGCTAGGTCAGCAATTGAGCTTGCTTCTGCTGTTGCTAGATCGCCAACGTCTGTCCATCTTGCATCTGCAAATAATACACCTTCTTCTGTGCTTTGATCAGTTGTATCACGTTTAATCCAACGTTTAACCACTGGGATAGTTGTCAATGCGGCACGGTAGACATAAATTTGAGGAAAATTTTCTAGATCGCTAGTATCAACCCATATGTCACCTTCTACCAGAGCTGTTACTCCGTCGGCTTGTGTTTCAGGAGGACTTGCAGCAACTATAGGACCATTAGTGGTAGGATATATGTTTCTGTATCCTTTCCAAGTTGTTCCGTTATGAACCATAATATCAACTTCATCAACTACACTACTATACCACATTTGTCCATCTTCTGGTATGCGAGAAGGAGGATCATTTGTAGCAGCATAGACTAAAGGTTCCCAGTTACTTGCAATATATTCGTTAGTTGCGTCTGGGGCATCATGCAGGAATCTAGTTTTTCCTAAATTATTTGACCCTGGCTCATAATTAAACACTGCAAATATTAAAGGTAATGGGCTGGTGCCACCACCGTTGTCAAAGCGCATATCTCCGCCTTTTAAATGCTTAATCACTAACCGGTTTTGCGAATCAACCTCGGCTACTACGTTAACAAAACCTGCATTGTTAATTGCAGTTGCCAATGCTTCTGCATCCTCGGTGCCTTCTGCTGTTCCGCCTGCGGCAGATGCAGTAAAGCTTATTGTAGATGCACTGCTAAGAGTTCCATCTAGTAAACTTTCTCTCATCTGGAAAGTATATACCGTCGAATCTGTAAAGGTAGTGTCTAAAATTATATTACTTGTAATAACTGTTGCACCTACTGCACCTCGTTTCCAAAGCTTGAAATTAACAATCTCTGTAGATGCTTCAGTATGATTAACCTGAGCAAATAATGCACCTAATGCTAGATTAGATCCACCGCCTGTAGGATCATTTCCAAAAATTGCTGCGTGGCCAGTTTTGTAAACTGGGCAAGCTACTTTTTCCCATTCTGATGTAGTGCTATTAAAACGTTTCACTGACAATGACAAACCATTATTTGGTGATGTTGTCTTAATCCAAACACTACCGGTTGGTGCGTTGGTCTCTGCTGTTTTCCATAAAGGAATGTCTGTATGCGGACTTATTTGAAGATCAAGTGTTCCGCCACTCCATGCAGTGCTACCAACTGTGACCCAACCACTGCCTGCTTTTTTATAATATAGCTGATGTTCTAAAGTGTTGCCATGATAAGTTGTAAGACTTGGTGTTGAAGAATTAGTATCTGTGCTAACTATGGCATAATCTCCAAATTGTCCTATAGAACTCTTAGGTGCGCCTGTGCTGCTATCTACTTTGCTAGATTCAGTTATAACTAAAGGAACTTTATTTGTAAATTTTTGTCCTCCGGTTACTGTGATTGCAGAACCGTTCCATTCAAATATGCCAAATTTGCTAACTTGAGTATCTAACCAATGTGTGCCACCGGCTGCATCACTTCCGGGCTCGTCTGCTTTTGCATCCAATTGCCCTAGATCTACATCAGCTCTGACCACATAGGCTCTATTACTAACTCCTAGGAAACTATAAGCTGCTTGTAAGCCATACTCGTTTTGTTCTCCAGCGTGAACTGGATTTCCACTAACATCAGTTTTAAATATTGGATCTCCGAAATTGTCTGCTAGATCTCGTTGGCTTGTTATAAGATATACTGCTCCAGCGTTGGCCTTAAGTGTTCCTGGGGCGATTCCAGTGCCTCCGCCGTTAGATTTATTATCAGCTGTTGCGACAACGATCAGTGGAACGGTGCCAGGCTCAGCTGGTGTATAAAATGATTCGTCAATAACTTTGACTTCTACGCCTGGTGAACTTAATGCCATATTGGATTCTCCTAAGGTTTCTGTTCTAAATGTATTTATTGGATTTTTTCAAAAATAACCATTTAAGACACTAAGAAAAGGGAAACAAAAGGGCAGCTAAATATATTATGACAAGACCATTATGCCCTTGTAGGCTAAGACCTGCTGCAATAAACTATCACAAAGATGGTAGAATTTACTATAGGAAAAAATGTGAAATATGCATAAGATATGGAGGAATTAACAAAGGGTATCCTAAGTGGTATCAAGATGGCTATAGATTAAAGTTATCTTGCGATAAGTGTGGATTTAAAAGCAAATACAAAGAACAATTCAATGTCTATCATCTTGATAGTGATTTGAATAATACAAGAACAACTAACTTGAAAACGATATGTGCAAATTGTCAACGGGTTTTACATAAAGAAGGTCAGCATTGGAAGCAAGGTGATCTTCTACCAGATTTTTAAGTTGTTTAAACAAGTCGTCGATAGTTGTATCATTTAAAATAGTATAATCTATATTTCCACCTACCCAACTTGTCTCACTAGCATGAATTTTTAGTTCGCTCATCTTTTGATGACTAATGGCCCAGTTTAAATTTACAGGACCTTTGTTCATATTAAGAGCATCTTCATACCAATCTGGATCTGGACCACGTTTAACTCGAACTACTAGACCTTTTGCATTATGTATAGCTTCGATTTCATTTGGAAATCTAACATCACTAATAACAATATTATCTTTTGTTTTTCTCAACTTATTTTCTAGACTTGCGATCCAAATGTCATCATGAAAATGATTTCTTAAAACTTCTGTGCCCCAGTATTGTAAAACCCAGCGAGGAGTAATTTGTCTGCCTAATCGATTAGACCACCAGAAGTCAATTTGATCTCTCCATTCTCTGCTTTCTGTTGTGCGGCCTTCTAACAGCGTTCTGTCCCAGCCAAATACTGCTGCTACTGCATCTTTTAGTGTATTTGCAAAACTATCTCTTCTGAATCCATGAAAGTTCACAAGATAATCTGCTGCTGTATCTTTACCTGATCCAATAAATCCAACAAATCCTACTATCATAGTATCTCCTACAGATACTATATTTTATTAAATTTAGATTAAGATGTCAATATTTAGACACCATATTTGTTAGGTTTCGGTGTAGAAACTATGCTTTTAGTATTTGTAGTTTTGAGCTCTTGACTAGGACCTTTGCCCACAAGAGTTTTTCCTTTTATGCCTTGATTTTTTTGTGCCTTATTAACTATATCTTCTTCGCCTTTGCTATACATCCAAACTGCGGGAACATCTTTAGCTGGGCCTTCTTTATTAATGGGTTTGTCTGGAGCACCTGCCATTGCTATTCCAAATCTATACATTCCGTAATATTGATCAATGCCTGTATACTGCTTGGCATGACTTCCGGATTGTTTAATATTTTTACCTAATTTTTTCTCTGCTTTTTCTGTTAAAATTTCAAAAATTTTCATAACTATCCTATGATAAAAGTATAGCCAGTTCCACCAGGAATTAAATCGAAAAGTTCTTTTTCTAATTTTTCTATTTCAGCAGTTCCTTGTGTTTTAAGATCTCCGCCGTTGAGTTGTCCTCCACCTTGCGGTCCTGCAATATTAGCAAACTTACTGCGTGCTTCTCCTAGAATAATTTTGCAATTAGCCAAGGTATAATCTAGAATCCATTGTCGTGCATATAAATCATTAATTATTACAAAGTCAGGCTTAAAGTTCTGAACTCTTAGCATTAATACTTCACCTTCTGTAAAAGGTCGCTGTAAAACTCTGAATGTCCTACTATGTTGTATCCATTGAAACTCTATATAACTACCAAATATTTTACCTATCATTTCTTGATAACTAGCAAACATATAATAAGTAGCTATTCCGCCTAGCATAGTGCTATTCAATAGATATGTATTTGTGTATGCTAAATTAAAAGGTTCGAAATTAGTCCCTGTTCCTCCTCCTGTTCGACTACCTAATGTCCTTCTAAAACAGCTTTGAACATTAATAATCTGATCGTCCAGCCTGTAATCATTCTTGTCTTTTTCTAAAGTTAAAAAAACATAACTTTCTTCCACACTATTGCTGCTTCTTTGTCTAAATTTAGATAAAGTTCTGTTTAGCGCAGTTTCATAATGAGCAGGATCGAGTTCCACGTCAATCATACCGTCGCCTAACATGGTTCGGCAATAGTCGTAGACTTTTTGGCGTTCCTCTTGAGGATTGTCGTTCATATAATTCTCCATTAATATTTACCATAAATATATTACTATGCCACGTTTATCACTATACCGTCCTGAAAAGGGCAACGATTATAAATTTATAGATAAGAATATTTCCGAGATGTTTCAGGTAGGAGGGACAGACCTATTTTTCCATAAGTATATAGGGCCTATTAACACATCGGTAGCAGAATCAACTTCTGAACAACCTCATTATCTAACACAGAGCGAAACTAACATTCAAGATTTATTGTTATTAGAAAATCGTGATAGAAAATACGATTCAAGTGTTTATATACTAAGGGGAATATATAATGTAGCCGATATAGACTTTAATCTTAGCCAATTTGGGTTATGGCTAGATAATGATACTCTAACTATTACTGTTCATATAAATGATACAGTTACATTAATAGGAAGAAAACCTCTTAGCGGAGACGTTATTGAAATTCCACATTTATTAGACGAGTTTGCTCTTAATTCAGCTGATGTTGGTTTACCTAGATTTTATGTAGTAGAAGATGTAGGAAGAGCTAGCGAAGGATTCAGCAGAACATGGTATCCCCATCTTTATAGATTAAAATTAAAGAAAATTACAGATAGTCAATTATTTGCAGATATTCTTAATAAACCTACCGACAAAGACTCAAACTTCGTAGGAGAATATTCTTCAACTACTAGCTATACTCAAGGACAAATAGTAAGATATCAAGGAAATCTATATACTGTTTTATCTTCGATTACAGGAGTAGCTCCCCCTGACACATCCTATTTTGCTCCTTATACTGAATCTAGCATAAAAGATATTCTATCCACTGGTAATAAATCATTAGAAATTAATGATGCTATAATAGCCCAAGCAGAAGAAAATACACCAAAAAGTGGATATGAAACAAGGCAATTATATACACTAGCCGTTAATGATGAAGGAAAACCTGCCTTAATCTCCGTAGACGATACTAGTTCTCCTCCAGATGCTAGCAGCACAGGCTATGATGCTAGTAGAATATTAGAAAGACCTATAAGAACTGGATATGCAGGCTACATGTTAGGTGACGGTATCCCTGACAATGGTGTGCAGTTTGGTTTTGGCACTGGATTTCCGCAAGGAGCAATTGAAGGAGATTATTTTTTGAGAACAGATTATAGTCCAAACAGATTATTTAGATACAGTGGTAAACGTTGGGTCAAACGAGAAGATAACGTTAGACATACTTTAACAAATACAGATACAAGAAAGACAAGAAAGTCTAGCTTTATCAATAATAATAATGTAGCTGAAATAAACGGAGACATGGTTGAAGAACGCCAACCTATCAGTAAAGCTTTAAAACCTAAGGCAGATCTTTAATGCAGCATTTTTATGATGGACAAATTAGAAGATATCTTACTCAAATAGTAAGATTATTAAGTAACTTTGTAGTGAAATACGGAGATGGAACCTTAGTAAGAGTTCCTGTAATGTATGGAGATATTGATAGACAAGTTGCTAATATTATTAATCAAAATAGCGAAAACACTATTCCTTCAGTGCCTCGAATGTCAATATATATTACAGAATTTGACCTAAATAGGAATAGGATACAAGAGCCAACTTTTATTAGTAAAATTCACATAAGAGAAAGAGCAATTGAAACTGACTCAGAAGGCAATGAATTCTATACTAGTGAACAGGGTAAGCAATATTCCATTGAACGTATGATGCCTACGCCATTTGACTTAACTGTAAAAGTAGATATTTGGAGTAGTAATACTGATCAGAAATTACAAATATTAGAACAGATTTTGGTCTTATTTAATCCGAGCTTAGAAATACAAACTACTGATAATTATATAGATTGGACTAGCTTAAGTGTAGTAGAGCTAGAAGATGTAAATTTTAGTTCAAGAACAGTTCCAGTAGGAACTAATAGCTCGATTGACATAGCTAGTATTACATTAAAAACACCTACTTGGTTAAGTCCTCCTGTTAAAGTTAAAAAGCTAGGTGTTGTGACAAGAATAATTAATAGTTTGTATACTAGCACTCTACCTGGAATCGGGAACTATATTGATGGACTAGGAAATGATCCGCAAGCTTATGAAATAGGTATGGGAGACTTAGAATTTCAAACAACAACGACTATAGGTAATTTTGAAATTAGTGTAGCATCTGACGGAATACGCATGTTTAGTAAGGTAAAAGGGGAAGGCAATAATTTACCGTGGGATACTTTACTAAAACAAATGCCTGGAGAATTTAAATCAGGGTTAAGTAAACTATTTTTAATACAAAGCGATGGATCTGTAATTATTGGAACATTGTCTTTAAATCCTTTAGACCCGTGTTTAATGAGTGTAGTTTGGGATGTAGACTCTTATCATAGCAATAATTACATTGATAATGACGGGAAAATCGACGGTATAGATTTAGGCTACAATAGTGCTACAGGAAGAGGAACTTTTGATGCTATTGTCAGTCCTTTAACTTTTAATCCCAAACGTCCTAATGGAGAAACTACAGATCAAATCATTCAAACAGGATTAAGATGTCTAATAGTTGATAACCTAGGGGGAGGTGTGAGAGAAACATTTATTCCTTTAAGATCGTCTAAGTCAATTAATACAGGAGAAGATTTTTCTAAAGTTAACGATTCAGTGCTTTTAGTTGACGGTAGTATTGTTTCACACACTCTCGATAATGTAAACGGAATTTGTTATATAAAAACACTAACTGCAATACCAAAAAATAGCACTGTAACTTATATTTTAAATTTTAACGAGGATGGCCCTGATGCTTGGAAAAATAGTGACGGGTCAGATCCTATAGCCTATGCAAATGATATTGTTATGTGGACTGGATCAGAATGGCGTGTAGTGTTTGATGCTCAAGTTCGAACAGATACCATAATCTATCAAACTAATTACTATACTAATACTCAATACAAATGGAACGGAATAAGTTGGGTAAAAAGCTTTGAAGGTGATTATGATAGAGGAAAATGGCGATTGCAATTATAAAGCTATAATTTGTTCAGGAGCTATAATATGTGCCAAGAGCACGAAAAGAGTTATTCTTTTACAAAAATCTAGAGGTAAACATACCGGTCGTTGGGGACTAATTGGTGGGACACACCATTTAACTGAAAATACTTTTCAGGGTTTAACTAGAGAAATTACCGAGGAATTATCTTTTTTGCCTGACATAATAAAAATTGTTCCACTGGAAAAATTTGTATCTAATGATAATTTATTCAAATTTAGCACATATTTTTGTGTAGTAGATCAAGAATTTATTCCCGTATTAAGCGATGAACATGCTGCTTATGGATGGTTTGATTTAAAAATGCTTCCTAAGCCTTTACATAATGCTTTAGAATTAAGCTTAAAAAATAAAATTTTTCAATCTAAAATACAAACTATGATTGATATTATCGAAATATTATAGGACTTTTAAATGTTATCTATCGAAAAAAGTGAAAAATTTCAAACTGAAATATCTGAATGGTATTCAAGATTATCCTTAGTTGAAAATGAACTCGTAAAAAAAGAAATAGAAGTTTTATTAGGAAATTTAATAAAGCAGGTTAGACTTCTGGATAACTGTCATAATGATCTAGGAACTACTAATAGAATCAGCACAAATACTCTAGAATTTAGAGAAAATATTCTAAATATCAGACGAACTATATATAAAAAATTTCAAGAGGTTGGTTAATTAGAGTAAATCTGTTTAAGGTAATCGTAATGATTGGGAAATTTTGCGATTTCTAGATCAGTTCTTACCTTAAACATTTCTTTGTGTATTTCATAATACTGAACTTCGTCATTGCTAAGTTTGTTCGAGACTTTTTTATATTGTCCGCAGGCCGTTAATAATTCAAACCATTGTCCGCTATGAAACATGCTGAAATTATTTTCTTTGAATAATATATCAGGTGGGTATGGCACAAAATTTCTTACTATATCTTTTATAAATTCAGGAAATGGAACTTCATCGAAATACTGCCAAAATTCTGTTTTTTTCGCTTCGTTCGTCTTGTAATGTAAATGCACAAAAGCAAGTATTTCTTTAAACAATGAATTATAAACTTGATTGATATTATTGCGAACGTTGTCATCATAAACAAAGTCAAAAGACTCGAGATAATTGCATAAAATTTCTACAGATTTTGTGGTAAATGTAATACCAGTGGCCTCTAGCGGCTCGACAAAACCCCCGCTTAAGCCTACTGCAACTACATTCTTTTCGCAGATTTTTTCTTTATAACCTGTTCTCATATTAATATGAAGAACATCTGTTTTAAAATCTTGTAGGTAATTTCGTAATTCTAATTCTGCATTATCTTTACTAATAAAATCAGAACTATACACATATCCATTCCCTATTCTACCAAAAGTAGGAATAGTCCAAATCCATCCGCTAGACATAGCAGTTGATTTTGTGTATGGATGACATTGAGAAGTAGGGTCAAGATAATTAGTTGGCATTGCTATTGCTTTATCGCAAGGAAGTAATGCATTTATGTTATGATGTTTTATGTTTAACGCCTGCTCTATAAGTAGAGATTTAAACCCTGTGCAGTCTATATAAAGGTCTGCACTAACTTGATAATTTTCTAAAATTAAAAATTCTATTCCTAGTTCATTAACTTTTACATCTAAGATTTCTGCATCTATATAGTGAATTCGATTTATAACTTTTGATTTAAGAGTGTTAATAATTTTACTAGCATTAAAATGCACAGCTTCTGAAGGAATTACCGAGGCACCTAATACAAAATCTAAATCAGGAGTTAATTTTGGACTTTTATTTTCTTTAGCAAGTCTATATGCAGGCAACCAATTGAAATAATCTTTAGAATTTTTTCCAATCCAGTAATCATGGAAAAGTTTATTAGGTCCTACTACATGAGTAACTGTACTATCGTTATCAACAAAAAAGGATTCTGATTGCCATCCTACAAACTCAACACCTAACTTATAGGTAGCATCAGAATCCTTCATCCAATCCTTAGGCTCAAGCCCACAATCTCTTAAAAATTTTGTTGTGTAAGGCTGTGTGCCTTCCCCTACTCCTATAGTTCCTATTTTGGTGCTTTCGACTAAAGTAAGATTGATTTGAGGGAATTTATTAGCAAGATAACAAGCAGTTAGAAAACCGCTTGTTCCTCCACCGACTATGCAGATTGAATTTATACGCATTAATTATAACTTGTAGATCCGCCGGTTCCTAGACCATAAGTAAAGTTTGGATCTCCGTGATAATCGATGTTTAAAGTCTGTCGTAGACCTGGTCCTTGGGGATAAACTCCGTGCAGTATATAACTAGGAAAAATTACCAGCATACCTTCTTTAGGCGTAACATGCATGACTCTACAAGCAGGGATAGATAAGTCATTATAGGCACTGCCGTCCATTACAAAGTATGTTGACCCATTAGTGTAAGGAATATCGTCTTCGCCTTTGGGAGGAACAGTAGTATATAAAATAGTGCTTACTGAGTTTGGTCCGTGTTCATGAATAGTATGATAACTTCCTTCTTCTCCTTTTACTGTCCAAGCACTACGAGCATATAATTTCTTCCAATTCAAAGGCATAATTCCATAATGCACTAATTCTTTTTGCGCAATCAAGGCATACTTAGCTGAGATTGTGTCCCAGTTATCGGGAAAGTTATGGTCTTTGCTAGGCATCCAAGAAGGAGGGATTATATAATGTTGTTTAGAATTTATGCCTTTAGCGCTGGTATAGTCGGCATAATTTTCTTTGTTTACAGTTTCTAGCATAGTTTTAGCATCAGATATATCTGAAACGTGAGTGATAATTATCCAACTATTACCTTGTCTTGTTAAGTGACTCATTAGGACTCCGGATTATCTGCTAGCCATTGTAACGCTTGTCTATGGGAAACTGCCTGGCTATTTTTAATTTTTTCCTGCATGTCGTTACGCATCCTATTATAATTAAAGGGCACACTTTCTTGCACATGTTTGGGCTGTTTTAACATTTCTTTTTGAGCGATATCTTTTGAAATTAATCCTAAACCGTGTAATACTAGAATATAATTAGATTCTTTAAACATTACAGTTCTATTTTGAAACTCACCTATACCTGGAAATTTATGTCGCCATATTTCTAATTTTTCTTCTAACGATGGAAATTTAGGAAGTTCCTGAATACTTTTCCAGAAATCAGTATCTTGTCTTGAAGTTATGTAGTGTAGTTGAACAAACTCTACAATATTTTCTAGTAATTCATCTGACAATCTGTTAAAAGTTCTCTGTGCCAAGTCTATATCTGATCCTGGAATATAACTGCTTAAGGCTGTGGTTAAATAATAGGCTTGTTGAATACTAGATCCTATACTACTTGCTTCTAAAGGTTCAACGAAACTGCAACTTAGTCCTATGGCACAGCAATTTTTAACCCAGGATGTTTCTAAACATCCTGCATCGAATTTAATCTGCTTGGCAATATTAACTTCGTATCCGTATAACTTTTCAACTTCTTTCTTAGCAGTTTCAAAATCCATAAAACTATCATTAAAAACATAGCCGTTGCCAAAACGTTCCTGTGTAGGAATTCTCCATAGCCATCCACTGTCCATTGCTCTACTTAAAGTCCAACTTGGAATATCTTCTTGTCGTTCGGTCGGAAACGCAATGGCAGAATTCATTGGAAGATATTTTTGATAACTCCTCCAAGGAACGCCCATAGTTTTGTGTAGCAATAGCCTATGAAATCCTGTGCTGTCAACATAAAACTCATAGTTATGAACAACTCCTTGTTTATCTTTAAGGTAGTCTATTGCTCCGTTTTCAGTTAAATGAACGCTATCAATGTCTGCTTTAACTATACCTATATTTCTTTCTTCACAAATTTTGTGTAAAAATGTATTCAATTTAAAGGTATTGAAATGAAATTGATTTACACCCCAGTATGGCTCTATATGTAGGCTTTTTTCAACATAATCCATTACAAGACTTTTAGCATCTAAGCCTTCGCTAATTGGATAGGCATACATTATTTTACTGTGTGTTTGGCTTTCTATACTCATATTGCTACTGACATTATGAATATAATTTGTGCCATCACCTAGCCAGTTGGAAAAGTTAATACCATATTTAAATGTGCAATCTGTTTCTTTAACAAGATCAACTAATTTTATATTACAATCTGAAATAAAATTGCGCCAATGCTCAGTTGAACCTTCTCCTACTCCAACTATACCTATATTATCAGATTCTATGATATCTATTTTTAAATTAGGCCAAGTTTTTCGTAAAATTATAGCAGTAATTAATCCTGCTGTTCCTCCGCCTACAATAGCAATATTATTGAGCAACATTTTCTAATTCCTTTTTTTGATTTTCGTTCTGATTATAAGGAATTTTACAAGTATGTAGTGTGGCTTCTTCAAAATATAACTCGTTGATAAGATCAAATTTTTGAGTTAGATTCCAAGTAAGCCCGATTTGACTCCAATGTTTTTTCCATTCTGTGCTACAATTAGACATTAAATCATACTTGTATTCATATATACAAATAGTTTCTGAAAAGTTTTTAACTTGTTCAATTAATTCTAAAGGATTGTCTATAATTTCTAAATAGGCTGAAAATACAATTAGGTCAAACCCTTGTAGTAATTCTTGATTTATAGGTTTGTTAGGAGAAATTTTAATATCGGAATTGTCATCCATTCCAATTGTTTTATAATTTTTAAACTCCTGATAGTTGTCTAAGCGTTCTTCATTATGGCTAAAATGCAATATATTCTGGTCTTTGCTTAGTATAATTGACAATGTTTCTGAATGATTCATCTATGCCCTTTTACTTTATATAGTAAAAAATCGTAGACTATTCAGTTAGATATGATTACACAGGAACGTATTCCTCGACTATCATTTGTCCTGGAGTGTCATATGAATTGCCGCCACCATCCCAATATTGAGTATGCCATAAATGCGCATTATGATTACCTTCTGAATAAGATCTGCACTTAAATCCAATCCTAGCATAAGCATATGCATCCCAACTAGGCACATCAAATTGAATAGTATTTGTATTTTCTACATGATGGCCGCCTCTGGTAAATCTGCCATACTCAACCTCGTCTACATAAAAAATATAGTGCATAATCATATGCTGACTTGGTCCATATTGTCTTGTATGAATATTATAACTTACACGAATGCGAGTGTCTCCTCGCATAGGCCTAAAATCCATATAAGCTCCTGGAACCCAATAGTAGGCATTGTTTGCTCTCCACCATCCGGTTCTATGAATATAATTTGTTCTTTGAATTAATCTTCTTTTGAAATAATCGGTAGTTATTCCAAATGACGCTGATTCATTGGTAACACTATCTACTTGTAGAATGCCTGTCATGCCGCTGTATACTCCTCTACACTAACCCAGCTTGGAACACCTCTTGTGCTATCACTGCCGTTTTGGTATCTTTGAGCATTCCAATGCACACTATGATTACTATCAGTGTATTGTCTTGTTATGTATCCCATACCTGCTGCTTTTCCTGCACCCCAGCTGGGAACTTCCCAACGACGGATTACTCCCGATTCTTGATGATCTACACTAACACTATGCCTTGCATATTCTTGCCCGTTGGCCATAAAAATCCAATGTGTTATAGAATGTGCAGCACCTCTGTGGCCTAATGGACACATCCAAGTATAAGTTAAATAACTATTACTATAGACTGGTGTTATACTTAACCAACTACCAGGAACTTCGTAGTAGGTGTTGCCTGGATTCCAAGCACCTCCCCTGAACCATCTATAAGTTCGTTGTATCAGCCTACGATTTAGATTTGTCGTAGAAAGATTCACTGAATTCGCAGAATTGCGGATGGTATTAACTAAAAGAGTTCCGGTCATGTTTATGGCTTAGGAAATTCTTGTTTAATTGCTTCTCTACGTGACTGTAGTGCTGCGGCTTTTTCTGGGCGATTTTCTACTACCATTTCCCATAGAGCTACAATCATATCGTCCCTACTAGGATATTTTCCTGGCATTGCACGTTGTTCATGAACACGTCTTAGTGCAACATCGTCCTTAATAGTTTCCCATTTGGCAATTAATTCTTCTCTAGTAGGTTTTGGGGTTGTTTCCATCCACGTAATATCGTCGTATAAAGGACCTCTTACTCCATATAGACGTCCTGCATAGAACTTGTGCATAACCTCACCAAAATCAACATCATTAGACATTGTTATCTCCTTGTTTCTTTATTTACCTTGCTGTAATTGTTTGTCTTGAAGCAGCACCAACTCCTGTTGGTTCTCCCACTCCTAAATATTCTTCAACTATTAATTGCCCTCTAGCATTTTGAGCGCTACGTCCTGTGCCGTCCCAGTAATACGTTGTATATAATCTTGTTTCATGATTATCATTGCTATAGGATCTAACTTGGTAACCTATTCTTCCTGAACTTGTTCCCCAGCTAGGCACATCCCATTGAATAATATTACCGTCTTCTATATGAACACCTGACTGACTATGCCAATAGTAACAAATTCCTGCGACAAAAAATCTCCAATGGCTAATAGCATGGGTAGCATTTGACCAAGCGTGAGGAATTCTCCATAAGAAATGTATTCTTGACTGGGCGCTTCTTGGTGTAAAATCTACGAAACCTCCAGGAACCCAGTTGCTAGTATTATCTGGGTTCCACTCTCCTCCTGTATAGGTATTCTCATAGCGCTGAATTACTCTAGCAGTAAGTTCTGTTAAGGGCACGGTTATTGTGCCTAGTCTATTGCTTATTGCATCTAATCTAAGTGTTCCCATTAGTAAAGTAGTTCCTCTATCATTAAATGCCCTCTAGCATTCTGAGCACTACGTCCTGTGCCGTCCCAGTAGTAAGTTGTATACATTCTTACTTCATGATTATCATTGCTATAGGATCTATGCTGCATTCCTATTCTAGCCTGGTTGGTCCCCCAACTAGGAACTTCAAATTGAAAAGTTCTACCATTTTCTATATGAGTTCCGCTTTCACTCCAGTAATAATATAAAATGCTATTGGCGTAAAAATACATATGACTTATTGCATGACTTGATGCTACCCATGCAATAGGTAATCTCATAGTATATTTTATCCTGCTGTCTGCTCTTCTTGGAGTAAAATCATAGAACGCACCTGGAATCCAGTTAAACGTATTATCTGGGTTCCACTCTCCTCCGGTATAAACAGCTTGATAGTATTGTATTACTCGTTGTTTAAGATCTCTTACTGGAATAGTAACTGTTCCGCTAACATCTCGCAAGTTTTCTACTGTAAGGGCTCCCATTTATACTCCTGGTAGATATTCTTCTATGACTAACTGGCCATAGCAATTTTGAGCGCTACCACCGCCGTCCCAGTATTGTGTTGTGTAAACACGAACTTCATGATTGTCGTCACCATACGAGCGTTGCTGATATCCTATACGACCTACACTGGTTCCCCAACTAGCGAAATCCCAAATGTATGTGCTCATATCTTCAAGATGATTTCCTGAAATACTGTGGCGACCCTGCTCTACACCATTGGCGTAAAATATCCAATGACTTATTGCATGAGCTACTCCGCTATTACGTGCATAAGGAATATGACAACATGTTCTTATTCTGCTACTTGCAGACAAAGGAGTGTAATCATAAAACATTCCAGGAATCCATTGATATGAGGTCGTAGGGTTCCACTGTCCACCAGTGTAAGTAGCTCTATAGCTTCTTATTACGCGATGTCCTAGTTCGGTAAGAGGAACCTGTGTTTGCTCAGGATCTACTGTTAATTGGTCAACGATTAAAGTGCTCATGGTATTGCAAAATATTCCTCAATTGTCATTTCACCTACAGCAAGGGATGATTGATTACTTCCACCACCATCCCAATGATGTGTAGCGTGTATTCTAGGCTGATTACCGCTACCGTATCGTCTTACTTGATAGCCTATTCTGCCAGTAGCTGTTCCCCAACTGGCAAAATCCCAGACATATACATGTCTATGCTCTGGACTTTGACCTGCTATACTGTGACGACCAATTTCTGTGCCGTTAGCATAAAATATCCAATGGCTTATAGCGTGTCCATTTTCATGGCTGTAACTAAAACTTATAGTTGTTCTAATTCTACTAGACGCAGAGGCTGGAGCATAATCTTGAAACATACCTAATGCCCATGAATAAGCATCTCCAGGTATATAAGATCCTCCTGTGTAACGTGATCGAAAATCTTTTATTACACGCTGCCTTAATTCAGTCAATGGAAGTGTAACTTCACTTGTAACTGCCTGAAGATTATCTGCTCTTACTGTGCTCATCTAATTACTCTAAATCTCGTTTGACCTGCTTCTTCGCCATCAGGTCTAACAGGCCATGTTACACCAACAAGCTCTCCTGCTACTAATTGTGGATTGCTGTTCTTAGTGATGTCTGCTAGAGCCTGCATATAATCTTTCCATTCTTGAGGAATAGGCTCTCCAGTCCTCATGGCTCTAAGTGTGACCCAATCCGTCTCTCTTAATCTAGCGTCTCTTACTCTACGTAATGCTTTCATAGGAGCTTCGTTGATTAATTCTTGAGCTTTTGCTAAAATAGATTCGTCACTAGGTCTTAAAGCAGGATCTGACTCCCACTTAATACCATCAACATTGTCTCCTTCTACGCTCCAAATAGCATTGGGCGCTAGTAGATATAGAGCTTCAGCGATTGGTAATATTTTTCTACTTGGGCTAGCGGTATCTGACATGTTTTTTTAATTCCTTCTATTATTTATGCGGCGATTTCTTGAGCTATTCCAAAACTCACACCTTGTTCATATGCATCGCCACCATTTTGATAGTTTGTAAGCGTTGAATTTAGTGTAAAACTCTGGTTGGATGCGCCTGAGCTTTTTACAGCAAAACTATAGGTTACCCACTCTGTTTTACCTGGGCGATCAATCCATGGTACTTGAATGTAACTAGGTGTACTATCATAGTTGTTGTCGTAGCGTGAAACACCGATCCCTTGTTGTTTACTTGCTCCATATCTGCCTATAACTTCATGATCAGGTTGTGCTGCACCTATCATAGAACCGTCTCTAAGTATAGTAAACACAATATCATGACTGCCTTCAAAAAACACATTAAATTCTATGAAAATAAAACTATCTCTACTACGTGGTTTAATATTGACATCCAATGGTCTGACAATAACACCGCCTTCGTGAATACCTTCTGCAAATATATCTGCTCTCATACCTCCATCATTGTTGGGCACTGTGTAGTAATGACGTTCCATGGCTACAGAATATTGAACTTGCACTATGTGTCCTGGAGCATAGACTGCGTTTGGGTAGGCTACTCTTACAGGACCTGTTATATTATCTACTTTTAAAACACTCATCCTGCTATCTCCCTTGCCCAACCCCAACTATGACCAACTTCTTGTCCGTCTGTGCCTGCGCTGTTTAACGATCTATTTAGAGCATATGTGAATGTACCGCTGCTGCTGCTTCTAACTGCTAGACTATAAGTTCTGGCTGAAGTGTTACCTGCTGGGTCAAACCAATTTATGGTACTTTGTTGCGGAGTGGTGCTGTAATCATTGTCATAGAGAGGAGTTAGTATGTTAGACCAACGAACATTTCCTCTATAGGTATTATAACCTATTAAATTACTGTCTCTTAAAACTACAAATCCACAGTCGTGATGCATTTCATAAAAAGTTGTCCAACGAAGCCAAATTACACTGTCTGCTCTGCGTGGTGTAATGGTTAAATTTAGTTGAGTAATGGCGGTTCCATTTCCACTCGGTTGAGCAGTGTATGTAGTTCTTACACTTGTACTTGCCTGTATCCATTGTATTATGGTTCCTTGTTGGATAAGCCCATTACTGACAGTAGTTTGACTTCCAGTTGCGGGTGCTAGTCCTCCTACTGTAACTGTCATTGAGCTATCTCCTGTATCATACAAAAACTTACACCACCTTCGTGATCGTCTTGAAAGGCTCCCCAGGCTCTGTTAACACGTATATCATAATTAGATCCTGTGCTGCTTCTAGATCCTAGACTATAAACATGAGGGCCGACACTTCCTGGAGTATCAACCCAGGCCATATGAGTGTAGGAAGGAGTACTGCTTTGATCATGACTATGCTCATATTCTGCACAACCTATACCGCTCCATCTTACATTACCTACTTCTGTATTATAACCTATAACAGTGCCACTTCTTTTGGCTTGAAATGTTATGTCATGATGACACTCATAAAATAGCCACCATTGTAAGTAAACTAAACTGTTTGCACGTTTAAGAGTAATTGTAGTATTTAGACCAGCAATATCTCTGCTGTTGTTATCATTGTAACTATTGTAGGTAGCATGATTATCCATTTTAGTCCACACACACTGAATAACCTGTCCTGGAACATATAAAATATTGTTGTTAGGAAAGGCGATTAGATGATCACCATCTTGTCTTCCAGCAAGTTCATCAGTTACCAATGTGCTCATTAGACAACACTCCAATCACCGTTAACTGTGACTGTTTGGCCGCTTGCTATAGTTACCGGTCCACTGCTCATACCATTAGTTCCTGCTGGGATAGTAATTGTTTCATTTATGGTGTTAGAGTTTGTTCTTATAATAGCATTAGTTCCTAGTGTTGGCTGTAAAGTTGCTAATGAACTTTGTGTAACTACAGTTGAGCTATTCATTACAATACTACCACCTACGTTTAATGCTCCGCTTATACCAACTCCACCTGTTACTACCAGTGTTCCTGTAGAAGTGCTAGTTGATGTTACATTATCAGTCATAAGAACGCTGGCTGTTGCCTTTGTAGCATTCGTAGTTCCGTTTATAGTTATCTGGCCGCTTGCCCCACTACTTCCTGTAACTGTTGGATGCTGTCCTATATTAGATACAATTCTATTTTCACTAGGAATAAAAGTTAAACCAGAGTCTACTCTCATGGTAGATTGAGCACCAGTAGGCAAGCTTCCTTCTGTCGGAGTGCTTGTTCCAAAATACACATAATGTGTATTGCTGTTTGATCCTGCATCACTAACAGTTAAGGCAGCGGTAGGAACCGCTTGCCAACTAGTTACTCCAGCGCCATCAGTCTGCAAAAATGCTCCATTTGATCCATTTGTGCTAGGAAGTTGAAATGTGGTATTTGCAGTAAGCCCTGCTAGAGATTTTAGAGATGTATAAAACGTATTTGCAGTATTATAAGCTCTGAGTTCACCATTAGTGCGTAGTTGAACTCCACCTACAAATTGAACTGTTCCTGACCCGTTTGGATCAATGACAATATCTTGGTTAGTAACTGCTGTAGTGATTGTATTTTGTCCTGATGCATAGATAGACCCTAACGGAGATCCACTACCTACTACACCTGTGCTTACCTGTCTTCCCATTTTTCTAATCCTTATTAAGCGGTAGTTGTTTCAATGCCCATAATAGTTACACTTAAGCCAAGTCCCGTCCCAGCACCTCTAACACTGATATATTTTCCTGACTCTAAAACCAATCCTGTTCGTTCTAGAACACCATTCGCAAGAATCTGTGAATCGTATTCTAAAAATTCTCCATCTCCTGGAGCACTAGGAGCAATACTTGTTGTAATTGCTAGTCTCACTGTAGCAACGTTTGTTGAACTGCGATTTGCAATACTCACTGTTACCACAGAAAATGTGTTGGCTGGAACTTGATATGGAGTGTAATATGTATTTGCACTTGTAATATCTTGTATCCCTAATCTTCCTGTTGCCATTTAAATCTCCATTAATTATTTAAGAAGTAATTCCAGGCTACTGGCAATCCTTTAACTCCGCCTGTAAAGTTAAAATTCGCCTTCATTGTAATTGCCTGTCCAGTAGTTGTAGAAATAGTTGTTCCTGCAATTTCAATAAAACCTGCTACTACACTATTTACATTAATTGATGCTCCACCACCACCGATTTGCGCAGCAATATAACTACGTATAGCTCGTTGGGTAGGAACAACACTGTCACTATTTGACGTAAAGAATGGGTCTGTGCTAAATTCAGTAATTGTAGCACTAGTTCCACCTAACGTTACTGCACCAAGTGTAAGTTCTGAAAGACCTGCAATATTAAACGCATCTGCATTTAAAGTAGCTACCCCTGTAGCCTGTTCAATTGTAAACAATTCCCCTACTCTAAAGTTACCGTCTTGATCAGTAGAAGTATAGAAAACTCGTCCTCCATTATTATCCACAGTTTCATTCGCTTGGCTAGGAACCTGGCTAGGAGTTAACGGATAATTAGTTTCTACAAAATTGCCTGTTCCTATATCTAAGAAGTCATGGCCAGTAAGTCTAACTTGACTGTATCTAATTCTAGTAATCACCCCAGTGCCGTCTTCTGGTGAATCAAATAATGTTACATCTGGGCTTACTTGTAGGAAAGCCTTGATAGAACCATCGTTCGTTCCTTGTAAAGATAATACTTGAACTAACTTATACGTTCTATTAGGTAGATTAGAAAATACTACGTTCGCTCCTGACTGAGGAGTTCCAGTAAGTCTTCTAACAGAAACAAATTTACCGGACTGGTAATTATCTGCATATCCGTCACCTTGATCGAGATTGGCAAATACGTTATTATATCCAACACCTCTATTTTTAAAGCTAGGTTGCGCTAAGGCTCCTTTTCCTACTCTTACAGTAAATGGGGCTTCATAGATATTATTAGGATCTGTAATAGTCATTGTAGGCACAGATGTGTAACTTGACCCCGGTTCTATAATACGAATTGAAAAAATCTTTTCGTCTTGAACAAAGCATCTTGCTTTAGCTGTTGCACCTAAATTGGCACTAGAGCTGGCAGTAGTTGAAGCGCTTGGTATTGCGACCCACTTTGGATTGCCCGAAGGGTTACCATGAACTGCTTTTTTAAATCCAGTTCCACTAGCTCTTGTTAACGCTCTGTCTGTCCAGTTGATGCCGTCTTCTGAACTAGAAGCTGTATTTGTACCATTCACAGCTAAAAACACACCTTGACCATAGGTAACATTTGTATAGCTTGCTGTTTCACTTAGAGTAGCAGAAACCCAAGTAATTCCATCTAAGCTATAAGCAGCAGTTGCTCCTGAATCCGCAGTGACTGCCACAAATCTATTATTTCCATAAGTTATGCTTACCCATTGGTTAGTTCCTACATTAGGTAGTTGATTTCCAGCAGTCCAAGTTGTGCCGCCGTCAGTGCTATAGGCAGTATTTCTAGAGCCATTTGCCACTGCTACAAATTTTCCAGCTCCGTATACTAAACTGCTCCAATTATCTGTCCCGGGCATCGCTCCACCTGTTTGCCATGCTCCTACTCCACCAGTTGAACTCCAACTTGTCTGCGTTACACCTGACTTAATTACGACCCATCTTGTTGCCCCAGTGGTTAATCGACCATAAGCTATTGCGCTATTAGCAGTTGAAGCTCCAGTAAGACTTTGTCCTGCTGTCCAACTAACTCCTCCATCTTTACTATAGGCTGTAGCATTGCTACCGTTGGCTATTGCCACAGTGAGTTTTTCAAATGCTGTTGCAGTGCCCGTTCCTGTTCCTGAACCAGTAGCAATAAAATAGTCCCCTAGTCGTACTTGTAAGTTAGTAGGAGCAGGATGCCCAATCAATGTCCATTGTGTGGTCGCCAAAGCAGCTATTTTATAAGCTCTACCAACAACGAATGATCCTGCTTGAACTGGGCTGGTTTCAACGACTTCACCTGTAGCCATTGCAGTCCATGTTAAACTTGAAGGTAAAACATTAGGTCTTGTAGTCCAACTAGTTCCATCACTAGAAGTAATAACAGTTTGCCCCGTATTAGGTAAAGCAACATAATTTCCTGACTGAGCTATACCAACAACTTCGAATTCTACAATACTGCCATTAGTTGAGTTTACTGATGTAAGTGTTAAAGTAATATTATGTGTTCCATCAACACCGCCTACGTTAGATCCTAAAATAGTAATTGTGTCTAATCTAGCATAGTTAATGCCAACATAACCTGGGATTAATGTAACAGAACTATATTTTCCACCTTTTTTAACTACTACGAATCTTGCTCCAGATCCACCACCGCTTGTTGTTCCTGTAATAGGATAAAATACTCTGTAAGTTTCTGCCCAAGCAAGGTCATTGTATACAGCAGCGTTTGATAAGGTAATCGCTGTGCTTGTATAAGTAGGTGCTGTAAAACTTATTCTAGGCTCAATTGTATAGCTAGAACTTGCATCTGGCGCTACAATAGTAGTTCCGGGAACCCAATGATCAAATCCAGCAGTTCCGTCGCTTTCTTTTATAATTGTAAGATCTTTAGTTCCAATGTTATAAGATGTAATTTGAGCATATTGTCCTGCACCTGCACCTGAAGTAATAACAATTCTCATACCTACATAAGCTGCTGCTACCTCTGCATCAACTGCTGCAATTTTAATAGATGTTGTTGTTCCTGACTGAGAAACATTACTATTGGTTAAGTATCCAAATCCTCCAAAATTTCCGGAAGCTTCAGGTGCATCTGTGCTATCATCCACTAAATCAGTTAATCTAACTTGATATACACCATTATCTCTAAATTCGTCTTGTTCAACGCTTAAACCTGATCCTGTTCCGCCAAATGCCCATGTAGCGAATGTATAGTCTGATCCTGCATTAGAATACTCAACTGTAAACAGTTTATTTGTTCCATCACCTAATACTGATCCTACTTCGGCAGTGTATCCTTTATTGTTTACTTCTGCGAAAATAGGAGTTTCTGTTTCGTCAAATCCTTCTGCCACACTGCCAAAATCACCATAGGAATTGTTTCCATTAGTTCCTCTTATTCGCCCTCCGTTTTCTGACAGATATCCTACATGTGAATAGTATGTAAACACTGATACCAATTCAGCTCTAGCATTATTAGTAATCCAAGCTCCTATACCATCACTTATAATTTGTGTAAAGTCATTAGAGGTTAAAGATTTATTACCACCATTGTGCAGAGCACCGTCTACCTTTTGACCTATTGCAGCATAACCAAAAGTTGCAACGTTCTGAATGTATGGGCTTCTACTTACTATCCAAACATGATAATCGTCTGGTCCATACCCTGGATCTAGTGAACAGTAGGCTCCTGCACTGACTCTGCTTGTTCCATAAGCATTAGGTGCTAGTAAATCACCTGTTAAACCTTCTAAAGTTTGATTACGTATACCAGTAGCATTACGCAGATAATACATGTCTTCTTCTAAGCTTCCAATAACAGCATTAGAATAATATCTAGCTGCTAATAAAGACTTATAATTTCCTGTAAATCTTAGGTCATATTTTAAGGCATCTACATAAGAAACTACATCTCTTAAACATAATTCTTCGTCGTATTCCATAGCTACTACCATAGATCCAGATCCTCCAGTGAGACCCAACGGACTTGAAGCATCTTTAGTAAGTGCTACAGTAAATGTAGTAGAATTAATTATATTCTGAACGTAGTAAGTTGTAGTTAAATTTAGTCCTCCAAATAAAACTCCGGTAAATCTAATTGCTGTATTTCTTTGCATCCAATTTGTTGAAGCACAGGTTAGTGTTGAAGTTGTAGTCAATGTAACCACACTGCTAAATGCACTTTGATTATAAGCTCTTATTTCATCTATAATGAACTGTTTGTTTAATTCTAATAAATGAATAGCGTAGTCAGTATTGGCTTCGGCTTGACTGCATGTTATACCTTCAGAAGTAGCTGAGAATAAAATATCATCTAATGTCTGCATTAAAGAAGTCAATCTTGTTTGTGCTGTAGTATTAGAATTTAAATTATTTAAAGCTATATTTTTAGCAAAAGTTAAGGCTTCTCTTGTAACTGTTTTCTGATTGAGACTAAAGACTTCACTTGCACTGGATCTTAAATATGAATATGCAGCTTTAATTGTCTGATGATTAGTGTTAAAACAAAAATCATAACCAACTGCGTCTAAGATTATTGCTAGATCTCTACTACATTTAGACTGGTTGTATTTGAAATCATTGAAAGTATCTGTAATATACTGAAGTGTATCAGATGTTATTCCTTCTTTTTCTAAACGAAGTAAATTCAATGCAGTTTGAATATCAGAAGCTGCCCATGTTATTAAAGGTAGACTTTCTCCTGGTAAGGATGATGGATCATCTGCTACAATAGCAATGTTGATATATCCTGCTAGAGTAGTAATCTGTGTTTGCTCGGTAGCTGTTGCAGCATTACCACTCGTATCTTGTCCGGAGTATAATTCTCTTACAACTTGTCCACAAACACTGCCTAACTGAGTATACATTGCAGCGCTGGCAGTTTTTTGTTGTGAATCAGGATAAACTGAGTCGCCAGTTATTTGATTAAACAAAGATCTTATAACATTTCTTGTTGCAAGGTTTCCTCCATATTGCACATCATAACTAAAAGCATCTATTGAATATCCAATGTCTCGTTGACATTTAGCTTGGCCAGTAGCTCCTAAGCCTGCCCAAACAGTATTATAGTTAACAATAAGCCATGTAGTTAAGGTATTAATGATAAATGTTCTGTTAGTTTGAAGTTGTTCTCTCGCATATAATTTATTTGAGTCTACGCCAGGGTCAGTCCATACGATAGAATCTGCGGCTGTAGTTCCGTTGCTAATAATATCTATAATTTCATCATAGCAAGCATTACTTCTAGTCACAGCAGTAGAACTACCAGTCAACGTAGACGCTAGTTGTTGTTTTATATAGGCTATTGAAGCTAGCTCTTGATCTATTTGATATGTTGTAACAACATTTGCTTGTAGTCTTAGATATGAAAGCCCATTTTGAATAGCCCAATAGTTAGATCCAAAAGCAGAGTCATAGTAGCCTGCATCAATTAAAAATCCAATATCACGTCTACAAAGAGCACTGTTATAGGTAAAATTACCATAGTTACTATTAATGTAATCTATCGTGTCTATTTGAATTTGCGGAACTACAAAGCTTAATGAATTGAATGCATTGACTAAAGCTGTAGTAGTTGTTACTCCATTAGTCAAAGGTGGTCGTGATTCTGTTTGGAAATTAATAGAAAGTCCTGTTCCGTTGACTAAAGTTATCGTCGATCCATTTAAAGATAAGCTTAGTTGAAAACTTGTAGCGTTTAATCCTGTAGGCAAAACAAAGTATTTCTTTCCTTCAATTATTCCGTTTAAAGACGTTGCCACTGCATATAATACATCACCAGTTGCTAATCCGTGGCTCCCGTTGGATGTCAAAGTATTTCCAGAAGTGATTGTAGTAACAGTAATCGAAGGTCTTGAATTTGTGTTTCCACCTTCTAACATGTCTATTAAAAGATCCATGCAGCTATTAATAAATGTTACTGCTGTAGATCCGTTATTAAAATTAACCGAATCTCTAAATTGTATAGCAGTATTGCCTGTAGTTTTTGTAACTAAAGTATTAGCAACGATCTGTCCAAGGATAACTTTCATTCTTTCGTAGGCAGCAATATTGGCTAGCGCTTCGCTACTATCTGTAACTAAATTAGATCCCGGACCATCAAAATAGGCTAGAGCAGCATTTAATGATTGTGTTTTTCCTCCGTAGGTTAGATCATAGATTAAAGCGTCAACTACATATCCTACATCACGCTTACATTTTGTTCTCGAATATTGAACACCGGAGAATGTAAAATCTATGTATGCCCCTATTTCTTCTTTAATAAAATCTTTGTTTTCTTTAACTAATGTTCTAGCATGATGGTATCCTGCTAGATATGTTGTGCCATAGCCAGTAGGTAAAGTATAATTGATCATATTTGTTTGAGCTGTAAGAAAATCAACTCTATGTTGCATCATTCTTACAAGTCCAGATGTTAAAGTTCTTTGTGCAGCTTGTGCTACAGGAACTTGTATAATTTGATCCGTCATGTTACTTTGACTTCTAGTTACCGCTGTCCCTGTTACTATATCTCCTGCAATACTTTCTAATCTTCCAAGACTACTTACACTAAATTTTACATCTGTTTTATCAATAATACTGCCGATTGGTCCTGCATTAGTAGATCTAACTTCGTCTCCTAAAACCACTGTGCTTTCTGGAACTATAATAGGCAATACTTCTCTATATTGCCCTGTAAGGACATGAATAGTGTTAAATGCTGCGTATCTTGCTGGTATATTAGCCGCTGTTTTGTCAGATAAAGCAGTTGTTACAATGCCTACAAGACTGGTTATTTCAGTTAAGGCACCAGGCTCTGATGTAAGATTTGCATCAAACCACTGAGGTATAATATTTGTTGAATCTTCTGAAACATTTTGATAAGCAATTGTAGGAGCTTCATTTGCTAAACACTTACCAATTAGTGTTAACATGTAATTGTAAGCAGCAATATCTTCATCACTTTCAGCACTTAATTTAGTGTATATTCCTGTTCCGCTTTGTTCATCCTCAGTGAGAGCATTTACATAGGCTAATGCTGCGCCTCTAGTTCTTACATTACCTCCGTGGCCTAGGTCATAAGCAAGCGCATCTATTACCCATCCAATATCTCTTTCACAACGATCTTCTCTATATTTAAAGCTAGAAGCAAATGGTGCAATAGAGTTGACAATTTGATAATTGATCCATTGAGTAGTTTCTCTTTGAATAAACAATCTGTTCATTTCAAGGAGTCGTTTGGCTTGAGGATATCTAGCACCTTTTTCAATTTCCATACAGGCATATCTTATTGATTTCCATGGTTTGTCAAATGTAGCTCCTTGAGTTGGCCATGGTGCGTCTATACCATGATTTCCTACCCAATAAACTCTATCTGTTACTCCCCATGTAACCCATTCTGGTTTTAAATCAGAACTAACACGTAGTATTTGACCTTCTGTGCCTATAGGTAGTCTAGCTGGACCAGCTCCATCGTAGTAAACTAAGTCGCCTAGTTCTTGAAGTGTAGCAGTCTCCGACCCTACGCTTAATACGTTCCAATAAGTTCCTGAAATATCTTGATCTGGTCTACTTAAGGATTGTCCTCCGCCTGTCGCAGATAATGTAGACCCATCGTCGCCTTCTGATCTATGAGCAAGCTTACAAATATAAGAATTATTAAGATATCTTACTGCATCACCAAGAACATACTCTGTATCATCAGTCCAATATCCTCTCCAATTTATACCGTTACTTAATAAAGTCCATGTTGTAACATTAGGTGGCTTTATGGCAAAATTAGCTGTCATTGTCCCTGTTGCAGTTGTAGGATTAAAAAACGATCCTCCTAACACGTCTGTAATCTTAAATGTAGTTGCACCAGAAATTTCTGCAATATAATAAGTAGCACCAGTAAAAACATTACCAAATGTTGTTCCAGAAAACTGAATGGCCATTCCTAGTGTCATATTGTTGGTCGAAGCAGTTGAAAATGTATCAGTTACAGAGCTAGATGCAGTTACAGTAACAGAATAAGACGGACTATCTAGGTTGGCTACATAGTTATATCCGTTTACTCTAACCATTTCTCCTATAAGATATGTTGTAGAAATATCCCAATTAGATTTATAATCTAAACCTTCACTAAATAAATCCCAATTACTTGTTCCTGTTACTGGGTTACTGTTCGTATTCTGTGTTTTTGAAACATATTGATTTCCACCATACTTAACAATATCGCCTGGTTGATATGCCGTAGCTCCACTCCAGTTAGATTCATACTCTAAACCTTCTATAAATTGGTTCCAATAGGCTGAATCAGCTGAAAAAGTTGTTGTCGATGTGTGATAAGTTATACAAATCCAAGTTCCTGCACCAAATTTTACAACATCATTCAATTTATAACGAATTGAATTTGACCAATTTCCTTTGAATTCTATCCCAGTATTAAATACTTGCCATTTACTTTGGTCATTTTCTAAACCTTGGCTCTCGCTTAATGCCGAAGTGTGTTGGGTGATACAAATATAATTAATTCCACCATACTTAACAATATCATTAACTTTATAACGAGTTGCTACAGTCCAATCATTCTTCCAATCAAAACCTTCTGCAAATAATTCCCATTTATTTGCATCTGCTTCTAGTCCAGATGATATAACGGATGCAGATGTATGATAAGTTATGGCAAGATAAACGTTACCGCCGTATTTTACTAGGTCACCTTTTTCGTAGATAGTGCTAGAGGCCCAATCACCCCTCCATCTTTGGCCATCTGCCATGAGATTCCATCTTGTAGGTATTAGATTTAAATCTGTATTAAAATCACTTGATGCTGTGTGCCCTAACACACACATATAGGTTTTACCCCCATATTTAATAACATCATCTTTAATATAAACGGTAGCAGTAGCCCACTCACCTTTCCATACAAATTTTATCCTAC
>Ga0129333_10000060_pt1 | contig 63767 bp, 60 predicted proteins | sample CPB6_08_DNA_FD_94474 | JGI IMG/M metagenome (GOLD analysis project Ga0129333, IMG submission 94474) | Freshwater to marine salinity gradient microbial communities from Chesapeake Bay, USA - CPBay_Sum_0.6_0.8_DNA | ecosystem: Environmental > Aquatic > Marine > Coastal | place: USA: Chesapeake... | reverse complement strand
CCTTTTGTATTTCATCAAATGGTATAACGTGCCACCCTACCTGCTTGGCCACACGTTTAGCCAGTGTATCATACATTCTTGCTCTGGACTGCTCTTTTGCTGTGAAGAATAATCGATCTGGGTGATACATTTCCACGAAATCTTTACAGGCCTGTATAACCGTGGCAAAAATCACATTAGCGTTGCCACCACCCGTTATATCATAACTTTCGCCTACTTTAAATTGAACTTCGTATTCTTTACGATTTCTGTGTGGAAATTCCCCGAATTCTACTTCTAGTTCAACTTCTTCTTCGTTGCCATATTCACCACCGAAGCCATCAGGATTTGTCACTGTGACATAACCTCTGGCTGCAATATAGTCACTACCCTCTGCCCATTCAAGATCAACAGCCAATTTAGGGTCGAAAAGTTCTGTAATTATTTCTCGTAATCTCATACTATATTTTCCTGGCTTCTAAGATCATTTCATAGCTACTTTGAAGCTTTTGAATTTTTCTTCTCGGTCTGCGAGACCCTTTAACCCTGAATTAATAGGCTTAGTTACAGCACGAGTATTGTCAAAATCGTTGACCTTGGGCTGTACTCTGTTTTGCCAAAACCAAACAGCTACCTTAGCTGCTATTTCTGGTCGTTCTACTAATTCTGGTTTGTTAACTAGATCGAGCCCCAGAGCTCGGCCCGCTTTTTGATAGTTGTACTTTCCAGTGAGCTGTATATAACCGCGACCTCGATAGCGAACACCATCTCCTAGCTGATCATTACCTAATCGTGCTGCTTTGGCGTTAAAGTTCTTGGGTTTTCCTGTAGAGGGATCTATAATGATTTTCTTATGCTTGTCTTTCTTAAAAACTGGTTCATATTTTTTGAAATCTAGGCGACCGCCAAGTTCTTTCATGTATTCAAAGTTACCAGTTTCGTGAGCAGTCTGTGCTAGAAATGCTGCTAATTCTTGTCCAGTAATTCCTGCATCCACAGCTGCCTTAGTTAGAATCTTTTCGTGAGGGCTACCAGTTACAGATTTCTTAGGCACAGCACTAGGTTTAACTTCGGGTTGAGCGTTTTGCATTACAGGTGCTGCTGATGGTTTTTCTGCTGGTTGCTGAATTTGGGTCTGAGACTTTGTAATATCCTTAACAGTACCATGCGCACCGCCTAGACCTACTGCTGCTCCAATAGCGGCGCCGCCTAGCCAATCACGCCATCCCTCGTCAATATCGTGTGTAGGCATCCTTAGGCGTTTTAGCTGTTTAAGATACTTGTGTTCTATAGGTTCTGACCCAAAAGATAGCACTGTCTGTGGTGGTCCTTTGCCGAATTCTTTAGGATCGGCATCGTCAAGATCTGCTATATTTTGACCTAGCTTATACCAGTCATAGACATCATCTACATCTACTTTTACTGTGCCCTTAGGATATGGTATTAGGTTTTCTGTAGTAGGAGGTTCTACTCCTAAAACCTGTCCTAGTCTAGTCAAGCTAGCTAGATATTTCTTTTGGCTAGAGCTGGCTCGTTTAGGATCCCAATCTGACTTATCACCATGAAAGTTTTCCCAGTTATCGGCAAACTTGACCATCATAGCCAGCATACTACCGCTATTAATAATACGATCGATGTTTTGGTTATAGTTTATAGATTTGTCTTTGGTCAGTAATCCTACAGCCTTAATTACTTCTGGACTGAAGTCCAGCTTAGCCAGTTGATCGAGTCCAATATCTGTATCTTCTACTACATCATGTAAGAAGGCAACTTTTACTGCATCGCTGGTAAATTTAGAACCAAAGATCTTTTTACCTGTCATTGCTACAGCACGAGGATGACGCCAATAGGGCAATTTTCCGTAGAGTTGATCTCCGTGAGCTTGTTTAATAAAATCTAGAGTTTGATTTAGATTAAGCTCTGTGACTGTATCTTCAAAGTCAAGACTGTGTTGCCCATCTCGATATTCAGGACGGCTAGGAGGTGCCATCATTTCTTTTTTAACAAATTCACGAGCTCTCATTTGTATATTTATCTATGTCTGCTAACACTGCTTTAGCCATGAGTTGATTACTAAGTATTCCCGGATGATAGTCTCTAGCTTTGTCTATTAGAAATTCTGTATGATTATATATGAGGTCTGTAACTATCATATCATTGTCTTCTCGAAACAGTGATTGACTAACTTTCCTATATATTTGAGGAGCTCCTATACTTTCCATCTTTATCATAGTATCTCTAACATCTAGGTTTCTAGTATTAACGTTATGAAATTCTAATAATGAACCTGTAAGAATTCTGTTAGTGTCTGGCCATTGTATAACTAAGTATCTAGGCTTAGGATACTTCCATAACCAGTTAATAAGATTATGCATCATAGTATATTGATCTGACCCGCCTAACGCAAGGTTGTAGTAGGGGAGATTTAACTTTTTAGACACTATTGTTGCCCACATTGTGCTATATTCCAGCCCAATACCTGCGGTAATTGAGCACCCTGTTACTAGTATGTAATCGCTATGCTTTTCAAATGTGAACGGGTTGGGAGATCTATGCCCATACCTATTAATATGATACTCTATAGGATGTGTAAGGTAGTACCAATCATGCGGCTCTTCTTTTTGTCGTTGATTAAAAACTTCTCTAGAGTCAGAAGACAAAAAATTACTTCTCTTGGCCCTTTCCCAGGCAGGGCAAACAAACCCGTCTATGATAATGTTCACATTAATCTCCTACTCCATGTTTTAGGAGTTAGGTCATTGACTATTTCTAACGGGTAACTATAGTCAAAGGGTCTAGGACCTTGTTGTCTGATGTAATCTATTGTCTGTCTAACGCCTTCTATAAGACTAGTTCTCGTTTGGTAACCAAGTACTTGCCTAGCTTTATCAGCAGAGCAGGTTGCAAATTTTATTTCTTTTGGCCTTTCTGGTAGGTACTCAATTTCTCCTTGAAACTTAAGTTCTTGCATGATTAATTCAGCTAGATACTTAATAGTAACAAACTCTTCATCCGGTCCTATATTGAATGTATCGTTTTTGATATTAGGATCGAGCGCTAGTTTTTCTAAGCAGTAAATACAATCATCAATAAAGCTAAAGCACCTTTTCTGTAATCCATTTCCATATACAATCGGAGGCTTGCCTTGTAGTACACGATTAATCATTATGCTCATAACATTCCGAAATGGATCATCATATCTCTGTCTTGGTCCTACAATATTATGAGGTACAGCGACAATCCAGTCCATACGGTTCATAGGTGCTAGCGATTTAAGTACATCTTCCCCAGCAACTTTGGCAATAGCATAAGGATCAACAGGAGATGGAGCCTGTGTTTCTTTATAAGGAAAGTCTTGATTTCCGTATCTAGCCATACTAGAACAGTAGACAAATTTCCTTACCTTACTTTGTATAGCAGCAGATATAGTCGAAACACTAGCTTGAAAAATATTTTTAGTAATAAAATTTGGACTAAAAACTGATAACCCTTCATGAGCAGTTGCAGCACAATGATAGACAATGTCTGCACCTTTCATGACTGTGACCATATTGTCAAGGTCTAGACAATCTACTTGATAGAATTCTACTCTTTCATCAACATTAGATAAGTATCCGCCGATAAGATTGTCAACGCCTACTACATAGTGTCCAAGGTCTAGCATTCTATCAGCTAGATGACTTCCTAAAAACCCAGCTACTCCAGTAATAAAGATCTTCATTTTTCTGCCTGCTAATAAGAATAAATATTTAGCGAGGACAACATATGTCAAAAGAAGAGACCGAAAGTGCTGACGAAGTATATGAGTTTTTTATAGAAACCTGTCGTGAGTTAGAGGAACAAGGGCATGATTCAGAATTAATTGATGGAATTTTACTAGGAGTACTTGCTACTAGAATGGAATCCAGAAATGAAATTCAAGAATTTAAAGTTCTTTTACGACATGCTATAAACAGCTTCAAAGAATATAGTCCGCCGACTATTCATTAGTCGTCCGAGTTGGCGTTCATATTATTAATAAACTCTCGAAGTTTATTATTTGAAGTTGCCTTAACTTTTTGTTCGACTGTTATTTCTCCAGTATCAGGGTCTATTTTTTCAACTTGACTTTTACGCTTAATGTCGTCTAGTATTGAAGATGTTTTTGCTGTAGCTTGTGAACTATAGCTTTCATCTTCTCCTGGATCTGTAATCCTTAGAGTATCAATGTTAAAGTCTAAATCAATTTTTTGCCCAACTCCACTCGAAGATCTAGTTTTCATTAGCTGTATTTGATACTTTCCTCTTTCTCTCATAGCTCGGCTAGTAAAGATACCTATTACATTATCTGCGGTCTGAATTTTACTTAGCCCTCCTGAGATATGACTATGATCAAACTCAACTTCTTCAACACTAGCACGATTTAACTGACTAGCAGTGACTAGGATAATCTTTCGCTCCATAGCTAAGTTTCTTAATTCTTCTGAAACAAACTTATCTTTAATAAACAAATTTTCGGCAGAGATCTTTTGGCTAATCGGCATTAGCAAATCTAAATAATCTACCAAAAGGACATCAACTTTTGTCCCTAATTTGATTTCATGCTCTTTAAGATAACTTCGTATGTCGTTTACAGTTTTTCCACTAGGCATGTACTTGATTTGAAAATGTCCTGATTTCTTGCCAATCATTTTTACTTTCATTTCTACATTGTCAAGGTCTTTAAAGATATCCCGAGTCGAGATTCCAGTTGTCATAGAATCTATACGCATAGCAACTAGTTGCTCACTTAGTTCTAAGGTAAGGTATACAACATTTAGACCTTCTAACGCCCAATTTAGTCCAAGATTTGCCAAAAATAAACTTTTCCCTGCACCCGAGCCACCAGCAAATATATTAAGTTCTCCTCGATTCATTCCACCGAACAATTTTTTATCAAAGGTCTCCCAACCAGTTTTAACTTGTCCATTTTTGTCTTTGAGTCCCATTAGTCTAGCTCTAGGATCTTCAAAGTAGTTTATTCCCATGTCTTTTTGTAGACCGATTTGAACTGCTTTCTTAATTTTTTCTTCTACTGGTCCGTAGTTGCCTTCTTCAAGTAGATCAGCACTTTCGATAATAGCTCTTTCTAAACTCTTATGTCTAGTAAATTTTTCAAATTCTTCTAATAACCAGTCGTAATGAGCTTCTTCAAGATTTTCTGGTTTTCTAAGATTAACATCGTTTGTCGAGTTTACTATTTCATATGTAGGCAAAATATTGTGCTTGCTAACATACTCGTTAATAAATTTAGCAGCAGGTCGTAACCTAGTATCAAATAGTTCACTGTCCCAGATAGCCTGGCATCGGACGAATGTGGTAGCATCACTTAGTACCATTTCAAGATACAAAGTTTGAACATCTAAATTATAGTCCATAAATTATGTGAATACCTTTACATTGTAATATTTTTCAAATTGATCAGCATCGTTTTTATCATTAACCATTGGTTGTCCTTTAATGTTTAGACTAGTGTTTAATAACATAGGGCAACCAGTTTCTTCATACCATTGCTCTAATAGATATCTAAAACCCGGACTATCCTGTTTGCCCACAGTCTGCACTCTACTAGTACCATCTGCATGAATTATAGCAGGAAACTGATCAGGTTGTCTACATCTCGCCACAAACTGCATGTAAGGACTATGTGTTATATTTTCGGGCATATAAAAATAATCTTCAACATGTTCTTCTAAAATAGCAGGCGCAAAAGGTCTAAATTTTTGTCTTTGTTTAATAGCATTTACACGGTCTTTAATATCTGATCCCCGTGGATCTGCTAAAAGACTACGGTGCCCTAGTGCTCTTGGTCCAAACTCAGCCCGCCCATTGGCTACGCCTGTTATCTTAGATCTTATTAGTTCTTTTATAACTTCTTCCGAAGGATACGGTCCACCTAAGTCTGATCCTAAGTAAGGTCCTGGCCAATTAACCTTTTCTTGAAAATATCCACAGACGCTTCCTAATGAACTACCTGCGTCTCCAGGGTTAGGCATGATCCAAACATTGTTCCAGTCTTTGGTAATTTCGCTGTTAGCAGAACAGTTAAGGGCACATCCTCCCATAAGGATTAGATTCTCACTTGATAGATTTATTCGTGCGTAAGTAGTTATAGATTTTAATATATCAGTATACACAGTTTGTGTAGCGGCTGCTATATCGAACATATCCTGTTCAGTGGTTAGATCAGGACGCCACCATTTGCAACCTTTATGTAAGTTATGTTTAAATTTAATTTCTGGAGCGGTTAGACTTTTGAAAAAATCTTCTAATATTGAATTATATAGCCTATAAGGCTTGCCGTATGCAGCCATTCCCATAAGAATATATTCTTCTTCATTAGGTTTGAGACCTATGCGCTGTGTCATAGCACTGTACCACAGACCGATGCTATGCGGATAACTTTGACTGTACCACTTGTTAAGATTTGATCCTATTCCCTTCCATATAGTCAGTGTTTCATACTCTCCGATACTATCTATACAAATTATTGTAGCATTATTAAATTTACTAGTATAATATCCAGCAGCAGCATGGCTTTGGTGATGAGAACCTGTACAAACTGGAGCATCTATATTATATTTTTTTAGATACTGTTTAATATTATTTTCTTTCCAGTTCCAACCTTGGCCTGCTGTAAATTGTCTAAATGTTTTCAGTAAAGGATTTTCATACCAGACTATAAGATCTGGTTTACCCCAATACTCTGCTTCACGGATTAGATCAGGATGCAGGTTGCCGTCATTTTTTATCTTGCTGTAGCGTTCACTATGAGCAGCAAACTTAATTGTTTTATCGTGCCAGACAGAAAGAGCAGCATCGTGGCTGTTAGCCGAAATTCCCCAAATAATCATTTGTAAATAAAAGGATCTCGTTTTTTCAACTCTTCAATTCTCTTTTTATATTCTTGTTTTTTCTTCCATCGGTAATAGGGGCGAAGTATTATATCTATTATTTTTTTAACCATGATTTGATCCTTATTTTGATTTTTGTAGGATTGTGCTCGATAGATTTGTATATATGCGTGTAGGTAAATAATCTTCCATATTTTAACACCGCATCATTTACATCTTTAATTCCTTCATCATACCAATCCGGTAAACTTACTGACCAATTTTGTTTTAGCGCCTGCTCGATTAGAGTTAAACTAGCACGATCTCTATCAGGTACAACTACTACTGACTTATTTAATCTATTAATTTGCCAAGCTTGCTGACTGCTAATTTCATTGCTGTTAACACTAACTCCGTCGAGAAAAATTGCATCAATAGGTCCTTCAGTTAAGAATAAAATCTTTTTACTGTTAACTTGATTATCTAAGTTAAACACATAATGAGGTTGTTGACTAGCAATATATTTAGGCTTCCCTTCTACTATTTTTCGAGCAGTGTATCCTACAATCTTCCCTTGATTATAAAATGGTATAATTAACCGATCGTTAAATCCTTCTTCGTTAGTCCAATGCCAGTTAAAATCATCAAGTTCTAATTTTCTAGCAAGGAGATATTCAAGAATTGGTGCTAGTTCATTTGGCGGATCTTTTATCCATTCTAATAGAGGAAAGCTACCAATTGGTAAAGCATTTTCAAAAAACTGTGGAATTATATTATTAGGTTGACTCTCTTGTTCTTCTTTAGATCGTAGAGCGTCGAATATGCATCTATTAACTAGATCATCTGGAACTGACAGCCATGTTAATAGTTTTTTAAATTTAGCTGATACAGTCCTTCCTGGATGCCAACTTGACTTAAATCCGCAATTAAAGCAGTGATAACTAACTCCTTCAGTTATCATCAGCCCTCCCCTCTTTCTTTTGTCGGGAGATTGTCCATTGTGATGACAGCATACAGCATCAAAGCTGATCCAGCCACTTGGAGTAGATTTTCTCTTAGGAGGTAGAAAACTACTAACTGTCTCGACAATTAAACTCATGCACTATTATAACATGAATTTATACAGATATCAAATTAATTTCTAACCAGAACTTTTTCAATAGTTCCGTAATCCCCGTTATACTTGAAACGAATAAAAGTATAATTTCCAGTTATGTTAGTATAGGTAAGTGTACTTCCTAGTAGATTGATTTCGGAAATCTTGCTCCATACTGTAGAACTATCGTTAGAACTAGGATCAATCGTTGCCCATATTTCAACATTGTCATCTAAGTCTGCATAAAATGCAATAGTTGTAGTAGCATCATTTCCACCAATGGAATTCTGCAATTCAACAGCTTCACTGGTAAAAACATTGTTCAAATCAGAATTAAACACAGATACTACTTGTGCAGCTCTTGGTCTAGGAAAACTCGAATCTATAATCTCCACAGTTCCGCTAGCGTTGTATTGTGTGTCAGTATAAACAAGAATAGACTCATTAGTTGAATTGTGAGTTAGATAAACAGTATTCAGAAGGTACTGTTGATCAATTTGCTCTAGTTCGCTAGCAGTAACAACAAAGTTAAGAGTACCTAAAGTACTATCACCAGTTCCGTCTTTTTGTAAAATAAGATTTTGATCTTGATCAAGCAAGACTAAAGTAGCAGTATAGACACTGATATCGACTGGTTTTTGATCGTTGTTTTTGACTTGAAATTCAAGGTTATTATCAATACCTTTATAAAGTTTAATTTTTCGTTGATACACTTGACGAAACTCCGTTCGTGATTCGCTCAAAGAAGCTACAACCTTGATCCGGTTAGGTAATAAATAAATTGGTATTTTGAGCATAGAGTATTTATTTTTAAATGAAATTAAGCGACATTAAAGAAAATTTTCCGTTCATCTCCGTAGTTAACTATGGTGATATTGAGTATATAGGTATCATTATCAATCAAGATCATGCAATCACTAGTTTCTACGACTACGGTATTATAAAAACCGACGACGAGAAAAGAAGATTCCTTGAGCTAGGAGAAATATGGTGGTGGGAAAGTAATAGATATATTCCTATCAATATATTTCTAAGAATAGATATCGAGCCCTTTAGGTACTGCCAAAAGACATTTAATACTAAAGATGTACAAGTGGTTTTTGGCCCTACTACAAGTCTTACAAATCTTGCTAATAGAAGAATTAAAAGAAAAATAGTACAGTTAGTTCGTAAATCTTAACTAGAACTATTTTCTATTGTAGCTGTTTCTACTATTAGATTCATTTGCACAATAATTGCTTGAGCATATGCAATAGCATGTGACTTTTTGAAATAGTACTCGTTAGTAGCCGGTTTCGTCCAAACTTCCTTCATAATCTCCGGCCAGTTCTTCCCAATCAAATGTCGCTTGGCCGGGCGTATCATAGCTAGGACGGCAGCTAATTGTTCCACGGAAGTAGGGCAGGTCTTCCTCAGAATATCCCCGTGCCCGTTCAAATGAAATAGTAGATCCGTAAACTCGTCTTTTAGTAATAAAGTCCATAAAGGTTCCTCTTCCATTAGTTTTTTTAAATGCTTTTTATCTTTTATTCCTGAGTATACACTGGCATTAAGAAAATCAATTTTAAAATACCCTCGGTCTTCGGCTGTTTTATAATCAATAGTGGATAGATTATTTAAGAGATCTCTAGGAATCTCTTGTACATATATCCCAGTATTATGCGGTGTTAGTTTTCCTGAAGCATCAAGTCTTGAAGCTATTACATGCTTAAAAATTTTTAGAGCTGATGCACGATCAACAAAATCAATATCAATATCCATTATAAATTACTTGAGTTTACAATATCTTTAATTAAGATGATATCAGCTGGTTGAACACTAAACTTTTTAATCCATTTTTTTGGATCTAAAATATTTTCAACCATAGAAAGTTGTTCATCGTTAAGCCTCGCAAGCATGTTTTTGCCAGTATTGCAATTAAAAATAAGCCATCCTGTAATCTTGCCTTCTTTTATATCATATGCCGCTCTAGTTGGGCTAACATACTTAAAATAATGATTCCATTGACTATTATTTTCTTCAGACCATGTCACCATGGTTTTTATTGCTCTCTCAAGTGCTGTTTCGGCAGATTCCTTAAAAACTAGATCTTCTAAATATAGATAATAGTGCTCTTCTCTACACCAATGATCAAGCTTAATTCCACTTCTGACAATCCAACTAGTATAATTATCTGGATATAATGGGTTTACATTGTTAATAAAGCTTCCGAATTTTACAAAAGCATTATAATACTGACTTTCGGCAAATTCGTCATATGTTTTATTGCCTTTAGTGTTTTGATTTAATTGAAAAAATTTATTATAGACATCATAGCCAATCTGTACATGTTTCTCATGTTTACTTAAATGACGTCGTTTTTTCTCGCAGACATGCACTGTTAATGTTTTTTCTTTAACAAATTTTTTATTACAAAACTGGCAAACATATGGAGCATCAACAGGAGTCAATTTAAATTTTACCTTGTTTTTTTTAAAGACTGTTAAGTCCATCATAAGAGTTTCTTGATTTCTGACTCTTCATATCCTAGGTCTCTTGCTCTATTTTTTAGATCTTCATCGGATAATATTTTATTCATAAGATCTAGTTCGTCTTGCTTATAGTAGGGAAATAGTGCTTCGATAAATTTTTGTCTTTTATTGCCTTCCGATTTCTTGTATCCTACCCATTCGAACCCTCGTTCTTTCTTAGGTGAAATTGAGCTGGCGCATGCCAATTGCCACTGAAGTTTCGGATGCTTAGATAAGTTAAAAAAGTTCTTATTCAATCGTTCATTAACCCTTTTAATATTTTTAATCTGTTCTTCTTTAGTACCTTTTTTTAAACTGCAATATCTTACTAGTAGGTACATAGGAATCGACTTTCTTTGTTCTGGTGTCACTTCATCCCAAAGATCAAATGCTTTAAAGTCTGTTGCTGCTATAATTTCTCTTAATGTTAATTTATCACTCATGATTTTTGCCTAGTTGATATATTAGTATAACACGCTCTACATACTTTCGCAAGACTGGATCAGTCTTGCTGGCTAATCTTATCTCATTCCATAATTTCTGTTCATCTAGATCTAATCTTCCAATAGATCGACCTATTTCAAATCTTTCCGACGAAGGCGACCCAAATTCTCTTGCATAGGTAACCCCATCGGCTTCTTCATAGATATAGGTTGCACCTGGTTTAAGAGAGCCCATGAATGCTTCTCTTAATAAGGGTTTGATTATAATTTAGTAATGATCTAGTCGCTTCGGGATTGATACCGAGGCTTTCAGCCCAGGCACACCAAGCATAGACATCTTTTGGAATACATTTACTATTAGCACCTCTATTTTTAGGATATATAAAAGTCCACCAAAGGTTTAATCGAGGGTCGTCCCCGTAAACAGCATCTCGAACAGTATAGTAGTCTATACCAGCAGCTTCACAAGTATCATACAGTTCTTGACATTGAATTATTTTATAAAATGCTGCTCTATTTTCTGTAATTTTAATTATTTCAGCTTCATACCTAGATACTTGTCGTATAGACACAGTGGCATTATATGCCTGTTGATAACACTCAATAACTCTTCGTCGATCTTCAGGATCTCCACCGATAATCATAAATTGTCGAGATTCCATTTGTAAGAATGGATGATTTGGAGTTTCACCTAGATATTCTGGTTGGACTACAATCTTCTTATCAGGATATTTTTTAGCCATACTATCTGCAAACCCAGGCTGAGTTGCAGATCTAATAACGATAAAATTACATCCACAATGTCTAATGGCATCCTCTACTGCGCTGCAATCGAGATCAAAGTTATCGTTGCATGGTGTCGGCACTGCTAAAAACGCAATATCACAATTAACTAATGGGCGATTGTATTCTTCAATAAATTTATCGTAGATTTGAGCATTTGGAAATAGCTTGTGAGTTGCTTTTCCAATCCATCCGTATCCAACTATTCCTACCTTCATTTACTATAACCTACCGTTTCTCTTTCAATGTCGTCATGGTCAAATTGAGCCCAATAAAGTTCATAGGCCACTGTATCTTTAAGTGCTTCAAATTGATGATATTCACCTGGAGCTACCTTAGTATACATACCATCTCGTAATATAGTTTCATCTATTAAGTCATAGTTGTTCTTCCATACTCTTATAAGTAAACTACCTCGTTCCACAAAGAATCCATTCCATTTGTGTTTGTGTTTGTGTTTGCTACAAACACCTCCTTCTTTAATATTAATGCGATGAAACTCTAATACACTATTGGCTTCTACAAGTTCTGTATTGCCCCATACTTTGCCTGATATCATAATAAATCTCTATAACAGTTTTGAATAATTAATAAGTTCGCATTGCCTCGATACTTCTTTAATAAAAAAAGCACAGCTTGGTTTTTTACTGTTATCGAGGGGGGTTGTTATAAGTTGGTTACTCTTTGTTCGTGGAAAATACCACTTTAAGTCATTGTAAACATTAGTAATTTCTATTGATTTAAATTCATGTTTAAATCCTGATAATGGATTATAACAGAATGCTTCAAATCCGCGATCGTTTAGACTTGTAATTGGGATAATTTCAACATCAATTCCAGTGTCTGCACACCCTATAGCAATATGCCAGTCAACTGGCATAATAATTGTTTCATTACCGATCTTTAATTCTATACCAGGACTGTTAAATGATTCTAAAAAGATTAATGGTATAAAAAAGAAATCAGGATTATGTGGATCACTGTTGTCTAATACAGAAAATCTAATATCATCTTCAAATGAATTAGGTAGCCTATCTAGATCAAACGCTTGATCATCTAATGTTAATATTTTCATGTTTGCCAGTTTGCTTTCTCGATTGAAAATGGATATTTGGCATCTTTGTAGAACTTCTTTCGTTCTCCCAAGTGCCGTTTGGCATATTTACATGTTGATGTAATATCCCAGATTTGGACGAAGTCTTTATCTTCAGCTTTTCTAATGCCTCGTCCAATAGATTGTATAACTCTAACAAAGCTTTTTCCGGGTTCCAAAAGAACCAAATTAAAAATCCTAGGGATATTAATACCCACAGCGGCCACACCGTAAGTCGCCACAATAACCTTCTTATCACTAGTTTTAATTTCATCGTAATGCTCTTTTCGCTCGTTAAGTTTGATTTCACCTGATATAAAAACACTGTCAGGGATAGCTTCAGTTAGTAATTCTCCTGCTGCTATTCTATCTACTAGTATAAGAGTATTACCACTTTCTTTGATTTGATTACACAAATTACTGATGTAATTGAGCCGGTCTTTGTCACTGACTAGATACTTTAATTCTTCTTGATAATTTTTAAATTCTCTAGTGTCTAATAGTTGAACAATGTTTACATGACATTGGCTTAATATTCCTTTTTCCTGTAACTCGTGTGCAGCGATTCTATTTATTACAGGACCGATACTTGACAACAAACTTTGGTATTCAAAGTCTTGCTTAGGTACAGTACCTGTAAGTCCCCAGCGAATAGGAACTCGAGAAAAATTCTGAGTGAGTAATTTCTTTAAAACTTCTGCCTTCGCTTGATGAACTTCGTCAATTATAACACATACAACATCATTAATTAAATCGATTAGAGCTTCATCATTCTGGTCTAGTCTTTTCTTGTCTAGTACGTTAAGACTCTGCCAAGTAACAATAGTATGTGTGTGCCCAAGCTCTTTTCTATCTCCGAAATATACTCCAACATCGAGTCCGACATTTTTATAATCTTCTTCAGTTTGAACTACAAGGCTTTTATTAGGAACTACAACTATTGTCCTTCCATATGGTTCGCATAATGCACTTAATGTAGCAGTAATGATAGTCTTCCCAGCACCGGTAGCTAGTTCTTGTAACCCTTGCGGGTTTGTCATAAATTGATTAATAGCCTCTAATTGATAATCTCTAAGTATTATTGGATCCCCAGCAAATCTATGACCTTCAGGCCATACTTTTCCTTGATCTGCCCAGTAATTTTCTGTAATAGTCTGAAAATTAAAGTTATGCGATTCTCTTAAATCTGCAATATCATCAATGTCAATATCATGATCTTCTAAAATTTTTATAATGATATCTAGATGGTTTAGATACCCGGTACCGCCAGTCCCGAAAAAGCTTACAGTACCGTCCCATCTACCTAACTTATAGTGAGGCATGTGTCTTGCATATGGTACCTCATATTTTAATCGATTGGCTATTTTTCTTCTTATCTCGACCGATAAGCCTTCAAATTTAATATTAACTTCGTCTTTAATAATAAGTCTACAATTAGTCACATAATGCCTTTTTTTCTATTATAACATAGAAAATCTAATTGTCAAGTATTAACCCGTGTTTGATAAAATGAGATAACGGCAAACCTTCAGCAATCTCTTCTTTGAGCCATTCAGTGTGGCTAATCCAGCTTAGCCATTCTTTTCTGTCAACCCATTGTCGATCTTCGATTTTTTCTAAATTTTGGTGTGATATAGGTCTTGCTGGGCTTGAAATATCACAAAATACCGGAATCCCATGCAAGGCAGAAACTACACTAGGTCCACTGTTATAGTTTACTACAGCATGAGCATTTTTAATTGAATTTTCGAAATCAACTGAATCAATGGTCCCTGGTATTTTTTCAGCTTTTTCGTAAAAAATACCGGTTTTTTCGGTAATTTTTAATGAGTTAAAGTTTACTCTCGGATGAGGTCGTATGACTATTGATCGATCAGAAACTTTTCTAATATCTTTTATAACTTCATTAACCCAGTCTTCAGGAGTTCCTTGTTTAGACCATTGAAGACTATTAGGATTTTGAGGACAAATGATGATTTTTTCACCATTTTTCTGCCATTCTTTGAATTTTATTCCTAATCGGTTAAGTCTACTAATATCAGAGGAATTAAAATGAGGGAAATTATCATAACTAGTGCCGTTCAAACTAAATTTCCAAGTTCGACTTCTAAAAAAATGACCTGTTTCTAAAATAAAAACTGGTTTTTTTTGATTTTTATAATGATGAAATACTGTTTTGTTGTCTTTCATGCGTCCTTGCCACAGTACAGACCAAATAACGGCAGCATCAGCATTCATATCATTTTCCGTGACTTTGAATTTTAATTTTTTTGCCCCTTCGGCAAAAGATTTAAAAACTACATCACTGCCTAGTGCTCCATTTTTTGTAAAAATACTGATTTTCATACTATAAATATTCGACTTAAAAGATAAACCATGATACTACCTAAAATACAAGGATCTCTAGATCAAAAAGGATTTTTTATCTATGCCGCTGCTGACTCTATTTACTTCGAGCAGTACGGGATTCCTTTAATTAACAGCACTTTACGAAATACCAAGTTTGGAATTCACCTTCACATATACAATCCAACTGATAAACAAATAAAATTTTTAGAAAAGACTGATCGAGTCAGCTATACCTACGAAATCTTTGATAAAAATTTATTTAAAGAAGCAATTGATTTTTGGAATAAGCCAGACTTAATTGAGCCTTTCCTAAGTAGAAGAAAAAGAACTATAGGGTTAAAGCAATATTCTGATAGTGCTGACATTACTGCATGGATTTTTAAGACCTATTATGCTTGTATGCGGTTTGTAAGGCTAGCTGAGATAATTAGAGAACCAAGAAGATTTTTAGAAATTGATGTTGATGGTGTTGTAAGAAAAAACTTCCAAGTAGATTTTCCTGACGACGAAAAACGAGATTTTTATCTTTATGAAAAAGAGAAAAAAGACCCAAAAACCGGTCAAATGAATAAAAATGGTCATTTAGCTGGTGCTATCTTATATACTGACAAGGTCGGATCACTAAATTTTATTAGAGATTTAGCTGAAAGAATCAAAATTCAAATTGAAAATAATAACATCTACTGGTTTCTTGATCAAGAATGCCTAGATTCTGCGATTCCGTCATATAAAAAAGGAATATTACCTATAACCTATATCGATTGGCAAATGAGACCAGAGAGTGCTATATGGAGCGCTAAAGGTAAAAGGAAACACTTACCTATATTCATGTCTGAAATTAAAAAGTATGCGTAATTTTATAATTTACCTTAGTGATTTTCGAACGAGTCAAGACTATGCTGAACGAGCAGTTAGATCAGCAGCAAAATATGGGTGGGCTGTTGAGTTATTTCCGGGTATTAATGGAAATTTACTCGGTAATCATGGTCTTGACGATTATAATATAAAAATCTGTGAGGAAGATCGTAAAACTAGAGAAATGATGGAAAGACCAGGAGTTCGAGGTTGCTTCTTAAGCCATTATCAGTTATGGAAAATGTGTGCTAAAGGAAATGATCCTATCGGTATATTTGAACACGATATTGAATTTATAAGGGAAGCTGAAGAGTTTGCGAAGTTTGACGATATTTTAAGACTTGAAGGATTTGAATTAAAGAAAAGCCGCCCTGCAGGACACTGGTATGAGGGAGCAAGAGCTTACATATTAAAGCCTCGAGGAGCTCGAAAAATTTTATCCTGGATTGAGATGAATGGGGCATTGCCAGCTGATGTAATTCTTGGTGATAAAGTTCTAGATATTACCTGCGATACTCATAGTTTTGTTAGACAACAAAACGAGAATAAAACTAAATGGGAAAAACATAAAGATAGTTTTACTTGGAACCTTAGTGAGCAGCAGTAACCCATTGCCGCATCCAAGCCCAGCATCTCCCCGACCTTAGATCATCGAAACTCCAGTGGCACTGACTTAGTTTTCGAATCCATTGCTCTCGGTCTGGAAAAATTGGAGTTTCTAATTGAGTAAAATCTGTGTTTACAACATCTCCTGCCATGCTGAACCTCGGTTCATCAGTAATAAATGACGGAACTCCTTCAATTGCAGCTACAGAACTCGGTGTGCTGTTATGGCAAACCACTGCATGAGCCTTTTTAAGATCTTCTGTGATATGCCTACTAGTAGGACTAATTATAACTCCAAATTTGGCTATTTTTTTCTGCCATTCTGGAAAACTTTTCGGGTCGCCTGGGTGCCATCTAACTAAAATCGGTCGATCGGTATTTTTTTTAATTTTTCGAATAGTTCGATCGAGCCATGTCTCTAAATTTAAACCTCTCATACTCCATCCCAAAGGTCTTTGACAGCATACTAGTATATGATTACCATTTTTTCTCCAAGGTTTTAAATTAATTCCGTAATCTCTTTGAATATTGTTCCAATTGTCATCAGTCCATCGATTGTTACAATAAATTCCTTCAGCAGGATTTACCCCGTTGAAACTATACCGAAGATAATGCTTAGGATTTTCTTTGTTAAGGTAAATGAACACATTACTATCAGCAGAAACATAATACTGACCTCTAGATAATTGCTGTTCAACTACTGATTTTCTCACATGATAGTGCGGTAGTCGAGTTTTTGTGGGATTTTGACTGTTATAACTTCCAATAATCAGACCTACATCACAATTATCATAAGTTTGTTCAGATATTACTTTACTTTGATCGCCTACAGCAATAACACCTTCATGAAAAAAGTTAATAATGTCTGTTTTTTCTTTAGTGTTAATATTTGGTGGTATACTACTACGAAAACAATAAACTTTCATCTTTTTCGACCCACAAATACATGATCTTGCCATTTTCGACTTCGATCATCAGTTGCATCTTTAGTGATCCAATCTGCTATAATATCAATTCCGCCAATGTCCTCAGCAATAGCTTTAAATGCGTCGTCTACGAATCTCCAACAGTCTTGATCGTCATGCTTTGGTCCTGAACTTGGTGCAATTAGAACTATAAAGGAACCTTTTTTAAGAACCCGTTTCATCTCATTAACACTTTTAAATGGATTAGAACAATGTTCTAACATTTGCCCTGATACTACAAGGTCAACAGAAGCATCTGGTAATGGTATAGAATAAGGTCCAGGCATAACATGTGTAACACCTAGTCCATCTACAATATCAGCTATGAAGTATTTCGGTCGTAAGTCTTCGAACACGATTTTGTATGACCGATCATTGTCAAGACCTCTCCCACCGACGTCTAATATTGTTAAATTTTCTTTAAGATTAAAAAGATAATTAGATCTTACTGCTAACATGTTCTGTAGACTGCTTGGATGCATTAGTTAACCTTTATTTCGTATTGACTACCGTAGAACTTATTAAGTATTAGGCCTGTTTCTAGTATAAATTGATCAACTGCTTTTTTAACACCAGGCTTATTTGTATAATCATCCCCAAAAATATATCCCCCAGACCTTATAATTTTTAAACTGTTGTTTAAATCAAATAAACACCCTTCATAACTATGGTCTGCGTCAACATACACCCAATCTACTTGTTCATTAAATGAATCAAAGAACTCTTTGCTGGTCATTCGATGTATTTTTACTGGCTTATTTTTAAATTTTGTCTGGACACTAAGATAAATGTTATCATAGAATTTTTGAAAATCTGTTGGATTTTTTGACCCAACAAGTGTCTCATACCTTGAGAGATAATTTTCATAACTTCCATGCTCGTCGTTATTTGTATACGGAATAACGCTCCAACTGTCTACTAAATGTAAGAATTTTGCTTTCTTTAAAAATTTTTCAGAAGATCGCCCCTTCCAAACACCTATTTCTACACCTGTGCTGTTTTCTGGAATTCGTTTCCAGGTTTCTTCCGAATCTAGATTTTTTCCGTACATCATATTATTGTTTACTTGTTGACTGTGTTTGTTGCACTTGAGTAATAAAAGGGTAATATTCTTCTAGCCATGGAAATAGTTGTAGACAAATTGTTGCGTCATTCGGCCACACACCGTATTTATGAAATGCATTGATAAATTCTTTAGCTGCCCAAGGTTTTATTATATATGCACTTGCTCCACTAAATCCGTCAGGGATTAAGCTAGCTTCTTCACGCTTCCTTGTTAGTGGATGCACTCCTGTAGTCCCTCTCTTAATCATAAAATTACTATGCCATTTTCCTTTATATCCGCCCTTATTAGGATCATTAATCTGAATAGCGCCATAAAAATTAATTTCAGGTAATTCCCGAATAAAAACTGCATCATGTTCTAAAATTAATATTGATTCATTAAGATCTACACATTTTTTCCATAAAAGGAAGTGACTTAGGCTACAAGCTATTTTAGATCTTAGATCATTTGTGGTATATGGAAACTGTTGTAATCCTGTATGATTACAGATTCGTTTTTTAGTGTTATTATCAGCCCAACCCCATGATAACTGATAATCATCGAGATAAACATAGGCGTTATGTTTATTCACTCCATAGAATTTTTCTACTTCAATGTTATGAGATTTTGCACTAAGCACGCATCTATCTGCACATAATTCTGAGTATTCATGATTACGAATAGTAATGACAAATGCTTTCATAAAATTTCTTTAATAATTTGATCGATTGGGTCTTCAATATAACTGCTAAGAAAAAAGTGTACGAAGTAAGCATCTTTTAGTAGACTATCTTCAATTCCCCTATACAATGCGTTCCACTTCCAGTTTAGATGTTTTGAATTAATCTTATACTTTTTAATCCAAAAATTTAACAAAGTTTGATCAGTACTCCACTTCCAAGCTCCCTCTCCGTTAACAAATCTTTCAAATTCTTTTCTTGTTATAAATTGTTTAGCAGTTTCATTATTAAGATAGTTTCGTAAAGATTTATTACAAAGCATTAGTCCCATATTAAAAAATTCAGCACCTAGTCCATTCCATAAGAAATCAGCTTCATTCACTAAAGGACGATATTGTCCTTCGCTATATTTCTTGATTTTATGGGCATATTTTTTTGTAATCGGCATCTCTCTTTCAACTACACCTGCAAAATCATAAGATTCTATCTCATTAAAAATGTCAGGAGCAGTAGGTTTAACAAAAATATCACTATCAAGTATAAGAATTTTTTCAAAGGCTTTTAACAGATCAAATGCATTTTCTTTTTCGTAAATCGGTAAGTACCCTAGTCTTTCTACAGCTTCAAGACTTCGATGGCTTTCTATTGGTCGTATTTTAAGAATTGGTTCTCGCTGTATAATATGTTCGGCTCCAATCCTTTGTGCATAATCATTAACTGATTTACAACAAATATCATATAAAGGATTCCGATCCCCAACATATACTTGGTATATAAGATTCATTGGTAAATTTTCTTATATTTGTCGTGATTTAATAATGTTTGTAACGCAGTCCCGTTAATCAATTCATTAACATGAAATTGACCGTAGGCTAAACTATGACACCATTTTTGTACAAGTCCTGAGTCGGGGTAGTAGGGAGATTCTATTTTAGTAAGGTCATCAGATGCAAGATGTTTAGCAGCAGTTGGAGCAAGAGCAAATGCAGGTATGCCATATGCAATAGCTTCTACGGCTGCAATGCTGTTATAAGTTACTATACAAAATACATCATCGTCAAATGCTTCGTATATACTGCTATCTGTTCTTTCTCTTCGAAGAGCCTTTTCTCTCACTTCAATCGGCCTATCAGTATTTTCTTTAATTTTGTCGATAGTGTCACTAATCCACTTGTCTTTATCAATGTTATAGAATTGGCAGGGTTTTTGACTTGGTGCTATTAATAATACTTTCCTTCCATTTTTTTTCCATCCTGTCCATTCTAATTTAGGTTCTAGATAACTAAGAAGCTTCCATCGGTCATCAGGTACATCTAAGATGTATTCCTGTTGCATATTATTTTTTGCTAATCTGTGAAATAATTTTTTAGCACCAATGTTATAATGATTGGCATAATTTCCAAAGTAGCCTGTTTCGATAAAATAGTAATCTTGCTTTGTTTCTACAGCGTATTCAATAAGATCTTTACTAGCAATACCTCTAATAACATATGGTCCTGGAATGTTTTCTTTTTCGTATTGAAATCGTTTGGCGTGAACTAATTTACTATTTCTAGCTGCGGCAACCACCATTGCAGGATAATCAGTTTCTAACATCATGTTCATAGTTTTTTTAACAAATCGTTTGTAGTCCCAGATATCATTTTTTACAAGTTCAGGATCATTTTCTTTTTTGTTAACAATTGCTTCATTTTTACAAACTTCAACAAAAAGATTATAAGCTTTCTTTTTGAATTCTTTTTCAATTTGGTCAAAATCAAGAGGTTGCTTAGATCTTATAATGGCAGTTATATCTAAATCCTTAGCTTTGTATTCTCTCATATACTGTTTCCATTCACCAGAATAATCGCAAAATTCATAGTTGTTAAACCATGGACCTCCTTCAGTATAGTGTATCGCTTTAGGTTTAATTATTCCAGTATCATCTAAGATGATTTTTTTATCTTTAATAAACTCTTTGCCGTAAACTTTAATAAATTGTTTTGTTTTAACTATATTAAGTATATTTTGATAATCTGACGACGATACTAAGAATCTGTTTCTTTCAAGATCAAAGTTAAAACCGTATCTTCTTAAGATTCGTTCAACATTCTTGTCAACTACAGAAAAGTCTATCCATTGCTTAGGGTTCTCATGATACCAATTAACTAACCAATTCCATTCATAAGATAAATTACCGATTTCTTCGTCTTTTAACCATTGAAATCTATGTAAATAAGATCCTGATTCTGTGTTAACTTTTTCTAGAGTTAATGTCTTGTTACTAGGATGATCACAATTCCATAGTATCATCGAGCTCCAGTTTTTTCTTGGATAAGGTAGCTGCTTCTGACCATCCATTTTTAAAGATTCAGTTGGTTGATAGTTATGCTGTACTACCATTACTGCATACTTAGGATCGGCTAGATCTAGTAATTTCTTAATATCGTCGACCCATAAAAAATCGCAATCAGCAAATACAACCCAACCTGTATAGTTACTAAGATAAGGAACTAAAAATCTTGTAAATGTGAATTCAGTAGATGCTAGCTGATCAACTTCTCTCCAATAAAGATTCTGCTTTCTAAGATCCGATTGTTTTAAGGGAATTACTTCAACAGGAATAGATGCGTTTTTTTCGATACTGTACTTGCAGACTTGATACGCTATATCTTCTCTTGAATCCCATCCGATAAAGATTTTCATCTTCGTTCAATATCCTCTTCTACACATTGGTCACCGTATTGGACTTCTAAAATGTGACAGGGTTCATTAGAGTTATTCTGTATTTGGTGCCAAACTCCTCGTCCTATAACATAAGTTGAATGAGGTTCTTTATGAACAGTTGACTCGACATTTAAATACTCTGTTTTAATTAGGCAGGATCCTTTTAAAATATACCAGTGCTCATTTCGATGTTGATGTCGTTGAAAAGATATGCTTTCTTTTGGATTTATTACTAGTTCTTTTATTTTATAGTTAGAATTGTTATTAAGAACTCTCCAATAACCCCATGTTCGATTAGTTTTCGATGTTTTCCAGTCATCTAAGATCCAGCTACTAGAATTTACCTTAGTGTTTCCGCCAACACCGAACTCAAACTTAATTCCTTCCACGCTCATTTCAGGAATATTTGTAGCATTTCTGTCACCACCATTAGCAAAAATAATTTCTGCATAAGGATAGCTTTTTTTAATATCTTCTAAAAACTTAATTGCGCTTCCATCACTGTCGTCAAAAGAAACAACATAACCTGTGCAGTCTAACGCAGAGAGAACTGATTGTCGCTCAGCAAATGGCATAAAGGCTCGACCTTTTTTTCGCTCAAGCCATGCATCTGAGTTTAACCCTATAATTAACCTATCACCGAGTTTACGGGCATCTTGTAGATATTTAATGTGCCCTGAATGTAATGGATCGAATCCGCCTGTAGCTAAGACTATTTTCATAGTCTTATTTACAAAGTTGCATCCTCCATGCCTGCAACTCTGAGTTTAACAATATTAGTGATCATCCATTGTTTTTGATCTAATGCTTTAGTAATTCCAAGCCACTTATTTCTTAGTAAGGCAAAATCATTGATAATCTTTTCCATATCAACTACATCTGATTCGCCCTCGACATATCGTTCGCAGTCTCTACTACTAAGAGCTCTTTGATAATTCTCTAGATATTTTTTGAAATATTGACTTTTTAATCGCCTAAACTCAATGTTAAGGTACTCTAAAATTGCTTCTATTTCCTGTAATTGTCCGTATCGGTGTTCAACAACACCTGGCATAGTAGCTGCTGCTTTTTCGATACTTCCAGTAATTTTAACCTCACCCCTTGCTGAAATAAGTTCATTTTCATAGTAGCTTATAGCATCAGGTATATAAGAAATATCATTAGCAATCTTAGAGTACCAATTCATTGTTTATTCTTCTTCATAGTCCCAGTCATCGTCATCTTCGTCATCGAGCTCATCTTCATTTTCTTCAAGATAATATTCAATAGCTTCATCTAAGAATTCACAACTACCAACTAATCCGTTTAAAGTATCATCATCAACACCATTGTCAACTAGCACATCGACAAATCGACTAGCAGCAGTTTCAATTTGTTTTTTATCAATATACTCTTTAACACCGTTCCAGATGTCAACAATCATCTCTTCATTCATTTACAATTTCCTCCTGATCTATCGGAATGACATTCAAGTTATGATTACCATAGTCTTTCATTATCATATCTAATTTATCATCTTTCCATTCTTTTCGATAATATAAATGCTCTTGGCCTGAACTATCAACAAATTTTAATCGATTACCTTGTTGAACTAGTAGACCTTGCTTTTCAAACATATCTACTAGACCGCTATAAGGATTCATGCCTGTTGAATAGGGAATCTTGACCTGAACACTTTCAAAAGGTTTAGCATAGCGAGTTTTCATGATTTTACAGGCTGAACGAATACCTAGTACATCAGAAGTCTTATTACCATCCTCATCCTCTTTGAGTTTGAGTTTTTTCATTGCCACAACAATTGATGACGCATAGATAAAACCTTGACCACCTGAAATTTTATCATCTGGATCAAACATGTCTTGACTGGCATAGGTATGATTGGTGCAGACCAGACCAACATTGTGACTGCCAAACATATTAACACAATTACGAACCAATGCTGTCAGTGCCTTGGGCTTACGACCCATGTCACCTTTTAGGTCACCTTTATCGAATTGGTCAACATCGGTCGGTGTCATTAACATACCTAAACTGTCAATTACGAATAGAACTTTAGGTTTAGCATCTTCTGGCATGGCCTTGTATTCTTTCATAAACTCGCTAATTGTTTTCGCCACATCGTCAATCATAGCCATATTGAGTTTAAGAAGTTTTTCTTCACTAGTATCAACACCAAGATTTTCTAACCATTCTTTGTCTAGTGCATTTTCCGAATCAACGAGAACTACAAAGATTCCCTGTTGTTGTGCATTTTTAATTACATTTCCGGAACAAATATAACTCTTTCCTGCACCACTTTCTCCTGCAAACACAGTTACCTTACCTAAAGGTATTCCTTTGTTAAAATCACTGCTAATAAGATAATTTAAAGCATAATTTCCAGTCGATATCCAATCAGTAGGGTCGTTAAACCCTACTCCTAGCCCGTCAATGCTTTTTGTTAAAGTCTTACGAAATTTAGTAAGATCAAAAGGTTTTGTTGCCATTAGTATTCTCCGTAAAGATGGCTTGAGGTTCTTGCCTCAAGCCATTATTTTTATTGTTTATTTTGACGGGAACGAATCATTGCTAAAATATCATCAGCTTTAGATTCGCCGCTTTTTGAAGCCGGAGGTGTCTCGACTCTTGGAGCTTCTTGTCTTACCGGAGCAGATCGAACAGGAGCAGGAGCGTCATCATCACCTGCTGAGTTAGGATCTCCAGTTCCGCCCATGCCTGCTGGTCGGAAATACTGACCCCATGCATCTTTATCAAAGGGTTCACCGTCTACACTAGCTCTGAACATCTCCGAAATAACACGAAGCTCGACTTCACCTGGCTTTTTAGGAAGATAATCACTTAAATTAAACAATCCAAACTGCTTAACAGCTTCTGTTTCTTTATCAGACAATGGACGGCTGCGACGACTCCATTTACTAGTGCTATAGTCAGCATAGCCACCTTTGCTTGATTTGATTAGTTTAAAGTCAACTCCATTAACAGTATCAGTAGGCAGATCTTCCATTTCTGGATCCATTAATGCTGAACGAATAAGTTGAAAAATTTGAGGTCCGATAATGAATCTACGAATAGGATTTTCTGGATGATTATCTTCTTTAAGACCATCCTCAACTACAAATCCTTGAAATACATACGAACGCTTCTTCCAGTATTTTCGACCAAGATCTTCGAGGCTTTTGTCTTTAAACCATGCTCGAACTTCGCTAAGAATAGGACAAGTTTCGTTATACATCTCCATACAAGGAACTTGCACTTGAACTGGTCTACTATCTGTTTCATCTTTAATTCCAGAAAACGGCAATTTAATCATTGCTCGTTCGACCCAGAAAAAGGTATTATTAGTATTTGCATCTGGAAGGAATCGTACAGTGCTTTCTTTACCTTGCTCTAGATTCCAAAAAGGATAAATTCCGTTGTCTCCGCTCGAAGTGTTTCCATTTGAACGGTTTTCTTGTGCCATTAATTTTGCTCTAATTTCTGCCAATGTTGCCATAATATGCCTCCTTTAAATGTATATGCCTTATATGGTGCTGTGCCTAAAAAAAATCAGCACATACTCTAGTATATGCTGATTGTATTTATATTGCAAGAGGTAATCTAGTATTTTTTTACCATACCTGCTAATTCACGAATACGCATCTGCTCACTTTTTACTTTTAGCATTTCTATAACTTTTTTAGCTACCGGTACTGCACCTTCGCCAAATTTTTTATCTACTGCTACCATTACTCCAGTTTCTCCTTTAGGAAACTTTCCAGTTTCTGCATCAAAAAAACTTTCTACAAACTCTTTAACATCTTTTACAGGATTTCCGGTATTTGGAAGAACCTTTCCTTTACTCTTTACTACTTGGTCTTCACCTTCCGCTACACCTTCTTTACCAACCTGTTGAACCATGGCGGATTGCCATTCAGGATTTTGACTCAAACGATTATAACGGTCAATACGGTTACGCAACAAATCAAATGTTTTAGCATCTTGATCCATATCAAATTTAGCTCGTAAAACTCTTATCTCGTTATCAAGTTGATCTTTCTCTTTCCTCCATTGGAGGTGTTGTCCTTGTAAAGCATTGGAATGATCATCATAGTCTTTCTTCCATTGGAGGTATTGTCCTTGTAAAGCATTGTCCTGATCAGCCCAGTCTCGGTCTCGCTGTTGCTTGAATTGGAACTCATAATCCAATTTATCTTGGTCTCTTTGTGAATTTTGGTCTTTCTCTTTTTGCCGTCTTTCAATATCGGCAAGCCAAGCTGCGTTAGTAGCGTTATTTCTATCCTTAAATCCAAGTTTATCTTCTAAATCATGATATTTGTTTTTAAACTTATTCTCTAAATCATCAAATCTGTTTTTTTGAAATGATTGTTCACTAAAAAAATCTTCTACAGCTAGTCCTGCTCGTTCCATAACATCAGCTAAGGTATATTCTTGACCTTCAGCAGTAGTAAATGATGTTAGTGGTGTTGCACCTTTAGCTTGTAGTTCACGAACTATTTGTGCAAATTCGTTTCCTTCGTAAGGATCAGCTTCAATAACTTCGTGTTCTGGGCTGATAGAAGAAACTAAATTTTCAAATTCCGTAGATTCCGGTAGTTCTTTTTCCTGATCTTCTATATTATTTTCTATAGCGTCTTCCCCGACAATATCAGAAAATTCAATATCAGCTACAGGGGCTTCAACTAGATTATACAAGTACGGAAATACATCTTTAAGTTCTTCGTTAAATGATCTTAAAGTTAACTTATCGACCCAATCATTCATTAAATCTTCTGGTACATCTTTAGATGTTGGTGGTTGGAATTGTTCTTTATACGATAGGTATCCACTTTCTCGTTGTAAGGTATGTAATTCAGATTTAATATCTTCTATTCTTGTTAACACACGAGTTGTTAGATCTGAAAAGTTTTCACTCAATGCACCATGTCGTTGAACATAATTTTTAAAGTGCCTTAACTTTCCTAATTCTTCATTAAGACCTGTAATATGTTTACCGATTTCATCATATGTAGCACCACCTTCACTAACATGTCGAGCCATTGCACGAGCAGCAGTCAGCGATCCATTAAATTTAAATCTTTCACCTTCGATGTTTTCAATATAGATACTTTCAATATTTAGACTACGCCCTTGAGGTAGATCAATATTAATAGGCCGGCTATGTTTAATTACAATTTTAGCATTACCTATATCTTGCCAACTTGTTCGGTTGGTACCATATAGTTTACTTTCAGACATTTGTTTTTCTCCCTTGCTTCCTGACAGGAATGCATAGTCTCGTTTAGTTAGTTGTGATTTTTCAATATCTCGTATGTCAAACATTAACCAATGGGTTCTTGCGAATTCTCTTAGGCTTCTTAAGAAGCTGTACCATTGATTTTTTGTAGCTGGATCAAGATCTGCTATAAGATCTGATCCGTAAATAACATTTAAACTAGGTTTACTGCTATCTTCATCTGGGTTACTGTCTTCTAAGCTAATTGTCACACGACCGAGGTCTGCACCATTGTCATTGTAAGCAAAATCAAAAAATCTTGCCTTAGATGGAACTTTAGTTACATTACTAGCTTCATCGCCTAACTTAACATTAGAGAATCTAGTTCTTAACTTGTTAAAAAGTTCTTTAGCTGTATAATCTAGATTAGGAGTCATCTATTATTTATTAAAATGTGGTTGATATATAAATAGGCATTGGAGGTTCAAAATCCTCGTCATCTTCGAGCTTATCACTTAGACTATCGTAGACTCTAGTATCCCAATCAGCTAGAGTTTGACTTACCCGTATAGTGAGTAAAAGAGCACTAACAAGGTCGTCAGTTTCGCCTTGCTTTGCTTTATAGGTTATTCCTTGCGCCGTAAACGCTTTTAACTCACTTATTAATGGCTTGCTATGTATGATCATTTTATTAGTTTCAATCATAAACTTAGCCCGACTACAAGCTGAAATTTTACTCTTATGAGTAGTATTGAAACCTTTTTTAAATTTACGAATATGTCCTTTTCTTATAGGCTCAGATACTAGCATACCTTGAAAATTTTCTTCCCCTATGTCTTTAATAACTATCAATGCAGCTTCTCCGAGAGTATTGTTCTCTACACTCCAATAGATACTGCCAGGAAGACCATTACCCATACAGTCAGCAATATACTGTAATATTTCTTTTAGTATTCGAATCTGACCTTGCACTGGGGTAGTATTATGGTACCATTCAGCAACCTGCTCAAAGCTAGGTAGCTCAAATACCTGTATTGCAGCATTATCTCCTCCAGTTCCCATAGAAGGATCTAATGTTACAACATATAAATTTTCTGACGACGGTTTTTTGTACCACCTTGTCTGACCCATTTTAAAAATAGGTTCTCTGCCAACCATGTCGACTAACTTAAGACTACTAATTAGTGTTTCGTCATAGATTAAAAATTCACAACCGTATTCACGACGGAATCTTTCTTCACCGATGCGACCCATTTCTTGTTTAGCCCACAGATCGTCTCTGTCTGGATGTTCATTCCAATGTGCTGTAAATGCTTTAAATCCATTAACACCGACATCAGTTTCATTACCGTGTTCATCGAATTTCTTATTCGCCTCTTTCCATATGATGGCAAATGTATCCTCGTCACTATTTGGTGTGCTAGTAATAATAGCACGACCACCAGTTGCCAATGTTGGAGAAATTGATGTCCAAAACTCATCCGCTATATTAGGTTGCACAAATGCAAACTCATCACAATATAGTAAGGATATTGACATACCACGACCAGTGTTACCAGTAGTTGTAGCACTGACAATACGACTACCGTTGTCAAATTCTATACTACCTTTGTTATAATTAATAACACCGCATCGAATATAGTCAGGGCATAATTCATATGCGTATCTAATACGCTGCATGATTTCTTGAGAGCCTGTGTACTTATGAGCAGCAATTAACACTGTTTGATCTGGATGAAACATTGCATGCCATAGCAAATAGCCAGCAGCACAGGTTGTTTTACCACTTTGCCGTGGTAACATGTTAATATTAAATCTGTAATTATGATAGCTAGATAGGAGTCCCTTTTGGTATTCGTAAGGGTCCATCTTGATCTTACCTTTTACAGGATGCTGTATGTAAAAGAAATTTTCACAAAAATACAAATACCCAGTTTCGGGATCAAGACATTTAGCTAAATCTGCTAACTGTTTTTCAGTATAAGTTTCTTGTTTGTGTGCCTTTTTAACTAGGACACCATCAAGACTTTTTGATCCCATGATTACCTTGTCTTAAAGTTTTGGTAAGCCTTTGTTAATTGATGTTTAACACTTTCAAACTGACTAGGTACTGCCATAGGGTTATCACCTGGGAATTCTTTACGGAACATCTTTTTAGGCTTGTTAAGATCGCTACCTTGAGACATCATAGCATCGAGTGGATGGACTTCTTCTTCTGGGCGATTAGCGTAATCGTCGTCGAGCGTTTCTTCACCTTGTTCTTGCATTCCAGCAGCATTAAGTAACTCACGAATAGCTGCTGCCTCTTCCGGAGTATCAGTTGTTACATGCACTGCTTCCTTAACAGAAGATTTTTCTAGTTCTTCTAATTTTTTAAGAATATCTACAAAGTTCATTTTTGTTTCCTTTTAGTAGAGCCAATAGGACTAGTAGACTCTTCTGCTTCATCCATAGACATATGCTTAGTATCTTTATCTAAAGGCTGGTCTTTGCACGCTCGGTCTTTACGATCTTTTTCAAGTTCTTTTAGAAAGCTAGCAACTTTAGTAGATCCAACTTCTTTTTGTGCGTCGTCGCCTTTTGGATATTCACTAGTTAAATTTGTCTGATACACATCTTTAACTTCTGGTTGATCTACTTCAAATGTCGGAGTTCTAACTACAATATGAGAGCCGGGAAATTTCAAGCTTCTTGAAAGATAATCTTGTAAAACATCTGGAGTAGTAGGATAGTTTACTTCAATTTCAAATACGCTAACTGACTCGTTAGATAGGTGAGGGAAGTCCATAACTACTTCTTTTATAGGTGTTCTTTTTGGACCTGACATTTTGACTAGTCCGTATTTCTGCATAGCAGACTCGACTGATGGTTTAAACCCTTCAGGTAAATCTCCTGCTACTTTAACCTTAAAACTATAGGTTTTTTTAGATTCTGTAAGATATTCGTGGAATGATTTCATATGTAGATCCTATAGTGTATTTATTTCATATTCTTTAATTTTTCAAGTAGACTATTGCGATCAGTAACAATAAAACCTTCACCTTCAATCGGCGTTTCAGGGGCAGATTTCTTATCTTGTTTTTCTTTTTGTAGTTGAAGCTGTACCATCTTAATCTTTTTATCAATCTTATGTGCTTTTGCATCTATGGCATTCTTAAGCATAGTACTAGCAACTTCCATTACTCTACTAGCATATCGTAGTTCAACATTCATACCAAGATCCATAAGATCTTGATAACTTTGCAAGGCCTTTGCTGCTAGCTCGTCTAGTTCTTTATCGCTTTGTTCACCTAGCCCTTTTACTACTGGCAGTGCTGCATTTATCTTGTCAAATTCGACGATATCTTTAAAAAGGTTTTCTTGATGTACAACTTCTTGATGTTCTTGTTCATCAAGCATGGCATCCTGTAATTTTTTAGATTCAGGGAGGTTAAGTAGTTCTTCTAGTTTTTTAGTCATAAGGTATTTAATCAGTTTGAAATTATTTCTTTTTCAAACCGAATATATCTTGTTCATTAATAACTCGAAATCGAATACCTTGCTGTCGACACCACGCATTTGCTGCTTCCCACTTGGCCATATTTTTTACATAATGAGCTTGATTATATGGATTTTTACCCACAGCCTCTTTTAAAGTTTGATTGCTAGGTTTAATTTCAACTACTTCGGCAAATGTTTTACTATCTTTATCCATATATTGAATAAAAAAATCAGGAACATATACTGTATATCGACCAGTAAATGGATCCTTATAGGGGATCCTTATACTTTCACTGGCCCATTTTAGAACAGCAGGGTGAGTGTCACAAAATTGCATAAATGCCCATTCCCAGCTTGACCTATAAGTGGGCGTTTTGAGACCCATATATTTGTCAGGGTTTTTGAGATTAAATTTTCCTTGAGCAAACTTTGGCATTAGTAGACAATATTTCTGCTTTCGAACATTTCAGGTGGCTGTTCTCTCTTATACCCTAGAACTGTGTTTTTTTGTCTACTATAATTAAGAATTTGATTTACAACAAAACTTAATTGAACATCGTCAATACCTTTAAGGGTATTAATAAGTTGAAATGCAGGTATATTTTCTTTTTTAGCTTGAGTTAAAAGTATACCTGTGATGCTTTGTGAAGAACTTTCGTCAAAACCTCTTTTTTCAAAATATCCCTTGACACTGTCAAATTCTGAAGCATTAAAACTTACAGGTTCCCCATAAAATTTATCGAAAAAATTTCTAACTCTTTCAGCACTGTCCATCATTCACCACCAAAGTCATTAGCGAATCCATCTTCGTTTAGATCAAGTTTCTCAAAACTTGAATATGCACTAGGTCTTGCATAATTTTGATTAGGATTTGCTAAAACTTCTCCCCCTCTATTAAAAATTTGATTTGCTTGGTTTCTGTTCAATCCTGTAGCCTCATCTCTCACAAATCCAGTTTGTGCATACCTTCCATTAGCTGCCGCAACATCACCACCAAATGGAGTTAAGTTAACCCCACCTATACCAGTTACTGGTCTGTTAGTCACAGGATTAGCATATCTATTAGTTGTTTTTCTAGTATTTGTTATTGTATTAAGAGCTGCTGTTGCTATAGTTTTTACAAATGGATCAGCGTTCCTTAACGCTGTTAACGCTATATTTTTAAATATCTGCTGCTCGTTACCCGGTAAATTTCCCCATCGTTGATTAAGAACATTAACATTCCCACCAAACGGTTGTCCTCTTGTCTGCGCTCGATAAGTAGTAGCTGATGCTAACCGACCTAAAGAGTTGTCATTACTATTATAAGTTTTGTACATCTGAGTGGAATTCATCTGTGGCATTTTAGCAACATTAGTCAAAGCCGGAACCGCCTTAGTTACATCGAAATTACCACCTTTACCACCAACTTTTGGAAAATTATAATTGTTCATTCCACCTAATGATGCAACATTATTCACCCCTAAAGTTCCTGATTTTAAATCTAATCCAGGTATAGGTCCAGTTCCTGATTTAGTATTTCCAAGTATGTTGTTAGATATAGGACTTTGAATTCCTTTTGATTTCGGTCCTCCGAAGCCATTACCCGAAGACCCGCCTGCAGGACCTAAAGGGTTCCCTCCAGGAAGACTTAACGGACTTGGAATTTTATCGTAATGTGTAGTTGCGAACCCTCGAGGGTTATCTTCTTCAACATCACCTACATTATAAAACACAGTTTCATATGACAAAGTCATAGAACTACGAGTAACTTCGCTTAGGCTATAATCCATCTGGTCGTGCTGCCATGATTTTACCATTGGGTTAACTAAAGTGATTTGCGTATACTTTTGCTGGTAAAGCTGATAGATATGAATCGAGTCGAAAAATTGACCGTCAATATCAAGATGATTTAACCCTTTTTTTGGATCTAATCCGTAACGAAAAATTCTCTCATCTGCTGCTAGTCTTTTTACTTTTCGATCGTATTGAGGTGGAACTCCTGAGTTAGGATTGTTATCTTTGTTATTGTTATGTCTATGATCAAAGAAATACCATTGATAGTATATCTTCCATAATCGAGTAGTTACACCCGACATGTCGTCATGAAAATCTAAACTTATATCGTCGTAAGTAATTTTCTTCTGTATTATTTTATTTCTGTTATACTGTTTTTCTTTTGTTATATCTACGGTAAATTTAGGAAGTTGTACATTTTTTACCAGTAGATTAATCTCTGTAATATGCTTTTCTTTGAATTCTGGATCTTCTGAAAGAGCTGCTGGGTTTATATTAAAAACGACATAATATAAAAACTTTGTTTTCGGTGCTAGTCGAAAATTAGCATCATTATATAATCGCGCGGCATGCTGGAAATCTCCAAGATTTCCCTTAGTGCCCGATGCTAGATATAAGTTGTTTAAAAATTTATTAGGTGAAGCCATATATTATATTTATAGAAAAATAATATGGGCATATAAAGTAAAAAAGGTACCTAAGGTACCTTTTTTTACTGTATAGCTGTAGATTAGCTCTGACCAGTTGAGTTGACAACTTGTAGACCATCCAAGCGTCCAACATCTGCACCGACACCAGTTGCTGGTGGAATCTGGATACAGTTGTCTGGCTGGATAGTTAACGCAATTTGCACAGCTTCGTTAGCATTGTATGCTAAGTTACCATAGTCAACTTGAGTTAGGAAACACCCTGCACATTCCCATGTCTCTAATATCACTGGATCAAATGTTCCGTTACCGCCATCTAGTATTTCAATACGAGTTAAGAACTTGTATGAATTACCAGCAGCAGCACTGGCTTGCTCGTAGAAGTCGAACTGCTTCTGTAGCTGTTCGCCAACTAGTCGCTGTACTTGACCAGTAACTTCGTCTCTAATGTTTAGAGTAATTGTCTGCCATGTATGCTTACCTGCCAAAAATACTTTACTGTTATAAGCATCAAGTGTAATTGGTTCAAAACTTACATTTGGACGAGTTACATCTACAACCTGTTTTGTTAATTCAATTGTATCACTAACTCCAAAGCCTTCTAAAGTAACGCGAAAGCGATACTTTAGTTTGGGCATCAGGAGACCCTGATTGCTGGCCGTTTGGTCACTGGCTAGTGGAATTGATAATCTTGAAAGTGTTGAAATAGCCATTTAGTTTCTCCTAATGTTTAGCCCAAATTAGCAAGTTCACCAGTATTCTTTAGTCGAATTGGTATGTAAATAAATTCAACTGCTTTAACTGGTTCGATTGCTACATCAACATAGAGCTCATTACGATCAATCCTTGTTGGTGTGTTGTTAGTTTCATCACAAACAACTAAGAAGTCGTAAATACCTCTCAGACCGACGAGTTCTAACAATAAACCTTCAACTTGATTCTTAATCTCATCTCTAGTAATCTTGTCATTAGGTTCAAAGATATATGGCTTAGCAAGTTTATTCAACTGACTGCGTAAGTAAATAACAAGTCTTGCAACATTGATTCTGTCTAAAGCACTAGCTGTAGCTGCTCTAGTTTTCTGACCAAATGTCACAGGTCCTGAACCTGGAACAACAACGATTGGGTTTACATTGTTTATATACAGTGTATCACGCTGTCCTTCATTTAAACTTACTGGAACAAATTCACCTTCACCATTTACATAACCTACGCTAGTAGCATTAGTAATATTACCACGACGTGTACCTGCTGGTGCAAACCATGGACGACTTACTTGATCGCTAAGAGCAAACTGTCTTAAAATCATATGACTTGCTGGAACAACAACGTCATTTCCGAAGTTGTCACTAGTAAATCCGCTTGGGTAGAAAACACCCAAGTACTCGTCTCTAGTAACAATAGCTTTCTGATCGTCCTGAGCACGGTTTTCAGCATTAGTTAAGTATGATAAGAGTGTAGTTGCATCATTAGCTAGTGTCATTGGTGTATCACCAATAATAAATGATGTAATTCCTCTGTCAACATTAAGTGTTTGCATCTCACCAATTAATTCTGGATATGATGGGCAAGCCATTAAGTTAAACTGGTACTGGTTATCATCTCTTAAGTTCTCGTTGCTATTAACTAGAGCTTGTAGAGCTTGCACAACTACCTTTCTTTGTGCCTTACTACCAAAACTTCCTGAACCGTCTAGGTCGTTAGCTGATTCTGTAACCCAACGATGTGGGTAGTAGCTAACCATTGAAGCATCGCCCATTCTAGGATTTTCTGAATTAGGTCCTGTATCGATATGATTCTTTACAAAACGCTTGACATTAAACCCACTACGACGAGTATTAAAGAGCATCATGCCTCTTGGGTATAAGTCAGGATCTGGAGCATCTGGATCCAAATGATCACTTGTTAGTAGGTCAACAATTGTGCTACCTTCAGCTGTTTCGCCATCAACTGCCCAACGAGCATCTGCAAATACAATACCGTTCTCTGTAGTTTGATCTGAAGTATCAATAGTAGTCCAAATCTGTAGTGCAGAGTTATAACGCTTTACCACCGGATAATTTGGAACATCGCTAGTATCAATCCAGATATCACCAGTAACTAGTGCTGTTCCGTCACTCTGTTCTAACGGCTCACTAGCAGCTACAATCGGTCCGTTTGGATCTGTGCCTGTAAACCCGCTGTAGTTTTGATAGCCAACCCAAGTAGTACCGTCATGAACCATGATATCTACATCATCTAAGTCAGTATCGTACCATAGTCTTCCATCTTCGACTAGTGTAGTTGGTGCTGCTGCGCTTGATGTAACTGCTGATAATTTCCAATTGCTGATTCTATAATCATGTCCAGTATCACCTGCAGGAGCATCATAAAAATTAGCGGTACCTTCATTTGTTTCAAAGTCAAACGCTGCAAATCCCATATCAGCAAAAAGACTGTCTGTATCTTTGATATGTAATTCTCCGCCCTCTTTGTGCTTAACTACTACTTTGTTTGTAGCTAGATCGACTTCTACTAGCAGTGCTGAAGGAACATTATTGCTGTCATCAGGACCACTTAGAGCAGCAGCAATAGTAGCAGCATCACCAGTAGTGCCTGCACAGGTAATGGTCCAAGTAAAGTCTGAACTCATTGTCATTGATCCTGCAACTGACTCTCTAATGGTTACTGAATATGCGCCTGCACTTAAAGTTCCTGTTTGAATCTTTTCGGAAGTTGCTGATGTAATACCTTTAACTGCTCTACGATAAATGTGGAAACTGGCATCTGCAGGAGTTGCATCATATCCGCTGTGCTCTTTAGCATTTGTTTGTACAAAAGTAGAACCAACAGCAACATTTAATCCGCCACCAGCTTGATCTAAGTAGTATAATGCTTCAGATGCAGTTGAATACATTGGAGCCGGAACAGCTGACCAAGCACTTAATGCTGTGCTAAATTGTCTAACTTTATAATCAGCACCTAGGTTAAAACTAGTTGTTTTAATCCATACTGAACCACTTGGTCGTGGACGAGTATCTGTACTCTTGTACTCGGGAACCTGTGTATGCTTACTAATAGTCATCTTTGGACCGTAGTAAGTTCCTGGTGGAATACCTAGTGTAGTAGGATTCAATGTACCGGCAGCGATTACTACAGCATTTGCTAATTCAGAATCACCAACTGCATCGTTATCTGCATTAGAATAAATTTCTAGTCTTGTGTCAACTACAGCAGCAGTAATACCTTGAGCTGATAAAGAAGCATTAGCGTTAATATTACTTGCAAGTGTAGCTAATGAACTTCCAGTAGCAATCATTTGATCGTTAATTTTGATATTTCCAGCGCCAACAACTGGGTTAGCACTTGACTTAGCAGCAGCCCAACTAGCAGCCCAGTCTTTGCTGCCTATCTGTACCCATGAACCTGAACGATTCTTGTACCAGTAGCTGACCATGTTAGTTCTAGTTGTAGCAACATCCTGGTCAATGTACGCTACTACAGCATAATCACCATAACGACCAATACTTGGTTTTGGTTCTCCGCCAGTTAATTGATCTGCTGATGTTAGTACATATGTAGGTGTTTTGCTAACAAAGGTCTGACCGTTAGTTGCGGTCACTAGGTCTCCGTTCCATTCAAAAATACCCCATTCTGTAGTCGCTGTGTCTAACCACAGTTGACCATTTGAAGGAGCACCATCTGGTGGATTTGCTGAACCTTCTAACTCTCCTAGATCAACATCAGCACGAACAACATATGCTCTTGAGCTTACACCTAAGAAACTATATGCTGCTTGTAAACCATATTCATTTAATTCACTAGCGTGAATTGGATTGTTGTTTGTGTCAGTTACAAATGTTGGATCGCCAAATAAATCAGCTAACTCACGCTGGCTTGTAACTGTATAAATTTTACCTGCGTTTGCTTTTAGAGTTCCCTGGGCACTAGAAGCACCGCTAGAACTAGTTTTGTTTTGTCTTGAGGCTACAATAATTAAAGGTACAGTACCTGGTTCGGCAGGAGTATAAAAACTCTCGTCGATTACTGTTACCTCTACGCCTGGTGATGTTAGTGCCATATTGGTCTCCTTAATACCATCATAACTTATTTATTGGTTTTAAATAAAAATAAGAGGTTATAAACGATGAAAAGGGGTCAAAAAGGGCAGAATAAATAATTAGTTATGAAAAGACCATTATGTAAATGTGGGAATAGACCCGTAGCTATTAACTATTATAAAGAAAAAAGACCGTACTATCGTAGTAAGTGCGATGTCTGTTTGAGATACGGTGTTGGTATTAAAGGGTTACCACTATGGTATCAACAAGGATACCGTAAAAAGTCTCAGTGTGAGAAATGCGGTTACAAGAGTAAACATCACCAACAATTTGATGTGTTCCACCTTGATGGTAATTTATCAAATTGTAAAATTACAAATTTAAAAACAGTTTGTGCTAACTGCCAACGGCTGCTCCATCTTGAAGGTATAACATGGCGCCAAGGTGACCTTCAACCAGACTTCTAAGTTCAGTAAAAAGATGATCAATAGTATGATCGTTATCAATGGTATAATCTATTTGATTTCCAATCCAACTAGTTTCACTAGCATGAATTTTTAATTCAAGCATTCGTTGTTTACTGATTGCCCAACTCATATTTGTAGGTCCTGAATTAACATTAGCTGCATCTTGAAACCAGTCTGGTTCTGGACCTCTTTTAACTCTTACAACTAATCCGCCGGCATTATGTATTGCTTTAATTTCGTTCGGAAATCTAACATCGCTAATAACAATATTATCTTTAGTTTTTCTAATTTTATTTTCTAAACTAGCAATCCAAATATCATCGTGAAAGCCTTGACGGCAAACTTCAGTTCCCCAATACTGTAAGACCCATCGAGGTGTAATATCTTTGCCTAGACGATCACTCCACCATTCATCTCGTTGTTCACGCCATGCTCTAGCTTCAGCAGTTCTACCTTCGAGTAGCGTTCGATCCCATCCAAATACAGCAGCAACAGCATCTTTAAGTGTATTAGCAAAACTATCTCTACGGAATCCGTGAAAATTTACAAGATAATCTGCTGCGGTATCTTTCCCAGAACCGATAAATCCTACAAAGCCAATAATCATAGTATCTCTCCGTGATACTATACTTTATACGATTTAATCAGTTTTGTCAATATTTAAATGCCGTATTTGTTTCGTTTTGGCTGAGCAACTGGACTTGAAGTATTAATTTGTGGAAGCTCTTCACTTTGTCCTTTTCCGACTATAGTTTTGCCTTTGATCCCTTGATTCTTTGCTGCTCGATTAACTATATCTTCTTCACCTTTGCTGTACATCCATACCGCAGGTATATCTTTTGCAGGACCTTCAGAGTCTATAGGAATATCTGGGGCGCCAGCCATAGCTATGCCTAGTCGGTACATGTCATAGTACTGATCAATTCCTTGATATTGTTTAGCATGAGTCCCTGATTGACGAATATTTTTACCAAGCTTTCTTTCTGATTTTTCTGTTAGAATCTCTCGAATTTTCATATCGTTACCCTATAATAAAGGTGTATCCTCTACCGCCGCTTACCTGAGTTGTTAATTCTAGATCTAATTTTTCTAATTCGGATTGTGCTTCTGCCTTTAAAGACTGACCGTTTAAACTAGTACCTCCTTGTGGTCCAGCTATCTGGGTAAATTTTTCTCGAGCTTGTCCTAATATCATTTTGCAATTAGCTAGAGTGTAATCTCTAATCCATTGTTTAGCGTATACATCGTCGAGTATAGCAAGGTCTGGTCTAAAATTGTAGCAGTGTATTAGAACTTCTTCACTAGTCCTTGGTCGTTGTAAAATGGTTAATTTATGTGATTGAGGGTACCACTTAAATTCAATAAAACTACCAAACATACGCCCGACCATTTCCTGATATTGAGCAAAGAAATCATAAGTTGCTAATCCACCCATATTTGAGCTACTTAATAAGTAAGTGTTAGTGTAGGCTAAGTTAAAAGGTTCAAACAAAGTACCACCATCACCGCCACCAGTTCGACTTCCGATAGATCGACGAAAAATCTGTCTTACTTCGATAATCTCAGGGGGTAATGTATAGGTATTAATATCTTCTCTTAGAGTTAAAAAACTCCAAGATTCTTCAGTACTATGATCCGATCGTTGTCGATAACGAGCTAGAGATTTATCTAAAGCAATTTTATAATGTCCAGGATCTAGTTCAACATCAATCATGCCATCACCGAGCATTAACTTGACATAGTCGTATACTTCCTGTCTTTTTTGGCTTAAAGTTACGGTTTCTGACATACAAGATCTCCTAGCATATTTATCAGATAAATACACTATGCCAAGACTAAGTCTATATCGTCCAGAAAGAGGTAATGATTATAAATTTATAGATAAAACTATCTATGAAATGTTTCAAGTTGGCGGCACTGATGTACATGTTCATAAGTATCTAGGTCCTCGAAACCCAAGCTCAACTGAGTCGTCAGCTACGCAACCAACATATAATGCTATTTCAGAAACTAATATTCAAGATCTTTTATTTTTAGAAAATAGAGACCGTAAATATGATCCTGATATCTATGTACTTAGGGGTGTATACAATGTACAAGATATTGATTTTAATCTAAGTCAATTTGGGTTATTTTTACAAAATGATACTATTTTTATGACCCTTCATATTAATAATAGTGTTGACACTATCGGTCGTAAGATCATGCCAGGTGATGTGTTTGAATTACCCCATTTAAAAGATTATCATGCCTTAAATAATTTTGATGTAGCGTTAAAAAGATTTTATGTAGTCGAAGAAATAGATCGTGCTAGTGAGGGATTCTCAGCTACATGGTATCCACATTTATATCGAATAAAATTAAAACCGATCAGCGACAGTCAAGAATTTAAAGATATATTAGATTTACCCGCAGATGAAGGATCGAGTGATTCTCTTAGAGATGTGCTTTCTTCTTATAATAAAGATATGATGATTAATGATGCTATAGTAACTCAAGCTGAACTCGATAATCCTCAGAGTGGATATAATACTAAACACTTCTATACTCTAGCTGTAGACGAAAAAGGAAGACCTGCACTAGAACAGGGCGGAGTTATATCAGAAGATAGTACTAGACCGGAATATAGAACTCCTGTTAAAGACGGCTATTCTGGTTACTTACTTGGTGACGGAGTGCCGCCTAACGGATCACCGTATGGATTTGGAATTCAATTTCCAGCTGGTCCAGCAGTTGGAGACTTCTTCCTAAGAGTTGATTATCAGCCTAACAGGTTATTTAGATATGATGGTCGTAGATGGGTTAAATATGAAGATAAAGTTAGACATCAAATCACTAATACTGATCTAAGAAATAGACAAAAATATAACTTTATTAATAATGATACTGTAAGCAACATTAGTGGTGAACAGGTTGTTGAAAGACAGAGTCTTTCTCAAGCACTTAAGCCCAAAGCAGATAATTAGGGAATAGAATGAAATTTTTTTATGACGGACAAATACGAAGGTATTTGAGTCAGATGATTCGAATGTTAAGCGGTTTTAAGTATCAAACTGGAGACGGTGAACAAATCACCATCCCAGTACAGTACGGTGACTTAACTCGACAAGTTGCTCATATTATCCGAGATAACAGCAGTAATAAGATTCCGAGTGCCCCTAGGATAGCACTGTATATTACTGATTTACAACTGGACCGAAATAGACTCAGTGACGCTAGTTTTATTAGCAAGGTACATATTAGAGAACGAGATTTTAATCCTGTTACACAACAATATACTACAGTACAGGGAAAAAATTATACTGTAGAACGCCTGATGCCAACTCCGTATAATCTTACAGTTAAGGCAGATATTTGGTCAACTAATAATGATCAAAAATTACAAATTCTAGAACAAATACTAGTGTTGTTTAATCCAAGTATGGAATTACAAACAACTGACAATTATATTGACTGGACTAGTTTAACTAGAGTAGAACTAACAGACATGATCTTTTCTAGTCGTAGCATACCTATGGGCAATGAATCAGAAATAGACATTGCTACATTAACTTTTGAAACTCCTATATACATTAGTCCGCCTGCTAAGGTTAAAAAGCTCGGAGTTATCACTGATATCATTATGAACATCTACGGTGAAGGACAAGGTGCATTATCAGAAAAAGACTTGTATGGAGATTTATACTATTTCCCCGACGGTGCTCCGGATTCTCAGTTAAGAGTTAATATTGGTGGATTTGGGATTTTAGTGCTCGATAACACTATTAGAATTCTAGAACAAAATACTCCTGTAATCAATCCATTTGATGGACAACCTATACCAACAGGCGATAAGTTTGATTGGCGTATAATTTTAGATCAGTACCCCGGAAAGTTTATTGCTGGTAGTAGTAGAGTATTTTTACAACAAGAAGATAGTACAGAAGTGGTTGGTACACTTGCTGAACACCCATTAGATCCTAGTCTTCTTACTGTTAACTGGGATCCAGATAGCTTCCATACTAACACTGCAATTAATAGCGGTTACTATCCTGGTGGTCGTGGAACATTTGATGCTATTATTAATCCAGAAAGCTTTAATCCTGGTACGCCTGTAGCTGGTACACGATATCTGTTAGTTGGAGATATTGGAGACCAAGGAAATACAGACGGAGCAGAATCTTGGAAGAACTTAGATGCATCAGATTTTGTAGCTTCAGTTAACGATATTGTAGAATGGAATGGGTCGAGTTGGAGTATTGTTTTTGATGCTACAAACATAACAGATGTTAGCTATCAAACAAATTTACGAACAAACATACAGTATAAATGGGATGGTCACCAATGGTCTAAGGCTTTTGAAGGTATCTATAGAGCGGGCTATTGGAGACTAGTTCTGTGATTCAGTCAAGCGGTGCTTTATTTTTAGCTAAAAATACTAGAAGATTTTTATTTTTACAGAAAGCTACAGGTAAATTTGAAAATTGTTGGGTACTAGTTGGCGGGAGCCACGAAATTGGTGAAACAACTTATCAAGGACTAGTGCGAGAAATACAAGAAGAAATCGGAACAAACGTTCAAATAGAAAAAACCATACCTTTAGAAAAATTTAAAAGTACTGACGATAGGTTTGAATACACTACGTTTGTTTGTTTAGTTAGCGAAGAGTTTATACCTGTATTATCTGAAGAACATCAGGGGTATGCATGGGTTGATATCGGGTGCTGGCCTAGATCATTACATCCGGGATTAAAAAGCAGTTTAGGAAATAAGATTAATCGAGCTAAATTAACTACTCTTTATGATCTACTAGGTTGAATTATCTAACCATAATCATGTATTGATTTGTCCCACCATAAACATATCCTCCAGCTGTATAGCTTCCGCTAAGAAAATTTCCGCTGCCATCTCTTGAGCTTCCGCCACACCACGGTCCAGAATAATGAACTACTGATGTGCTACCACAATAGGTTGTAGTCATGTTAGTTGCATATGCACCGTACCCGGCAAATCCACAGCAGTCACGCATGTAATAAAAGTTACTACTTGTACCTGATGAAGCATATCCGATTGCTCCTTGCATGCCTGGAAAAGCTGTAGATCCGTAGACACTAGTATCAGACTTGAGTGTAGAGGTACTGCTAGGACTTTGCTGAGTGTTACTAGTCATAAAAGTAGAATATCCAGGTATTGCTACTTTGTAAATAAAATAACCCCAACTGTTATTATTAATATTAGATCGATTACCAAAAGCGTATTCAGTAAAGGTCGAGTTCCCTTCCCAATAGGTCCACCATCCTAATTGATAAGCCTGTGAAAAATCATTAACTTTTCCAATAGGACCACCTCTCCAACCCCAGTTTTGTCCAGCATAATTTACAGTGCTAGGATGGCTTCGAGCAAATAACATCCACCCACCTCCGTCGGTGGTCATATCGCAATATACTAATTGACCGGTACTAGATCTACCTTGAGGATATAGTTGATAATATCCATCTTTACCAGCAGTTTCCGGGTATAAAGTTAACAGATCTTTCGCTGTTCGTGCCAGACCTTTCACAGTGCCGTAATCAGGACCAAGGAAAGAGCTCATAGACTATACCTGCCTTTAACTGCATTAAAATTCTGTCTTATTTCTGAAGTAGTTAATGCTCGATTATACACCGATACATGCGATATACGAGCTGTGCTATATTCCAAAGGTGCTGGGTCACCCCCTATATAAAACGGTCTAGAAGGTTTAGTAATTGAAGATGTTGTGCTTGTTATTAACTCGGAATTTCTATAATATGAAAGGGTTGTTTGGTCTTTAACAACACACACATTTTGCCATATATTTAAAGGCATCGAAGTGAGTAAAATTGTAGAATAGTATTCAAAATTACTTGTAGTTAATTTAGTAAAATTTAAATCACTACCTCTATTACCCATAATTATTTGTCCGACAGCATTTGCAAAAGGATAAACCCACACATTCCAAGTAAAAGATGTTGTGGTATCGTATGCTGGCTGGGCGTACGACGAGAAACTTATGTAACTACTTCCAGTCATTTGAAAGTAGCCTCCGCTGCTACTGCTATATGAAGGTGAGTTAATCAGAGTTCCATTATAGTTATTTCCGCTAAGATCTGACCAGGTAGTTCCACTCCCTAAATAGCTTTTACTATTAGCTGCATCAAGTATTAAAACTAAGCCAGATTCAACGATATCTGGTCCTACGATGCCGCTCATACACTATACCGTCCTCTAAGAGCATTATAATTGTTCTTTACCTGTGTAGCTGTTAGTGCAGTATTATATATTTTAACTACACTCATCCTAGCGTTAGCAAATTCACTAGCATACCCATTATGAATGTTACAAATTTGAGCAGTAAAATTGTTAGTGAATCCGGATTTTGATGCATATGCGGTACCGTTTAAGTAAGGATATGCTACTGATGACGATCTTACAAAAACCACATGGTTCCAAGCATTGAGAGTTAGTGTCCACCCTGTAGTAGGATAATTATTAAATGCTGCACTATAAAAATACAGCTCTCCATTAGAGATGTTAGCTTTGAGCCCGAAAGTATTTTGATCTGGAAGTGCAACTAGATGACTATAAGTAGAAAAGCTAGTCGGATAATACCAACATTCAATAGTAAAATCTCCAGTTCCGAATGCAAATGATGAACTAGAAGCACAGCTAAAATACTGTGTACCTGAAAAACTAAAGTATCCGTTACTCCCGCTAGTATAAGAAGGACTACCTGTAGAAGTTGCGTTATTATTATTACCGCTTAGGTCGGTCCAAGTAGTTCCAGAACCTGAATAACTTTTACTGTTAGCAGCGTCTAAATATAAAACAAGTCCAGAAGTTGCTATAGAAGGGGAATGTTGTAGTGCCATTATAATCCAAACCTCCCACGGAGTGCATTAAAGTTTTCTTTTTGTTCAGTTGCAGTTAATTGTCTATTATATAAGTAACAGGCAGCAATTCTTCCTCTGAACCCTCGTTGAGAATACCCCGAACTTCCGAGATAGTATGCAGAAGTTAATGGATACGAAGATTGGTTTGTCCTATAGCCGCCGAATACATTCCACCCACTAACTAATGTACTTGTTACAGTTCCGTTTACATAATATGATGTAGCAGTAGGATATGCCCAATCATTCGCATCCCCTGGATTCCTTCCAGTTACATTCCATGGACCAGTACCGTTAGCTCCGACAAATCTTAGACTTTTATCACTATTAGGAGCACCAGATGATACTATCCCAACTAAGGTAGAAAGATCCGACACAGAAAGTGTAAAATCTGGAAGGAAAACTATAGTAATATCTACATATGCAAAAGATGTATTGCTATAGATATAATTTGAATTACCCTGTGTTGCCCAGTCAAAATAACTTGCGGAACCGTTGCTTACAAATGATACAGTACCATTGATAGTAGAATGATTTCCGTTTCCACTAATATCATAGACAGTTGTACCGGTCCCAGGATATGATCTAGGATTTGAAGCATCGATTGCAGCTACTAATCCATTAGTAACTATCTTAGGGTTATAAGCAATGCTCATTATTCACCTTCTACCTCAATCTTATTAATATCTTTGCGTTCTGCATAGACAATAAAATAACAGTCGATATCATCACCTGCGAGGTGTATTCTGTTATTACTAATGTACTTGACAAAGATCTCTTGTGGACGACCTTTTGGTGTAACATTAACTGTGATAGTTTCAGGATCAACTAGTCCAATCCAATAGTCGGGTAATTCAATTACATGTGAGTCTACTAGGTGTCCTCTCACATACACACCAAATTCCGGACCTTCAAGACTACCATGTCGTAGCCTCATATTAGATTTTGTCGGATGTTCGATGTCAAACGATTTGCTAGTAGCGTAAAGTGCTCCGCTGATACCTACACCACCAGTGACTACCAATGTTCCTGTGCTAGTTGATGTTGATGCTGTGCCAGCAGTAAATGTCACTGCTCCATTTGCAGTTAAACTGGTAAATGCTCCTGTAGATGCTGTAGTAGACCCTATAGGCGTATTTTGAATACTACCTGCTCGAATAGCACCACTCACACCAACTCCCCCACTGACTACTAGAGCACCGGTACTAGTAGTAGTCGACGCTGTATTATATAAAATACTAAGTGTGCCGGATGTTGCCGAACCAGCATTCAGTGTAGTCACTGTAGAACCAAATAGATTAAAAGTAGTTGCACTAGATGTTAGGTCACCACCGTCAATGTTAATATCTCCATCAACATCAAGATTATTATTAACATTTGTAGTTCCTGTAGCAGCACCAATTTCAACAGTAGTTGCTGCACCTCCGAAGTTAATTGTTGTAGCAGTTGTGTTTAAAAGATTAAACGCTGTCTGATTAGTAATCATTGATGTAGCATTTAAATTTAAATTGCCGGTCATAGTTAAATCACCGTTGTCTAAATCAAATACAAATCGATTAGTTCCTCCGCCTACATACTCTATTTCATTATTTGTACTGTCCCAACGAATACCCCAGGCATTAGCAGCAGTTGCATGAGATGGATAATAGTCTTCTGAAATTCCCCAAATATCGTGGTCACTGTCACCTGTTTCTTGAGAAATAAATCCACCTCCTAAAATAGGTCGATTAGCTATAGCAGTTGGGAACGTCATTTGTCCGCCAATGCTAAAAGCTGGACTATTGATAGTAGTTGTACCACCAACACTGCTACCGATATTAACATTTGTGGTGGTTCCAGCGGCTCCACCAGTACCAAGGTTAACAGTCTTTGTTAATGTATTAGCAGAAGGAGCAGTACCAAAGTTATATGTGCTTGCTCCAGTACTGGAATTACCAATACTTATTGTCTGTGCTGCTGTAGCATTACCTATATTTAATGTAGTAGCATCTCCAGAAAAGTTAATAGTTGTAGCAGTAGTATTAAGTAAGTTAAATGTTGTAACACTTGTTGTAATATCACCACCGTCAATGTTAATATCACCGTCTACATCTAAGTTATTATTAACATTAGTAGTTCCTGTGCTCGATCCAATCTCTATAGCTGTAGCTGCACCAGCAAAATTAACAGTGGTAGCAGTTGTGTTTAAAAGATTAAATGTAGTTTGATTGGTGGTAATATCACCACCTTTAACTTGAATATCACCCTCGAGTACAGCATTAGCATTTAAGGTTATTGTGCCACCGCTAGTACTTCCTAGATTAACATTAGTTGTACTTCCGGCGCCGCCGCCTGTACCAAGGTTTACAGTTTTAGTTAGACCAGTAGTAGTTCCACCTGTACCAAAATAGTAAGTTGATGCACCAGAGCTAGTTCCGCCTACATAAACTGTTTGAGCTGCTGTAGCGTTACCGATATTAAGTGTAGTAGCTGCTCCAGCTAGACTTACTGTAGTTGCATTTGTATTAACTAGATTAAAGGTTGATGCACTAGTAGTTAAATCACCACCATTAACCGCTAAATCACCTGCGGTAATAATATCACCATCTTTTTCTATGGTAACTTTTGTAGTTGCACCATCAGCTATAATAAAACTAAGAGCATCAGTTCCTAAACTTAGACTAAAAGTATTTGCTGTTCCGTCATAGTTAAAAGTAGCATCACCGCCTGTACCAAATTCAATAATATCACTGTCTTCTAAATCTAACTTAGTTCTAACATTTAAGGTTCCATCAATAGTTAAGTTAGTGAACCTTCCATCATTCCATGTTTTAGCGGCTGTCCCAACAGCACCAGTATCATCAGCATTTGGTAATAAGTCTCCGTCGATTGTTGCATCACCTGTGACTGTTAAATTTAAATCAACTGTTAAATTATTATTAACAGTAGTAGTTCCGGACCCTGCACCGATTTGTACATCTGTAGCGGCACCAGCAAAGTTGACAGTAGTTGCAGTAGAATTTAATAAATTAAATGTGGTTTGGTTTGTAGTTAGATCTCCACCTTGAATTTGAACATCCCCAATTGCACTAATGTTACCTGTGCTACTTACTCTAAAAGCTTCTGCTGCGGTATTTCCAGCCTTCATTAAACGAAGAACGAAATCAAAATCTTCGCTGTTTGCAGTAACATCTGTAGTAATTGTTTCTAGAATCATGCCAATTTCGTTATTATTAGCTGAAGTTTCAGCTATAAACTGAATACCGGTCCCGATTCCGATTGCTGGGGTTCCTGAAGTAGTATGGCTTAATTTCAATGGATAAGTTAAATTATCTGCTACTGCATCATCAGTAGTTAGAGTTAGTGTGTTTGGTACCGAACCTGAATTTGCGTTAAAAGTAATCGTATCGGCGCTGGCATTTCCGATAGTGGTATTTCCGTTTACAGCAAAGTTATTATTAACAGTAGTAGTACCAGTAGATGCTCCAATGCTAATAGTAGTACCTGCACCAGCAAAATTTACTGTAGTTGCATTTGTATTAATTAAATTAAAGGTTGTATCGTCTGTTACAATTGCTCCGCCGTTTGCATTTAAAGTTCCTGATATAGTAGTTGCAGCATTATTAATTGTTGTAGTTCCAGAAGCTGCCCCAATGTTTAATGTAGTAGCAGCTCCAGCAAAGTTCACAGTAGTTGCTGTAGTATTAACTAAATTAAACGACGCAGTGCTAACAGTTAAATCTCCACCATCAATATCAACATCTCCTACAACATTGAGATTGTTGTTAATTTCAGTGGTGCCAGTTGCAGCACCTATCTGCACATCTGTAGCAGCTCCAGCAAGATTCACAGTAGTTGCTGTAGTATTAACTAAATTAAAAGTAGTTTGACTAGTGGTTAGATCTCCACCATTAACTGCTAGATCTCCTGTGACTACAGTGTTAGCGTTATTAATTGTTGTAGTTCCAGTTGACGATCCGATACTTACAGTTGTACTTGCACCAAATAAATTTCCGGTTGTAACCGTTGAATTTAAAAGATTAAAAGTTGTAGCACTCGAAGTTATATCGCCGCCATTAACCGCTAGGTCGGACTCAATAACTGCATCAGTTCCTACATATAACTTCTTTTCAATACCTACGCCGCCCTCTACAATGAGAGCACCGGTATCCTTGCTTGAGCTATCTGTTGTATCTTTGATCAATGCATCTTCATTGACCACAAGGCCGTTCTTTACGACGAAATCAATAGTTGACATTTGGTTTCCCTTTCCACCAATATCAAGTATTTATTGGTTTGGTGGATTAGGCGAATGTAGCGTTAATAGTATACCACTGTGTAGTAGATGTGGCAATGAATTCCAGTCTTGACCCTGCACTCATGCTATAAGCAGCATTAGTTCCAAGAGCATTAATCTGTCCGCTAGTAGCAGGATACACTTTTAGTGTAGCAGCCGAAGTGTTAATAATGATGATCCTTGTTCCGGCAGTAGCTGTAGGCATAATTACTCCGTCACTAACTGCGGCTGTTACTGTGCTTACTACGCTAATAGGTCTTGTAATTGACGTAGCAGTTCCTTGAGTAGTCCCAGCTGCGCTTACACTCGGGCTTACACCGTAAGCTACAAATCCCGAGAATTCTGCTAGTTTAACAACCCCTGTACTCAAAACTTCAATACTAGGAATACCGGATATGTCATTAACTGAAAAAAGAGTACCAGTTAAACTGTTTGTAATTGAAAATAACTGACCTGCCGATCCTTCAAAACTAAGTGTTCCTGAATTTGTCGGATAAGCTTTTAAAGTAATATTTTGCGGACCAGTTGACGCATCAGCACCACTAAACACAATTTGAGGATCACTTGAGCTTGATCCTATATTTGGTGTTATTACAATATTTTTATCTGAATGTGCCATCTATTAATCTCTCACAGTATTTACATTAAATTGTTTGCAGTGTTTTAGTTAGTCTAACAGTAATTGTATCGCCTGATGTAGCAGTTGCACTTAATTGAACATTATTACCTGAAACTCCTACTGTAAAAATAGCCAGTTCTGCTAGTCCAGTTTTAATTACTGCATATTCTGTCATGAACGCATCTGTGCCGTTATGTATTACTAGTACCTCTGATGCTTGATAGGTTCCACTGTGAGTTCCAGCAGTACAGGTAATCTGTACCAAAAACTTTGCAGATCGATAGGTTAATTTATCGAATGTATCAATCACCGTTGAACCTGCACCTGAAGATAGGCCGGTATACTCAAATGTGTCGATAACTGTTTTTCCGTCAATATTTACTGCGCCTAACTTAACAGTTCCTAGTGTTCCGGTAGCAACTTCTCCAGAGATTGTTGCATCTGGAATATACATAAAACTATTATCCGAGTCATCAAACCCGAAAAATCCAGTTTTAGCAGTTGAGTCAAAGTAACGGAATACAATTCCTCGATCCTTATTGTCGTCACTTGATGGAGCTGTGTCACCCCCTAAAGTAAATATTGGATCATCAATAGTAACCACAGTTGAATTAACTGTAGTTGTACTACCGTTAACTAATAAGTCACCTGTGACTGTTAGATTATGATTTACGGTAGTAGTACCTGATGCACTTGATCCAATACTAACTGCTGTAGCAGCACCACCAATATTAAGTGCAGTGGCATTGGCATTGAATAATGTAGCAGTGCCAGTATTTGTAGTAGTAATGTCGGCACCATTTACTGCTAAATCTCCAGTAACAGTAACATTATTTGCAAAAGTTGCTAGTCCTGCATTATCAATCGTTAACCTTGTAGTAGCAACCTGATAGGTGTTCCCGCTTGAACCTTGAGCACCTGTTTGAACAATAAAATTACCGCCAGCAGCATTGCCAGTACTTAGACCCGGTCTAATAACCAAATCACCTGCGGCTATGTTGGTTCCAATAGCATTTTCACTTCTTATAGTCACAGAAGCAGGACTTGTTCCTGCTTCATTCTGTCCTACAATAAGAGTTTTATTCCTTACTAATAAGCTACTTAGAGCAGTAATACTACCGGCTCTTGCTACTGATGAAGCTGTAACATTATCATTAGTAGTAATACTAAAACTAGTTCCTACTGAAGTAGCAGCTGAAATAGGCCATGTACCATCTAAGTTAGTAATACCACTTGAGCTAATTGTTACATAATTTCCTTGGAATAACCCTAGACTTGACGAAGTATGAGTGAAGGTCAAACTAGTTGACCCTGGGATTGATCCAGTTAAAGTTGAACTTATGTAAAGTCTTGTTCCAGTCGTTCCAACAATTGTAGTGTTAGAAGGAATGCTTGCTGATCCTGTAACAATCATACCTGGTACAATACCAGATGCGCTACTGACTAATAAAACAGTTTGACCATTATCGATTGTAGTTGATGTTGTTGTACTAACAGAAGTTAAATTAACTGTAACAACATTAGTTGGTGCACCTCCTGTAGTATAGTTTAAAACATTAGATGAAATGTCATTATTAGAGCTGTTACCAAGAACAATATGATGACTATCACTACCAATTTCTAGACCATTAGCATTACTTGCAAAGAGTTTAGCTTTACCTGACGATGTGCTAGTAAGCTCTCCACTTGAAATGCCTACAGTTCTACCTAGTGTTAATGATGGGCTGTAAACCGGATAAGTGCCATCACTCACTAGAACTTGATCTTGAGCACCGATAGCTAGTTGAGTCAAAACTCCTGAACTTTGAGCGTAGATTAAATCTCCAGCTGAATATGTTGAAAGGTTAGTACCACCTTTGCTAACAGGTACAGCTGATGTTAGGTTGCTAGGGTTTAGATAATATGTACTGTCAAACCCGTCTAAAGTTCCAGCATCAACTACTCCAGATTTAATTGTTACTTCGCCAGCTGAAGCTCCAGTTCCCACATCAAACTGTGTTTTTAAGAATTTAGCAACACCAAGGCTAGTAAATGCACCTAGAGGAGCACTGTCAGTACGCTCAATATCAATAATAACATCACCGTAGTATATGGTGCTATCGGTACTTCCAGTTAATGAAATAGGACTACCGCTGCCTTCTTGGATACTTTGAACAGCAGTTGCCCAAATACTATCTCCTCTCAAGAAGGTTAAGTCATTAGCTGAACCATAAGCTAGTCTAGAAGTATTAATAACTCCTGAAATAATATTACTAGCATCAATGTTTGTTGCTGTTAATGAATTCCAATTAGCTTCAAGTCGACTGCTAGTGTTGACAATATCTTCAACAGTAACATTTTGTTTTACAACGGTTGCTGATCCTGAGCCGTCATCAGTTAAATCACTCTCTGAGATTGTTAATCCATTAATGCTTGCTAGAGCATTAGATCTTAAAGAATGGATAGTAAAACTATTTTGAGTCACTGATCCAACAAAGAATGCACTGTCACTTTCAATTGTATCACTAGTAATGACGGGTAAATTTGACCCTATAAATCTAAAAGCATCTCCAGTTTGAAAAGTATGATCAGGTATATAGATACTATTATCAACGGTGTTAATGGTATAGATTGTTAAACTGTGAGTTCCGGTGCTCGAACTAGTAAATTCTACCTTGTTAAGTAGGTAATAGTCTTCATATAACTCGATAGTATTAGCATTAATCTTTTTAGTGTAATATACTTCCCCGTTTAACAATCCTCCTATCTGTGGATTAGGACTTGAAATATACTTTACAGGATCTCCATTTTCGAAACTATGGCTATTAATTGTGATTGTATTACCGGTAACTGGAGTATAATCTACATCAGTATTTGCATCGAATGTTTCTTGTATTGAAGCAGCTAAATCAGCAATAGTAAAAATATCTGCGGTATTGTCTTGAATAAAGTCAGGTGAACTACTTGACGCAACAAATAATTCTCCGCCTAAGATGTCAACATAGACTCTTTTTTCTATAGATAAAATTTCAATTTGAAATCCAGAGCCTGCACCACCTAGATTTGAATTGCTAGCTGATACAATACTGCCGACAGCATAACCAGTTCCGCCACGAATTAAATCAACATCAGTTACTTCACCATTTGTAACAGTGATATTAGCTCGAGCTCCAGTGCCTGATCCTGTGACGTTAGTCAGTGGAATATTTTCATATATGTGCGTTCCACTAGGAGGATTATAACTACTGCCTGTAGTAATATTAGCATTATCAACTGCTGATAACACACCTGTTCTGTAATCAGTAACTACACCTTGAGCTGCCGAATCAGCTGCTGATACTACACTTCTAACAGTACCTGAGGTTCCAGTAGTAGTAACAACTCCCCCGGTATTAGTATAAGTGAATGTGGTTGAATTAGTAACAGATACTTCTACATTAGACGCATCGAAACTAGGTATATCGCATTCAATTCGAACACGATTTCCAGAAACTAGATTATGAGCACTTTCTGTAACAATAGTAGCTATGTTAGAGCCGTTACGAGCAACTGATCCGATTGTAGTATTGGTGAAAGTATATGATGAGACTGACGGATCTAATAATAGATACTGGCTACTATTAGATGATCTCATAAAATAGTTAACTGTTGTGTCGGTTGGATCTCCAACTAAAGTTGGTTGAACTGTTGAACTGTCATCAGCAGCATAGATAGTTCCATCTATTGTTAAGTTTCCTGTAGTGTCAAATATAATAGAAACATGCCCCTCGGCGCTAGTATTAGCTAAAAAGGTCCCAGTATTACTATAGCTAATAGTATTATAGGTAGTTCCTGTAATTTCACTACCGCCTGCTGGTGTGTTAAATCCGCTATTATTACAATCAACGACAATGTTATCACCTACTACAAAGGTATGGGGTGCAGTAAAGGTAATTGTAGCTAGGTTTGACCCGTTTCGAGACACACTGTCTATAAGGCTTTTCTTAAAGTATCTGCCGGTAGATGCTACAACAATGGTTGAAGAGTTAGATTGATCACCTCTAATAATTCCTGAAATACCAGAGCTAGTTTGACTAATAGTCATTCCATCTGTTACAGTTACAGGATCCGATAATGTTAATTCTATTTGCTCAAACTCTTCTGTAGCAATATCACCTGCGGAGCTGTCTACCGCTGGAATTTGTTCAACTATGTTAAGTCTTGATTTATACCCGCTTAGTAAACTTGACTGGAAAGCTCTAGTGGCTGGAATTAGATCATCGTTAATTTGACCGTTAGCATTTAGTTGAACAATTGCTCCTGGAACAGCACTAGTTGCTACCGACTTGTCAATAAAATTACCAAGACGGTTATTTAAAAACCCGCGAACTGCTGCTTGTGTGCTTAATCTACTGTTTGTTGCTCCACCTGGCTCATTGTCACCAAGGTCAACATCTGTTGACAATGCTGTAATTTCAACATCAGATAAGCTGATTCTTAGAGCATCAAGTTGGTCAACACTGACTTTATTTCTAAATGTAATATTACCAGTTCTGTTATATGCAGTAATAAAACTACCAACCTTAAAGTCTCCTAGCTCATTAGTTCCAGAAGTGTAAACTCGACCAGGCAGTTCTGCATATTGTTCAAATCGAGCCACGGTATTACCACCGTTTTGAGGTAATGCATTATAGTCAATACCAGATCCTGCATATTCCCAAGTATGAGCTGAACTGTTTACAATACTAGGTCTATGAAAATAAACTTTATTTTTTGGTAAGTTTACTAGATTTGTTAAGAGTCCCCCTTCGGTAGTACTTAAAATCTTAAAATTTGCACTATTATAACCAGTAACAGTAGCAACTGAATCAACATTAATATTTGTCACCGGAGTAGGAGAACTATGATCGGCAGTAATCACACTACTAGCATCGAAAGTATTTCGTATCTCACTTGCACCAATTGTAACTAAGTTTACACTAACAACGAGTTTTCTAGTAGATTGGTTCCAGCTGTAGACATAAGCACTGTTAGGATTACCTCCAGTAGTACCAGCTATAATCTGTCCAATATTAAAATTATAAGTTCCAGAAGCCAGAGTTAATTCTTGATATGTGCTATGTCTAGAAACAACCTCGTCAACAAAGAATTCTTGTCGATCTATAATAAACTTATGAGTTCCTGTGCTTAGACTAGTTATATCAACGGCAGTATTTAAACTATCGTCAAACAATAATCTAAATTCGTTACTATTAATATAATCAATATAATAAGTTTGTTCGTCGTCAAGGCCACCCAATGGAGTATTTCCATTGCTATCATAAATCACAGCTTGTCCATTTGTAAACCCGTGAGATGTAATAGAAAATATATTTGTTGTGGTGTTTAAGTCTGTTGCAGCATTAAAAGTTAATTCGGTCGCTGCTGGTTTAAATGTATTTGTTATATCTGCTAAAGTAGATCCGTCATAGAATCGTAAGATAAATTCTTCAACTGGTTCGTCTCGGACTAGTCCGATGATTTCCAAAGTCTGTTGGCCGCCACTAGAACCAGTGCTAACAATCGTAGCTCGATCAAAAACAAAAGAATTAGGGCTATAACCAGAACTGCGTAGAGCGTATATACCAAAGTTAGTTGCAGAATTAGTTATAGATACATAACCACCACTTTGGGTATAAACTCCGTTGAGCATGAAAATCTGAAAACAAGATACTAATTGGCTGTAGGCATCATTAATTACACGCCAACCTGTTCCACCGAAGCTGACCATGGTAAATGCATTAGCAACCATCGACTTGCCTTGCTCGGGCACATCGCCAACAGCTGGTCTTTCTTGTTCTTGTGGATTACCAGGTGATACGTTTGGAGTTAGTACAAGATTACCGTCAATCTTTACTCCATTGCCGCCTAAGAAACTAATTAATGAACAATTCTGTATGTATGGCGACAGTGTAATTACTGGTTTAGTACTCGGTAAGTAGGTATATCCAGTACGATCGCAGTTAGAATCTAACGGATTATCAAAGCTAAATGAGTAGTCAAATGTAAAAGTAGGAACAAAGCTAGTATCAACAGCATCTCTGAAAGTAAATTCAGTAAAATAACAACCACCTCGAACTCGAAACATATCAAGTCCGGGATTTAAGGGTCTTAGCAATGTAGTTCTTAATCCGTCACCGATAACACTGACATTATCAGGAATGATAACTGGATTATCAACCACATAATCACCTGCTGCAACCATAACAGCTACTCTAGTACCATTTACTGATCCTCCACTTGTATAAACAAGAGCAGAAGCAAGTTGTAGAGCTTTCTTTATAGATTGTACAGGAGCACTAACTCCGTCGTTGTTATCGTCACCTTTAGTTTCAGACACATATATTCTATTTCCGCCATAGATATCCGAATCAATAAAAGTTAATTGACCTGATCCGTCAGTTGATAAAATCTGATTAGCAGTACCTGAGGCGATTGGCAATCGCATAGTGTAAGAAGATGATAGACTATTTGGAGCCTTAAGTGTTATACCGCTAGCCCCGTTGGCACTAAGTTCTTTAAACTCGATTCCGTTAGCATCTTCGACTACTACTTCTTCTTTTAGATTAATAGAAGTATCACTTACTCTGATCTTTTCTTCGGTATCTACAACAACTGTAATTACACCATCACTTGTGTCAGTGATTTCGATTCTTGTATCTTTATCAAAAATCTGTCGTGTAACATCTACAATTTCATTGTCGTCACGCTTTAAAAAAACTTTACCGTCGGCGGTATTAAGAGCTATTTCGCCTGCTTCAAGATCGCCAGTCGTAGGGATTGACCCCGAAATAGAACTTCTCTTATGCTTAATTCTTGTTGCCATTAATACGAGCCTCCGTCGATCACATCAGTCCATGTTGGGACATTACTTCCGTCAGTTGTTAAAATTCCATAACTTGACGTTGCATTACTACCAGGATTACTAGCAGAAGTAACCTGTAAAGCATTTGTACTATTTCCGTAAAGAATACCATTCTGTGTAAATGTTCCTACTCCTGTTCCACCATGCGTTACTAACAAATCATTTAATAAAGTAAGATTGTTACCGTATATATCTCCTGTCTGACCGTTAATAACTTGAGTTGAGTTATCAGTAAATACTGATCCAGTCAGGTCTCCTTCAAATCCACCAACACCAATAACTAAGTTTCTAACAGTAGTTGAACCTGTAGTTGCTCCAATTGTAATAAAATTTGTACTAGTGCCAAAGTTTAAACTAGTAACACTATTAGCTAATAGATCGAAACTAGTCTGGCTGGTAGAAAAGCTAGTTCCATCGGTTGATATATTACCGTCTACATCTAAGTTATTATTAATATTAGTTGTGCCAGTAGCTGAGCCAATTTGTAGATCTGTAGCTGCACCACCAAAGTTTACAGTAGTAGCATTAGTGTTAACTAAATTAAATGTTGATACACTAGTTGTTAAATCGTTCCCATCAACATTAAGGTCCCCATCTACATCTAAATTGTTATTAATATTAGTTGTACCAGTAGCTGCACCAATTTCTAGTGTAGTAGCTGCACCTGCAAAGTTTACCGTAGTAGCATTAGAATTTAAAAGATTAAAGGCTCCACTAGAAGTAGATAGACTAGTTCCTTGAATTATTTGATTTCCGCTAAGAGTTAAATTGCGTCCAATAAAATCACCGGTTGATGATTCTACTAACACTGTTGAATCATCAGCAACTACATCTCCTTTTAGTGTTCCATTAATATATCCATCGACAGTTATACTATCTAGAATCTGTGCTGTACCAACAACGGTTAAGTTTTGACCAATATATGTATCTAATTCTACAGCAAGACCACCATCTTCAACAACTAATGCACCAGTGTCTTTATCAGTAGCGTTAGTTAGACCTCTTACTATAACCTTAAATCCTGAAAGCGTGATATCTCCTAGCTCAATCTTCTCAGAACCGTTTGTTGTATCAGTAGTGATATAGTTATCTAATCCTTGTACTACATTGAAAGCAGTAGATGAATTGTCAGGCACATTTAAATTTATAGTTCCTGTAATAGTAATCTGGTCAGATGTTAAAGTACCTAAAGTTACATTATCACTAGCACTAAAGTCTGCTCCGACATTTAGATTTTTAGCTATTCCTACTCCACCTAAGAATTTAACTGCTCCATTGCTACTCAATGTTGAATCAGCAGTGTTCAAAAACTCAGTATACGGTAGAGATCCAAAAGTAATTTTTTCGTAGCTATTAGTTGTTTCAATTTTTAAATAGCCATTTGAGTTTTCTTTAAATTCTAAGGCGGCAGGTGTATTTCCAGAGACTGCAGGAAGATTATCTGCAAGATTTGCTACAAATGAACCATTAATAGTAAATGTAGTATTAAAGTTTCCAAAAATACTATCTCCATTTACTTCTAAATTCCCGTCGATAGTTGTATCACTATCAATTTGTGCTGTGCCGGTAAGATCTAAATTATTACCAAAAATATTTCCTGTAACAGCATCAACAATTGTTGAACTATCGTCTTTAAATAAAGATCCAGTTAAGTCTCCAGTTATGCCTTGCTGAGCAGTAATTGGTCCTTGAACTGTACCTCCTGTGATTTTATTAAGGTATCTATTTTCTACATAATTACTAACCGCATACTGTGTTGGAACTGTGTATATATCTTGAGTTCCAATACTGGAAATTAGTCCTGCATTATTACTAACTTCTTTTAAAGCTACTCCAACCGGAATACCACTTCGTTTAAATGGACCAATAGTTGCTAAACCGCTAAGGTTTAAGTTTTCAGCGTTAATAGTAACCTCACCAGTTAGAGCATTTACATTAAAAAATGAACCAATTCTGCTGTTACCTATTTGGTCAGTAGTTACAAAAAATACTTTACCGTTATTAACTTCATAAGTTTCTTTAGTTGGGTCAGGTTCACCACCGAAGAATGGTAATGCATTATATGTTACACCTGCACCTACATATTCAAAAATTGTAGCTCCAGTTGATACTGTAGATACATTATGGAAAAATGCTTCAGAGTCTTTTGACACTGAAGTAATAGCTGGGAATACTGTGATTGTAGCTGACCCACCTGGTATAGCACTATCATTTAAATAGTTTATAACATTATCTTGTATGGCAGATGTAGAAGCTAAAATTATTAATCTTTCAGTATTAAGAGACGAGTCGCCTAAAGAAAAACTAGGATCTGTATCTGGTGTTGGTACAAATCCAGTTCCATAGTCAAGAACATCTATTACAATTTGTAGTAAATTTTCTAAAATAGATCCAGCTGATGCAGACCCTGCACTAAGACTAGTGTTTTGAGAATTAGTATTTGTTGCAGATTTTGTAATTAAAATATTTTGAACAATACTGCTTACAATGTTTTTCCAATGTACATAAGCTTCTAAAGTTTCCTGAATTTCACCTTTAATAACACTGCCTTCAAGGTAGGAATTTGCTACAACATTTATAGCTAAATTTCCACCATAAGTTAAGTCATGTCCTAGTGCATCTATTATTAACCCAATGTCTCTTCGACACTTTGTACTGTTGTAAGTTAATGCAGGATAGTTCTCAGTGATCCAAGCTTCGATTTCATCTTTGATAAATTCAGTATTTGCTATTAAAATTTCTCTAGCATTAATAATACCCGAAGATACTCCTGCTGGATTTGAATATGATACTGGACCGTATTCGCTAATTCCAATATCAATAATATCAACAATTTCTTGAAACAAGTTTGTTATAGAAGTTTGAGCTGTAGGATTGCTGGTTAAAGCTAAAGCTTCATCACGAGCTTTTTCAATACCAGCTATAGTTTGTGTCTTTTGCTGGCTAATAACTTTATTAGAGTACGATCTTAAATAACTTTGCCCTGCTTGCAGTGTTCGTAAATTAGTACCAAATACCATATCTGATAGCACTGCTTCAAGTATGTATCCAACATCTCTACGACATTTTTGTTCGTCATATTGTAAAGTAAACGATGAAGCACTAGTATCAGTGACTAGATATGCAGTAGTATCCCCAGTAAAAAATACTACACTACCAACTTGAGGTTTACCAGGTAAGTTATTAACCTGTACTGTTAGATTCTTTGCGAGGTTAACTTGAGCAGTTGCATCTAAACTTGCTCCACCGCCACTAATTGTAATTGTAGGTTCACTAGTATAACCGCTTCCTGGGTTGTCAATCGAGATTGCATTAACTTTTTGTAAGATTGGATCTATAGAAACTGTAGCAGTAGCCTGAACTCCGCCAACAGTAGTCGGTGGATCAATTATAGCTGTTGGGGCTGAAGTATAGCCTGTGCCTTCGGTGATAACTGTAACGCTGCCGCAGGATGAATAGTAATTTTGTGTAATTTCACCAGTAGCATAAGGAATGGGGTAATAACCATCTGCAACAAAAGCATAGTTTCCAAAATCAGCAACTGAGTTCGAAATGCTTAAATATCCACCATTGGTTGTATAAAAGGCCTTGTCACAAAATACAGCAAAGCATGATACTAACTGCATATATCCAAAGTTACTAATATGGAATCCAATGCCACCTTGAGCAACTTGAGTGAATGCATCTCCTACCATAGATTTAATAGGACTTTGGGGATGGTATCGGTCCCCATCAATTAACATGCCGCCTCCTGCACCTTCAGTATCTATACCATAAACACTGGTCTGACCTAATTGAATTTCACTGTCTAATAATGGTCGTGGCCCTGTAACCATATTTCCGTTAATATCAGGTTGTTCTGTTTGAAATGGAATCCATTCGGTTCCATTTCGCATCCAAGGACCATTAATATTTGAACAGTTTTGAACATAAGGAGATGTGTCTACGATAGCATTAAAATCTATATTAACACAATACCCCGGAGCTCGTAGTCCTTTAAATACCATGCCATTTAGATAGCAAGCACTGTTTACATGAAATAAATCTACACCTTTCCATGCATACCCGGTAGCAGCAGTAGTTGATACATTTGCCCCAAGTTGTCGATAGGTAAATGTAGTTGATGTTACTGAAATAATGTTACCTATCTCAGTATCGAAGCTAGTATTTGAGCAACGAATTCGTACACGGTCATTTTCAACATATCCATGTGCGGTACTTGTTGTTATAGTTACAATATTATCTTGTCGAGATACAAATATAATATTCTTTTGTACAGGACCGTTTAATGGTCTAATTACTGTAGTTCTTAAATTGTCTCCAATAATAGAAACATTAGGTGGAACAACTAAAGGGTTATCTTCGTAGTATTCTCCACTACGAACATAGATTGTTGTTCCTTGTTGCGCTATAGCAAGAGCTGCTTTTAAAGTTCTCTTAGCTTGACTAGAGCTTTCACCATTTCCTGTATTGTTATCGTCACCGTCTTGAGTTACATACAAAACATTAGTAACTGTAGGACCTGCAACATCGCCTGACGCAATAAGATCTCCGTTAATTCGGACAATACCATTTCGAGGATTAAATTCTACCTCACCATTTGCTTTAACAATAATACTATCATCATTAAAGTTTTTATTATGGACCAGGCTCGATCTTCTAAGAAATTCCATATTTAAATACTCACATAACTAACGGTAGCAGCTAAATTTGCAGGACTAGTAGTTGATGCATAGATAGCATCACCGGCGTCTAAAATAAATCTTTCTTGTTGCAAAGTTAGTGTGTCACCTGCATCAAGAGGTACTTGATTTAAAATTGTATAAGTATCGCTACCGTCTGCTACACCTTCAGGACCTACTCTAATACTAACATATTGTAACCCGTAATCTGCATCAAGTGGATCTGGTGTTTCTAGATTACAAAAAATCATCAGCGTAACGGCAGTAGGTTGTGTGAAGGTGGGAGTTAGCTGAGTATATGTTGTTCCAATTGTTACGCTTCTAACTGCCATTGTTTTTCCTTAAAGTATTATTGAAAATACCAGTGCTTTAGTTTTACTAATTAGTTCGTCAGTACCGTTATTTTCATTAACAAAATGTAAACCTGTTCCTCCTGATCCTACTGCTGCGGCATAAAGTTTTGTGTATCCAACTTCGTTCGTTGGAGTAGACGCTTGTTCTTGTAAATCAAGTATAGAATTTATTTTTACTTCATTAAAGTTACTGGTAATAACTAATGGAGTAGAGTTATTTTCATTTACGATTAAGTTATGAGTAAAATTTAACTGATTCGGTTCTTCAAAAAATGTAACTAATGGACTTGGTCCATATGTTACCTGTACCATATCATGATCGTCGACAATAATTCTAACTCGACCTGGATTTAAACTATCATCATCAATGGTAATTCTAGTATCATCTAAGAACAATTCTCCAGCTACAGTATCTTGTACATACTTAACTGATGCTAGAATTGAATCAGGATCTACACTTCTCGATAAAGCTTGAGTAATTCTAGTAGAATAGTTATCAACATCGACTCTAACTATGCTGTCAGTACCTTGTAGATCAAATACAATATCACGATCGGCATGACCAACAATGTTTGATAGTTTTAATGGTAAATGGTTACCGTCAAGATCAACTAATTCAAATGATCCAAACTTAGTTGAAGATGTTGAAACATCATTCCATGAAATTGTCTCATTAAAAACTAATCTAGCAGCAGGATATCCTGCTGTAGGTCCTCTATAAATTTCTAGCCCAGAGATTCTTCCAGGTCCACTAGATCCAATACCAGTTACACTCGGTTCATCTTTGTTCAGAACAATTAACTTGTCGGTGACAGTAAGTTCAGTAGTTGTTAAGGTAGTTGTGCTACCGGATACAGTTAAATCACCGTTAACGAAAATTTCGCCAGTACCATCTGCATCTAAGGTAATAGATCCGCCAGGTTGTACCTGTATGGTATAATTACCATTATTAACAACTAAGAATTTTTCCATATTAAATTGCTGTTAATTGGATATAATCTTCTGAAGAATCGTTTACTAAAATCCATGTATAACGATTACCACTAAAATCAATAGCTGTTCTCTTGTGTAATTTTCTAATCGCTACAGAAATGTCAGCACCTGGATTAGTGTAACCTAACATAACCATTTCACCAGCTGCTGGTGCTGATGCTACAAGTCCACATTTACCTGTTCCTTGAGCTGTAGTTACTTTGTATCTACGAGATCCTACTTGCTTGACAATATATCCTGCAACTGCACTTGATCCACCATCTGCGGTTGGAATGTATGCAGTTACTTTAATACCGGTTGCTGTTGTTGCATAATCGCCGAATACCTCAGTACCAGCGACATCTTTTCTTACTGGACGACCCATTTGTTTTCTCCTTAATTAGACGTTCTAGGTCTACGCTGCGGGTTACAGCATAAAGTCTTACGACTAAACTTAGACAAAGTATTTATCACCGACTCAATATTGAAAACATCCAGATTTTAGTGAATCTCAAAATGTAGCTGTTTGAATCTTTAACATACTGGTCTATTTCATCTAGATACTTTTGTTTTTTAGTTTGCCTATACATAACCTCTGCTTGGCTAGCCTTACTCATTAACTTGCTTATATTATTACAAAGAGTTGATACATCTTTTTTAAATTCAGGAATCGTTGAAAACTTTTTTCTAATATTTCTTTCAACACGGTCCCAGTCTTGTCTAAATTGAATTATGAATTCATTGTTATCCATATTATAACTCATAAAAAAGCCCTGCAATGCAGGGCTTTAACCTTCCCATCCCTTAAGGTTGGTTTAGCTAAACTTAACGTTTCCGTTAGTGATAGCAACAAGACCAAGATAGTCAGCAGCATTACCAAGAGATGATGCTGTGTTTGTTAGCTCAACATAACCATAACGAGTCATGAAGCTAACTACTGGTTCAAATGTTGCTGGATCAAGAACAACACCACTGCTCATTAAAGGAATATATGGGCAATAGAATGCAGGAGCATCTGCTTCACTTGAACCCTTATAACCAATTAGAACACCTGTGCTATCTTGAGCATATGTATCAACATATACACGCATTGCGCTATTCAATGTACCAACAAACTTGGTGTTTGTAGGTGCTTCAAATGTGCCTTCTGTAGTTCTTGCGAATGCAGAAGTTGTAGCACTTTGAAGAATTGTCAATGCTAATGGGCTAACTACGCAGTAGTTACCTGCGCCACGACGTGTACGCTGAGCAATCAAGTTAGCAACACGATTGATTTGAACAGCTAAAGCAGCATGTTCATCACCAACGAATGTAGCTGTACCACTTACAGAAGCTTGATCATATGTCTCAACAGCACTACCTGCTAGTGTGCGAAGACTTGTTAAGATTTCTTGATCAATTTCAGTTGTGATTTCTTGTGCTAGAGCAGCCATAATTTCTGCTTCGATGTCAATGCCTTGTTGGGCTTGTGCATCTTGTGCAGCCTCAAATGTCCAGCGAGCGCTTAACTTACGAGTTTTCGCTTCAACTGTT